>JGI24890J29729_1000151_pt1 | contig 54467 bp, 57 predicted proteins | sample FreactcultureFD7_FD_29729 | JGI IMG/M metagenome (IMG submission 29729)
CCAAGGTGTAGGTACTGGACGCTGCCGAGTTATCTGTTGCTGGAGAGAGCCTTGTAAATAGCTGATCGCCGGCACCCCAGGCTGCAGTATCGGCAGGTTGAGACGGGGTTGAATAGACAGTTGTCGGTGCAGCTTCTTGCATAACATTTGAAATGTTGTTGCATTGACCATCAACCTGGCGCACACCAAGTGGATCAACAGTTGTCCAAACGTATGTGTTGGAAAGTCCCGTACTTCCAAAGGTTGAATTATTTGCGTTCACCACATCGTCGTTGATAAGACAACGAGATGTTGATGTGACATCGTATGGATAAATAATGGTTGGATTTGATTGGCTTGGAACTAATTCGGTGTACGACTTAACAGTTCGTGCAGCATGAGCTTCACTCATTTTAATTTGATCTAAGATGAACTGAAGATCTTGGTAGGTAACATTTAAGTGACCAGCTGGCATTACATAAGGCTCATCACGAGATGGCCAGACTTGGAAACTTGCAGTTGCCGAACCACCTTGATCGTCTGTGATGGTTACTGGACCAGTTATTGCACCAGTGGGAACAACCACCGAGTAATTATTTGAACCACTTGGAGCAAGGCTTGAGGCAGTCTGTTGGGCTCCACCCGTGAATTGAACGTGAACTGTGCCGGTTAATCCTGAAGCGTTAAATTTTACGGTGTCGCCTATAACACCCGCGGGAACAATGGTCTCCGTTTGTGGATCGATAGTGGGAATCGTGTTAACCAATGTCGTTGAAACACTTGCTTGGGCTGAGATCGGAGTGAGAGAAGTAAGTGGCAGAAGAAGAACTAGGCCAAGAAAAAAGCTTGTGACTTTTTTGCCGATCATCATCGCCCTCCCTTCATGTCATCCAATCGGACGTCAAAAACGCCCTGGGGTAAAACCCATCTTCACGAATGAGCGTAATTTACCCTTGAAGGGTTACAGATGGGGNGGTGGGAATTGGTAAACGAGTAAAACCCGTAGATGCGCTCTACCCAAGCTTTCAACTTTTCTATGCTGGATTCTTTGGGCAGGTCAGCACCCCCTAATATTCAAGCATTCGCTGAATTTCGATGCATGGGAGAGTCCATTGGCCGTTCAAAAGAAGNCCCCGCCACATATGGTTGCTGCCAATTCAGTGCGCAGTTGGGCCACTGAAAGAGGTGTTCTCAACGACCCATACGTCTCGAAAGTGCTTCCAGCTCTAGTAAATCGCAAAAATCTTCCAATGTGGGCCTCCCTTCCCCCCTTTGAGTTTTTACCCCNCCCAGAGGTGCAGGTAAATAGCCGTTTGTCTGCCATCAATAGTTTTCTAACAAGCCTGAGGAATGTGGCAGTTTTCATTCCCGTTGCCTTGACCTGGATCGCAGTAAGTCGGGCCACAACCGCATTTTCAGCCTATTCTAGGGCGACGACAAAGGGCACCGTAAATTTCTTAGATTTTTGGCAAAATGGATATGGCTTCCTTTCACATTATTGGGCCATTGGCGAAGTTGCCCTTTTGGACTTTGTGATCATCGTTTTCGTAATTTTCTTANCCCTGGGCACGGGAATGCTTTCAACAAGACTTGAAGCAGCCTTTGCCAAAGAACAACAAATCTTGGATACCGAGCGAACAAATGTGGCTCTGGAGTTGTCAGAGTATCTCTTTGACAAGCAACGCGTTACTGACATCAGCCTTAACCAAGGATTGGCGAAAGTTTTGCGAGATCTCCTTAATACAACCGAATCGCTTGAGAGTTCGACAAAGAATCTGAGCCGAACGGTAAAGGAAATTCCGACTGGCAAAGAAATCCTCGCCGAAATTCGTAAAATCAAGGTAAATATCACCGGCAGAAAAAACGATTAATGAGGGCGCGACAAAGCGCGAGTGCGCATGCAGACTCTACCCAGCTTGCTGGTTGGGTTTATGCCGACTTGTTTCTTGCGCTTATGGTTGTTTTCTTAGCCACAATTTCCTTCGTTCCAATTATTACAAACATCCCAGGAGCAGCTCAAAAGTCATCACTTACAAAGGCGGATGCAGGAACAAATCTCAATAAAGGTCTTTCGATTGTTTATTCAAGTTTCGATCCTAAGCAGATTGCGATTGATATCGCTGCATTCAAGGTTGAAAATGGAATTCCTGCAAGCGCCCAAATAATCTATGCGCAAATATTGGGTGGTTTTAATTCGAAAGTTGAGAAATCCGATGCAGGACGTATGAGAGCACTGCAATTTGGCTATCTGCTAGAAAAAAACGTTTCAGATTTGTTTGGGATTGCTGCCACAACCGTTGGACCATCAACTGCGATAGGACCTAATCAAGTAGCCTTGCGAATTACTTTTACAACTCCCAAGAATTAAGGCTAGAGCCCTACGAGACCTACGATTGAGCCCAAAAACGGGACTACAGCCAGAAGGCGCCCAGTGATTTGAGACCTCTTAACTCTCACTAACTTGCTACCAATCAAAATATCCGCTGTTGTTTGAGTATTAGCGCGAACAATTGCTAGAACTGGACTTTTTGCAGGTGCATCAACATTTGAAATTACTTTTGATCCAATTTCAGCGCCAGAGCCATTTCGATAAATTACCAGGGTCGAATGGGCCGAACCAAGTGCATTCTTAAGACCATCTTTGGGATGTGCCACGCGAAAACCAAGAGAGAATAGAAACGCGAGAACGACCAAGGATGTTGCCACTGGTCTGATAATGCGACTCGTCATTGGAAAATTTTATCTTGCTTTTGNCTTAGGAAGAGCTTTTTTCGGTGCAGACTTTTTAGCTGATTGTGTCCTGCCTGGCAGTTCAGGCGTAATAGGGCTGCGAGACGAGCTCTTTGAGGCCCCTGTAGATTTATTAGATTTAACGGAGTTAGATTTGGCAACCTTTTTTTCAGCTTCATCGCTGATTTTTGCCAACCATGCATTGATATCAAGATCTCCGACAGTCTCGGTCGGAGTCAGATCCCGAGATTTCTCGATAACCTTCGAGGCTGCACCTTTAGCAGCGAATGTAAAATCCTTAATCTTTGGAAGATTGATATCGCCAAATTTAGGAAGTTTTAGATTGAATCCAATCTTTGGAACTTTAATACCGGCAATCTTCTTTTCGGATGCGGAGCTTTCGGTCGAGGGTTTTTCTTCACTTACAGAATTGGTTGAACTCATTCCCAACATCAATCGGTTTGTGCGCGAATCAGGTCGGCCCGTACCTCTCCATGTCGCAACTTCAATCACGGCACCTTCCGTCATTTTCCCAATGACAAGTTTTTGACCGTCTGGCAAATCTATGACGAGCGGCACATCAGAGATGGGCAGTGGAATATTTGAAATCTGAGGTTCAGTCTTTTGTGTCTCTTTTTTAGCCATTTACGTTCCCCTTTGATTTCATTTTATTTCAACACCCAGAGCTGAATCTAAATCGCCAACATTGTATGAATCTAATCGCCTTGTGACTCCGTCCTGATCTTTGCAAAAACTTGATGGTGATGGTGGGTCTTGAATTGTGATTGCATTTGAATCTGCTCCTGCAACAAGAAGATCCGGAAGTTGATAACTGCAGGTTAAAGTGTGCTTAGGTCCCGGTTTGCTAAAGGTCATGTAGACAACGACAGCAGAGCCGCCACAGCCTGGTAGAACTGTTGGCGCGGTAACGGCCCCAGAAATCTTTGATACCTTGATAGTGTCTAATGCAAAAGCTCCATCAGAAAATTTTTCAGTAATCCCAACGTCAATTTTCTCATCACAACTTCCAACAAGAATAGTTCCGCCGCCGATTCCTACAATATTGATATTTCCAGCAGGTCCCTGCGCGCCAGCGGCGCCAGCAGGACCAGCGGCGCCAGCAGGACCAGCAGGACCTTGTGCACCATTCGCACCAGCAGGACCAGCAGGACCTTGTTCACCTATTGCACCGGGAGCGCCAGGCATTCCATCAATTCCATTTAATCCATTAAAGCCATTTACACCTGAAGTCCCCGCAGGGCCGGGAACACCAGCAGGTCCAACGAGCAACCCAAGAACCTGGTTCACGTTGGCACTGCTAATCGTTGAATTGCCAAGGAAAAAGTTTTCAATTCCAACTGGATTTGGTCCAGCACCAAAGGAGACGCTTATACGCGTAAGCAGCAGGAAGGCGAGGAAGAAAACAATCTTTTTCATAATTGGAGAACCTTACCGCGCACAGATGAGTCGTAGAAAGAACTGTAGATAGCATGTAAAAGGGCTAAGACGCCAACTTCAATCATGAAAAGACGGCCTTTCTGCATGACATCAAGTGGTGCAGAATCTGTACGCGTAAACATCAAAAATGCAATGATGCAGATAAGGGTGGATTCGGCCAGCGCATTTCGCTCAAATTTTGCTAACCAAGCGAAGGATGTTGACTTAAAGCGGACAAGCAGTAGGCCGACGGGCGCAGCAAAAAGCGCTCCTATAAGAAGTGAAAAAACGACGGACCCAGTCCATACATATGACGCGCCTGCAAAATATAGCGCTGCGAACATGGCTGTTTTTGGTGACACAAGACGGGGCAAAACAAGTGATCGAACTTGGTATTTTCTACCACTTAGGTGAAGCGAGGCGATGAACCTACGATCAAAGTAAATTCTGAGAATCAGAGAAAATGCAATCAAAAATGGGAGTGACAAGTTATCAATATTTATGACTCCAACTTGATCTGCAAAACTATTTGTAAGAAGTCCGGCAATCAGGAAGAGTAAGCCGCCAATCGCACCCGCAAATAAACCTGGCAAGAATCTCTTCAAACGCGAGTTGTAATTATCCTTATCGAGCATTTCTCTGTGGAGAGAAGAAACAAGTCCTGGCGCAACCCATGCAAGTCCAACGGCCATCAGTGCCATAATCGCTCGAACGCTCGTCACATTTCCAGTGATTGTCTGTGAAAAAGCAAATCCAAAAGTTGCCATCAGTCCGGAATACGGATCGAGAATCCCGAGAAATGCGACCAATAGATACAGCCCAAGCGAAAGTTGGCTCACACCGTTGCTCGTTTTTGTTTGGGCTCCAATAATGATTCCGAAAAGTCCAGAAAAAATCGGCATCGCGGCCCAATAGGAAGGAGAAAGGCTGTGCAACAACTCTCCCTCCCGATTTAAGAGAAACTTGAGAAGAGATGGAGATAATCCACCAATTGAATTCAGGCGAAGCCGATAGAGATTACCTATGACCGGCGGTAATTGATCCGGTGGTGCAGCACTCAAGTATTCAATTCGTTCATATTTTTGCATTCTAAAGGTCGAAAGTGTGGTGTGAATAAACAAAAGGACGAGCAAAATAATAAAGAGCTTTACAGGAATTTGGAGATAATTATAATTTGTTAAGTTAACAAGGTTTACGCCAGCAACAATAGTTTTAGGCGTTCCACTTCCCTCAGTCTGAACTGTATAAACGCCCACCGGGTAATTTGATGGCACATTGATTGAATACACAACATACCCATTTGGATTTCTTGTACTTGCACGGAATTTAATAGGGTTTTGAGTCTTTGAGATGAGAGAAATTTGCCATTGCTTGATGGAGCTATTTCCGCCAAGAACGATATTGTGCTCTTTCCCGCGTTCCCATGAAAGCACTGGAATATCGGCCGCTTTGGCCGACGGGATACTCGCAATGGAAAAAATACCCAGCAAAAGCGAGGCGAATAATTTATTCCACATTTTTCATCGCATCCAAAATGAGCCAGAAGCCAAATATACAAGGCACGATGAGAAAGAGAGCCTTAGGGGTGAGCAGATTTCCTAAGAAAGGAATAATAAAAATTACAACACCTTTAATATCTTCTAATTTTGGTCGCTGAACATCGGGAAGTTTGTTCTCGTCACCCTTCACAATAAAACCATCATTTACATTTCCACCGATAATTCGGTGAGAGATGATGGCAACAGTTGCGCCATTAAATCTTTTCGCCGTATATGCAACGATATCTCCCTTCTTAGGGAATTTATGCTGTACGGGAGTTGTAAGAATGATGTCGCCAGGATGAATAACGGGCGCCATCGATCCGGTGAGCACGATTCTTGCCTTTACCNCCCCTGAGAATGAGAGGGCGGAAAAGCCGAGAAGAACAATGGCCAGTCCATATCCCACCGCTTGAAAAGTTTTTCTTACTTTTTCATATCGAGCAGCGGCAGGTGTCGCCAATCTTTCCGGAGGGGCTTCAACAAATAATTTTGCTTTGCTCTGAGTGATCGACCCGGGTGTGATCAAGGCAGTTTTTTCACCATCGATTGTCGAGACGGTGAGAAGAATATTCGAGTCAGAAAATTCTGGATGCCCCTCCACCCAAATGGAATTCGAATCGTCCTCCTCAAATATTTCCCTTCGTGAAGACTGCATTAGAACTCCAGTGCTGGGTGATGAGGGAAATTTCACTTAAACTAACTTAAAGAGGTGGGAGTGATCCGTATCCAAATGTGTCATTTTGAGTCTCAACTACAATCTTTCCGATTTGATCGGTTGTAAGCATTCTTCGTTTTTCAAGCCCCGAATAAAGCTGCAAAGTGAATGAGCCGCCTTGAGCACTTGTTACAGCAACGCTTGGATCTACTGGAGAAGCTGAGTCCTTGGAGCTGCTCAGGACTGTCCGTGGGATGCCACCTGGGAATTTTGCCTGGTTGCAGTCAGGCAAATTGGAAACGTTGGATGGACAATGGAATGCCCAGTAGACAGTTGCCGTTACTAAATCTGCTCCAGTGTCGTCTGGAGCATTATTGTCATGTGGATTTAAGTGGGTTGTGCCATAAACCATTGGGAGTGGAGNGGCATGACCAGTTGTGTCATAAAGGGAAATGGAGAAATCCACCCCGGAGCAAGCATCAGGGATATCGCTTAGCGTCACGCCTGAAAATAGGAAAGTCCCCGCTGTATGGGTGTCTGACTGTTCATCTGTGTTAGCAAATCGTGAAGTTGGTGTGACCGTAATTGGAACTTGTCCCCCACCGCAATAAACAGTGCGCTGGACACCTTGACCGAATTCTGTCGTTGTTCCACCATTAAGCGTAATTGTCGACGCGAGTGTTGAACCGACGCCGAGCACAGCGACAACTATTCCAATGCCCATCCAAACCTTCAGGTTTCGTTTGCCAATTGGCGAACGACCCCCTGATGAGTTGAGATTTAAAATGGACATTGCTTAAACTCCTAAGTTTCTTTAAATATTCAGTGGAACTTAGAAGCCGCCCGGAACGGCAGCAACAGTCTCGAGTGAAATATGCCCAATCGGATGATCTGCCAAAACTATTCCTGTAGCAATATCGAAGGTGTTTGCACCGGATGAAGCAGCTTGCCAATATATTGCAGCGACCCCAGTGTCCAATACGCACTTCTTATTCGATCCAGCTATATTACTTATATCGCCGAGCTGGATATTGTCACATGAAAGCGCAGTTGGAGGCACCCCATCGGAATAGATTGTCAATTTAAAAATCTTATTTGCGCAGGCCGATGAAACTCTACTTTCATCTGAACCGCTTCCTGTACCTACTGTAATTCGATCTAAAGTAAATGTATCTGGGTTAAATGTTAAAGCGGTGTGAGGGGCAATTCCAATATTGTCGTCGCAACCGACGACAGCGGTTACACCCTGTCCGAGTTCAATTCCGTTTCCACCATTAATGGAGATTGTGCTACTTGTTGTAGCGAGCGCAGTACCTGCACCCATCATTGTTGCGACTAGGCCAAGAGCAATCAAACCTTTCGAGCGATGCTTCTTTTTTGGAGCAGGAGCACTCTCTTCTTCAAAGCGCAAAATTTCCATGGACACTCCTTGGTTGGTCTAGTACAGATGAGTATTCAACCAGCCAACACTCAGAAAAGTCATCCCCGATATCACCTGTGAAGCCTGAAATTGGGGGTAAACCGTATGTTCCAAACCGAGCTAGGCACGAGTTAATCCTCGTTGGCGTTACTGCTTTGAATCAAGAGACGGCCGACGTCATTGGCCAAGATCGTTGGTTGGAGAAATTCAATTGTGTAGACCGAAGTTCTAGAATCGAAAGCTAGGGAATGAAATGAATTTGCATGAGTGAGAGCGACAAGGCCTTGTGAATTGATGGTTAAGTCAACCACATCTTCACTATTCACTCCCGGGGTGCAGGGGAGATTTGCACACATGGCGCTCTGGCCATCAGTCCGGAAAAGTGATAACTGTTGATCATGAAGATCTAAAGCGCGAATTGTAAAGCGCGTTCCTCTGCAACGTTTTGTATCCAAACTCGATATCGAAATACCCACCAAAGGTGAAAAACCATCTGGCGCACCAAATGAAGCTGTCGCCCCATTGATTAAATCCATCTTTATCCAACTGTCGCAAGATGTCAGTTGGTAGGAACCCTGACCGTATTCGATTGTCTTGACTGCAGGATTAATTGAGATGTTTGTGGCCAAAACGGATCCGAATCCTGCAAAAAGAAGTATCGCGATACCAAGGTAGATTTTGAGCGTCCTGTTTAGGGTTTTATCGCGCTCGCCCATCAGTGACTTATTTCTAGGTCTTACTGGTTTGGATTGTTAACTGTCTCCACCGTTGCACGTCGAACTTGCGCGCCATCGATGTTGACCAGTGTTGAAGTTGAATCAAGGTAAAAAGTGACGTCTGCGGAAGTACTGCTCAATTGCGTGCCATCATAAACAGAGGTTCCAGAAACATTGAGGAAGGCATTTGCAGCCAAGGTACCCACAATTGGCTGACCTTGACTTGTTAGATATATGAGGCCCAGTGCCTGAGCATCAGTGATGTTTGATTGAGGAACAACTTTTGGCAAGGAAACTTGGAGAACTTTGGCCTCTGGTGTTGATCCAACCGCTAATTCAGCGCTGGTGCCATCAATCATGCGAAGTCGAAGCTTTCGACCTGCGCAGGTTTCAAGATTGAGATTTGAGATAGTGGCCGTTCTAACTCGGAAGAATCCAGCCGATGAATCACTCGGAGTTGGAGCACCGTGCCACTCTTCGCCGAGAGCGATGTAAACAGTGTCATCACATGCGATTGCTTGCTGTGAACCCTGGCCAAATTCTAGAGAACCAGTTCCGACCGTCACGCTCGCTGCGAAAGTTGAAAGGAGAAAGGGAACAACGGCAATAACTGCCACTCCGAAAATCAATTTGTTTCTATATTTTCCAGAACCGCCGAAGCGGGAGGNAACGCGACCACTTAATGGGGAATTCAAATTAGACATCGGTCATCCCCTTCCTGCGCACTCTCGAAGCAACAAAAGCTACTTCTTGAGCGTAACATTGCCCTTCAACATGTCCACGTTCAAACCGATGCTTTGAATCAAAATAGTACGGTTATTACTCGCACTTCCGGCACCACAGAGCGTTGGATCAAGAGATGGCTCAGAGAGAGCAACAAAGGAAATGTGCAAGGAATGTCCGGCAATCCCGCCGCTTGAGGAAATGACCCGCAGGCCGGCCGTACCATTCACAACCGAGACGGGTGCTGTGCCAATTCCTGAAGATTGAATTGATGAGGTCTGGTCACCAATTACGAGCGTTCCTTTTTTCGGATCAGTCTGATTCTGCCCGTAAATATCAAAAACCATTCCGGGCCCTGAGATACATATCAATAAATTCGATGGTCCGGCAACGTCAATGTGTGGGAGATAAACCGAATGCGCGCGGGGATCAACTTCCACGACTGAAGGGATTCTTAAGGTCATCGCTTGATTTGCGATCGCATGCGGCGGAAGGNGAGTCGGAGTCGCTGTTGGCGATGGAGAATCAGTCGCTATCGGAATCGTTGAATCTGATGGAGTTGGTGATGCGGCCGAATTAGAGGGCGCTGGCGAGATTGTTGGTCCAGCATAAGATGAGTCTGATGGTGATGGCGCAGCATCCGTCGGTGTACTGGTTGGCTGGTCTGATGGAGCGGCGGTCGGTGCCGGACTTTCGCTCGGTGCCGGGTCGGCAGGTAAAAGGTCTGCCGCCATAGTGCGCGCGAATTGCCCAATCAAAAGAAGAGCCGCGAAGCCGATAACTGCCTTTCGAACTCGTAAGCCGCGGTCACTCTCCATAGTACGAAGGATAACTTTCCTTAGAAAATATCCCCAGAAGGACTGTGTAAAAACCGATTGAATGGTGAAACATCCGGCCTCAGGCGTGGAAATGCGAATAAAAATGCGAAAGTGGGGGGTAATCCGCTCGCGCCGAGGTATCGTTTTGCCGATGTCAGATAACAAAACTATTAAAGTCCTGCTTGCCGAGGATGAACCATTCACTCGCGCGATTGTGAGCGAGTCTCTTACCAATGCCGGCATGAATGTTAAAAGCGTTGGATCTGTCATCGAAGCACTCTCGGTAATCCAGGGTTTTGATCCCCATGTTGTCTTAACGGACCTCGACCTTGGCCCGGGACCAGATGGTGCCGATTTATTGAGTAAAGTTTTTAAGGATCGACCATGGACTGGCATTGTTGCAATGACGGCTCATGCGTCACCTGAATTGGCAGTTGCAGGAACAAGTCGAATTCCTGAATCCACTGTTTACATCGTTAAATCAGAGATTTCCACAATTCAAAATTTGGTTGCTGCCGTGGAAGAGTCCATAAGTAAGTCAGGAAAAATTTCTCGCGAGCCCGGCGATTCGGGTGAAAGAATCGTTATCACCTCAAATCAGGCTGAAATTCTGAGAATGCTCGCCGATGGGCTTTCGAATGCAGCAATCGCTGCGGAGCGAGGAATCACTCTTCGGGCGGCCGAGGCGCTCATACAGCGGACATTCTTAGCCCTTGGCGTTAAAGGTGACCCTGATTTGAACTCAAGAGTGGTCGCAGTGCGCCTCTGGCAGCTAGGGAAAGTAATCGTTAAGTAAGTGTTGAAGGCGTTCCTTCAGGTACGGAGCGCTACAAATCCCATACCCTAGTGGGGNGAGTAGATTGGGTGATAAGAGCCTTAAGGGTAGGACTCGAATTTTCGAAAAAAGAAAAAATAAAAGTCAGGCCGATGCAAAGCAAGCAAATTTAATTAATAGAGTTCGCGTGAATTATTCCAAATCTAAGAGATTTGCGGATTTCATGCAGAAACAGAGTTCAGCCATTGATGTCGAACTTACGAAAATCACTCGTGAAATTGCCGGTCATATTCGCGCGCTCGCTCCGGATGAATTAAGGAGTCTGGAAAATGCCCTTGAATTGAGCAAAGTACTTTCGGCTGATTCACTTCGAGAATTTTCCCACACACTTGAAAACNCCCGTTTCCACCCAGCAAGTCGGGATCCTGGCATTGGGATTCGAGGATACCTAATTCTTTTGAAGTTAATTTTGTCTACAAATAGACCAAACTTTCTACGATTTGCGAAATTTTTATCAGAGGTTACAAGTGAAATTGCTTCACAGCAAACCCTCATCATGAACCATAGGTGGGCTGTGTACGTTCACGGAAAGATCCAAACCAGAATTTCATCCTCCGCTTTGGCAATAAAACAAGCCCAACTCAAAGGCGACGCTTCTGAACTTTTTGCAGTTGTAAAAAATTTACTTGAGCTCCTCGACGCGCCGCTCAAAGAATTTCTCTCACCGAGTCGAAATTTAGAAAACGAAATTGAAGTGCGTCTGGCTCCCTGGAAAGGATTGGTTGATTTTGAAGTCTTTATTCAGCCGGTATTAGCGAAACTCGAGAATCCTTGGGTCAGAGTAACGGGAGAGGNAATAGAAGAATTAATATCAAACTCTGTACGGCATGGCCAGGCAAACTACATTCGCCTTGAAGTATGGAGCACGGGTCAGAAAGCTATCCACCTTAGGGCAGAAGATAATTCAGAGATTTCACCGCAAAGTAATAAATTGAATCAGGGTGGACTCGGTACCACCATATTCAATGCCGCGTCGCTAGGTCGCTGGAGCCTTGTGAGGGATGAAAAGCGTGCAAAAACCGTATTCAATATCGAGATTGACCGGACATCGAACTTTGAGTTCATTGGATAGAGATAAAATTTTCATATGCCCTCGACTCGGATCATCATTGTTGAAGATGATGAACTCACCCGTGAAACAGTGCGAAAGGCCCTGAGCAAGAATAAAATTGATGTTCTTCTAGTTACCCAAAGCGTCGCTGAAGCCATTGATTTTGCCAAGAAAAATCGCCCTCAGGTGGCCGTCATCGACTTTAACCTTGGTTCAGGCCCTAATGGAATTGACGTTGCACAAGCCCTCCGGAAATTTGATCCAGAAATAGGAATTGTCCTATTAACCGCCTTATTGAATCCAGCAAAATTGCCTTCAATGATGGCAAAACTTCCTAAAGGTAGCAAATATTTGATTAAACAGAGCGTAAACGATATCGATGTTCTCGTCACTGCTATTGCCGATGCAATGAATTTTGATTTGAGTGATTGAGGCTTAATTCAACATTTTATTTGCCGGCGATGAAATCCACTGCTTGTGCTGCACTCCACCCGGATGGAAATTCTTTTGCCAATTCACGACAGCCATCGACATCTGATCCCAATGTGATAATCGGCGCCTCGTCATAACCGTCACGTCTGTGCTGACCAAGTCCGATATTTGCGAAAAGTCCATTGCACAGGCACTTTCGCCCGACAGTCTCTTCCATGGTGCCATCCTTTTTAAGATATGGCTTCTCGGGTTCACTAGGACAGCGGTAATCGACTCGACCACTCTTGAGAAGAACTGGCTCGCGGAGATAGCCCATGTCGCAAAGTTTTGGACGAGCGGCAAAGACATCTGGCATTGCAGTTGTTCCAGGTGCGCTCACAATTTTGATGGGAAAGCCAGTTGGCGATGCTTTCATATCAGTATGGATTTCAAATGTTCCATCGCGAAGGGAGTTAAGTACTTGGTTACGAATTTGATCTGTAAATCCGGAGTCCTGAGAGAGTGCGAAGAGAGTTCCGACTTGAACGCCAACAGCGCCAACAGCAAGAGCATCTTTGAGCTTTCCACGCGCTCCGAAACCNCCCGCTAGCCAATATGGGTATCCATATTTCTGCATCTTCTCAAGGTTTGCTAAATCGCGAGGTCCATAAATGGGTTCATTCTCGGCATCAAATTCAATTTTTCCACGGGGTGGAGCATTGTGCCCACCTGCGGAAGGTCCTTCAATTATAAATCCATCAGGACGACTTGATTCATCACGTGCTAAGTAAGCAGCCAAAATATCGCTGATGATGATCGCTAAAAACATCGGACGCTTAAATTCGATCTTTGTTATGTCAACAAACTCTGCAGGATCAATAACTATGCGTTGCGCTTCGCCTCCGACAACGTCGACTGTGATGAAGCTCGGTTTCTTTTGAGCAATCTCAGTAATAAAGCGAGGAATTTCGCGAGGAATTCCTGCGCCCATGATGACGTAGTCGACATCGGCAAGCATCGCGCCAAGAATTCCGGCAGCTGAACCCATCTGGATCTTTTCAAGGAAATTTATTCCTACAGGGCCGTCGTGCCCTTCTTTTGCAAGNCACACTTCAACAAAGGCTCCCGCGATAAGAAGGTCATTGGAATGGCGCGAGGCATCGATGAGAAGTTTTGGCGCATTTGAATAAGAAGCATCAGCGGCTTTGCCACCTTCAATAAAATATTTCTCGATAATATGTTTTGCAGTTTCCTGATTGGGAAAGGAAGCGAGAGCGCGGCGGACATCTCCACCTTCGTCTCCACTTTCTAATCTGCGAATGAGAACGGCATCAATCGCTGTTCCGGAGACAACGCCCATGCCACCATGTTGAGAAACTGCTTTTGCAAGCTCCCAATTAGAGACAGCAACGCCCATGCCACCTTGAATGATTTGAGGCAAGGCTTTAGTCATGAGCGCAATTCTGACCCAGAAAGGTCGTACCGACGAGTACCCACACTTCCCCGGTCTCAATAGACTTGTGACATGTTCACGAAAAAAAGCTTTTTAGCGCCATTGTCGCCATCGTCACACAAATTCAATCGAGGCATCGTGGGAATCCTTGCCGGAAGTGATGATTACCCCGGGGCGGCAGTTTTATGTGTGGGAGGAGCGCGACGTGGTGGAGTGGGCTATGTCAAATTTATACGTCAATCCAAAATCTCTTCGCAATTAATTTACAACTATTTTCCAGATGTAGTTCAGATTCCAGAATTTAAAGGGGAATCTTTTGATGCAATCGTCGTAGGTCCTGGGAACCCAAAGATCATGAAGATTCCTCAAGGAGTTCCGGTGATTCTCGATAGCTCTGCAATTGCATCCCTTGATATCAAGCGAAACCCCATCACAATTCTTACTCCTCATGAAGGAGAGCTGAAATATCTTGGGTATTCACTCNCCTCCAGAACCGAGACCGCTCAAAGGATTGCTGATGATCTTGGTGTCATTCTTGTTCTCAAAGGTTCTCACACCATTGTCGCCGCTCCAGGATTAGCTCAACATATTGATTTAACTGGAGGAGCTGAACTTTCAACAGCAGGATCCGGAGATATATTGGCTGGATTAATCGGGGCAATGATTGCATCGTGGAAACCTACCAATCTCTCTCAAACTCAAGAAATCACATTCAAAGCTGTGCAGATGCATTCACGTGCGGGCAAGAAAGCACGCAAAAGAAATAATCCGGTGGTTGCCACAGACATACTTCAAGTCTTACCTTCAATAAACCTTTAGAATGCTCACATGAGCACACATGTAGAAACACAGATTGATGTCACACTCACCGGTCGCAACCGCCAGACAGTTTTCTTCCGCTGGATTCTCGCTGCACCTGTAGCAGTCTTTATTGCCCTCTTTGCACAGATGGCACATTGGGGAGTAAGCACGCTTATTATTTCAGCGCCTGTGGTTCTTGCTCTTCTCTTCCGCGGAATTTATCCAAGTTACGCTCTTACTTTTAATCACGCCATGATGGAAATATCTACGCGAGTAGCAGCTTACGTTCTTTTGCTGACAGATGATTATCCATCGATTGAGCGAAATCCAAATATCGCAGTCATCTTCCCTGATATTGAGGGCGGAAAGAAACTCAGTCGTGGACTTCCTCTCATTAAATGGATTTTTGCAATTCCGCTCTACATTGTTGGAGCAATTTATTTGTTGCTCTCACTCGTTCTAACGCTCTTTGCCTGGATTATCACTAGCGCCACTGGAAATTATCCAGAATGGNCCGCAAATGTGGTCTTGGGAACTATTGAGTATTGGAATCGTGTTTATGGTTACTCCATCGCACTTGTAAGCGATGAGTACCCTCCATTTACTTTAAATTAATTGCTGGGAATGTGAGAATCGCTCGAGTCTCACTTCCGGTTCTCTCTAACTTAATCTGACCTTTTAATTCGTTCTCGGTAAGGGTGCGCACGATTTGAAGACCGAGATTTGAAGATTTTTCGTAATTGAACCCATCCGGTAATCCAACGCCGTTATCAATTACCTGAACAACAACGGTTGAATCATCTCTGCTTATTTCAATATGTAAAAGATCNCCCTTCTCAGCCAATCCATGCTCAAGGGAATTGTGAATGAGTTCAGTGATAACAAGTGCGAGTGGAGTCGCCTGTTGGGCACCAAAAATTCCAAATTCACCGCTCTTTTCATGGCGCACAGGTCGAGAGCTCAGTTCGATGGCATTGCGAATAATGCGGTCATAGACTTCGTCAAAAAGAACGGTTTCGGCTGAGCTCGTTGAGAGGGTTTCATGCACGATAGCAATGGATGCAACTCGGCGAACCGCCTCTGCAAGTGCCTGTGATGCTTCAGGGTCTTCTACTCGTCGAGATTGAAGTCGAAGAAGGGCTGATACGGTCTGCAAATTATTTTTTACACGATGGTGAATTTCACGGATTGTGGCATCTTTTGTGAGGAGAGCGCGATCTCGCCGGCGAAGTTCTGTGACGTCACGAACCAAGACAATGGCACCGATGCGATCACTTCCCTCGATGAGAGGAATCGCTAGAAGATCTAATATCGCGCGTCCATTATCAAGATCGGTACGCCGTAAATTTTTACCACTAAAGATTGCTGACCACGTCTCATCGGTAGCAGCTCCATCGGGAAGAGCAATATCTTCAAGAACCATCCCAAAGATGTGATCTTCAAGCTCCACATCCCAACCAGCCCGACTCATTGCAGAGCGAGCGTTAGGGCTTGCATAGACAATGAATCCATTTGTATCAAGGCGGATAAGTCCATCGCCTACCCGAGGNGCAGATTCTGCACGATAAATACTATTTTGAATGGGGAATGTTCCTTCTGAAATCATTCGATAAATCTTGTGCGCGATTTCACGGTAATTAATCTCAAGGCGCGAAGCCGACCGCATCTGCACCGCATCGCGGTGACGAGATATCACAGCAATTACATGTCCATTAAAAAGTACGGGAACTGTCTCTTCTTTGATGAGAAGCTCGCCCACTTGCTCTGGTTCTGAGTCACGCACAATCTCTCCTTGAGAGAGGGCTTGATCAAGGCGAGGATTATCACCGTAGTTAATTTCTTCACCGATGACATCATGAGCAAAGACAGTGGCGGCTGTTGTGGGGCGAATATGTGCAGTTGCAATGAATCCTTCTGGCCAGCTTTGGTAATCCTTACGCTTTGGAATCCACAAAATGAGATCAGCAAAAGAAAGATCGGACAGTAGCTGCCACTCAGCAATTAATTCGGATAGGCGAGCTTTATCTTCATCGGAAAGTGCGGTCTGCGAATAAGCAGCTTCCACACGTGACGTCGACATTGATCGCCCCTATCCCCCGCAGATTTATATAAGCGAGGCAGCGATACTACCAATCTCTTTCTTCCCCTTATTAACTGTTCCAAGGAGAGAATCGAGGACTCCCGATGACTTTTGGAGAAGGCAGCCCGGCGGAAGTTGAAAGTTGCGCTCACTACCAACAAGTTGAAGAAATGCGGCCTGAGCTTGGCGGAGCTCTTTAGATTGACCATCTAAGACACAGATATATGTTGGAGAGACCTTCTTCATCAGCACAGGAAATTCTTTTCTGAATTGATCCAGTTGCATCAGGCTTGCTTTGCTTGTTTTACAGATATAGATCAATTGTGTCGCAACATCAAAAATGTTGTTGTACAAAAGAGCGCTCCAACGACGATCATTAACTACTTCGCCGAGGGGNGGAAGAACCCCAACATCTACGATGATGAGATCACGCAAATCTCCTTCTGGGAGCTTTGTTGGCTTTTCACTTGCGCTTAACCTACTTATCGAAAATTCATTACTTGTAAAATATGAAGTAAGTGGAATGTTTCTGAAGTCGGCGTCGATAAAGGTAACTTTTCTGGACTTACTAATTTCTGAAGCTAAAGCGGCAGCTATTAACGTCTTTCCAGGCGCCCCGCAACTACCCGTCACAATGATAACTTTCTGGGTACTTGCTTGAATTTGCGGAGAACCTATACTCCACGTTGCCTCCGGAGCGGTCTTTGACAAAGATGAATGAAGCATGGGAAGTCGCAATTGACTTCGGATTTTTTGCATAATTTCGTGAGCGCTCTTTGTAGTCTCGTCGAGAGAGATTGTTGTCACCGTAGGAGAAGTGAATTCCTCAATAAGTTCCTTATTCATATCAGGCAGATCGCTTGTATAAACGATGACTGTCCGAAGCTCCACCGATCGTTGTGCCATAAATTCTTGAAGAGCTGTGGCGTCGAATGCCCTGTAGATAATGCTCCAACCTTGGGTAAAGAGAAGTTGTGAGACATAATCCTCAAGTTCAGCTTCTCCAATTGCTGTGATCACTTCAATTTGTGGAATTTCAGATAGCATCTCTGACCACCACGATTCTTCCCAGTGCAATTGCATCCGTTATATCTAATACAACTTTCTCATCCACTGAAAAGAGAAGATTGATTGAACCTCCCATGCTCTGGGATTGCGCATCGACGGCAATAACGCGGATTTTTGAGGTGACCAGATTTGTTGCCGCCTTCGGATCCTTAATTGGAATCGAGTAAAGATCCACAAGATCTCCCACGCGAAGTGTCAGCGGCATATCACTTCTGGATACACCAAGAGGAATTTCTCTGGTTGTGGCACCTGTCGTAGATTTTGAGATTGCACTCACTGGGATTAGCTCTCCCTGGGAAAGCGGCTTTGTTACATAACTTCCAACTAACTTTGCTTTATTAGAGAAATATTTTGGTGCTTGGCTTCCCAGTGAAACATTGACGACTGTGAGATCAGAGCCTTTAATTGCCGCACCCGGGGAAAGAGAGTATTTCGCGCTCCACATTGCGACTGAATTATCTGCCTGCCCCACAAGTCCCATCGCTGCAATCAAAGAGATGCAGAGAATTCCGACTCCCAATATTTTTCGAGAGTTCCTTTGTATAAATGTCTGAATATCTATCATGGGAGATTGATAACCCAAGTGAGGGCGGTCAGGATTTTCTTCTCCACAAAAGGCAAATTAATTGCACTGACCGTCAAAATTCATCCTTTTATATGAAGAGACGCCCCTTCCCGCTCAGCACAATCAGATTATGACAATTCATACTCAACCTCAAAAGCCCTTGCTTCGCCCTGTTTCCTTCGATCAAGGAAGTGAATCCCAACGTCGATTTTCAAGCGGATGGCATGAGCCACTTCTAGATATCTTTCGACAGCCGATAACTTTCCCACCTGTTGTTCCTGCTATTCCAAAGCTCTATCTTGTTCCAACGCCGGATTTTGTTGAGGGCGAGGAAGAGGATCCTGAATCTGCCCGGCAGCCATCACATCGCTCAGAACTTCCAGAACTCACTGACTGGGTCGGAAAGTATGTAGTGAGTGTCGTCGAAATTTATGGTGGAAAACGTCCGATTCAGCAACTTGCACGGTGGAGTCACCGATTGACCTACGCCGAAATTGGAAAGAATGTAGGTAGTTGGAAACCACTTCCGAAAATTCGAAAGATTTATATCTCCGAACCATTGGAAGGTATCGCCGAAGTTACGGTCACGCTTCGATTTGAAGATCGAGTGAGATCGTTGGCTCTTCGGTTTGAAGGCGTTGAAAAACGATGGATGTGTACGAAGCTACAACTTATTTAAGCTGCACCATGGCAACGCTTGAATTTGCGACCAGAGCCACAAGGACAAGGTGCATTTCGTGACGTTCCACCGGACTCAACTGCAACTCCGTCGACATCAGCGGCTGTGTAGCGAAGTTGTTGCTCTTGCTTAGAAGGAGTTGCTAGTCCCTTTGCCTCAACTTCATTATTTTGCACATTTACTTCAACGTGGAAGAGGAATCCAATCATCTCTTCTGCGATGGAATCCATCATGGCTGCAAAAAGGNCATATCCTTCGCGCTGATATTCAACAAGTGGATCACGCTGTGCCATCGCGCGGAGTCCAATGCCTTCTTGGAGATAATCCATCTCATAAAGATGCTCGCGCCACTTGCGATCAAGAACTTGCAACAGAACCTTGCGCTCTAGCTCACGCATAACCTCAGAGCCAAGTGATTCTTCGCGCGCAGCATATGCGCCCTTTGCATCATCAAGAACGCGGTTGAGAAGAAAATCGTGATCTAGGCCGGCCTTACCATTTACTTCAGCGACGAGTTCGTTGAACGAGAATGAAATCGGATAGAGAGCCTTTAGAGCCGTGTGCAGAGTATCCAGATCCCAATCCTCGGCATAGCCCTCACTCGTTGCACCAGTGACGTACGCGGAGACTGTCTCCACCATAAATTCCTGGACTTGATCTTTAATGTCGCGACCTNCAAGAACCTCACGGCGCTCTGCATAAATAACTTCACGCTGGCGGTTCATAACGTCGTCATATTTCAAAACATTCTTACGCATTTCAAAGTTCAGAGATTCAACTTGAGTCTGAGCTGAGCGGATTGCATTTGAAACCATCTTTGATTCGATTGGCATATCTTCAGGAAGTCCGGCAGCGCCAAGGAAGCGCTCTACTAGTCCTGAATTAAAACGTCGCATCAAATCGTCTTGCAGAGAAAGGTAGAAGCGGGATTCACCAGGATCGCCTTGGCGACCTGATCGACCACGAAGCTGATTATCAATACGACGAGATTCGTGGCGCTCTGTACCAAGTACATAGAGACCACCAAGTGCGATTACTTCTTCATGTTGCTTCTTGACAGCTTCCTTCTGCTTTTCTAATTCTGGGCCCCATGCAGATTCGTACTCAGTTGGGTTATCAACTGGGCTGATTCCACGTTGTTGAATTGCAAAGTCAGCCATAAATTCTGGGTTTCCACCGAGCATGATGTCGGTACCGCGGCCGGCCATGTTTGTTGAGACAGTGACTGCGCCAAGCGTTCCGGCGCGAGCAATAATTGATGCCTCGCGTTCGTGGTGCTTTGCGTTAAGAACCTCATGCGGGATACCGCGACGCTTCAAAAGTGATGAGAGTTCTTCAGATTTTTCAACAGAAACGGTTCCGATAAGAACAGGTTGACCCTTTTTATGGCGTTGCGCAATATCGTTTGCCACTGCTTCAAACTTTCCTAGTTCGGTCTTGTAAATATAATCGGCTTGATCGATACGCTGAGAATTACGATTTGTCGGAATTGGAATCACGCCAAGCTTGTAAATCTGCATAAATTCTGCAGCTTCAGTCATCGCAGTACCAGTCATGCCACCAAGCTTCTTGTACAAGCGGAAGTAATTCTGGAGGGTGATGGTCGCCAAAGTCTGGTTTTCATCTTTAATTTCAATACGTTCCTTGGCTTCGAGGGCCTGATGAAGTCCTTCAGAATAACGGCGCCCGGAGAGAACACGACCCGTATGCTCATCAACGATAAGAAGTTCACCGCTCATGACAACGTAATCTTTATCTCTCTTGAAAAGTTCCTTTGCACGAACTGAATTATTGAGATAACCAATCATTGGGGTGTTTACTGCCTCGTAAAGGTTTTCAATTCCGAGAAGTTCTTCAACTTTTGAAACGCCTTCTTCGTGGATACCAATGGTGCGCTTTTTTTCATCAATTTCGTAATGCACATCGCGAGTGAGCTTTTCAGCAATAATTGCAAACTCTTGGTACCACTTCGTTGCTTTGTCCGCAGGACCACTGATGATCAAAGGCGTACGCGCTTCGTCAATCAAGATTGAGTCAACTTCATCCACAATTGCAAAGTTGTGTTCACGCTGTACGCAATCTTCAAGGCTCCAAGCCATGTTGTCGCGCAGATAATCAAAACCAAATTCGTTGTTTGTGCCATATGTAATATCGGCTGCGTATTGTTCGCGTCGTTCTGCTGGAGACATATTTGAAAGAATGACACCGACCTTAAGACCTAGGAATCGGTGAATACGTCCCATCCACTCGCTGTCGCGCTCTGCAAGGTAATCATTTGTCGTGACGATATGAACGCCTTTGCCCGTCAAACCATTGAGGTAGGCAGGAAGTGTAGATACGAGAGTCTTTCCTTCACCCGTGCGCATCTCAGCGATATTGCCTTTATGAAGTGCTGCTCCACCCATGAGCTGTACGTCGTAGTGACGTTGTCCCAACGTGCGCTTAGCGGCTTCGCGAACTGTTGCAAATGCCTCAGGAAGGAGATTGTCCAGGGATTCACCTTGTGAAAGGCGAGAGCGGAAAAGTTCAGTTTGGCCTCGAAGTGCATCATCGCTTAAAGCAGAAATCTTGGATTCAAATGAATTTACTTCTGATGCGATTTTCTCAAGAGCCTTTACGGCACGACCTTCGCCTGCGCGAAGAATCTTGTCTAGAACTGACACTGTTCCTCTTTCTTGTAGTTCCTTGTAGTTCCTTGTAGTTCCTTGTAGTTCCTTGTAGTTCCTTTTAGTTACTTCATGGAGCTGAACTTCTATCAGGGGCTAATCGTATTGGGTAAGTGGTGGCTGGCTATACAGGCGGAAATGGCCTTTATAGGCCGCATTTCTGCTCCTTTTTCGCTCCGTAAGACGCGTATTGCCTCCCTCATGGAAGCTCCAGTCGTCACAAGGTCATCAATCACAACGACGTTTGGGGGCAACTCATTCCCACTGTTGACCGAAAGAAATGAATATGCCCCCGATAAATTCGCAAAACGTGCCGGGTGGTTGAGCTTTGTTTGATCTTGAATTTTTCGATTTACCCGCAAGCCATGCCAGAGTGAACTTCCCGTCAATCGTGCGACCTCTTCTGCGAGAAGAAGGGCATGGTCAAATCCTCTTCTCCGTATAGAACTTGGGCTTGAGGGAATCGGGATAAGAGTTTCTGTTTCAGAGATATGGGATGCGATGGCATTTGCCAAAATCCGCCGGCAACGCCGGTCATTATTTTCCTTCGCTTTTAAAACAATATGAGAAATTGATTCTGAATAAAAGGCTGAAGATATTAGTGGAACGTCTTCAATTGTATTAGTGATCGGATATCCCCATTCGCGAGAACATCGCTTGCAGAGGAGTGCATGTGCGTGACCACAACCGACACATCGCTCTGGAAAAAGTAGCTGCAGAATTTCCCCCATCGGGAAAGCATCTACCTCTTAGATATCGTCTGTATCGATTTCAAACAGCGCTGTGGATGGAGCATCTTCTGGAATAACCGAAATTGGTTCGCTCCTAATAGGGATGCCGGGAGATTTTGGAAGCGTTAAAACAAAGTGTGCCCCTTGGTGTGGCCTTCCCCACGCTTTCAAGATTCCTTCGTGCAGTTGCGCATCTTCCAATGCAATTGCAAGNCCCAAGCCTGTACCGCCACGTAGGCGAGAACGAGATGGATCGGCTCTCCAGAATCGGTCAAAGAGGCGCTCGCCTTCACGCTCACTGAATCCGATTCCATAATCGCGAACACCCACAGAAACTTCATGTTCTGTCTGCGCAAGAGCGATGAGCACGCCTTTTCCTTCACTGTGGTCGATCGCATTAGAAATCAGATTTCGAAGAATGCGCTCAATGCGGCGAGAATCAACAAGGGCATTGACGGGNGCTTCCGGCGCAAATATTCGAAGATCGTCAGGGGCATGGAGTTGATCTAAAACTTGTCGCACAATTGTGGTGATGTTAACTTCATGCGTTTCAAGGATTGCAGCTCGTGCATCGAACCGACTTNCCTCCAAAAGGTCTGTAAGCAGAGATTCAAATCGTTCAATTTGCGCAATAAGCAATTCTGCACTTCGAGACGAGGCAGGATCAAGATTGTGGCGAGCATCAAAGAGGACCTGCGATGCCATGCGGATAGTTGTTAAAGGGGTACGAAGCTCGTGGGAAACATCGGAAACAAAGCGCTGTTGAAGGCGTGAAAGGTTTTCTAGTCGAGAGATTTGCTGTTGAAGTGAGACGGCCATTTCATTAAAGGCAAAAGCTAATCGGCCAAGTTCATCCTCNCCCCTCACTGCAAGTCTGCGGCCCAAATCCCCCGCTGTCAGTTCTTCGGCAATCTCGGCTGCTTCGCGAACAGGGCGAACGATTCTGCCGGTTGCATACCATGTAATAAGTGCGATTAAAATAATGAGTACCGCGCCAGAAATCCAGAGCAGGACATCAATAAATCCAATGAGGTCTTTCTGCTGTGAAAGTGGGAACAGATAATAAATTTCATATTCCTGATTATTAGGAATGGTGATTGTAGAACCGACAGCAATACCGTCTATCTTTACCCCAGTAAGGNATTTAATCGAAATGTATTGATGCTGCACTGCAAAGTGTTTTCTTACCTGAGTTCTAAATTCCGGAGTAATAATGGAGAAGTCTAGAAAATTTGAACTTCCCTGATACTTATTGGAAATATTTGCTGTCTTCGGAGAAGGAAGCAAAATAACTTCGCGCTGATTTCCATTTGTACTGAGATCACTCACGTGAAGAATGTTGTCTAGTACGGTCTTGAGTTTGAGGTCGGTGCGATATGTTGTCGCGTCCAGTTGACTTTGGGAATAATTAATAAGCGAATCAGCTTCTGAGATTGAGGCTGATAGTTTTTCGCGATAAATGCCTCGCGTAATCTGATTTGAAAAGACCGAGCCAACAATCAAAATAAGAAGCGTACAAAGAGCCAGGGTCAACGCAGTGACGCGCACCAAAATTGAGCGACGCCAGCTACGAAGTAGCTTTCTCATTCTTCAGATTTTCCTGCACTTCCTGCCTTATATCCAACGCCGCGCAATGTAAGAATCAATTCTGGATTATCTGGATCGCGCTCAATCTTGGAGCGAAGGCGCTGGATGTGAACGTTTACAAGTCGCGTATCAGTCGCATGCTGGTAGCCCCAGACCTCACTTAAAAGTGCTTCGCGGGTAAAGACGCGGCCAGGTTCTTTTGCAAGGGCGACTAAAAGATCAAATTCAAGACGTGTGAGCGGAATTGATTTTCCGTCGCGTGCGATTGTGTGTGCGACCTGATCAATCGCAAGATCGCCAATGCGAAGAGATGTAGTTGGCTGAGAGACAGTTCTACGAAGTCGAACTTTCAAACGTGCTACGAGCTCCGACGGGTTAAATGGTTTGACCATGTAATCATCGGCGCCAGCTTCAAGACCTAAAACAACATCGTGAGTATCACCTTTTGCAGTGAGCATCACAATCGGAACCATAGATTCTGCCCGGATGCGACGGCAAACCTCGATGCCATCTATTCCTGGGAGCATCACATCCAGTAAAACCAAATCTGGGGNGTTGGCGCGAAAGATATCCATCACGCCATCACCATTATTTACAAGATCAACTTCAAACCCAGATCCGTTGAGAACAATGCCCAACATCTCCGCCAAATCTTGGTCATCATCGACGACCATGATGAGTGGCATTAGGAACCGTGCTCCCAAGAGTTTAAGTAAAGCTCTTGCGCAGGAGTGAGAACATCAATATCCACTCCCATACTTGCAAGCTTGAGCTTTGCAACCTCTTTATCAATCTCTGTTGGAACTTCATGTAACCCTGGAGCAAGATCTTTTGCTGCCTTCAAGAGGTATTCAGCGGTGAGAGCTTGATCTGAGAATGACATATCCATTACAGCTGCTGGGTGACCTTCAGCTGCACCAAGATTTACAAGACGTCCTTCTGCAATGAGAAGAATGCGGTGCCCATTTGCCATGACGTATTCATCTGTCTGGTGGCGAATCTTTGAGTTCTTTTGCTTTGCATTCTGCTCAAGCCATGCCACATCGATTTCGATATCAAAGTGACCGGAGTTTGCAAGGATTGCACCATCTTTCATCACCTTGAAATGTTCGTCGCGAAGAACATCACGGTTGCCTGTGACAGTAATAAAGACATCTCCAATTTTCGCTGCGTCCGCCGCTGGCATAACGCGGAAGCCTTGCATAAGTGCATCAAGTGCCTTTGTTGGATCAATTTCAGTTACAACGACATCTGCGCCCATACCCTTTGCGCGTTCTGCAACACCTTTACCGCAGTAGCCAAATCCAGCAACAACAAATACCTTGCCCGCAAGAAGTTGGTTTGTCGCGCGGAAAATCGCATCTAGTGTTGACTGACCTGTGCCGAAGCGATTATCGAACATGTGCTTTGTGTCAGTGTCGTTTACAGCGATCATTGGAAACTTGAGAGCGCCGTCTTTGCTCATCTGTGCAAGACGAATAACGCCCGTAGTGGTCTCTTCGCAACCACCAAGAACGCCTGGGATCAACTCTTGGCGAGTAGTGTGGAGTGTGTTGACGAGGTCGCAACCGTCATCAAAAACGAAATCGGGCTTGATATCAAGAGCTGCATTGAGATGCGCGTAATATCCATCGCGGTCTACGCCATTTTTTGCGAAAACTGAGATTCCATATTCNCTGACAAGTGCAGCGGCTGTGTCGTCTTGAGTTGAAAGAGGATTTGATGCACAAAGTGCTAGGTCTGCTCCGCCAGCTTTAAGTGCAATCATCAAGTTTGCTGTCTCAGTTGTTACGTGCATACATGCTGCGATGCGGATACCTGCGAAAGGTTTTTCCTTTTCGAATCGAGCTTTAATTTGTTGAAGAACAGGCATGTTTCGTCCTGCCCATTCAATGCGCTTCTTGCCTTCGGCGGCTAACGCTGGATTTGCAATGTCATGTGAAACGGCTGCTTGTACAGACACGTGTGCTCCTATTGGATTCCCGAGGCCTCGGCGCTTGATTAAGTAATGTAGTAGAAGTTTACCCGATGAGCTTGAGGACCTTATCCCGGACCTTCTTCATCGTCGCCTCGTTCACAGCCTCAACATTCAAGCGTAGTAGGGGCTCTGTGTTCGATGGGCGAACATTGAACCACCATTCATCAGCGGTGACGGTGACGCCATCAAGTTCATCGATTTCATAGTCCTGCGTGAATGAGTCGCGAATGAGTTGGAGCGCTGCTTGGGTGTCAGAAACGCGAGTATTGATCTCTCCGCTCAGGATGTATCGATTGTATGGTGCCAGAAGTTCCGAAAGGTTCTTCTGACTTCCAGAAAGTTCAGCAAGGGCAAAGAGTGCTGCCAACATTCCAGAATCTGCACGCCAAAAATCAGTGAAATAAAAGTGGCCACTATGTTCGCCGCCAAAGACTGCTCCAGTTTCAGCCATCATTGCTTTTATGTACGAGTGACCAACGCGCGATCGGACAGGCTTGCCGCCATTTTCAGAAATAACCTCTGGTACAGCTTTTGATGAAATGAGGTTATAAATAACTGGTGCGCCAGGTTTGCGTTTTAATTCCCGAACCGCAATAAGCGAAGTGAGCGCCGACGGTGTGACGATTTCGCCTTTTTCATCAATTAAAAAGCAGCGGTCAGCATCTCCATCAAAAGCCAAGCCAATATCGGCCTTATGTTTTTTCACCGCTTTTTGAAGATCTCGCACATTTTCCGGGTCGATGGGATTTGCTTCATGATTAGGAAATGTTCCATCGAGTTCGAAATACATAGGGATAACTTCGACATTCAAGCGAGCCATTACAGCAGGGGCGGTGTGGCCAGCCATTCCATTTCCTGCATCAATGACAACCTTGAGGCGTCGCTCTGCTGAAGTGAGTTCAGAACCAAAGAGAGAAAGAAGAAAATCAACATAGTCATTTAACATATCTTTTTCGGTGACTTTTCCCATGGCTCTTGTTGAAAGCGGAACACCTTCAACAATGAGATCGCGAATGCGGCGCAATCCTGTTTCTTGTCCAATGGGGCGCGCAGCGCTCTTACATAGCTTTATGCCGTTGTACTCGGCTGGGTTATGGCTTGCGGNAAACATGGCTCCAGGGAGATTGAGCTTCCCGGATGCAAAATAGGCCATATCTGTCGATGCCAAACCAATTCGGATGGCATCAAATCCTTGTGAGGTTACTCCGTCCGCAAATGCTTGTGCCAAGAGNGGTGAGGAAGGACGCATATCTTCACCAATAACGACTGTTGCAGGTTCGCGCTCTTCCTCCAGAAATCGAGCAAAGGATGCACCAAGTGCAAATGNGAAATCCGGTGTGATTTCTTTATCGACCAAACCGCGTACGTCATAAGCCTTCATGATGGTGTCGAGAAATTCGCGCGTGAACATATCCCAAACTTACAGGGTGGGTTCGTGGCTGACTAGTTTACGAGAGTTAATGAGAGGGAAGAGCGCGCAAATGACCACGGCGACCAATCTCTTGGCCACTCTCTTCTGCAGCAGGAGCTTGCTTCGTATACGCCTGTGCTACTTCACGAACTGCATCAGCAATTGCCATTAAATCATCATCACTTGGACCGTGGCTCTCGCCATCAGGTTCTTGCTTAATAACGTTCCAGCCATTTGGGACGGTCAATGTGAGGCTATGTTGAAGACAGAGGTCATACGAGTGCGGTTCTGCAAATGTCGCGAGTGGGCCGAGCACCGCGGTGGAATCTGCGTAGACATAAGTCAGTGTCTTGCTTGCAACTGATCGACAACTTGCACGAGAGCATGTACGCCCCGTTCGTTGAAGATTTCTTGCACTCGTCATAATGAGAGATTAGCGCCTCTCGTATGTAAAACGTTGGATTTCAACGCGAAAGCGCGTGCACGTCAACAATGGGCAGTGTGGATTTCTCGAGAACTGCTCCTGCCGAAAGTGGAAGATAGGCCAATTGCCCGCCTGAACCGTTCCTGATAATTGTTCCTGCGTAGACAGGCTTCTTTGGATCGGCGGTAAAAGTGATTGTTCTGATACCGCCGGTGCCAGGGTTCCAAAATGCAATGTCACTCCCGCTAATTTGTGCGCTCATGCTCTTTCCATTCGAATTCTTCCACTTGACACCTACATTTATATCGGTACCTGTGAAAACAAACTTAGGAGAAAGGCCCGTGAAGTTCATTGTGAGTTGTGAAAGTTGCGAGACGGGGGTTGCCCACGCGAAATCAGCTCCTGTAAATGCCGTGAGAACTGAGGCAACAACGGGTTGATCAGATTCAACCACGACCGACATTGGAGTTGTTGAAGTGAGGTCTGCGAGAGGTATATCCACTACCTGACCGTGAGGGATTGTTCTTCCATCAAAACCAACAGGAGTAAAAGCCCCGTCACCAGAATTCATGGTCAATTTAATGTTTGCATCTAAGTTTCCAGGAACAAGTACGCGGAAAGTTGAACTCACTTTTCCACTCGACGATTGCAAAACGGTTGGGATAACAACTTTTGTGGATGGCGAAAGTTGGGAATTTACAAGGTCTGAACCAAGGGAGTGCAACCCCTTCTTTCGCTGGTCGAAGAGAAAACTTGTCACTCTTCCAGCACGTGTAACAACATGAAGTGCAACCGAATCGTCACCAGGAACAAGAGCATCGACAAAAACTGTACGGTCTGAATTTGCAGGTATTGATACAGAGATAACCGGCAGCGCTTGTTTAGATGAGTAGCCAGTAATATCTACAAGAGCTGGGCTGAGGCCGCTATTTACAATGTCGAGTTGGGCTTTACTAGTAAGTCCACCCGAACCTCCCAAAAACCATTGGTCAGCGTTTCCTGCTTCACATATTGCTGTGCCAATTCCTCCACCTGAATTATTGAGTGCAAAAGTGGTGCCGGGATTGCTATCAACCAAGAGAGCGCTTGAATTAATGTTTTCAAGGGCAGAAAGAGATTTATAAAAACTGACCGATTTTTGCACAACATGACGAATTGAAGTTCGATATTTTGGCAAGAAAGCAGTCGTGGTGCCATCGCCAAGTTTTGCGGGGCATACTGTGGCTGGGAATGCACTCTGGTTATTGTTGGAATTCTGTGCAACAGGGGCTGCATAGGAAATGGCAAGTGCACCGACCAGAAGGGCAGCAATTCCAAGTATCCGCTCGTCAATTCTTTGTGGTCTTTGTAGTCTATGTAGACTTTGTGGAATTCGTTTTAACATCACACAAGCTCCTCAATCGGAACTTCACGCTTTCGGCGACCTGCTGGAAGAGAGAGGACAACGACAGTAATGAGAATTATTAATTGAAGTGAAATCAAGGAGCGGTGCAAGGTTCCATCATGAAGAACGGTGATATGCCCGCTATGTTCGATTGTAAATATCGGTAGCCCATTGGATGCATGTTGCAGAGGGACTCTTTGGCCATCCAAAAGAAGACGCCAATTTTGGTCGTACTTTTCTGCGACAACGATGACACCGGGTTGCGAGAGATCACCTTCGGCGCTGATGTTTGTGGAAGGAATGATTTTTGTTGAGTAATCCTTACCGATGAATAGAACACGAGGAGATGCTCCGACAACCTTCCACACAATCCCTGATGGCGTGGATGACATGCGGGCAAAACCACCACTTCCGTCAATGATTCGAATCAAAGAGCCGTCATTCACAGCTTTGAGAAATAGATACTGAATTCCAAATTGGCCGAGAACTTTTGAGGATTGAATTCCGGCTCCTGCGATTAATTCATTCATCGTCTGAGCAACTTCAGAGGGCGGGGCAACTGTTACATCTGCGTCACCAAGTTGGATATCGCTTCCTCGAGAAATTTCATACATGACCTGTCCATCAATCACATTAATAACGACAGTTTTTGGTTTTGCTGGAGTATCCGCAAGGGCTGTTACAAATGCAGGAACTATCTGCTCCTGGTCTGCTTTGACGAGTGATCGAGATCCTCCTGTAATTGCCCAGATTGGTGTAGCTACGAGTGAAAAGACCGTGACAAGTGCAATGGCGCCCGTAACCAGATGTTTTTTCCCAAGTGGAATATCTCGGAGAGTCGGAATAAATCCTTCGGCGTACAACAAAACGCCGGGGATAACGAGTGCTGATGCAATTGCAATAATTGGACCTGTCCATATATTTGCTGAACTTCCATGTCCAGCAATTGTGAATGAACTCAACGAAATTGCGATTGCAATAACAGCCGTTGCCATAAGGCTTGCAGAGCGCAATTCTGTAATTGCAACAGCAGAAAGGGCGAGCAAGAGAACGGGAGAAATGAGCCACAGTGGTGGGGACCCAGCCCCGCCAGGGTTTGCAAAGAATTCATACCAACGCTGGCCAGACTGAATGGGAATCCCTGGTTCTAAGAAAAATTGAGTTGGGTGAATAACCATTGCAATGGACCACGGCATGGTGAGAAGCCAAGGTGTAAGAAAAAGTGCAAATCGTCTCTTTATGCCACCGCTTTCTGGGGCAAATATAAGTTTTTGAATTCCGAGCTCACGATAGAGATCTCGCAACTCCCAGCCGCAGATTGCCAAGCGGTAGCCCTGCAAAAAAAGCCAACCAGCAAGGATGATGGGATTGAAGGCGCAGAAGACAGCAATAAGAAGAGTGATTGCAAATATTCGCCTCCAGCTCGCAGATTCATTTGTTCGTGTAAATGGAGAGATGAAGTACAGAGATGGCGCAATCAAAATAATGATGACGGTGCCAAGTCGACCTTGATTTATCGACGCCCACAGAACTGGTGAAAATGCGTAAATCCCTGCACCGATGAGGCCGTAATAGCGAGTGGAGCCTAATTTTGTCAGCACTCTAAAAAATATATAAAAAGAAAGGATTGGGGCGAAGAGAAATATAAGAGTGATAAAAAGTGGAAGATTGAAAAGTGTTACAACGCTTGCAAAACCAAGTACCGGAATCCACGGTGGGGTCGTTGCTGAAGAGCCCAAGCCAACGAGATGCCACGATTGCGCATACTGACTCAAAAGCGTGAGCCCACTATGAGGGGCGACGGCCAGTGCGCCTCCAGAAAGATTTCCAAGACGACTTCTTGCAGCAAGTACTGAAACAACTGTCATTGCAAAGAAAAGGATGAAATGTGGTTTTTTCGCAAGAAGTTTCCACAAAGGTTCTTCTTTTGAAGGAACTAAATCTGGATCGTCAAAGCTATCCCCAATAACGCCGATATCTGAATACGACTGAGCATGCGGAATTTCATCCAGTGTGACATCTGGGCGAAGAGTCTTGGAAATGAGTGAAGAAAGACCTTCACTTGCCATTCGAAATTGCGACCACTTTGGTGGGATAAATCTGCGAATGATTCGAGAGGATATAAACCGCTTTTTCTTTCGGTAACGCCTGGCTTGAATAATTTCTTTTGGATTTATGAGAACAAGTCCTACGGCCGCAATCTCATCGCCGGCATACCCTGGAAGTTTTGCCAAGAGATTTACAACAGCACGAGCAACACTTGTTGTCAGAAGTTGAAGAGCAATCCACGGAAGCGTCCACCATGTTGCATTAACAAGAAGAACATACGCAGCATTTCTGCGATCAAGAAGCAAGGGGCGGTGGAGAAATGCTTCCGAAACATCAACAGGGCGACGTTCAGACGATGAGGCTTCTGCGTGATACGCAACAGCGTCAGGCACTGCAATGACAGAGTGGCCAGCTACATAGGCGCGCCATCCCAAATCCACATCATCTCGGAAGAGAGCAAGGTTTGTATCTAATCCACCAAGTTCCTCATAAACGCTTCTACGAATAAGCGCTCCTGCAGTACTTACTGCTAACACTTCACGAACTCCATCGTGCTGACCTTGATCTTGTTCTTGGCGTTCAAGCCCAGTCCATCGAGCACCATTAGATGCGATGGAGACACCAACTTCTAGGAGATGGTTTCGGTCATACCAACCGCGAAGTTTTGGACCGGCGATTGCAACTTGTGGGCGTTCGGCAACAGCTTCAAGAAGCTGAGCGAGCGCATCTTTATCGGGTGCACAATCATCGTGGATCAACCAGATCCATTCATTATCATTTGCTTGAGGAGTTAATTCCAGGGCGTGATCAATAGCATCGCCGTAACCCATATCTCGATCTTCTTCAAAATAGGGAATGCCTGCAGATTTAAGAAGTTTTAAGGAGTTATCAGTTGAGCCGGTATCAACGGCAATAATTCTTTCTATTTTTCGATTTTGAGAACCGAGGGCAGCAATTACCTGAGGTAACCAAGTCGCGCCATCGTGGGTAACCACGACTGCGGTGACGAAAAAGTTATCTGCCATTAAATGAGCCTATAGATAGGGAGGGTAAGGCTCCAATTGCCGTGTAAAAATCAGGCAATTTTCTGGAAACCTGAGAAAATATTTAGGCTGAACGACGCTTAAGGCGACGACGCTCGCGCTCAGAAAGGCCGCCCCAGATACCGAAGCGTTCATCGTGACCGAGAGCGTATTCAAGGCATTCACCGCGGACATCACATGAGAGGCAGACGCGCTTTGCTTCGCGAGTTGATCCGCCTTTTTCAGGGAAGAAGGCTTCTGGATCAGTCTGAGCACAGAGTGCACGCTCTTGCCAAGAAAGCTCTACGGCATCGCCTTTGGTTAAACCTTGCGCCATACCTTGCGCCACACCGAGTGCAACCGTTATCTCGTTCTTGCGTTCTGTCATAAAACAATCTCCTACCTTGAGCTAGAAGGGCTCTGCCCTTTCCTAGCGACCCGATGGCTTACCCCTCGGGCTTCTTAGGGAGAATTACACGGGTGTAACCCCTATTGAGTCAAGTCCTGGAGAGAGGAAATTAATAAATAAAATAAGGGCTTTTTCAAAAAATTGCAGAAATGTTCAGTCATTTTGGGCGTGAAAAACCAAGAAAAACGCTCTCTGCAATCGTTGCAGGAGGAACGTTAAATCCAGGTGCCACAAAAGTATTGATTAGTACTGCTTTTTCACCAATAACAGCACCTTCCCCAATAATGCAGTTGGATAATCGAGAATGAATTCCAACTACCGCACCAGAATCAATAAAACAACCTGCATCTTGGGTTGAGGGTTGATGAATATCAATATTTTTCGCAGTCAGTACCTCATTGTTGATCTTCACGATGCGGCCCTCTTCGATTGCGCGATCGAGTGCGACAGAAGTTGCAAGGCCTGAGGTCAAATCCTTTGTTGCCTTGAGAAGGGCGCCGGGATTTCCAATATCTAACCAATAGCGAGAATCGACAAATCCAAAGAGGCGTCCCCCGGATTGGAGCAGTGCGGGAAAAGTTTCTCGCTCGACGGAAACAACAGTATTTTCCGGGATTGATTGAAGAACACTTTTATTGAAAATGTAACAACCTGCGTTAATAATATTTGTAGGAGGATTTTCCATTTTTTNATTAAAGGAAAGAATTCGATTTTCAGAATCAAGTTCGACAACTCCAAATGCTCTAGCATCGGGTACATCAGTCAAATAAAGCGTTGCATCTGCTTCATGTGAGTGATGAAATTTCATCTGTTCGACGAGGTCGTGGCTGCTAAGAACATCGCCGTTAAAAATTACGACAGGCCCTTCACCTTTGAGTTTTGACGCAGCATTTCGAATTGCTCCCCCGGTACCTAAAGCGCTCTCTTCGACCGCATAGGAAATTGAGATTCCAAAACGTTTACCGTCGCCGAAATAGGGCTCAAATATCTCTGCCATAAAACTTGTAGCAAGAACAATCTCAGTGATTCCCGCTTCACGGGCTTTCACAATTTGGTGTTCAGTAAATGGAATGCCGGCCACTTTGAGCATGGGCTTTGGCGTAGAAAAGGTGAGGGGCTGCATTCGAGTTCCCATACCGCCCACGAGAAGAATGGCTGACTTCACTTGATGAGACATTTACGAAGCAATTCTCTTTGCGGCTTCAGAAATTTGAGCATCTGTGGATGTTAAAGCGACGCGAATATGGCGACTTCCTTCTTCGCCGTAGAAACGTCCAGGGGNGGCAAGAATTCCACGATCTGCAAGCCAAGTAATCGATTCCCAGTCGCTTTCATTTCGAGTGCACCATATGTAGAGACCCGCGTCGCTAAATTCAACCGTGAATCCTGCACTTTCAAGGGCTGGGCGAAGCAGATCTCTTCGCGCTGCATATCTTCCTGCTTGTTCCTGAACGTGGCTCTCATCGCCAAGAGCGACGGTCATGGCTCGTTGAACAGGAACTGGAACTAACATTCCAGCATGCTTGCGAATTTCGCGGATGCGAGAAATAAGTTCTGGATCACCAACAACAACTCCTGCGCGATATCCGGCGAGGTTGCTTCTCTTGGAAAGTGAATAAACTGCGAGGAGATTCTTATTGTTGCCTGCCGCCACCTTGAGAAGAGAAACTGGTGTGTGTGCACCCGTCGCCGGGAAATTGAGATAGCACTCATCAGAGGCAACAACGACGTTGTGGCTTCGGCTGTAATCAATGACTGCTTGGAGTTCTGCGATGGAATGAACTCGCCCTGTTGGGTTTGATGGAGTATTAATCCATGTCAGATCTGATGCACTCCATGAGTCCGGAGATATCTCAACTGTCTTTGCCTGCGCACCGGCAATAAGAGCTCCTACTAAATACGTTGGATAAGCAATCTCGGGATAATTAACTGTCTTTGCTTCTAAAAGTGTTGGTAGCCATGCGACAAGTTCCTTCGATCCAATCGTGGGTAAAAGATCAAAATCTCCTGAAACGCCAAGAACTTTTTCTGCCCACGAACGCATTGATGAACGAAGTTCAGAAGTGCCGATTGTCAGTGGATAACCGGGAGAGTTAGATGCCCGGTTGAGTTCGGCTTGAATAAATTCGGGCGTTGGGTCGACAGGAGTCCCAACTGAAAGATCAATAATTCCACCAGGATGAAGCTTTGCCTTATCGCCATAAGGGGCGAGGGNGTCCCAAGGAAAATCTGGAAGCTTCACGGAGAAAGTTAGTTAGCTTTTGGAGGTGCTGCGACAACCTTTGGGTGATCGCTATTTGTTGCGCCAACCTTACTTGCGCCACCAGGAGAACCAAGTTCAACAAAGAACTGTGATCCCATTTCGCGGAAATCTTTCCACTGCGCTGGGACATCATCTTCGTAGTAGATAGCCTCAACTGGGCATACTGGCTCGCAGGCGCCGCAATCAACACACTCGTCAGGTTGGATATAGAGCATGCGGTTACCTTCGTAGATGCAATCCACAGGACATTCCTCTATACAGGATTTATCCTTTACGTCGATGCACGGTTCTGCGATTACGTAGGTCATGGCACGCCTTTCCAGGTATGTACGGTGTTGCGAGGTCGTAATTCTAAAGGCATCAGGAGCTATTTGCGACAACATGTCAGAAAATCCTGGCGAATAGGTTTTAATGCCTATATGGAACTGCCCGGAATTGGCGACGTCGGCTCAAAAGTGAGCATTCGCCTCGTCAACGAGAGCCCTGATGAGGGCCGTTGGCGAGATCTTCTCGGGGTTCTTGAATCGTTGACGACTGTGCGCCGAAAAAATGGTGAACTCTTAAGCTTTGATCCATCGCAGATTCTTCTGTGGAAGAAAATCTCGCCACCTGAACATGGAACTGGCTTATTTCTCTACAACACCCAGAGCCGTGAAATTGAAGAATTGATGCCATCGATGGGTCGAAGAATTCATATTTACTGTTGTGGTCCAACTGTGTATCGCGATGCTCACGTAGGGAATCTTCGTACATTCCTCCTACCCGATTTGATCTCTCGAATCTTAAAATTTGATGGCTGGCACCCTGTTGTTGTCCAAAACATCACTGATGTTGGACACATGAGCGAAAACTTTGAAGATAAGTTATTGAGCGAATCAGAAAAGGTAAAGAAGGATCCGCTTGAAATTGCTCGTGAGTTTGAAGAGAAATTCTTCATTGATCAAGCCCGACTCAATATCNCTCGCGCCGACAAATCTCCTCGGGCAAGTGAGTCAATCGATTTAATGCAAGAGATGATCTCCCAACTTATTGTGGAGAAAGCGGCATATGTCGGTGCCGACTCCTCGGTTTATTTTTCAGCAGAGTCATGCGAATCGTATGGCGCAATCAGTGGCAATCGTCTTGATTCATTGAAGCCGGGTCATCGCTATGAATATACAGATGATGGGGAGAAGAGATTCCACGCCGATTGGGCTCTCTGGAAAAATGCGGGAAATCGAAATGACCTTCTCTGGAATTCACCATGGGGAAGGGGATTTCCTGGGTGGCATATCGAATGCTCTGCGATGTCGATGAAGTTCCTGGATTCTCGTGTGGATTTACATATCGGAGGAATAGATCTTCGCTTTCCTCATCACGAAAATGAGAGAGCGCAATCAAATGCAATTGCCCATCGCGAAGTTGTTTCCATGTGGTTGCACGGGGAACATCTTCTTTTCGAAGGGCGAAAGATGGCAAAAAGTTCCGAGAATGTTGTACTTGTCAGCGATCTCATCGATAGAGGCTTTGATCCTCTTTCTCTACGCCTCACATTTCTAGAGAGCAAATACCGCAACCAACTTGATCTTTCATGGGATGCAATAAAGGCGGCAGATAAGACCATTAAGCGCTGGAGACTTCGAGTTTCCGAATGGGGTTTTAACGCTTCGACGGAAGTTGATGTTGAGGAATATCTTGCGCTCATTCGTTATGACTTAGATTTTCCTCGCGCACTTGTAAAGTTGCGAGCTCTTGAAAAAGATTCAAATATCTCTCCTTCGATAAAAGCAGGGATATTTGTAAAACTTGATGAAATCCTGGGCCTTAACCTTTTAGCCCGTTAAAGAGATCGGTTTCACGTCCACTGCTATCAAATGGAGCAGACTTCTCTCCTTTAACAAGGATGTAGTACTCATCCCCCATAACTTCACTTCCCAAATTATTGGATAAAGCAAAAAAAGGACCATCAAGAGACATTTGTGTTGGATGAGCCTTCATCGCTTCAATCTTTTGTGGAGCAAATTTGGCTGCGCTAATAACAGTGGTTACAAGAGCATCATCTTTTACAAAGGGAAGGTCGTCGGCACTTTCAACGCCCAGGAAATCACTACCGATTTCCTTCATCTTTTCAATGCCTTTTTCCATGACAGAACGTGGCATCGTGTTCCAGTAAATTTTTGATATTTCCCATTGAGGGGCTGCAATTTCTGCTGCGCGCATTGCAACGCGGTGTNCCTGAATATGATCAGGATGGCCATATCCGCCAAATTCATCGTATGTGACAAGCACTTGGGGCTTTACTTCAAGAATTACTTTCACAAGTTCGGCTGCGGCTTCATCAAGGTTTGCCTTCCAGAAAACATCAGGGCGATCATTTTGTTCTGTTCCCATCATTCCACTATCGCGGAATTTCGTATGGGGGGCTCCGAGGAAACGAAAATCAGTAACACCTAGCGCCTTCATGGCATTTGCCAGTTCGCTCTCCCGGTGCGTGCCGAGTGCATCGGTTGCGTTGCTTGCCAAGTGGGCCAGCTCTGGGACGAGAACTTCGCCTTCTTCGCCTCGAGTGCAGGTAATAAGTGTGACTGCTACGCCTTCGCTGACATATTTCGCCATGGTCGCGCCATTGTTGATCGTCTCATCATCTGGGTGTGCATGCACCAAAAGGAGGCGCTTTCCGGTCGTATTCACAGCGCCATTTTGCTCCAATGCCGAGTGAGGTGCAATTTCTCCTTTATGACCATACGATTCCCCCAATGAGTACTGACAATAAGAACCGCCTTCCTCGCGATGAGCGACGTGCCCAACTCTTGACTGCCGCTCTTGAGGTTTTTACGCAGGCTGGTTACCACTCTGCTCCCATGGATGAGATTGCAGATCGTGCCAGCGTCAGCAAGCCAGTTCTTTATCAACACTTCCCATCCAAACTTGACCTTTATCTGGCAGTTCTTGATCTTCACATCGATTCACTTCTCTTTGATATTCAAAAGGCAGTTGCGTCAAAGAGTGACAATGGCGATCGCGTTGCAGCAACTGTTGAAGCATATTTTGATTTCATCAATCACGAAGGTGAAGCATTTCGCTTGCTCTTTGAAAGCGATATGGCTGTTGAACCAAAGGTTCGTGAGCGCCTCACTCGCATGACATATGACTGTGCTGCAGCATTTTCTGCCGTCATTTCACTTGAAACTGGAATGAGCAAAGAAGTTTCGATGATGCTAGCAACAGGTTTGATTGGAAATGTTCAATCCGCCGCTCGCCATTGGCTCGAGCGNGATCAAAAGATTTCACGAGAAGAAGCTGTAAAGCTTGTCTCAGGTCAAATCTGGCGCGGTATTTCTGGTTTTCCCCGCCACGATTAAGTACTAAACTCTTTCTATGGCTACAAAGAAAACTGATTCCCAGACAACTGATATCCGTATTGGAATCAGTGATTCTCCTACAGAACTTCGGATTGAGACNCCTCTTTCAACCGATGAGGTTCTCGAACTTGTCCAAGCTGCTCTGAAGAATCAAACTCCACTTTTAATTCATGACACAAAGAATCAAGCTACTTTGGTTCCTGCTCAAAAGATCTCATTTGTTGAATTTGGTAGCGCGCCGGAACGTCGCGTTGGTTTTACAACTCTCTAAGAAGCGCTGATAACTCGTCGAGCATCTGCGCGAGATTCAAGTGCTGCCCATTGCTCTGGCTCGGTTGTATTTTCTGCCAATTCATTGAGCTTTCCATTTCCGTGGTAATCACTCGAACCAGTCCTTAAAACGTTTAAATCATTTGCTATACCGAGGAGCAGGTTTCGTTGATCAGCGGTGTGATCTCGATGAAAAACTTCGATTGCATCTAAGCCAGCATCAACATACGAAGCAAAACTTTCAACCGAGACTGTACGCCCGCGAAGGGATGCCATGGGGTGGGCAATAACTGCTACTCCGCCGGCTTCTTTTATTAGTGCAATAGCCCGTTCTGGTGTCGGTGAATAATGAGCGACATAGTATGGAGAATTGTTGTGAAGCCACTTTTCAAATATTTCATCTCGGCTCTTTGCCAATCCTTTTGCAACCATGGCATCAGCAAGATGGGGACGTCCGAGAGTTGCACCGTCAGAAAGTTGTGCAAGCACTTCTTCCATCGTAATTTCAATCCCAGCTTCATTCATTCGAATAATGATGCGCTCCATGCGACCGAAACGATTATCACGTGTTTGCGAGAGAACATCCTGCAGTTCCTTGTGGCCTGGATCAAAGAGAAGACCGAGCATATGAACACTGATTCCATCATCAGTCTGACAGGAAATTTCTGAACCCAATACAAGGTCCATTCCTGGACGCAGATGTGCAGATGCCTCATCCCATCCTGCAATGCTGTCGTGGTCGGTGATTGCAAGTACTTTTATGCCAGATGCTAAAGCCTTATTAATGAGTTGGGCTGGTGTATCAGTACCGTCACTTATATTTGTATGAGTGTGTAAATCAATCAACGCTTTCCACCAACCACAAAAACAGTACAGCCGGCCAAAATTCCAGCGACACCAATCCACAGCCCGGGCGAGGGNGATTGATGCAGCCATATCCACGCGACAAGTGCTGCCACCGGAACCTCGAAGAAAACTATGAGTGAGACCACGACTGGGGAAACTCTCTTAAGAACAAGATTGAAAAGAGNGTGACCCATAAATTGAGCGCCAATAATAAGGAGAAGGAGTATGACCCATTCGGTTAACGCGAAATGAGTTACTTGAATGCCACCAAAAATAATAAATGGCAAAACAGTCATTGCGCATGTTCCGTAACAAAGCGATGTATATGTGGAAGTTGCAAGATCGCGTTGCACTCGTGATCCAATTGCAACATATGTTGCGGCAAGTGCTGCGCAGGTAATTCCAAAAAGATCTCCTACAAATGCACGCGTTGAAAGGGATAAATCGACGCCAGTGATTACAAATACTGAGGAAAAGGCAATCATCATCCCGACAAGGGACGTCGTTGAGATGTGTTCGCCTTTAAATCGGACATACAGTGCTGCAAAAATTGGCTGAAGCGCTGCTAATGCGGTGCCGGCTGCAACGCTTGTAAATCTCATTGCGAGAAAAAATGCAAGAAAGTGAAAAGCTAGAAAGACTCCGGCAAATGCGGAGNGCTTGAGAAGATGCTTTTTAGCAGGATCTCGCCATTCACCATTTCGAATTGCAAAAGGGGTCATGATCATCGAACCGATGAGATTGCGCCAAAAGACAAGAGTTGGGACAGGCATTGTGCTCTTTGCAATCAAAGGACCTGATGTGCCAATTCCAATGATGCCAAGAAGTAGATAGGGAATGTCCCGGCCTTTTGGTAAGGCGGCGTGATCGTGTGGCTTCATCAAGGGNGAACGGTAAACCAAAGAAGTGCCACAACGCAGATCGAGACGAGGGCAATGATGACTCCATAAATAAATCTCATCCGCTTTGTCGAGGCAAATTCGCCCATAAGACGGGTATCTCGTGAAATTCCATACATGAAAAAGAGAAGTGGCAAGAGCAATACGGCATTCAAAATCTGAGTAAGTACCAAAACTCGAATCAATGGAATGCCGGGAAGAAGAATAAGTCCGGCAGCAAAGAGAGTCATCAGTCCGAATGTTGCATAGAAGAGTGGTGCATCCTTTGGACCATCATCCAGTGCAGCAGGTTGTCCGGTGAGATCCCCGACTGAATATGCTGTGGAGAGAGGCAGGATGGAAGCTGCAAGAAGCGCCGCACCAACAAGTCCAACTGCAAAAAGTGCCTTTGCGAGTGTTCCCGCGAGAGGTGCAAGGGCGCGAGCTGCTTGAGCAGCGTCAGTAATATTTGTCTGACCCTCAGCATTTAATGTAGCTGCACAAGTGACGATAACAAAGAATCCAATGATTCCTGTCAGAAGTGAACCCGTCCAAACGTCAACTCGTAGGAGCTTTAAGTCATCTCGAGTTAAACGCTTATCGACTGCGTAGGACTGGATAAACGCCAATCCCCAAGGTGCAAGTGTCGTACCAAGTGTCGCTGTGGCGATGTAAATAGCATCATGATTAAAGGGCATCGATGGGACAACAACTCCGTGCAGCGCTTTGCTCCAATTCGGGTGGGCCATAAATCCCGCAACAACATATGCAATAAATACTGCGGAGAGAGCAAAGAATACTTTCTCAACGCGCGCAAATGATCCGCGCAAAACCAAAAACGAAACAACAAGTGCTGCAACAGGAACTGTGATAAATCGCGAATATCCAAAGAGTTGTCCTGCAGCCGCAATACCCGCGAATTCAGCTGTTAACGTTCCAAAATTTGCAAGAAGAAGTGCAAGTGCGCTCAACGTTCCTGATCGAGCGCCATACTTTTGGCGTACCAATCCAATAAGACCTTGACGCGTTACGACACCAATTCGAGCCCCAAGATCTTGAAAGAGAATAAGCGCGATGGTCGAGATTACGAGAACCCAGANCATTTGATAAGCAAACTTCGCACCCAGTTGTGAATATGTTGTGATGCCCGCTGGATCATCATCAGAGAGTCCGGCGATCACTCCAGGACCCATCACTGATAAAAGTGCAGCTAAGCGAATTTTTCGTTGAGTAGTCATTTAGAGCGCACCTGAACCTTTAGATAAACCATGTTGTTCTTCAGGCTTCAAGGCGTCCACCAAATCATCGGCCAAGATTCGACCAACAGGCTTTCCTTTTTCATCAATTACGACAATCGATGCACCGCGGTTATTTGAAAACTCTTCAATCACTTCCTCAAGAGGAGAGTCGATATTTACTGCGGTTGGGTATGGCGGCCCAATCAAGGNGCTGAGCGCATCACCTGATTTTGCGGCCACAAGCTCAATAATTTGGATGTGATCCATCAATTTTCCTTTTGCATCGACAATCACAACACCATCTGAAATATCTCGGTCGCGATTTTCAACGAGAGATTTCAGCGCTGATCCAACAGAGTCATTTTCATGAGCAATCACCATATGTGTCGTCATGATTCCGCCTGCAAGCGTCTCGTCAAAGGAGATTAACTGGCGAAGCTGTTTCGCCATTTTTGAATCCATGGCTTTCAAAATATCTTCTCGGTGCTCATCGTCAAGATCGCGCAAAACTTCAGCGGATTCATCCGGTTCCATGCGACTTAAGAGTTGCGCTGCTCGATCTTCTGGAAGGCCGCGCAAGAGTCCTTGCAACTCGTCGTCTTCCATCTCTTCGAGTGCATCAGCGGCAAGTTCCGGGTCCAACATTTCAATCAGAGCACTTTGCTCGCGCCCAGCTAAGTCTTCGATGAGGTCAGCAAGGTCAGCAGGGCGAAGTTGAGAAAGGGCTTTTTTAGAACCCGAGGTCTTGACGACACCTGATGTATCGGCAAGAGATGCAACAGTCGACCAATCGAGAACATGTTGAGGGGTTGCGCGGCGACCCAATGCTCCTGGAAAGATTCTGCGAAGAAAAGTAACGAATGAAATATCCACACCGACAACACGAATCTCTTTATCAAGTGGTGCTAAATAAAGGTCAGAGGAGCGAACAACTCGAAGTCCATTCACATCCACAATTTGATGGTCGAGCACATCCCCATCAAGAAGAGACTCCCCTTCACGGCGCTTGTAATCGGTGAGATTAATTGTTGTCGAAGAGAGGCGAATCTCATTGTGAGTAAGTTTTGCGATACGCGCACCATCAATAAAAGATTTACGTTGTCCAACTTTTACGATTAAACCAGAAACGGGTGGGTATGCATCTTCGCCGTGACGCACAACGACGTCAACAAGGCGACCAATTTCGCGACCATCTTCGTTTCGAACAGGACACCCAATCAGACCTGCAAGCGAGACGAGAGAATCACGAATACTTTTACGGGCAAGAACTGAATCTCGTCGCCCGACAACGCGCTCAACTTTCGATGCCACCTTCTTGACCCCCGTGATTGGGAGCTTTGATGGCGTAGTCATGGGTAAATCTTACGGGGCTAATCCGGTGACATGGGTCAGGTATGAAGTGAAAGAGGTACTCCGACAAGCGACTTACGCTGCTTCATGAGTTGATCCACGATTGAATAAATGGCAACGGCTGAGTGACTTTCTGGGTGGGAAAGAACGATTGGCTCTCCACCATCCCCACCTTCGCGAAGAGCAGGGTCGAAGGGGACTGATGCCAGCAATGGGACATCTGCCCCGACGAGATCGGATAGTCGAGAGGCTGTCTCTTTTCCTCCACCGCTTCCAAAAAGTGAAATTGATTGGCCGCAATTCGGGCAATTGATGTCAGACATATTCTCAACAACTCCGACGATATGTTGTTTTAATTGATGCGCAATGCGACCGGCGCGTTCTGCAACCTCAGCGGCAGCCACTTGAGGTGTCGTGACAACAAGAATTTCTGAAGCGGGGATAAGTTGGCCGAGAGAGATTGCAATATCTCCAGTTCCCGGTGGAAGATCAAGGAGTAGCAAATCTAAATCACCCCAATAGGCATCACTGAGAAGCTGTTCAAGAACTCGGTGAAGAAGAGGCCCACGATATGCGACAGGATCGGCGCGATCGGGCTTGAACATCTCCATGGAAACAACTTTGACGCCGTTGCTCTCCAATGGAATAAAAGTTTGATCAATTGCTGTGGGGCGTTGACCAACAAGATTCATGAGGCGTGGAACTGAATGGCCATAAACATCGGCATCCAATATTCCAACTTTAAGTCCGCGCTTTGCGGCAGCGACAGCCAAGTTTACGGTGAGAGAGGACTTTCCAACTCCCCCTTTTCCTGAAGCGATTCCAATGACGCGTGTTAAGGAATCTGGTTGAGCAAATGGAATAAATTTTTCTACTCCACCATGAAGAATCTTTTTGACGTTATTTCGTTGCTCTTCGCTCATCACTCCAAAATCAATAACAACTTTTGTGATTTCAGGGATTCGCGAAAGGGCAGATTCAACATCTTTTTGAAGACGATCACGCATCGGGCAACCAGAAATTGTCAGAAGAATTTTTACATCGGCTCGCCCGCTTTCGAAGGAAACGCTTTCAACCATTCCTAAATCTGGAAGGGGGCGGCGAAGCTCTGGGTCTGAAACAGTTGCAAGTTCAGCATGTATTTTTTCAATGATTGTCATAGTTATCACATTTCTCAGAGAAGGTCAGGATCAAGCTGAGCTTTCTTCTTGTCGAGGGAAAGCCCTGTGTTTATCTCATCTGAAAGTTCTTCGAGAGAGTTTCCAATGGTCTTTTTAATGAATTTCTTTGGATGAAGGTCAGTTACTTGCAGATCTTCAAATCCAGGACCAAGATTTTCTCGGAGTTCGGCAGTCGCTGCATGTGCAATACCGCGAAGTCGTTTAACGAGCTTTGCCGCATCAGTTGCAAGATGTGGAAGTCGATCTGGACCCACCAAGATAAATCCCAGCACAAGCAAGGTGATGAACTCCCCTGCACCGATTCCGAACATGGGTGAAGCCTACCTCCTGAAAGCTGGAGTGTTTTTAGGAGCTCTTATGATTTAGTGGCAAGGAGAACGCCCTGTCCTACAGGCAGCAAAGTCGATGTCCATCGGGAATCTTCTTTTACAAAGCGGATTCCATCTCGACGGGAGATACTTTCGAAATCGCGCTGAGTGGGATCGGCCACTTTGCCACCGCTGAGAGCGTGATCAATAAAAAGTGTTCCGCCACTTCGCAACATGCGATGAGCTTCTTGTACTAAATCCATGAGATCTGCAGCAGGACGAATTACGACGAGGTCATAATTTCCATCGGCAAGCTTTCCAACTACCTCGAGAATATTTCCCGTGATTAATCGATAGCGAACAGCAGGAATCCCCGACTCTTCAAAAATATCTCTTGCACTTGCGGAGTGTTCGCGTTCTGTATCAATCGAAGTTAACACACCGTCTTTTGGCATTCCTTGAAAAAGCCAGAGTCCGCTAACGCCAGATCCAGTTCCAATTTCAACAACAGATTTAGCGGAGAGAGATTTTGCAGTGTATTGAAGAAGTGCACCGACGGCAGGCGAAGGATCAAAGGCACCCATCTCAACACCGTTTGCGCGAGCTTGTTGTAAATGAATTTCTTCGCGGGCAAAACTTTCGGCATAGGCAGTCATATCACCACGGTTGTGGAGGGTCATAATGATGCAATCCATTCGATAAGTAATCGTGGACCAAAGCCGGTTCCACCTTTAACAAACTCGCCAGCGTCAACATCAGAACGACCTGTTCCAGCAATATCTAAGTGAACCCAATTTGTTTCGCCTACGAACTCTTCTAAGAAAAGCGCTGCGGTAATTGACCCTCCGCTGAAGTGTCCTTTAGAAGCGATGTGATTTAGGTCGGCAATGTCGCTCTCAAGGCCAACGGAATAATCGTCGACAAGGGGCATGTGCCAGACTCGGTCTCCGCTTACATTTCCAAGCTCATGTAATTTCTTTGCAAGGCGATCATTTCGCGTATACATCGCTGCATATTGCTTTCCAAGCCCCAAGGTGGCAGCCCCGGTGAGAGTTGCAACGTCGACCAGATAATCTGGTTTCAATTCCTGGCGTGCATAACCAAGACCATCAGCAAGAACCAGACGTCCTTCTGCATCAGTATCGAGAATCTCTACTGTTGTGCCGTCATATTGCGTAATGACATCTGAAGGGCGTTGCGAAGTGCCAGATAGAGCATTTTCTGCGCACATCATCAGAGCGGTTACCCGAACTTTTGGCTTGATGTCTGGCATCGCCATTACGGTAGACATCACTGCGGCTGCTCCTGCCATATCGCTCTTCATTGCCATCATGATGTCGTAAGGACGCTTGAGGGAAACTCCTCCAGTATCAAATGTGATTCCTTTTCCAACAAGAACAACATGTGGCCACTTGCTTGAACCTTTTGGTGCATAACTGACTTCAATCATTCGTGGGCCAGGCTTTGGTGAAGATCCGCCGACAGCTCGTAATCCTCCAAAACGAGAAAGCTCACGTCCTGCGCGAACTTTTACAGAAATATCTTTTTTCTTTCCTGCAATAGCTTGTGCTTGAGATGCAAGCCAGGCGGGAGTTTTAATATTAGAAGGAGTGTGGATGAGATCGCGAGCTGTATATATTGCCTCAACAAGAATCTTTGCCTTTTCAACTTCTGAAGAAAAATCTCCGTAGATTATGAATGAGGTTGCACTCTTCTTTTTTACCTCACTCTTCATGTTCCAGACATATTGAGAAAGAGCGAGCGCACCTGCATGCGCAACAACCGAATCTTTCTTTCCGACAACTCCGTCGAGGACTGTAAATCCCGATCCCTTTGTCTTTCGACCGAGTGCGGCACCGGCTTTGCGAAGATTCTCGCGCGATTCATCGCCAACACCAACAAGATAGAGGCGCGCAATGCCGTCAGCTGCGCCAACCGGGAGTTCAATAATCTCCCCTGCTTTGCCTGTGAAATCTGGCCATAGGGAAATCTCGGTTTCCAAGTTAACATCGAAGTGGTCGATGACAGATTTGCTGACCAATGAACTTTGAGCAATCGGGCCCTTCTCGGTCAACTTCACGCCAATTGCAATCGCATCCAGCCCTTTCCAGGTCTCAAGGAGTTTAGAATCATGGCTTGAGTGGAGTACCGGAGCGATTGCTTTTTTCACATCTCCGAACTTAACGAATTATGGAGGTGAATGTGAACTGGATGGACCCCGTGTGGCGTGATTGGTTGCTCACGTGGCCTCTTCTTCTCTTCTTCTTCGCTATTGGCCAAGAACTTCGTACAGAATTTGCTCGTCATGCCGATAGGCGCCATCTCATAGCTCCAGTGATGGCCGCTCTTGGAGGAATGCTTGTACCGGCCCTTATTTACCTTGGGCTCTGCCTATTCACGGATGCGCCAAAAGCTGCGTGGGGAATTCCGATGGCAACAGATCTTCCCTTTGTTTTAATCGCCCTAACGCTCTTTCCTTCCCATGTTCAGAAGAAATTGCGAATATTTTTACTCTCCCTCGCCATTGCCGACGATATTGGATCCATTCTTATTCTCGGGGTTGTTACCTCCTCTCACGGAGGGATTCATCCAACAATTATCGGAACAGTTTTAGGCCTTCTCTGGGGAGCTCGGGGTTATTCCCTTTCCAAGAAGGTTGCTTACTTCATCGCTCTTCCACTCTTTCTCATTGCATCAGTCTCAACAACATATGACTTCACGTGGAAAGCAATTTCGAGCCCTCTTGTGTGGCAATTAATCGTGGCGCGATTTTTTGGAAAACCAATTGGAATTCTTCTTGGAGCACTGATCGGATACTTCCTGCTGCGAATGGCTCATGAGCATGCGATGCGACTTAAAGTTCGCGAACTTGTTGTTGCGGGATTGATAGCAACGTTCGGATTAGATGTCGCTCTTATATTTGCAAATGTCGCATTAACGACGCAAAATCAAAAGTCGTTAGCGATTATGGGAATCTTTTTTACTATTCCGGTATCTATAGCCGGCGTGATTTTTGCCCGTTACTTTTTAACGAGGGCAACAGCTGCCTGAAGAACGCTTCCGAGGTTGGTTGCTTCTTCGAGGTTAAGCTCAACAACAAGTCGTCCGCCACCTTCAAGAGGAATGCGCATCACATACGAGCGCGCTTCCTTTGTTACTTCCATGGGTCCATCACCAGTGCGTGGCTTCATGGCTGCCATGTAAAACTCCTTTAAGAACGGGGGAACAACGGGAGAAGTATCTCAAAGAAATGGCCTGTTAGTGAAATCGAGATTGGGTCCCCAATTTTTACGCATAAAAGCGCACATTAAGGCGAGCAGAAATTCTCTTATTGAAGTGCTTTGAGCAGTTCTGCTTTTCCCAGAGCAATGACTGCTTCAACCGATTTCTGTGGTACACCAAGCATCGTTGCAATATCGTCAACACTCTTTCCGCGAAGATAATGCGCCGTCAAAATTATTCTCTGCTCCTCGGGAAGGCTGGCAAGCAGCTGCGAGAGAGTAGGCATGTTCCTAGGTTACTAGTGCCGTCTACCGGGCGCAGGCGTCAAGAGNATCTGCAACCTGAGTAGTCCATGTGACTAAATGGCTTTGACCACTCTTCATGAAGTTGAGCTGCGCAAGATGATCGAGGGCTACCTGAAGTGGTGCATATGCGCCAGTAGGGTCGCATACTGCAATCGGTTTTTCGTGAAAGCCGAGATATCTACCAACCCAAATTTCAAAAAATTCTTCAAGTGTGCCGATTCCGCCAGGGAGTGCAATAAATGCATCACTGAGTTCCTCAATCTTTGCTTTGCGCGTGCGCATCGAATCAACTTCAATAATCTCTGTTGATTCTTTATCTTCAATTTCTAATTGCAATAACTTTGTTGGGATTACTCCAAAAGTCTTCCCACCATGTTCACGAGTTCCGCGAGCGACTGCGCCCATCATTGAAATTGCACCGCCTCCCCACACTAAATCCCATCCGCGTTCACCAATACCTTTGCCAATCTCGTAGGCAAGGTCCAGGTGGGCTGGATCAATGTCGGGAGCAGAGGAGCAATAGACTGAAATGCGCATAGGAGGAGNGTAGTTTGCTAAGTTTCTCTCATGACCAAGCAGACTCAGGCGTATGGCTACGGCGTAGCAACGATTGCAGCAAATGGAGATCTCCTCGATACCTGGTATCTCTCCGTCGGCCTTGGAAAGCCAGATTCTGCGAGTAAGCCAAACCGCGCCGAGTTTCTTTCGCCGGACCCACTTCGTGCCGTCACAAAGCGCGAAATAGATTTAGAAATTGATATCGATGCTGCGCCAAAGGATGCAGCTGATGCATATCTTCGTCTTCATCTACTCTCACACCGACTCGTGAAACCTCATGGCATAAATCTTGATGGAATATTTGGTTTACTCACAAATGTGGCGTGGACATCTGCAGGGCCATGTTCTCTTGAGAATTTTTCTGTGACACAACAAAAACTTCGTGCAGCCCTTGGAAATCTCACGGTTTTTAGCGTCGATAAATTTCCACGTATGGTTGATTATGTTGTGCCAGATGGTGTTCGGATCGCCGATGCTGATCGCGTTCGCTTAGGTGCACACCTTGCATCAGGGACGACAATCATGCATGAAGGCTTTGTAAACTTTAATGCGGGGACTCTTGGAAAGTCGATGGTTGAGGGACGAATCAGCGCCGGCGTTGTTGTAGGCGATGGCACAGATATCGGCGGNGGAGCTTCCATCATGGGAACACTCAGCGGNGGCGGTAAGGAAGTTATCTCAATCGGCGAACGGTCACTTCTTGGAGCAAATTCAGGGCTTGGAATTTCTTTGGGTAATGATTGTGTTGTTGAATCTGGTCTCTACATCACAGCTGGATCCAAGGTGACACTTCCTGATGGAAAAATTGTTAAAGCTCGCGAGCTCTCTGGTGCAAATAATCTGCTCTTTCGCCGTAATTCACAAAGTGGAGCCATCGAAGCAACACAAAAAACGGGAGNATGGGAAGGGTTGAATTCAATCCTTCACGCAGATTAACCGATACTGATCTAGCTAGAAATGCTAAACCAAGACGCTGGAATTAAAAGCTTTGTTTTGAAAGTTCCTACTGGCAATTGGGCGTTCATTCCTGCACTCGATGTTGCGGTGAGATAGAGAGCGGCTCCAGCAGCGCTGGAGGAATCAATCTTTATTGTCGCCACATCGCTAAGGCCAAAGGCCTTTGCCATATCTGCTTGGCCAATAACGCGAAGCCAGTGTGCATACTGTGGATTCAATACGATATCGAGACTCCACGGATCGGGCACATTTGTTAGATAGGGAAAATCGGTTCCCCATACATCGATTGCTTTTTGTGTTATTCCGCCAGTCGACGATGAAAAGTAGACGTTTATTGGTTTTCCTAAATAGGTAATGACTTGCCCCGATGTTGCATCCACGGCCGCTTTCCATAGCAATCCATATTTCACTTCTGACTCTTTCGAAAAGCCAGCATAATTTTGATCATATTTTGTGTTATACAGATTGCAATCACATTCCTTGCGAATACTTCCCATGCGCGAGAGTCCATAGGTTCGAGATGCAATTGCTTGGGCTTGCATAGCGGCGTCAGGCCAAGCTGAGGAAATTTCACTTATCCCATAAATGTATTCATCGTTAAGTCGCATCGTGTCAGTCAATTCAATCTTATTTGCAATATCTTTGAGATTAATTTGACCGTGCGCCAGTTTTGTTGTGCTCCCGCCATTGTTAACGGTTACGACAGAGCCCGCATCCCAAGTAACGTTCCAAGCCGATGAAGCGGGAAAAACAATCGTTTTCTGCTTGGGAGTTGAAATCGATGGTGAGATGACCTTTGTTACGACAGCAAATTTTAATGTACTTCCTGAAGGAATTTGTGCGACGGTCGTTCCATCGCTCTTGTTCAACGAGAGCGCTCCGGTTAGATTTAGAATGGTGAGATATGTCGAGGCATGCGCAATATTTACTCGGATATTTCCTAGGTCAGAATTTGTTGAAAGAGCTGTGCCCGGAAAATAATAATTCAGAATATCTGCCGAACTCTTTCCTTCCAGTGCTAAACCTTTTGCGCCCATTTGACTCAGCCCCACGCCGTGTCCAAATCCACTTCCACTTATAAAAAAACGTTCTGGCACCGAAGCGGCATGCGCGCTCATGGGAATTAATGCGAGCAATGCGCCAAAGAGTATTTTCTTCATGAGATGAGCTTGCGTGGTGAAAAGATATAGCCAATACCCCACGAAATATGCATTGTGGCAAGAACGGCGGGAAGTGAAATTTTCTCCGAAAGGCTTCTACCTATTGTGATTGAACCGATCAAAATTGCAGAAGCATATGAAAGTGTTGGTATAAAAAGCAGCGGGTGAATGAGCACGCCGCCGATGCACGAGAGGGAAATCAGGCCTGTCGCAATTGGTGGGGCCAGATATCGATAGTTTGCTGTTCCTTTGTGGGTGCGTACGACGGCATGGCGCCAACGCCCATATTCAAAGTATTGCTTTGCAAGTGCCTGCAACGTTGGACGAGGTCGATATGTCACAACAAGTCGTGGATCAAACCAAATGACTCCTCCGCTTTGGCGTAAGCGATAGTTAAGCTCCCAATCTTGTGCTCGTGTAAAACGCTCATCATAAAGTCCAGCAGCCAAGAGCGCGTTCTTCTTAAAGACGCCCAGATAGACGGTATCTGAAGGACCAGCAGTCCCGCCGATATGAAAACGCGCACCACCAACTCCTAGTGGGGAACGCATTGCGGTTGCAACAGATTTTTCGAATGGCGTCTTTCCAACAGCAGCCATAATTCCACCGACATTGACCGCACCTGTCTCCTGCATAATTTCAACTGCATCCTGAATATATGTTTGAGATATTTCAGCATGGCCATCAATGCGACAAATAATGTCATAGCGCGATTTCTTTATAGCAAGATTGAGTCCAGCCGCTGTACGACCAGTTGGGCTTTCTACCAAGACTATTCGCGGATCAGTTTCTCGAAGCTTTTCTGCGATTTCGTGTGTGCGATCCCGTGACGGGCCAAGCGCCAAAATAACTTCGAGTTCGCCTTCATAGCGCTGGAGGAGAATGCCCTCGATAGCATCAGCCAGATAGCGCTCCTCATTCAAGATAGGGAGCACAACGCTTACGCCAGGATATTTCACGCTCCTACGGTAGCGTTTTGAGAGGCCAGTATCGGTAGTATGACTTCAATGGCTCTCAAAATATCTGTGATTGGCACCGGTTATCTCGGTGCAACTCATGCTGCCTGCATGGCATCTCTCGGCTTTCACGTTATTGGAGTCGATGTAGACCCAGCAAAGATTGCGCTTTTACAAAAGGGCGAGATTCCATTTTATGAACCTGGTTTAGACACACTTCTTGCCGAACAAGTGCAGAGTGGTCGCCTCACATTCACAACAAAATTTTCTGATGTCGCAGACTGTGATATCCATTTTCTCTGTGTCGGGACACCGCAAGTTAAAGACGGGCTCGCAGCAGACCTGACATTTGTTAATGCATCTCTGGAAGAAGTAGGAGCGATNGCAAAAAATGGCTCACTCGTGGTCGGTAAGTCCACAGTTCCTGTTGGCACTGCAGCTCGCCTTCGAACGCGCCTTCTCGAAATAAATCCCAAAGCGGATTTGGCGTGGAATCCAGAGTTCTTGCGTGAAGGATTTGCAGTTGAAGACACCCTCCACCCGAATCGGCTTGTTGTCGGAGTTACGAATGATCGGGCAGAAGAAATTCTAAAAGAAGTCTATGCCTCCAATATTGCAGAAAATACTCCGTGGGTGCGAGCAGACTTACCGACTGCTGAGCTCGTTAAGGTTGCAGCAAACTCATTTCTTGCGACAAAAATCTCTTTCATTAATGCCATGGCAGAAATCTGCGAAGCAGCCGGAGGCGATGTCACCGTTCTTGCAAAGGCAATTGGATATGACCCAAGAATTGGAAGCCGTTTCTTGCAAGCAGGAATTGGATTTGGTGGAGGATGCCTTCCAAAAGATATTCGTGCATTTATGGCGCGAGCTGAGGAACTTGGTGCCTCACAAGCGCTTGAATTTTTACGAGAGATTGATTCGATCAACCTTCGTGCTCGTCAACGCGTCATCGAACTCGTGCGCCGTGATCTCACGGAAGATTTGCGTGGAAAGAAAGTTGCAGTTTTGGGCGCTGCATTTAAACCAGATAGCGATGATGTTCGCGACTCCCCTGCGCTTGATATCGCTGTTCAAATTCAAGCAGCTGGTGCAATCGTGACAGTTCATGATCCAAAAGCCATGGAACCTGCGGCAAAGAGATTTCCCGTCCTTAATTTTGCTCAATCCATTGAAGAGTGTGTCCAGGATGCCGAAATTGTTCTCCATTTAACAGAGTGGAAGATGTACCGTGAAATTGATCCGCTGGCATTGAAGAGCTATGTAGCAAATGCCATCATCATCGATGGGCGAAACGCGCTAGATCGAGAAAAATGGCTCGAAGCCGGATGGAAATTTAGAGCTTTGGGACGTGCTTAGAAAGAGACTCTTGTCGAGCTCCTTCCATTAATTCAGCAACTCTTGCAGAAACATTTGAATCAAAACTTCCAATAATTCGCGCAGCGAGCAGCCCTGCATTTTTTGCATTTCCAATACCAACTGTGGCTACCGGAATACCTGCCGGCATTTGCACAATAGAAAGTAACGAATCCATACCTTCTAGATATTTCAGAGGGACGGGAACGCCTATGACGGGAAGTGTGGTTGCAGCTGCAACCATGCCAGGCAAATGTGCCGCACCACCTGCTCCTGCAATAACAACTTTGAATCCGGCCGATGCAGCCCCCTTCGCAAATGTCATCATCTCTTCTGGGGTTCGATGTGCGCTCACAACGCTTGCTTCATAAGTTATTCCACATTGATCCAAGATTTGAGCGGCAGCTTCCATTACTGGCCAATCAGAGTCAGAACCCATAATGATTGCAACATCTTTATTCATCTACGGCTCCGCTCAGATAATCGAGTGCGTGCTGCACTTCATTTCTCAATTCTACGAGGTCATCACCGAGAAGTGTCACATGGCCAATCTTGCGCCCTGGGCGAACTTCCTTGCGATAGTGGTGAAATTTGAGTCCTGGTGCGCGAGCCATCAAATGTAGATATGGCCGATACATATCGTTTTTCTCGCCTCCGAGAATATTGCCCATAACAACCCATTGTGAGGTGAGAGAGGTATCGCCAAGAGGAAGATCAAGCACTGCCCGAATATGTTGTTCAAATTGAGAAGTTCTCGAACCTTCGATTGTCCAATGCCCTGAATTATGTGGGCGCATCGCAAGCTCATTCACAATCAGGGAGTCGCCCACCTTAAATAGCTCCACAGCCATGACGCCAACGAGTGAAATTCCTTGTGCAATATTTAATGCAATTTTTGTCGCAGCCGTTGCAATCTCTTCTGAAATATCGGGAACCGGGGNAATTGTTGAGGTGCAAATTCCGCCATCTTGAACTGTCCATGTAGCTGCCCATGTTGCAGCCTGACCGTGAGGTGAGCGAGCGACCATAATGGCAATTTCAGAATCAAAAGCTAATTTTTCTTCTAGCAGGAGAGGTTGGCCAATATCGTTATGAAGGTCAAGCAATTCACCTTCATTCTTAATAACAAAGACGCCACGTCCGTCGTATCCCCCGGTAATTGTTTTTGCAATGAGCGGATAGGAAATTTCTACATTTCCACCGGAATAGTGTTGCCATCTTGGATTTGGGAGACCGAGCTCATCCATTTTTTTGCGCATCTCAACTTTATTTTGAGAGTAGATAAAAGAATCCGAACGAGGATAAACTTTAATTCCATTATTTTCTAAATTCTTAATGACAGATTGCGGCACTTGCTCGTGTTCAAATGTCACAACATCACATGTGCGAGCAAAATTTAGAACTGCTTCTGCATCGGTTGGGTTGCCTATAAAGTGGTCACAGATTTGTGCTGCGCTATCTGTTGGGTCTTGTGCAAGGAGTCGTAGGCTGATTCCGAGTTCGGTAGCGGGTGCAACCATCATGCGAGCGAGTTGTCCTGCTCCAATGACGCCTAATCGAGGGAATGCCACGTGGAAAGTTTACTGGCCGATTTCGCGGTCATGGCCACGCAATTGGGCTAGATAACGGTTGTACTCAGAAAGCTCGTCATCTTC
>JGI24890J29729_1000154_pt1 | contig 53472 bp, 73 predicted proteins | sample FreactcultureFD7_FD_29729 | JGI IMG/M metagenome (IMG submission 29729)
CAGTCACAGTAGTATTGGCAATTGAAATCGTACCAGTACCAAAAATAGGGCCGCCAGTTAAGCCTGTACCGGTATCAATCTCAGTTACGCCGCCAGACAGCGAGAACTGCCTCCATGAGCCGCCAGAATAGCCATAGAACGCGCCAAAAGTGGTGTCGTAACGGAACATACCCACTTGCGGGGCAGAAGGTTGCTGAGATGTTGTGCCGGATGGGATCAACATTGACCCAGTACCGGGAATTATTGGGTTATCAGCAATTGAAATGACTGGATTACCAACACCGGTAGGGTTTGTGATGCCAATTTGATTGGTTTGGCCAACCAAAGTTGTGCTGGTGATCGATCCATCGGTCTTTAAGACCATAAAACCGTTAAAACTGGCATTTGCAAGGTTTAAAACAGGCCCGGAAAGCGAAATTGTTGGGTTTCCAGCAATGCCATCACCATTTGTAATACCTAAACCAGAGTTTGCAACCGCTATAGAACGCGCCGCAATGGCCGTAGAAGACGTTTTTACCTGAAAGCCAGTACCTGAGTTCACCAAAGACAATAAAGCGCCTGTGGTGCCGATATTAAAGAGGCCCTGAGCGCCACCGTCAGTGATAGTTAGACCATTTGTCACGCCGACATAACGGCTATTTGGCAGTGTTGGCTCTTGATTGACCGTTAAAAAGGTCTGCGTTTGACTTGGGGCGGCGGCAATCGCGCCCGTAGTCGTGCGTACAGTGACCCCGTTTTGGACGATTGGAACCGCCTCAGTACCTGTAATAGTACCGGCGGCTGGGAGTTGGGTAATGGAGACTTGTGCTGACATTATGTACTCGTATTGTCTGGAGGGTTAGGAGCAATCGTGTCTTCGTTTCCGGTATTCGTTGGAGTCTGAGTGTTTTGCTCCGTTGAAATCTGGAACTGACTTGACCCGTCCATGGACTGGCTACCCGTCATCAGGAAGTTGTCGTTTGCGGCAACACTCACATCAGGACGTGGGAACCGAAGATTGATACGTTCAGTTTTTCGAGCAGGCAATCTCCAAGGGTCAAAGTTATCCCTGCAACCTTGGTCGCATACCCGAAGACCGGGGAAGTTTGGATCTGGGCCGAGGCTGACAAAGGATCTTTTCATCTTGCAACGGTCGCAGACCGCTATCGCCAGAGACGATAAACCGCGAGTGTCGAGCCAGACTGGCATTATCTTGTGTACACCGAAATATTCGGCGCCCAGTAGATTGGTGATTTGTCGCGCTCTTCTTGCTCTGCCTCATTGAGATACTGCATAGCCATTTTCTCAAGGTACTGAATACGAGCCAAATCAACCTGAGGCAACTCAAGGCTCATACGGTGAGCCAGATTCATCACCACAGCCTCATACCAGCGTTGTGGCACTTCTAGTTCTTGACTCAAAGAAGTGATGTCCATCACCTGACGTGAGTACCAGATCGTCATCTGCACAAAAGTGTCAGACGGCGTTGGCCACAGCACGACATTTGGCTGAGGAATAGTGCGCTCAAAATAAAACTGGAACGGCTGGTTCGCAGTGAACTGTTTGTTTGGCAGATTTGTATAGTCGTCGCGGTTTAAGCGAGACATCTGCAATTCGCGCGAATTGTTTCCGAAGTAGAGTTCGCGCAAGGACAGAGTCGTGCCACCGGTTGCGCGCATTCTGTAGTAAGGGACGTTAGCACCGGGGTTGATGTCTTGCCATACCCATGTGTTATCTGTAACTGTTTGATTGGTTGCTGTATAGAGAGTAGTCCACGTGGCATTGTCATATGAATACTCGTATACATAATTCCAAGTAGCAGATCCACCGCCAGCCACGTAAGGAAGAATGCCAATAGAGCCAATATAGATCGGGTTATTTGTCCCATAATTGACGGCGATATTCCCATTCGGTGAAGACTGCACACAATAAGTTTGAGGATTGTCATCATAGACGTTGGCTGTTACCCCTCCCGCTGAGGATGTATAGGAGCCAGAGGGCTGAGTCATTGTGCGATACAGCACATTCAGCACATCAATCGTACCCGCAGGCAAAAAATATTGATAATTGTCGGCATTCAAACCAACAACAATTTTGTTGATGGCCCAGTAGTTGATACCGATATTGGAAAGGCTTGTCAGGAAAAAGAACAGGGACTGTCTAGCGGACAGGACTTCTTCGTCTGTCAACTCTTCAGCGAGTTTGCCGCAACGACGTGCGCCATGATCAATCAGAGTTTGAATGCTGATGACTGTATTGCCAACTGATCCTGAATAAGCCATACATTTACCACCCGGGGCAATTCCAGCGTTTTAATGATGCCTTTGCCCTTGGTGCATCTCCTTTTGAGTGTTCTACTACGCCAGACATCCGCGCGCAAAAAGAATCTTTACGAGATCCACCTTGAGGTTGCGGTGCTTTTAAATGACTTCCTGTCTCTCTATTGTACTTCTCGCGACCTTTTTCTGTAAGCCCTGCGCCTGCTTTTGTTGATAATTTTTCACCACGGCCAACAGCCAAACTAGGGCCGCCTTCTTTCATTTTTGCGGTCTTAGCCGACTGACGAAAAGCCTCAGCAGTTGGAGCGCCTTTTGAACCCGGCTTGCGCATACGCTCACCAGAACCTTCAGCGATTCTTTCTTGCTTTTTATGAATGTTTTCATAAAGTCCACCAGACTTAAAACTTTGCTTTTTATCTGCATTTGCAAAATCCTTTCCTACCTTAGTTGGAATACCTACTTTTTTAGCAAAGGCTGGGCTATGAGCCACGGCCTCCATCAAACGATGTTGAGCAGGAGACTTACTTGGCATGATTAGTCAGGGTTTTTAATTAAAACACCGCTTGAATACAAAGATGCTATGTTTGTTGTCCCTGTAAATGCTTTGACTTGAAACTGAATGTCAGTTTTTTCTGGGTGAGCAATTGGATTTTTGTTTGCTTGTGTGAAATATTGAACAAACGTAGATTGGCTCAACAAATTCACTTCACCAGTTATGTTGTACTTGTTGTACTCAGCAAATAATATGTAATTTGATGCCGTAAACAAAATATTTGCATTGCCTTGAACTGCATCCAAATAGAACGTATATCCAGCAGGAACAGTATAAATTGACATCTGCGTCTGACCAATACCAGCAACAATCTTGGCATAGGTTGTGGTGCTAATTTTTGCTGTAATGTTTCCTACGTTTACACCATTGGTCGTGGAAATCAAATTGATTCGCAAAAACGAATTGATGGTGGTCACGTTCGTCGTGCCATTCATTGCAATCGTTTCACTCAATGGAGCATAGTTTGCATCCAAACCATCAATTTTCACGCTTAATGCGGAAGTATCTGACCCAGAATCGCTTACTAACACCAATTGGGCGGCTGAACTTGGATACGCATAAGTACCTCCAGATGAAGTCAACCCTTCCCACAATGGGCCAAATGCAGTAGAACCAACTGCCGCACTGTAGCCAAAAATTTGTATCGGCGTGTGTCCATCTACCTGACCACGACTTACTTGTAAATCAAACGGTTCATACGCGCCTTGTCTCGTCGCGGAAGAATAAGTTCCCATGTTTCAATCTCCAATTAAAAGCAGGGGCCGAAGCCCCTACCTTATTTTTTAACAACGACCACCGCGTTTCATTCTGCTGGCAGGAAGAATCATAGGATCAGGATCCACTGAATACTTCTTTGCCGCTTTCATGCTCGCAGAGTTTTCCTCTTTGTTGACCTTCAACAGCGCCGCCTCGGGGCGAGTTACCTTGCCACCAGTGCGATACGTTCCAGACAACTGGGAGATCATGACAGGCGTTGGAGCCTTCTTGCTACCTTGAGGCATTGCTACGGCGCGACCAGCGTTATTTACTGCTCCCCCCGTAGCAAAATGCTTTTTTGTAGCACCGCCTTTTTTGTAGCCGCCAGCATTGGAGTCTTTAACAGCCTCTGTTCCTACACGAGGATTACGCTTGCTTGCTTGGTGAACCAAGGTCTTGTCATAGTTACCGTATGACTCTTCTTCAGGGATCTGCGCGCCAACTTTGCCACCCTTTTTAAAGCCACCACCGTTGCCGTCTTTGACGCCGCCAGTACCAACTTTAGGATTGCGCTTGCTCGCTTGATGAACTATCGTAGTGTCGTACTTGCCAGATGTTTCCTCTTCAGGAATGTCATCAGCAACAGAGCCACCTTTACGATAGCCACCACCGTTAGATAGAGCCACACCACCGGTAGCCATCTTCTTGGTTTTGCCGCCCTTTTTGAGATTCAGGTGCGTACCTTTGCCACCTTTATGCTCTTGAGCATCATGCTCTTTGAAAGCCTTTTTGATCATGGCTTTGTCTTTCGACATATCCATCTTGTCTTCTTTGCGCTCATCGGCCTTGGATTCCATGCCGCCTTCAGCCTTACCGCCCTCTTTCATGCGACCGCCCATTACAGGAGCCGCAGGAGCCGCCATCATTGCCTTACGACGAGCCATCATAGAAGGCTTGCCGGGGGCTTGAACAGGAGCGTTAACAGCAGGACGACCGATCAATGCAGGAGTTCCAGCCAAAGCGGCCAAAGCACCGCCGTCAGCCATTTTCTTGTGACCGTGTTCTGCTTTTCCGCCCTTTTTCATGGCTTTATGAGTGGCGTGACCGCCTTTTTTGAGTTTTAACTCAATAGATGGCTCAGTTGTTTCCATCTTGATCATTGGTTTGAATTGTCCCATGTCGGTCTCCTATTAGGCTTGGGTTACACCAAGAGCGCCAACGCGGGTAGCATTAGGGCCACAACCGATTGCTGGGATAGCAATAGCCATAACCAAACGCTTGATACCGTCTGAAGCCGATGATGGGGTGTATGTACCGCGAACGTCGCCAGTAGTTGAAGTTGCTGGAGTGGTCATATCAGCGGCAACAAAAGTGCCGGCGTCTTGAGCCAATGTGTTATTCCAACCAACTTTAACCACGTAGCCTGCATCAATTGCACGAACTGGCAAACCAAGAATATCGGTTGTACCAATAGTCACCGCTGTTGCAGAACCGTTGATGGTTGCACTAGCAATTTGGTAAAACGCTTTCTTACCAGACTTAGCCGTACCAGCAGTAGCAACAGTGATCGCCTCAGTCATTGGCTGGCCGAAGTAATCGTAGCCGCTGATGGTGATTGTGCGAGCAGTTGTGGATGTGTTGATCTGCAATGCGCGTGGGGTGTTCAACTGGATCACAGTCACACCAGAGGCATTGATCACAGACTTAGCAGAAGTACCTGCGGTCAATGTCACTGCGCCTGACGCTGATGCAGTTTGTGATGCGGCGATGTTTGCAGTTTGCAAAGTTTGTGGAATGCAATCCCACACATAAACACGTCCAAGAGGGCCAACACCCAAATCCATAGGTGCAGGGTCGCCCAAATAGGCATCACCAGACGCATAGATTGTGATTGCACCAGTAGCGCTTGAAGATGCGCTTACGGTGTAAGTACCAATACCACCAGAGCCAGTACCGAAAGCGGTGATGTAAGAGCCAGTAGTAATACCAGTGCCGCTTACATATTGACCCAATTGAATTGGATCACCCGACAACATCGATGTGACGTTAAGTGTGGTTGTTGTTATTGAACCAGCAAAAACAGATTCGGACTGGTTAAGACCAGTACCCATAAAGGTCTGTGCTGGGCCTAAAAATAGGTCATCAGAATATTGAGGCATTTTGTCTGCTCCTTGAAAAGTTTGACAAATACAAATTAAAAAAATAGGGGCTGGGTTTTATCCCAACCCCTTGTTGCTTACACGCCGGGAGTACCGTACATTGCACGCCAGTCGGTGAAACCAACTTGGTAACGCTCAGTAGCCTTGTAGCGCATGGAATCGGTTTCAAAATCGCCTTCCATGGTCTTTTCAAGTTTACGACGCATCAAGAGTTTCATGCCTTCTGGGGCATCTGTCTGAACCCACCATGCTGTCGAACTGGTCAAACGTGACAATACAGCGGCGCCTTCGTCAAGCAAGCCAATAGACTTGATTGGGTTAACGTCGTTGTTGCCTGTACCAGTACGCAACACGCTCTTCAACAGAACTTCGGCTTGGAAGATGTTGCCCGGAGCCACAACCAATTGGCGTGGAACCAAACGAATCTTCTTACCGTTGTTGTCCACAGCCTGACGGATTTGGATCAACATCTGTTCGAGAGAGGTTTGAGACAAGTTAGCGGAAGTCGCGAGCAAGTTGCTTACTGTGCCGTTTACGATTGGGTGAGAAGCGGAGTTCAATTGAACACCATCACCACCGGGGTATGCGCTGTTGAAAGCGCGGTTTAGCACGTTAGCGGCCAATGTCTCTTTGGTCTCAATAAGAGACTGAGCCAAGTGGCGAGCATAAACCTGACCGATGCGGATGTGGTCACCGTCTTCAACCAACACTTTGGTCAACGCGAAGGCCAAGCCAAACACGTTGTATACATAGCGTTGCAAGAAGAGAACACCACCCTGTTGATAGGTCACTGGTGTGCCATCAGGGAGTTGTGGTGCGGCGCCAAATCCATAAAGGACTGGTTCTTCGTGGTAGTTACGTGGAATACCTTCTTGTTCACGGAAAACTCGTGACCATTCATCGGTACGTTGGTCATAGACTCCATCGAAACATTCATTGAGGATCGGCTCAACGATTGATCTAAAGTCCGTACTGCGCATTGGAGCGGCCATTTTTTAGTCTCCCTTAGAATGCGTTGATAGTGGCGACATACTGGCTACGGGATACTTGAACCTGTACCACCGTATATGCATCGCCCCATGCGTTATCAACGCCGTTAGACAAACCGATAATGCGTAGATCACCCACGTTACCAGAACCCACTAAACTCGAAGAGATCGTGCATTGAGACAAACCTGTGGTGGTAGAACCAGCCGACAAGTTTGTAAAGTTTGCTTGATCACCAATTGAGGTTTGTGCAAGGCTACCATCACACTGAATATCGTAAACAATATTAGGATCAGAGTAGTAATAAGTTACCTCAGAACCGGTTTGATACGCTGTGTTAGCGATCCACTGATTGCTGATTTGACGGCGACCGGATAAATCGGTGTACTCGTGACCAGCAAATGCACCTTGATAGGCGCTACCTGCGGTCGCGGTAATGATGTTTCCGCTCGTGTTGAGTGCTACAGGCTGGCCTTTTAAAATGCCAGTGCTATAGCCTGATGCGATACCGTTCGCAAGTGCCACTGCACGATCCAATCCAGTTGGATGGAATGAGGGGCGCAAGCCAAACGGAGCGTTTGTTGAAGACATAGTCTTGCTCCTTAGTTAATTAACTAACCTACCCAGCAAAATGCGGAGCAGGCATTGGTTTGTCAATCTCACCCAATCCTTCGCCTTCAACTTGAGCGAGATTTCTCCCGTTCCTGTCGCGTGCGCCAGCGGCCTGCTCTGCCTGTAAGCGAATCTTATTCGCCTCATCCAGAGGTTGGTCGTGGTGAAAGTGCGCCATGATTTCCTGATAGTGATCCATCGGAATCTTGAACAGCAACATTTCATTACACGCTACAAACCCTTCATGTTCGCCAGCCTTTACGCGCCAATTTTCGAACCCGGGGAACTCGTCTGCTTTCACAGGCTTGTATCCAAGTCTCATACGCTTATCAATACTGTCGTAACTAGAGGTTGTTGATAACCAGCAAAGGTGAAAACCCTTTAACTCAGGTACATTGGGTAATGCGCTTTGTGTCCATTCGTCCTTCCACATCTTTCGACGCTCTTCAGCCGATACGAACTTATCCTCAGGTGCCTCTCGAACTGTATCAAGACTCGCGCGATTTTCGCGTCCACCAGCAGATAGATTTTTTTTCAAACGTGTGTCCATTTTCAACTCCTATTTCCATTTTGTCGTGCCTCTAAGGCGTATCGGCGAATCATCTTCGCCCGCTTGTCTGCGTCGTCCCACATACCCGCATCTTTCATAGCCCTTACCTGATCAGGGGAAAGGGTAAAGGAGTTGCCTCCTTGTCTACTACTCGACGCTGTTTCGCGGCCAGAACTTGTCACAACATTCCTTGGTCTAGATCGTTGAGATGGTCTCTCGTCTACCTCCTCAGTATAACGGTGTGGTAGATATTTTTGCAAGCGATTATCTAATTCTTCCCAATATTCGGCTGTTTTTGGGTTCCAGCCTTCATCAGCAAGCCCTTGATCAATCGTTAATGCAACTCTTGAGTCGGCATCCTGCCCATTGGCGTCATACCATGGGTTTTCACTCATCCATGCACTAGCGTGACGCTGGAGCATGGGGTCTGGAGCCTGAATTGTCTGTTGACGTTGCGGTGCAGTAGATTTTTGCTTGAGAGCATTCAATGCCTCATGGCTACGGCGTGCCTCGAACCACATTTCCTGTGCATTCGTGAGCAAATTACCGTCGCCTGTGGCTGTTGCCTCGGCAATCTTCTGTTTTGCAAAAGTAATACGGGACTCTTGGTCTTCAATTGCCTTATTGATGCGAGCAATATCGGAACCATGCGCCCTTTTCTCTAAAGCAGAGAGTCGCTCAAGAAGTTCTTGGTTTTTACGCTGAAGATGGTTCAACTTGTGGTCTTTATCCAACTCAACCTTCTTGTGATACTCCTTGCGGGCGCGACGTTTTTGACGTTTTACCTCGCGCATAGCCTCCATTTCGGGATCAACTGACCCTGTGGCGGCTATTTCTGCCCGTTGTGCGGCATCATCATCGGCATCTTCACCCTCGCCGGCTGATACCTGCGGGGATGGGATGCTATTTGGCAAATCAACGACTGCGCCGCCATCTGCCGCCTCCTGAATCACCATCACTTCTTGATTTTCTGCTACGGCTTGATCTGTACTCATACAAATGCCCTCACCTCAAGTGGATTACCAGTGACTCTGGCGATTACTTCGTGGTCATTCATGATCATGAACTCCACTTGCTCGTCCTCACCGTGCCGAACAGTCCAGCGGTCGCCAGTCCATTTAGGTACGCGGAGGAAGTCGCCAACTTCACACCAACTGCCCTCAACCCATGGCTCCATTGAGTCGCGTTTCTTGAACGCCAATGGGCCGATGGCCACTACCTTACCGATTGGGTTTTGCGCCCGCTCGGTGTCTCGTGTCTCTTCAGGCAAAATAATCCCGGATTCAGTCATTTTTTTCTTGGCTAAACGCATTTGTACAAGTACACGCGCGCCTAATGGAATTGCACCGGGGTCTACAGGAGGAAAAGCCTCCATAATTTCAGCGGCATTACCCGCTACCGTGCTATCTGTCATTGTCATCTTCTTTCAAAAGATCGTTGAGAATCTCTAAAGACTTCTCCAACCCTTGATGTTGGCCGACAAGGCGCTGATAGGTCTCGAAATTGATGACGTTACCGTCGGTCAATGCCTGACTTATCCGCGCCTGCTCCTCTTTTACAGAGGAAATCATGTCGGAAATCAACTTCATGCGTTGGATTTTTCAATAGAGGACTTGGTGAAATCACCGTGGTCGCTGTTGGCCAATGGCATGGTCGCTTTAGATTCCTCTTTCATTTGTTCGCCGTTCAGCCACGCGCCCGCCGCCATGCGGGTCTTGTATCGAACATCTTCGCTTTGTAATTCTTTGACTTCTTTATCCATGATTAACTCCTTAGGTTAGATTGCACACGATTGTTGGCCGCAAGTGCGGTTTGCTCCTGCTCTTTTTGCAGTTTTAACTGATCTACCGTCAACTGCGCAGTTTTCATGCGCTCGGCGGTGAGATTGTTTTCTGCATTCATAGCCTGATCTGCCTGTAATCTGGCCGCGTCGTTGGCATTGTCTGCCGCCAAACGCGCCTGATCAATAGCATTCTTGGCTTGATCTGCGGCGGCACGACGTTGTGTCTCGGCCATGGACGCCTGCAATACTGCCTGTGCCTCGCCATCCATTGGTGGCTGTGGCTTGAATTGAGCGGCAATCTGGCCCATCTGTTGCAGGGCGGGTATAACCCCCTCAAATACCTGCGATGTGTCCATCTTGACGTGTTCTGAGGCCATGGCGATGGCTTTGTCGATGTCTGCCGCCAGTTTGTTGTTCTCGTACTTGTCCAGTTTGATGTTTGAACCGCTGGTGACGTAGCCCTTGATCTGGCTGGTGTACCACAACATCATGTGTTGCTTGATGTGTTCCAGCGCCAGCGGGATGTACGCTTGAGCGATAAGAGGATTGCTACCCAGCGCCGGATCCATAGCGAATGCAAGATGTGTTTGGATGTGCGCTAGTTGGTCTTGGCGTGGGTAGGCAAAGGCTGGCTTGCCTAGAGCCATAGCCGCATTTTCGTCTGCGGCGTCGATCTCTTGAGGCTTGCTGTTGTTTGGCATGAGTTCGTTGATGTCTGGAACTTTCAATTGCTTAAGCATACGACTCACGACAGCGCGCGGATCGATCATGCCGGGGAACTGGGTACTCAACTGCAACACAGACTGCAACTGCGCAATGCGTTGGGTCTCGCTGAAGATGTGTGGGTCAGATACCGGGATGATGTCGCTGTTGCGAGCAAAGTCTTCGCGGGTGATAGGCAAGTCTGCGACCACGTCGCCCTTGCGCATATCGTCCAAATACCAGCGATTGATACGGCCCAGTACGCCAATGAGGCGGCGCTGGCTATCATGCAGGCGTGAGTGGATTGCCGAGAACACTGCCGCACCCTGCTCAATCAAGGCTTGTGTGGTTCCCACTGGGGTGTTTGATGTTACGTCGGCAATCTTTTCTTCTGCGGTGGTTACGACGCCTTTGGCGGCTCCATCAAGCCAGCCGAGCAACTCGAACAGCACTGGGCTGGGTGGGTTAAACGGCATGGGCATCGCGATCTTGCGTATATCATCAACGCCCGGAGCGCCTTCGATCTCAGTAACTTGTGTAATTTCAACTTGCTGACTCTGCCCAGAGATTTTCGCCCCCTTGAGTTTGAGCATAGTAAGCGAATTGTTAACATGGGCGGTATCAAGCAAAGCGCGCAAAGCGCCAGTAAGAGCGGCAGACAAACCACCAATGAGATGAGGCAGACCAATAGCATAGGCGCCACGCCAAGGTATAAACTTAAATTCGATAATCCAGTCCAGTTTCGTAAGCGTGTCATCGCCTTCCTCCCAATTTCGGTATAGGCCCAGCAACTTATGCTCAAGCGAGTCAATCATCATGATGTAGGGCGCGGTCTCTCCCTTTGTACGGTCATCATCATCAAGGTCAAGCCACGTATAGATGTGATAGACCTTGCGTAAGCCGTCTTCGTTGTCCTGCCACTGCTTACCTTCAATCTTTTCGTTGGCCTTTTCAGCCTTGCTCATCTCTGGTTCAGAGGTGGCGCGGATTAAATTGATGTCTCGGTATAAACCCCTAGCCACACGTTGCTTGTACTCAAACTCAGTGATGTCTTGGACTTCGGTTACGCGCTGGGCGGTGTAGAAATTAACCGATGAAAACGGCAGGAGAATGTTGTCGATACCGACGAACTCAGCGCATGGGCGCTTTTTCTTTTCGTCGTACCACATCTTGATGAACTGCGAGCCACCCATCGGCAACTGCGTGAGCATCTGCTCTTGCTCGTCGCGGAACTCGGTGATCTGCTCGGTCAACTGCCAATTGGTGTAGTCACGCTTGCGTTCTGCACGCTCCACCTTCTCGTCGGTAGTTTCACCCAAAATCTTGGTACGCACTGGGCCATCTGGTGGGAACAATTCTTTAATGGCGCGGGATGCGAAGTCCACGCAAGCCTCGGCCATGACAGGGTGAACCACCTTGCTGGCGCCGTAAAACATAGCACCGCCGGGCGCGTCATCACCCATACCGGTACGCTTGAGGCCCTCTTCGTACTTCTTGTCGCGCTCACTGCGTGCCTGCTGATCCTTCTCGATCATGTCAAGGTAGCGCATGGTCGTCTTCTCTAGGTCATAGAGGTTGAGCGACTCTGCCAAGTTGCTGTAGAAGTCTTCGTCTTCTGCTGGCCCCTTGAGGTCAGGCATATGGACAACGGCCGAACCGTCTGCCAATTCTTCGACATCACCCTCTTCTTCGTCAGGCATCTCTACAACAGCGCCTCCATCATCGGTTTCGGTGACTGCTGGAACGTGACGACCATACTCGGGGTCGATAGGCATTTCGGTGGCCATAAATTCTCCTTATCTGTAATGGCTGGCGCCTGCCAGTCCACCTTGTTTTTGCCGGACGACTTCTTTGGGTTCATACACAACAGCGGCGGGTTTCGTTCCTTCCTTGTTGAGGTAACCCTCGTAGCCGTACTCGCGGATCATTCGCTCCACGTCGGTCATATTTTGCTCGGAATGAGTCACACCTGCATTGTATTTCGCTGTGTGTGGAACTCGGTTAGATTCTCGCGCCAGCATTTTGAGTGCAAGCGGGTCTTCATTGATGTCGTATAAGGCTGGTGACTCTGCTCGATACCGGTTAACGCCAAGGCCGGGTTCGGGCGCGACAGATCCGGGTTCGCCGGCATAGAAGTAGGTGCGCGGCACAACCGGATTGTCTGTGCCTTGCAGTCGCTCCATCTCCGCGCCCTTGATGCCAGAGCCATACTTGGTTGGGTCGGTCATGGTCAAGTTGGGGTCATGCGAGAAGTGAGTCAATACCGATTGGCTTTCGGTTCCTTTCTGCGGCGTGATCAACTTGCGGACATAGTCAGGCATACCGCCCTTGTAGTTCACGTCAAGATACTCAGGCGGCAACAGCACAGCCTTCTGGGGCGCGTATTGGAAACCGTTGAATGCGTCCTTGATGCCTTCGGTTGCAATGTTGTAGCCTTGGGTATCACCACGACGCTTTGCCTCAATCTGCAACTCACGCAACTTAGCCACCTCGGATTTGAGTTGCGCGTTCAATGGCGTGAAGTTGACCACGCTGTTTTGGCCACGGGTCTCGGGGGTCATCGCCAAGCGGGCCAACGGGCTATACATTTGCTGGTGGATGCCCCATGCTTTCTCTTCACCTGCCGGGCCGAACTCGTTACCGTAGATGGCATGGCCAAACAAGTCGTGGACGGCGCGGAACTTCTCGTTCTCATTTAAGCCGGTATGCGGATCGACGCCATTGAGAAAGTCGTGCGGATCGCCGCCTTGGAATACGTACAGGTGCTTGTTGCCATGGACATCGCCAGCCATCTCACGGGCGCCGTTGTAGTTGCCTTCACCGTTACGGTGGAATGATGTATTGACTGGTAGGGCCTCGAACTGGTCGCTGGTCTCTTTGGCTAACTGACGGTACGCCTTCTCCATCAGGTCGTCGTAGTTCTTTGCACCAGCCTGATCGAGGACGTCTGGCATCTGTTGGCCGTAGGCGTCAAAGACTGCCTTCTTGTATTCAGGGGAACCCTCAACAGCGGCCAAGTGAGTGCGGCCAATGGCTGACTGCTTGGCTAGGCTTGAGGTTGGGAGATTGGGTAACGCGAAGTCTGTGCCGCGTCGCTCCTTGGTGTATTTGTTTGCAATGTTCAGCGGCACATTATTTGGACTGTTGATCAGCCCAGCCACTTCCTCATCCGAATGGAGTTTCGGAACTCGTTGTCCAGTTGCGCTTGATCCTTGTCCGACAGGCCCTTGAGTGTATGGCCCAGACGCTTCTCTAACTCCTCGCGTTTGAGCCTCGCTTGATTCAAGTGATGTTGGCCGGACTCGGTAGAATGGGCCTTCTTGTGCTGTGACATATTTCGCTCCTGTTGGCGTCCCGGCTATAACCGTCTTTGCCTCGTTGACTGAAGAGGCTAGTTTACCTGCTTTACCCGCCGAAGTAAAACTTTTCATTAAACCACTTGGGCTTACAAGCGACAGTCCCGTCTCCATCATGGGGCGCTCTTCGCCGGACGTAACGTTGTACTCGTTCATCTTATCTTTGAGCCATTCAGATCCACCCACAGGCGTATCAGATGTAAACCGAATCGGTTTGCCAGTCGCTTTCTGTGCGGCCCATTCTGCACCTTGCAGGCCCATGTTCATGAGGTCAACGGGCGCGCCCAATGTGTTCGCGACTACTCCTCTGTTAAGCAGGTCGGTAGCCGCGCGGGGCTTTCCCAAAGAGTTGACCTCCTCGGTTGCTTGATCCTTTGCCATACGGGCAAGAATCTCAGCCATGTGTTTTGCTTTATCAGTTGTTGATCCACCGTCAGCCATCTCGACATCGCCAATAATCTTAGATTCAGGAATGATGAACTCTGACCAGTCTTCGCCGTTCTCACGTCGGACGCGGTAACCGGGTTCATACGGTGTACGCATTGCCTTGCCAGTCTCTGGGTCGATTACCTTCTTGCTCAATAAATTGCTAGGGTCTTCACGGACGATGTCATTGCCAGAGCGATACTTGTCCAAAATTTTAAGAGGAGGCAAGTTGTTCTTGGCCCCATGCTCAGTGAACACGTATTGCCCCGGCTGGTATTTGTAGTTCCAAGAATCCATCTGATCTTGAGCGGCTTTTGCGCGCTGGCGTACTGCGTCACCAAGCGATGTATGAAAGTCTTGCAGGGTTGTTAAATCTTTTTGCGCCACGACAGGCTTGACCATTCCGGCCTCTTGTGCGGCCTTCTCAATTGCCTTGGCGGCCTTGAGCCAACCACCACCAGCCATTTTTTTTGCGCCTAGACGATACGAACTTCCACCTTCAGCCATCTTTAGAGGATGGGTTGATGCCAACTCCAGTTTGCCCATGATCACGCCCTTGGGGTGATGATGAGCCACGACCTTAGCAATCGCTTGCACCAACTCTTTACCCAGACCAACCTTGCCGCCCTTCTTGAGGCTGATGCGGCCTCCATCCTTCTTGAGGTAGTCCTCACCCTTCAGCACGCGATCAAGGACGGTGGTGGGGTTCTGGCCAGACTCTTCAGCGGTGCGGCGAATCATGCGCTCAAGGTTCTCGATGTACAACTCAGGCTTGGTCTTGAGTGCGGTCACGTCGGCTGATCCATACCAGCCCATGGCCTGCGCCTCTGCTGGGGATACACCGGCACGCTTGGCGGCGTCCGTCCACAGTTTCTCAAAGCCGGCATATTCAGAGCCAGAGGGCGCGGCCTCCCAGAATCCGGGGCGTTGCTTGGCCTCACGCAAAGTCATCTCGCCGGTGTCGAGCATCTCGCGGGGCTTGTATGAATTTAGGATGTTGCCATTCTCGTCTTTCTCGACCAACTTGGACGTGAGCCAGCGTGGGTCACCATGGGTGATCACCGGGCCACGCACTGCGTTGACGTCCACGGTCACAGGCTTGAGGTTGCCTTGCAGGTTGCGGTAGAAGGTTCCAAGTTTGGCGTCCGGAGGTAATGCGCCCTCGATGTCGCCGCTGGCAATACGCTTGCCACGGGAGAAGATGTCACCCTGAGCCAGAGAGCCATAGCCTTCAGGCAGGGCAATCGGCGTGCCTTCGGGCGCGAGGCTTGGGTTCTTGCGAATCTTGTTGGTGAGCAGGTAGGCATCATCAGGCAACTGGCCGGTCTGACTCAAGTGCCAGAGGTATGACCCCATCTTGTTCTGCTGGTCAACCGGGTTGCGCTGGCTGGCGCTGGCCAACTGTGCCATGAACTGGTCGTACTGCTCAGGGCTGATGACATCCATTGCGGCTTGACGCAAAGGCTCAGTGCCATACCACTCCTTCATGCCCATCAAGCCACCCTTGTCGATCAACTCGTCGGTCTTTCTCTTGGCCGAGCGTGAGTCGATGAGGTCTTGCATACGTGGGGTGAACTTACCGCCGCGTCCTTGCTGGCGCGGGAGATCGACTTGAGGTACGTCCTTGGGATACATCCCTGCGCTACGTGGCAGGAGTGGCAGGCCAGTGCCGGACGGTGTGGTCATCGGTGGGGTCTTGGACTCCAGCATCTTGGCCATCTTGCTTGATTCATCGGCCGCCTTCTCTGCGGCCATTGCGGCGTCGGCTTCTCGTTCCGCCTTGACAAGGGCGCTGGTCAGTTTCGATGCAACACGTTTGTAGTCTGCCATGTTTATACCGCGTATGGATTAACGCGCCTTTGTTGTACGTCTACGTAATCATCCTCGTCATCATATCGTGGTTCGGGGTTGATGTCGAGGTATCCAATGTCCTTCAAATACCGAATCGCTTGCGTCGCGCTATCGACATAGTCATCATGGGCCGAGTCAGGGAATGAGCATATCTGCGATAGGAACCCCTCACACCAGTCCTTGACGTAGCCCTTGCGGACGGTGGACTCAGGTAGCCAGACGCGCCCGGTGGTGAAGATGGATGCCGTGATCTGGAGCCGGGTCATCTTGTCCGCGTTGCCGGGGTTCCATGCGCGCACAGGCAGGTGCATTGCCTGCAACTCTTGCACTAGAGATAGGCCAGACGCCTTGGCCTCGACGATGATCAGGTCAGGGCGTTTCTTCTTTTTGCCGTCGCCATAGGACACCTGCCACTCATCGACCACCTTCGGCTTGAGTTGGGGGAAGGTCAGATGCTCGGCCCAGCAATCGATGAGCAGAACAGACATCGGGCCGTCCATGGGCTTGAACACGCCCCACGTGGTCATGGCCGTCGGGTCGTTGTAGGTCTTGTCGGTGTAGGCACAGTCATACGACTGGACGATGTACTCGAACTGCGGGAACTCCTTGTTGGCCGGCCACAGGCGGAACATATCGCGACTGACCACCTTGCCGTCCTCGAGGTCAACGATCTCGCCAAGCACCTCCTGCTGGTACAACTTACTGCCCTTGTAGGACTCGAGTTGCTTTTGGAACGCCTTGTCAAGGTTCTTTGCGTTGTCATACGTGCTGGCGCGGGAGACAACCACGTCATCACCTTCGCGCCCCACCAACTCGATGATCAGATCCTTTGGGCGCGGGGTTGTGGTCACGATCACCCGGGGCTGGCTATGCTCCTGCTGGTCAGGCTTGATACGCAAGCCCAGCATCATGTTGTCCCACGCCTCGTTGGGGCCAAGGTAATTGAATGCGGCCAACTCGTCACACCAACAGAACGATGAGTTGATACCGCGAAGACGGTCGAATGAGTCGGCGGACACACCACGAATCTTCGAGCCGTTCGATAACTTGATGAGGTGGTCTTGCTTGTTGTAGTCAAGGATCAACTCATTAGGGATGCAGGCCAGCAATCCGGACTGACCTTCAAAGCAGGTGAACTTCAAGTCACCAGATGTAGGTGCCAGCACCACGCTCATCGTGTTGGGGTGAGTCCACGCCCACCACCACAAAGCCTCGGCCGCACTACGGGTCTTGCCTGCTCCACGTCCTGCCAACATCAAGAAGATGGTGTAGTCCATGTGCAGGTCGGGCGGGATCTGGTACGAGTGCGCCCGTGCTATCCACTCAGCATGAGAAATAAAAGCGAGTCGGTTATGTTCGGTCAGAGTCTCAAACTCGGCCGCTGTCTGGTCATCGAGCAACTCAGCCAGCACGCTTGGTCATCTCCATGTTGCGGATGATCTCCAAGAACTTCGAGGCGGTCGCGTCTTCTGTTCTGATGGCCTCGCCGTCCTTCACCCCTTCGATGGCCACGCGGTCACCGTACTTCGTCGGGTGGAACTTGGCCAACAACTTGAGCCGGGTCTCGATCTGCAACTTGCGGTGGCCCAGCATATCCTCAATGGTCGTGGTCGCTCCCTCATCGCTCATCACCTGCTTTTGGCCAAACTGCGGCGTGTCTGCGATCTGGAGGCATTCCTCGGCCAGTGCGTCGTAGCCGATGTCACGGGCGCGCGCGATGGATGCGGATAGACCGACGCCGGCAGAACCTAAAGCATCATCCCTCTGCATCCAATCGTATACCGTCCTCCATGCAGGGAACCCATCGTTCTCTCTGCATATCTGTCTTAGAGGTATTCCCTCACTGAGTTGTTCACAGATGATTCGTGTTATCTCAGGGTCGTACTTAGATGGACGGCCTATCTTGGGCTTATTTGCGGGCGTGGTGGGTTTTTTTGCGGGCGTCGCTACCTTACCCTTGGTTTTGGGCGTGCGAGCCTTCTTGGAGGTTTTAGCGATAGTTTCAGGCATGACCCTTATTCCCTTAGTGAATGCAATACCATCAGTGTATTCGATTCGCTTTCAGTTCGCTAGGGGTTGCTGGGTTCGATTTGGTCTTCAACGCGGCGCGATGGAAAGCCAGAAAAAGTCGCGCGTCAACATCCTCGAATGCTGGCTTAACACCCAACACGGCTGGGGACTAATCATGGATGAACCCATATAAGCGTCAATCCCCATGCGTGTTAGAGCCTTGATTTTACTACAGTTCTACACAAATGAGAAGACCCGCTTGTGGCGGGCCTCCTGTGTTGGTATAGGGACACAACCCCTTGCATAAACCGAATCGGATTGGATTCGCTGTCTATTCGCTATCGCGTCGCTTTCTACATAAAGCAGACTATAACCACAAACGCAATAAATGAAAAGCCTGCAAGACATTTTTCCCACAGTGGCTCACCGTAGTATTCGCGCTGGCTTAGTAGGTGACGCATCATGTTGTCGATCTCTTGCTTGTTCATGGCTCGACCTCCTCAACGCGCTCGGCGTGGCCACAGAGGTCACAGACGTAGTGCAGGCCAGCGCCGGTGCGGCACATCTCACCACGATGGCAGGACGGGCAGGTGTCCTCGTCCTCTTCAATCTCTGGCTCCTCCTCTTCAGGGACAGGCACGCCATCGATGACGGTCTGCAAGGCCGCAATCATTTGCTTGGCCTGCTCGAAGGTCATGGTGCAGTTCGCGCCCCCACCGTTGATCTGGATGGACAGCCAAATCTCGTTGTCGTCGTACTTGTCCACGAACACCACGCGCTCACGTGGCTGAGTTGTTTCAATTCTGGTTGAGTAGTTGTCGCTCATAATCGATTCGCTTTCGTTTGTTACCCAACTGCACTATTGCATTTGGTACGGTTAGTATAACAGAAAATTAAACAATGCAATACCCCTAAATTATTTGGGGTCTTTCTCCAGCCTCAGGTGTTGGAGCAACTCGAGGAAGGCAAAGCAAACATCCTTGTCCTTGTAGTTCTTGGCGTGTTGCTCAATCTCGTGCAAAACAAAGCCATAGCCGGCGTCAAAGCCTTTGATGTACTCAGACATCACCGTCTCTGGTGCGGGCGCTCTGCAAGCCTTGTGGGCCTCTAGGAATTGATCCATCTCGCTGAGGATGTCATCGATCCTTCCGGGCATCTTGATGGCCTGCTTAAAGTCGCAGTGGCCACACCGCATCATGCCGCCCTTGTCGTGGATTATGTGATCATGCATGGCTGGTCTCCCTTGCCTCTTGACGACCGCGCTCAACGAAGTAACGTGCGTCTGCGTGGTCATTGATGTTTTCTTCTTGGAGCATCTTGCGAATGCCCTCTGCTACGGCCCGCGCCCGGTCGGCGCTGGTGGCCTTCTCGTACTTGTAGCCTGCGTTGATGTAGTCTGCTTGTGCGTGTTTCATGTAAACCCTTTCGCTTTCGTTTCGATTAAGAAGGGGCTTGCGCCCCCTCCCTTATGCCGCGAGAACTTCCTCGACGTTGACCACACCCTGCTTGATCTGGGCCAAGCCATCGGCCAGTGACCACAACGCGCGGTTCAACTTCACGTTCTCGTTGACGCCGCCAACTGCGCGAGTAGACATACGGCGGCCGGTTGCTGAACGGCCAGACACGCCACCCTTGATGAGGTTCTCTTGCACGCGGTTGAATGTTGTCCAGAGGTCAGCCTTGCGGTCATCCCAGCGGTTAGCGCGCAATACGCGGTCAGCCTCAACTGGGGCTTGGCCATCCCAACGCAATTGCAATGCGGCATTCGCAAACACTTGTTGTTCAGGCTCGCTCAGTGTGATGGACTTGTAACCACCGATGCGCTCGGCGATTTGGTTGGATGTCTCCAATACGCGGAATGAACCTTCGATCACGTCATTGACCACATTGCCAGAGTGACGCACGCGAACATCATCGATCACGTCGCCGGCAATCAAACCGTTGGAGCAGACAAAGCGGAACACGCCTGCGAACAACTGGTAAGAGGATGAGCCGTCATGGCTGTTGACCAAAATGATTTCAGGCACTTCCTCGGTGGACACCAATGAGTTGGCGTGACGCAAGCGCACGAGGTGCTTGGTGTGTTCACGCTTGGACTGATCACGCACGCGAGTCTGGCGAACTTCGTAAGGCATGAACCCTTCGTTGCGCAAACCGTCCAACACTTGGATGGTGGGGATAAAAGAGTAACGCTCGCCACGTGACTCGTGGGCTGACTCGGCCAACACGCTTGGTGCATAGCGTGCGATGACGTCGTTAGTGAGTGGCTCTGAGCCACGGAAAACTGTTTGCTGTGATGATGAACCGTAACGTACCATGATAATTTCCTTCGCTGTTGATTTTTAAAAGTGGGGCCGAGGCCCCGAGTTGATTAACGTGATGTAACTTTGACAGAGAACACTGCTGTTGTCTTGGTGTGCTTTGCGACCAATTCAGCAGGTACTTCCAACTCGGCCAACAGGGCCTTGTAATCTACACCTGAGCGGTTGCTCTCGATGTATGTTGCTTTGAAGAGGTTGCCCTCTACAACTTTAGCGCCACCAGCGGAGGCGGCGTCTTTGATGCCGTCCTTGATCATGTCGGCTTGTTTGGTCAACTCTGCAATCTGAGCCAACAACTCGCCGAGTGTGTCTACTGATACTGCGTTGATGTTTGTGAATGCATTCATTTGGTTTCTCGCTTTCGTTTGTTTAACTGCCTTGCAACTATTGCTTGGTCAGTGATGCTAGTTTAATCCCAAATTAAACAGATAAACAACCCCTTTTTCAAAAAAAATCAAAAAAAGTTCAAAAATAGGAAAAAAACCTATGACGCGTTGCCTAATTGCAACAATCGCTGGATCGTGACATTCAGCGCGCCCAACTCATCCATCTTCTTGACCTTCCACATCCTGCGCTGGCCATGCCACCCGTTGAATGAACCTTGATGGCAGTCCTTGCAAAGGGCCACAACGGTGTACTGGAGGCCCTGCTCGATGTGGTGGGCGTCGCTAGGCCCTGCTTGATCACAAACGCTACAGGGCAGGGTTTTAACGCGCCCTATGTGTTCCCGCTCTTTGGCAGTCAACTGATTGTTCACAATCCAAAACCTTCAACAGGAAATTTGAAATAAGACGGCGAAGACCCGTCAGGAATCATTGGGGCCGTTGCGCCACCTTCATTGAATGCAGAGCCTGCGTGCGCCTGCAATTGCTCGAGCAACCCGGCGCAATAGTTGTACGACATTGGCGACGTGACCAACTCCTTGTGACGCTCCATCAATTGGCCAACCATATCAATCTGCTGACGAATCATCATGGCTACTGCAAGACGGTGATCACGCGCTAGTTTTTCTTTTGCCCAAACTTCTTGTTCGTTTAACGGTTTCATTGTTTACCTTTCGTAAATCCTGCACGGTTTTTTAAATCGGCACACACCTGACAACGCCACTGCTTGCGGCCATCGCTGGTGCGTACCTGCTTGACTGCCGGTTGACGCCGACAGACTTGACACTTGTAGACCTTCTCTTCACTCATCTTGCACTCGCGAGATAAATTTATCGAGGTGCTTATGCAACTCATCTTGGTTTTGCTTATTGCCGATCCAACCTTTGAATCCATGCTTAGGTGAAATCCAAAAGCCTGTCGGAACCTTTGCAACCTCATATGGTTTCTTGTCAATGTTTGCAATTTGCCGCTTGCGCCAGCCTTCAGCCTCACGCTCAATGCGATCAAACTCTTCGTCCTCTGGTGTTTTCATATCGTTGCCTTCATTTCGTTACGGTTGTTTGCTTGCTCTGTACGCCAGATGTCAACGCGAGCCTGCGCGCCAATCAAGTCCCAGCGCAACTTTTCTTCAGCCTCAATGGCAACTTTCAAACCTTTGAGCAAGGCGTCGTACTCAGGATGTGCGTAAGCCTCACGCTCCTGCGCACCTATAGCGTTTTCCATCGAGCGTTTCATGAGTATGGCCTTGAGTGACTTGCGATACTCCTCGAGGTAAACGCGCTCTGCTTTCGCCTTGGCAAAATTTTTACCGTTGAGCAATATGTAATCGACTGCCTCGTGTGGATCAACTTCTCTCATGATGGTCTCCTGCAAAGCCAATAGAACAACACAATCAAACCACCAAATATCCAAGTTGCGGCACCCGTCAAAACCAATACCCAAGTCAAAATATTTTGAATTGCATCAATCATTTTTTTTAATCCTTCCAGTTACTTTTGTCCAATCAAATCGTGACGACATCATCTCGTCAAAGTCAAAGTGTTTGCCAAAACATCCCCGGAACGTAGTCTCTGTTGCCGAGAACTCCCACACCTTGTTGTCATAGATGTAAACGCGCTCAGGCATCTTGATGTCTGCGTGCATAAACCTAAATCCTTTGTCCGTAGCCTTCCAGATACCGCTACGGCTCCCCTTGCCTTCAATCAAGCCCCAGTAAGCCAGACAGGGATACGTCTTAGCCTTGAGCATGAATCGAGGCGATTTGTTCTGCACATCGACCCAGCCGTCCTTATCACCGTTCAAAGCAATCCACTTGAGGCAGAGCGCCAAGTGCTGGCTCAACTTCATCTCGTGAATCTTTCCAAACTTCTCACAACAAGGGCAGTGGCCGCCCTCGCTCCCAATGGTTTCGCGCCACGCGGTTTTTAACTCATCGAGAAAGTCTCTCATGTCGTCATCAAAAATACTTCGCTGTTTCACTTTCATTCTCCTTAGGTGTTTAAATATTTCTCTCTCGCCTTCAACATTTCGTATGCATACTCGTAAGCAGTTTCAGCCGCTGACTCGCAATCCTCACCGCGAAACGCTTGTATCACTGCGGGCAATGCAAGTCCCGCAAGAATGTCAATCAGTTGTGGTTCTTCGTTCATTCGATCCCCTCTATGGTTACTTTGACCATGCCGCCTACATCGTCTGCCCAGTACACGCGCAAGTCTTCGATTAAGGCATCGTCCTGCATAACGCCGGCTTTGGTCATGGAGTCCAATATTGCTTTAAGCAAGTTATCCAGATCGCGACGACGACGGTCTGGCCTGAATGCCTGTATCTCAACCTTCATTGCATAGTCGATGTGCTTGGCCGCGCGCTGAATCAATACCTGATCGGCCACAGCCTTCTGATATTCGCGACCCTTTGCACTGATCAATGTTCGACCATTGACGTTGCGCCAGTATGTGTTGACCGATGGCGGCCAAGGTAGTGTGAGTTCAATCATGCTTGTCCCCTTGCTTTGATTTTTGCAATCATGTTTTGCACATCATCCACTGCGTCCTCATGCCCATCTTCACGCAATAAATCTTCGCAGTGCTTTAACACTCCAATCAATTCACCATCTACCCATGTGCGCTGTGGTTGTGCCAAAACTTTTTTGATAGTATAAATAGCCATCCACACCTTTTTTTCAGCATAAAGTGTTTGACCATTTCTCATCAATCGAAATGTTTCCTCCCGCACTTCGTTCAGTGCGGATAGTGCCAGTTTTAATGCTTCATCTTTAGTCATTCTTGTCCCCTACCATCTGGGTGTTCATTAAATTCATCTACAGCCTGTTGGTGCGCTTGTGGTACGTTGCGTTTTAAATAGCGCATGGCAGTTCTTTTCCAATGAGCCAAATTGACGCAACTCTTAAAAATTATTTCGTTTGCTTCTCTAAGTTTAAGCATCATTTCTCTCTGTTGTGCCATCAACTCATCACGCTGTTGGCAGGCTTGCTCATACATTGCGTGCAGGGTGTCTATGTCTCCGCGCAACTTTGCAACGGTCAACAAAAGAGAATCTCTCGCAGACTTCAATTGCGAAAATTCAATTTCTTCGTCTTGTGTCATTACTGCCTCTGTACAGGTATGCGGTTAAGGATGTCATTGGCCAAAGGAGAGTCGAAGTTTTCGTCATCTTCTTTGCCGGCCAACTTGGCCTCATGAGCAAAAGCAATCTCAGCACAAGCCTGACGCTCAATAAAGATTGCCTGCTTTGTAGTTTGAATCGCCACGGCCATGATCTCTGCTTTAGCCTGAGCCAGCGCCTCTTCAAATTCTTTTTGCGTAAAAAGAGTTTGACCTGCTCCCTGCCCTAGCAAAAACCGTTTTTGAAAATCTGTTAAATCAACTTTTTTAGTCATTGCATTCCTTGTTTCGTTTTTCGTCTCTCTCCATCAGTTCCCTGACTTGGCGGTTAATGTTGTCGATGGCCTTTTGATCTAATCGAAAGCCTTCTCTACGTTTTTGTTGTTCCTCTTCAAGTAAGTCTTGAAACACTTGTTCGTTCACGTTGATTTTCCTTTCTCAATAACGTAAAAAGATTTTGCTGGATACTTTTTCTCAATTCCTACAACCCACTTCGCTACAACCGTATTGCCATTCAAGTGATAGCAACCTTCAGCCACCGTCATGTTGTTTAAAACAAAATACATCTGACGCAAATTAGGATAACGCGCGCCTTGAAACTCACAGACATCACTCATCAAAACAACCTTACCCATGGACTCATTCATGACAGCAATCGGTTCAGCGTGTGACTTATAAAACCAACAGACCAAAGCCAAAAAAATAAGCGCTTTCATCTCCAATCTCCATGCTCACCACGGTTGCCTTTTTTCCACTGGTCAAACACGTCATTACGCAGGTTAGACCAATCGTGTTTTTGTTGCCAGCCATCAAGCCACTGCCACGCTTTGTTTCTATCTTCAATCCGCATTCTGATTACCTCTCTGACTAAACATTGATGGCGGTAAGCATCTTCGCCCTCGCCTTCTTTCCAATCATTCTTAGAAGTGGCCATTTTGATCAAACGCCATATTCACGCTGTTGTTTTCCTCAAGATATTGCTGGCTCTCACGGTTGTACCAAAGCGAATACCAATCCTCAGCCTCACCGTTACGCTGTTTCTCACACATGAGATAGGCGTCTGGAATCTTTGGATCAACGTGCTTTCCGTTCTGTGCATCGTGTTCTTTTTTCTTGTTACGCCACATTAGCAATACGTTGTCAACTTGGTCAGCAATGGCGCCCGAGCCTTTGATGTCGTTCTTGTTTGGTTGCATCTCTTCGTTGGCCAACTTGCGAATGTGATGAATCAAGTGAATGTGAATGTTGTGATCACGCGCCAACGCAGTTAGTTCATCAACAAAATATTTCTGGGCGTTGTAGTCATCCTCGGCAGGCACACACTTCATCAGAGAGTCGATAAAGAAGTGAGTCACACCAAGTTCAACTGCGCAGTAGCGGGCCACGGCAATCACCTGCTTGGCTTTAACGGTTCCTTGCTGGTCATACAACCAGAGTTTGTTACCTGCAAAATCCTGAAACCGGTTAATGGCTTTTTCCATAGCATGAGCGCGCCCCATCAGAATCGGTGCATACAAGTTGTTGCCGGTGAACTGGCGCAACATACGGCCCAAAGTGCGCTTAGGTTTCATCTCAAACGAGGCAATGCAGATGCGTTGCTTTTGCTTAATCAACCCCATGGCAATTTGACCGGTGATCATTGACTTGCCGCCACCGTTGGAGCCTGCATAAACCGTTACCTCGCCGGGCCGGAACTGAAAAGACTTCTTCGTCTTCTCCCAAGGCATCGTCTGAAATGTCTCAATGACCGGGCTTTTTACCTCGGCCAGCAACTCCTCCAGATATACGCCGGACTCCTTAACCTGCTGGGAATGGTCTGCAATCTCTGCATACTGCTCAAAATCTACGTCGCCAGAGTGAATCACCCTGACCCTACGTGCCTCATCCAACTGCTGTGCGCGTTCTTGAATGTTAGACGTTTGCATATCGTGTCGCCTCCTGTATTCGCTGTGATGCCAGTTTCATTCTGGCTAAATCTGTTTCGCTTAAATTCTTTCCCTTGCTGATGTCGCTGGCCGCAATTGATACCACCAACGCCTCAAACGAGATGATGCGCAGTAGGTCAGTTGCGTAAAACGCTGGCTTCACAGGTTTTTTTGGGTTAGTTGGGTCATAGTCATTGGTCGGAGGGAAAAGATCGCTCAGATCCATTTCTAACGCGCCCACGATGCTATTCACCTCACACCCACCAAAGCAATGCAATAACACGCGCCCGTCGGAGGTTTCCCGAATAGCAAGAGAAGGGGACTTGTCTTCGTGCGCTGGGCAACAAGCAGTCCATGAGCCATTACGGCCTTTGACCTTCTCAAGTTTCGACAACAACTCCTCAATGTGTGTCATACGATTCTCCTGCCGTAGCCAACAGCCTGAGGAACGTCGTCTTCCCAGCGGCGCTGGTTGATGTACGTAAGGGGAGCAGGTTCATAGCCGGTAGTCCACTGCTCGGAGGACTTCAATGAGGTCACGTGAGAAAAGATTTGCTCTGCCACATCATCCAACTTTAATTTGGCCCACTTGGTTTCACAAGTTGACTTTGCTACCTTACGTTTTGATGATGGCCATAGTTGCCAGAACTCGTCGAATTTCGACGATATATGTATATTCTTATTCTGTATCTGTATCTTCTTAGGGTTATCTTTCGGTTCCGATTCGGTTATCGATTCGGTTTTAACCTCAGAAGCGCCTTTATCCACGCGGGTTTTAGGACGACCACCACGCTTACCAAGTTCTCTGTTTGTAGCAACTTGAGCCTGATATTTGGCTACTTCCGCATCGCAACGATAGTTGTGATACCCATCTTCTTCACGCACAAAAAATTCATTCAAAACCGATTCGGTTACGTCTAAATCAAGGCGAATCTTTCTCGAAACCGATTGGGAATCGAGTGGGATAGGGCTTTCACTCATGTAGTACATATCAAGCAAGCGTCGATAGGCCAAGTCTTCTGCATCACCGAGGTGGATGGTGTGCGTCAAATAATCTCCAATGTGAAATTTGTACCAAATCATCTGATGTCCCCAAAAACATCGGGGCGCAAGTTGCGGCGACTGACGACCCCTTTGGTTAATCGCTCAATGGCCACGCACAGTTCAGGGCTTGCCGCCTGCCTGCCGCTGATGACCAAAGAGAGCCAAGTCTTGCTGATGCCTAACGCTCTGGCCATCGCAATTTTCGACCCTCGAGGTTTGTTCTCGAAGTATTTCTCTAAGTTCATGTGAGGTTCATCCTTTCGTGTTGTTTAGGGCTATGTTACACTAAAAAAACTTCTTGGCAAGTGTGTTGTATTTTTAAATTAAACCTGATACAGTCAAGCCTTGTTTAACCTGAAAGCGAATTATGAAACAATTTGATCGAGATAGACAAGATATGAATTTGATTCAGGACGCGCTCCTGAACAAGAAACCTAAGCCCCGCATGGGTTTTTGGACTTCCCTATGGCCATGGGCTATTGTTTGGGGAATTATTTTTGCCACGTGCATAAGGTGGTAACCATGCACAGTGAGAGCGAAATGCATCAACTGATGCTAGAGAGGCAACAAATGCTTGAGGAGGCCCTAGAACGGGCTGAGACGGGCGTTGCAACCGAGGACGATTGGAACATCATCCGCTATGAATGCGGGATGCCTAAACGTCTAAAAATCACGCTGGAAACAGCAATTTTATCTAGGGGCGAATGAAATGGGATTACAAGCGAAAGCAAGCGGCGGGGACTTTGTTCCAGTGCCGGTAGGTATGCACCTTGCGAGGTGTTATCGGGTAGTAGACCTCGGAACACAGAAGTCCGAGTACATGGGCAAGGAGAAACTATTGCCCAAAGTCATGTTGCAGTTTGAGGTGCATGGCGACGACGAGGCGGGGAAACCTATCGTCACAGTCAAGGGTGAGCCGATGACCATCAGCAAAAACTTTACTAACTCTTTAGCGGAAAAAGCAACACTTCGCATTGATTTGGTACGTTGGCGCGGTCGCGACTTCACTCAAGCCGAACTCAATGGCTTTGAACTCAAGAACGTCTTGGGCGCGTGGGCAATGATTACCGTGGCCACATCCATTGGGCGCGACGGGAAGGAGTACACCAACATCAGTTCAATCAACCCGGTTCCATCGGCTATCAAGTCGGCTGGCTTGCCAGAGGGATTCAACAAGATCGGTGTGTTCTGGATCGAAGAGCCTGATATGGCCATGTTTGAGACCTTCTCTGATGGCCTTAAAAAGAAAATCATGGGTTCACCAGAGTGGAAACCTAGCGGCGCATCAGCGCCAACAACTGCCGCGCCCAAGTCTGGTTTAGAAGACATGGACGACGACATACCTTTCTAGGAGACAACTATGAAATGGCTAACTGTTTTATTCCTAGTTATTTTGGCCGGCTGTTCTAGCAACAAGCCTGTGGTTGAGTACAACCCAGCAGAGCGATACCCAAATCAAACCATGGTTATCGACAAAGAGGTTCAACCATTAAGCCGAAACGAAGTCATTATGGCGGTTCAAGAGTGCGAGCAATCGGGCTTGAGGGCAGTTATGGTGGTGGCTAAACGCCGCATAAATGGGTTCACAACAGACATCATCGCTGATGTTACTTGCGCACCTAAATTTAAATTCTAAGAAAGGAAACTCATGTGAAAGACTTATTTATCGGTGCAGGCTCGGTTGTGGCGACCGTCCTCACATTTATCGCTTTGGTATAACTGGGCAGACGCCCAAGAATTTTCTTAGGAGAAAAAAATGTTAGAAAGAATTGTGATTGATATTGCAGTTGATGAATTTGAATTTATCAAAGAAGCCATTTCTTACAAGGCGCGTTCCTTGATTAGTTATTTGGATACTTGCAAAGAGCATTACGAAGAGCAACAAGCAGAGCCTGTAACGATAGGTAATGCATTTACCCAAAACAAGCGTGCCGCCGCCCGTAAACAAGTACGGAGAACCCGCAAATGACCATCACAACCCCAGCAATACGCGCCAGCGAGTCAAATCACTGGTACACACGCGACGGTGTGCCGATGTACACCGTACCCTCAAAGAAGGATGGGTCGCCTCGCAATACCACGCTACGTGACGCGCGCACCATGTCCCTGATCCCGTCAGTGACCACAGTGCTGAACGTGGCCGCCAAGCCGGCGCTTACCCAATGGTTACAGCGTCAGGTGCTGATGGCCGCATTGACGTTGCCTAAACGCGACGGTGAGCCTGAGTCCGACTATATCGACCGCATTATCAGCGACTCGAAAGAGGAGGGCAAAGCCGCCGCGAATGCCGGTACTGACATTCACACATCGATTCAGGGCCACTACGAAGGCAAGCCAGACGGCAAACACATTGAACACGTCAAGGCAACCATTGAGGCAATCGATCACCACTTTGGCAAGCAAGAATGGGTGAGTGAGCGTGCGTTTGGCCACAACGAGGGCTTTGGCGGTAAGGTGGACTTGTTCTGCCCTATCGCTGTAGTGGACATCAAATCAAAAGAATTCACAGATCCGGATAAGGTGGGCGCATATGACGAGCATCTGATGCAACTCTCGGCTTACCGCATTGGTTTAGGGATACCCACAGCCCGCTGTGCAAACGTGTTCGTATCTCGGAATGTTCCCGGCTTGGTGACGATCCGCGAATGGACGGAGGAAGACCTCCAACAAGGTTGGGCGATGTTTTTGCATCTGCTCAGATATTGGCAAATCAAAAACAACCACAAGTGAGAGAAAAATGTTAAGCGAAGAAATGGTCAAACAAATCTTTTTCCAAAGCGATAAACCACGCAAGGATCCTCTTATTGCAGACGAGGTGGACGTTGTCCAGTTCGCCCACAATATTGAGTCAGTCGTTGCGGTGGAATATGCTCGTATAGAACACGCCCGTTGCGTTGCCATCGTTAAAGAGATGAACAGCGCAGTTGGTAATGCTTTAGAAAATCAACGTCCAGCCTAAGGAGAGTACCATGGCGATGTCTTTTTTTGCAGTCGATGACAAGGGTGACCTGAAGGTCGATATGCCGTCCATTGAGACGTTCTCACGAGCGTTTGATGCCGGTAATCGAGCCGATATTGCCTGCTTTGCAAAGATCATCACCACGGCCTATCAAAACGGCTACGACAAGGGTGTGGAGGAGTCTGATCAAAGGTATCTTCACACCCATCTTCTGTTGTGTCACACAGCAGGAAACGCATAAAAAAAGCCCCCGGTTAGGGGGGCTAAAGAGGATAGTGGCAACTGCTCCTCACGTGAAATTATTGCGCCTTTTTGGGTGGCTGATATGGGAAGAATTTATCTCTGGCCATCTGAACTGGAATCATCCCCAAACCGCCAAGGACTCCTACGCCCTTCAAAGCGGCCGTAACAGGTGTGACAGGGGGTAGCATAGACATACCTCCAAACGCGGCCTCTAGCGTTGCAAGAACTACCCCTGTCGTGTCTCCTTTTTGATAGCGATCTATTGCCTCAGCAACTGAAAGACCTGTACCTAGACCACCTAGCGTATTGGCCAAAATAGGCGACTGAGCGATTTTGTAGCCCAACTTACCCACCATGCTTGGTTCGACGTCTGTAGCGCGTTGTGCGGCACTTTGAGCCAATGTATGGGCATTACCTGCCTTCTGCGCCTCAGCCTCAAGCCTTGCTAACTCTTTTTGTCGGGTGACCATATCGGTCTTGGATTGGCCAACGGCCTCCCCAGCAGTTCGCTTGGCCTCTCTGGCTTGTTTAAGCCTCATTTCAGCCACTTGACGGTCAAACTCTGCTTGTTTTTGAGCCGCCAGTTGCGCTTGCCGCGCTTGCTCTGCACTTTGCGCTTGTTTTTCTGCCAACTCAGCATTCATTTTTGCGGCATTCTCAGAAGGCAGAGCCAACTCAACTCCGCCGGGAGTCTTGGCAACTTCAAAGCCGGGGGTCTTAGCGCGAGCCGCGTTGTACTCGTCGATCAACGCTTGGCCACCTTTAGGGTTGTCCTTGCGCATATTCTCGGCTTGATTAGCAATGACGTCTGGGATCTCTTCGCCCATAGCACGAACCCAATTGGACGCACCTGATGCGCCGGGCTTTGTACGGGAGGCAATTTCCTCCGCTGTCTCTACTGCGCCGCTCACAGACTTTGGAGGAGACAACGCTTTTTTAGCCTCTTCCAACTCAGCCTCGTAATATCTCAAATTGCTTTTGCTTGCTTGGAACTCTGCCTCAAGGTCGGCAACACTTGCGCCAGAACTATGAGCGTTTTGCAAATTTTCTTGAGCAAGCGCCAATCGATCACGAGCGGCATTGAGTTTTTCTTGGGCGGCAATTGCGTTTGGCCCTTTAGGGGCCTCTGGTGCGCCAACAATTTTTTCTGCTACACCCTTAGCCAAGCCAATTCCTGTGCCATAAAGCGCGCCTTCGCCAGAGTGAGACCTAGTTGTTGGTTTGGGTGCGCCATTGTCGTCTTTAACTGTTCCGGGGACTTTGCCTTGCTCGAGCAATGTTTCAGCAACAGGTTTCCATTCATCAGCAGGAGCCTCTTTTTTATCTTCAACCGGGCTACTGAGCCATGAGGTATCTTCTTTTTCCATAGGTGTCCTTAGGGTAACGTGAACAGGGTCTTTCGCGCCCAGAGGACGGTGCAGGCCATATGCCTTCAACTCCTCGTCAGCAACCCCGGATGGGATGTCAAAAGCCTCCCGATGGAATACATAATCTTTTGGCTTTCCCTCTGGATTGGTCGGCATATAGATGCCCTTCTCACCTTTGAGAGAACGCTGATACAAATCGTTTTGCTCATCCCACGTACGTGCGCCGCTGGTAAGTGGCAAAGGCTTTTTGGTACGAGCATAGTAATCCGCGCCGGCTTGATTGACGGCATTGAGAACGTCAGTGTTGTGCATTTGAAGACGCTGGATTTTTTCTTCCAGAGTCTTGCCACTAACACCCGACAAATCCAAATAGGGGTAAGGATTGGTCGGCTGTTCTTTCGCAGGTGCATCAAGCCATCCCATCCTTAATCCTCAGTCTTGGTGTATGTTTTGCCCTGAAAAATAAACTGCTTACCTTTTTTTAGGCTTTTGTAGTTTGGATCTTCTTTGCCTGAAACTGTAGGCACAGCCGCAGGGGTCTCAGTCTTTGGAGCCTCTTTCTTTGGTTCAGTCTTAGGCGCCTCAGTCTTAGGTGCGTTTGCATCTGGATTAGAGCCAGCCTTAAAGTAAGCCGCATTGGCTTTGTTCATGCGTTCCAACTTAGAGACGTAGTCATCTTTCACTGTTTTGAAATCATCAGAGATCAAAAATTTGCCGTAACCCTTGGATGGGTTTGCATCTTTCCAGTCTTCATAGGCTTTGTAGGCGCGCTCATCAAAGTCAGCCTTCAATTCAAGTGCTTGAGCCTTCATTTCAATAACTTCAGGACGATCAAATGATTGTGGGCCTAACAATGATGCAACGCTTGATTCACCATTAGAAATTGCGCCCTGACCTTTGAGCCATGTGCGACGGTTGAACAATGTAAATTGAGCCTCAATCTGCGCAAACTTTTGCAGGGCTTGGATTTCTGTATCTGATAGGCCAGCCTTTTGAGCAATGTCCACAGGAATGCTGAATGATCCCCAAGGTGTTTGCACGCCAGACTTCACAGACGCCATCACGCCGTCAAACCATGAACGTACGTCGCTGTCTTTGTTGGCCAGCAACTTGAATGCGTTTGGTGCGGCACGAGCAATACCGGATGCCTCACGCGCAAGGTTCTTTACGTCTTGTGCTTGACCTGCGGTATCTTGCATATTGGTGATCATCTCACCGCTCTTCTTGCCGACTTCGCCAGATTCTGACTTCATGCGCTCTGCTTCAGCGGCCTTCTCTTCTTGGCTAGGAGGCAACTTATAGCCGCCCTTACCGCCGTTTGGACGAGACTCATTTTGCAACCAACCCATTTCGTCATAGAAAGCCATGAGTTTGTTGACGTCTTTATCTTTAGCAAACTGAGCGCGCGCTACTTCGTACTTTTGGCGATCCGCAACAGACACCCCTTCAAGAGTTCTATTTAACAAATATGGCTCAAGTTTCAAACCATATTCACCTGAGGCAATCTTGCGCTCTTCTAATTCACGTTGACGTTTATTTTCAAAAAATTTCAATGTGTCTGCGTCACCTGTCAGTTTTGCAATGGCAATGATGTCTTCTGTTACAGGCACGTTTGGACTTGTAGCCGCTTGCAATTTGGCGGCAGGGTTTTGTTCACCGCCCGGTGTTGGCGCTTGATTATTCAATGTAGTCGCACTCGGGGCGCCGCCCATGGTACGCATCATCAAATCATTACCGGCCATTTGTTGTTTCAACGTCAACTGTGATTGAGTCAGCGCCAATTTTTGTTTGTTGATTTCCTGTTGGCGCACCCAGTCACGCTCGGCTTGAGCGGTTGCATTTTCAGCGGCACTACCAAGCGATTCGCCAAACGATCCGGTTTTGGTTGGCTTTAGGAAACCAGCCGCAACCTGCATCATCATTGGATCGAATGGAATGTTCTTTCGATAGTCCAACGCATCTTGCATCTCTTGGATTTTTTTATCCAACTTAGAGCGAGTGAGTTGCAGATCCTCAAACGGTGACTTGTCCGTAATACGGGGTACGTCAAGTTGATGCGCCTCTTCCTGATCAGCCTCAGCCGCCGGATTAGGTTGGGCAGAAGGTTGAGCGGAAGATGCACCAGCGACGACGCCAGCGGCTTGTTGTAGTGGGCTTGCCATATTAGGTCACCAAATATCCGTTGTGGTCGTACATATTCCCTTGCCCATCATGATAAGCAGGGATACCTGTTGGGCCGCCATCGGCCATATCTACTTGCTGGTCTCCAACTTCGCCACCATCGGCGTAGCCAACCGAGCCGCCGTCTTTTTGCTTTGGCGGCTGTGGCGTGCCATACAAAGCCGCAAGCAAAGAACCTAGACCAGCGATCTGAGACAGCGGGCTATTTGAGTATGCGCCGGGCATTGGGCCAGTGGTTTGAGTTGTACCGCCGGTTGGGATTTGATAGCCAGACATCAGGCGAGAGAAGTTCTGCGCTTGAGTCATTGGGTAGTTCAGAATGTTTTGCTGAGTGGCTTGCTGTTGTCCGCCTAAAGTAGACAATTCATTGAGGCCACCAAGGCCCAGAGATTGTTGTTGCGCGCCCAAATTGCCAAAGGATTGACCAGCCTGCAAAGCACGAGATAAATCGGTCTGAGCGGCGTTAGATGCGTTCTGGTAACCGGTTTGCAAAGCGCCTGCCTGTTGCCCGGTCAAGTTAGCCTGCATATTGGCCATAGTCTGGCCAGCGGCATTCATGCCACGCTGAGAACCGAACGAACCAGACGAAACACCAGCGGCCGCCAAATTAGGCAACACGTTTTGCTGGATGTTTTGCTGTTGTAGACGCCCCATCTCATTGACCACAGCACCCGTATATGGGTTCATGTAGTCGCCGATAACGTCAGGGACAGTTGTAGTTCCTGCCTCACCTAGCAATTGAGAGCCAGCACCCATGGATCCAGAACCCGCAAACGCGACGTTCGGAGCCATGTTGTAGGCTTGTTGTTGCAAAGCAGAAGGGCCAGCAACACCACCTTGATTGACGGCGTTCTGGCCAAGGTTTGCAACGTCTTGGAGGTAATTGGTATAAAACTCTGGCGCAGTGGTTTGCTGTTGTACCGTCTGGGTTACTGACGGTAGTGCGTCGCCTTGAAATAAGTCAGACATTATTTAATTCCTTTCATGTACGCCAAAGGGGACTTTGCAGGAGGCGGGATTTTGTGCAGAGGAGTTGCGCGCTTGTGCTTGCGGACAGCCTCTCTAAATTGATCCAACTTCTCAGCGCCAGCCTTATTAGAACCATCACCAAGCATTGAAACCAACTCGGCATCAATCACATATTCACCATCAGCGAGCATAGCCGGGATGTCATCAGATTGGCCAGTTCCGGGGCCACGAACAGCAGAGCCTTGACGATAGTCATGACGACCTTGAACCACAGGAACACCAGATTCAGGATGAGTCAGGCCGCCGCGTTTCATGCCGTTCGGATTGCCGTTCATGATTTGAGCGGGGTCAACTGCTTTCCCGTAGGTGTAGTGAGTCGTGGCTAAACCACCGCCAGCCTTAGAAACCGGAGCGGGAGTTGTATCAGCAGGAGGATTCACAGGGTTATAACCCGGCGCATTCAGGTTGTGATACAGGTCTGTGCCTTCATAAATATCGTTGCCAGTGCTTACTGGGTTTGTGTACTGATCAGCGGTCACAACATTAGGTGAGCCAATACCAAAACTAGTTGTGCGTGGATTGATCACGCCAACTTGCGACATATCGACGCCTTGGTTAGTTGCTACTGGGCTTGAGTTTGAACCCATCAACTGACCAATCAATGTACCCAGCAATGCGCCTTGCACACCGCCGCTCTTGAGCATATCGGTGATCGAACCTAAACCTGTATCTTGATTTCCAGAACCGCCAGTTGTAGTTACCTTAGGGGTAACCAATGGGCTTTTTGTATTGCCGGTGTTTGTGATGCTAGTGCCGGGTGTTGTGCTGAGATATTGACCGTTTGAGTCAACATTAACTTGAGTTCCACTAGTTGGGTCTGTATAAGTCCATGTGCCATCAGAGTTCATTTGATAGCCAGCATCCAACAAGTTTTGTTGTTGGTTGGACAGTGTGCTGTTTGTACCATCAGGGTTATAGACGGTAGCGTTTGGATTATCTAAGATTGTGGATGTGCCGTCATCATAATAAGCCGTATAAGTACCATCACCATTATCAACCGAGTCAATAATAGTTCCGCCACCAGCATATCCGCGTACGCCGCCGCCTTTTTTCATCATAGTTATTAGCCCGCCTTGTTTTACGCTTATGTCACCACCGTTATCCCCTGAGTTATCAGAAGAATTTGTGTTGTCTGCAATTACAGTATTGTCTATATTTGTATTGTCTACACCAGTGTTGTCAGTTGATGTGGTGTCACCAACAAGAGTGTAAGAACCATCAGGGCTAACGGCGGCATAAAGTTTTCCATTTGGCGCATACCAGTTACCGGCGGCATCTTGCGTATAACCACCATTATCAGCAGTTTGCGTATTATCAGAACCTTGCTGGGATTGATCACCAACTAAAGCATAGTTTCCATCATTACCCAAAGACGCGTACAAAGTGCCATCTGAAGAATAAATGTCGCCTTTTGGATCTTGGTAGTAGCCACCACCCAAATCAGTATTGCCAGAAGTATCTTGACTGCTGGTCAATGCATAAGTTCCATCACCATTCATGGTGGCAACTAGCGTGCCTGTTGAGTCATAAACATTTCCTGCGGCGTCTTGTTTGAAACCTTCTCCAAGATCGGTCATGGTTGACGAACTAGAGTTGTCTGCAATATTTGCTGGGGTTACTCCTCCTTTTGGAGTTAGTGTTCCATCAGGCGTATAAACTTGTCCTGTCATAACACCGTTGTCACCCATTTTTGTGGTGTCAATCGTTGTGTTATTTAATTTAGCCCAAGCGCTCAACTCATCAGAAGTTCCCATTTCCATTCCAATGACAGCGCCATCTTTGTCATAGGTTGTCTTGACTCCATTTGAGTCAATGTTGTAGTACGTGCCATCACCATTAGAAACAGCATCAGATGGCGGCCCATACGTATTTTTGCCGGCTTTATCCAGTTCTGCTTGCACTTGAGCATCAGTTAATTTGGTATCACCGGTCGCTGTTTTTGTTCCTGAAATGGGAAGCCCACTTGTAGTTGTTTTTGTTCCGGAAGGTGTAGTAGTCGTTGTTTTTGGGCTAGTCAAACCGAGCAAATCAGTGATTGATTTTCCCGTATTTTTGTTTATCAAACTTCCAGCAACTGCGCCACCAATAGCAGGCAACAATGAATTCAAAACTGAACTTGTTCCAGTTTTTGTAGTGTTTGTAATAGACGGTGTCACCTTTGTTGCTGACGTAGGTGTGGTAATTGTTCCCGCAGGTGTTGTATTGGTTACTTTGGGAGTAACTGTAGTAGTTGGCTTAATTACAGATGTAATTGTGCTTGGTGGCTTGACTGTTGGTGTTGTAACTTTTGGAGTTACAGTTGTAGGAATTTTTGCTGGTGTAGTTGGCAAAGTTGGCAAAGTTGGCCTTGCAACAGTACCTGTACCAACAGGCATTCCTGTACCAACAGGCATTCCTGTACCAGTTGTTGGGGTGTTTACAACGTCAGGAGCAACCACAGAAGTCACTGGCGCACTATTAACACCAGCATCAGAAATTGATCCATTTGGAGCAATTGTTCCGGGGCGTGCTGTCATTCCAGCAGTACCCAAATCGTTGATACCTTTGAATTCTGGGATTGGATTTTTAGCGGTTCGCTTAACTAGAATTGCCATGTCTTATCCATTCTTTTTGTGTGTTAACAAAGCCATTAACCCAGAAATATTGTTGATAGGCGTTAGGGTACTGACATCAACTTTTTTGGGCGGCACAAAAGGCGCTGGCTTTGTCGCAACGCGAGCGACAGGTGTAGCCGCTTGAGTGTTGGGCGTCATTAGTTGTTGCAACTGATCTAAACTCAATCGACTTGCTGGTGCTTGCGCTATGGGTTTAACTGCATTCAATCCAGATGTTGGCTTTGCGGTATTACCAGTAATTGCGCCTTTGATGGCATTTGTAGCCAAAGCAGAACCTGCGGCCCCAGCAATACCTAAAGGACTAAATGGGTTGATGTTTTTCGGTAATAGGCTTGATGTAGCGTCTTCAGGTTTTGGTTGCTCGCCGTTCAAAGATGTCTGAGTCTGTACGTTTGCGGCGGTCAACCCAGATGGAGTTGGAGTTTCTTCGCCAGTGTTTTGTGCAACAGAATTGTCAGTATTTTGAGCCGCGCGGTTGATAGCGCCAATATCAGTTGAAGTGTCAATATTTGATGTTTGTTGGCCAGAAATACCAGCCTTAGACAAATCAGTTTCGTTGATATTGTCTGCATTTGATACTGTTGACAGTCCACCTTTAGGAGTCAAACCAGTATCTGGAGTTGGTGTTTCAGTATTTGATAAATCTGAAACGCTTGTAGGTAACCCAGTTGTTGAATCGATTTTTTGACCAGTGTCTGTATTACCTTGAGTGTCATCAGTTTTGCCAAGGCTAGAGGTAAAGTCTTTGACCTCGTTAACTGCGCCATTGATCAATGTACTTGCACCGAGGTTCAACAATGCGGCGGATGGATCTTTGCCAGACAAAAGGCTTGATGTAACAGTAGATGCGGCTTTACCAGCCAACTGAGAACCAGTATCTCCAGCAACTTCATTACCAATCAAACTACCAGCGGCGCCAGTAGCAAGACCTTCAGCATTGATGTTGCCAGTCGTTACCAATTGACGTGCGGCATTTGCGCCAACTTGTCCAGCCAATTGAGAGCCAGTCTCTGAGGCAATTTCGCCACCCAAACTACCAGTACCTAAACCGATCACAGAATTGGTCAATGCTTTTTCAAAGTCACCACCATTGGTTGCTGAATTTACAGCCGTTTGGGCCACAAACTTTTGAACCATTGGATCTTGTCCCGGAAGAATTGTGTCTCCCAAACCCTTCATGAATTCGTTTGCAGATTTTGATAAATCTTGGAAACCTTGAGCAAAAGAGTTCGTGCCAGTGTTAGCAACTTCAGTCACCGCATTAGGGGTTACAGCGCCGTTTGTGGCGGCTGTAGTAGCCTCAGTAACTGTTCCGCCTTGATTCACAATTTGGACAGCATCTGAGGCTTGTTCTACGGTTCCGCCGCCCTCAATAACGGTTGAGGCTGTAGCCTGCTGGGTGCTTGCAACTGCAACATTGTCACCAGTAGCGGCCAAAGTGCTTGTGCCTTGCTCAACAGCAGTAGTAGTCTCCGGTACGGTCAAACCAACATCAGCGGTAGTGGTTGCGGCCGTAGTCGTTGAGGTAGTTGTGGCCGCGTCGGCCATGGTGGTAAGTGTTTCAGGCGCCGCATCAGCAGTAGCAACAATGATTGGATCTGTTGCCACCGTATCCATAACAACGGTAGAAGTTGCCAAATCACTTGCAACAACTTCTCCTGCTCCGTCAACAATAGTCGCCCCAATTTCAGGCGCTATCTCACCAAGTGCTGGCAAAATTTCAGGAGCAAAAACGGCAACAGCCGCAATAGCGGCTACTTCTAAAACGGTTTCAACGACTGCACCCATTATTTATCTCCATTACGATCTGGGCCTAGTCTCAAAGTAACTTGATAGCCACCGCCCTTACAACTCTGAGCAACATAACCCATGCCAGCAGGTTTTCCCCGGGCAATTAACTTAAAAATATTAAGGATGGTCGGATCCTCAAATTGTGTAGTGACAACGTCAAAGCCAACGTCATATGCGGCTTTCATGAAGACTTGGCTGTTCGCTAAGAACATACGAGGAGAATCAGCATTTAACGATCTAAAAAAACCTCGACCCGGAACTTTGGTGCGGTGAATGATGAAAATTGTGTTGCCCTCTTGCATACGCCATGTCTTTGCCATAGCAAATTCAATCTTGAGCATATTTTCAATTTCATTGAGGGGGCGGTTCGCCTTAGTGTTCTCAGCGGCGATATGGATAATCTCCTTGCTGGACAACTTTTTTTGTGTACTATCGACGACTTGCACCATTTACAGCCCCTTAAAGATTGCGGCCGAGTAGATGTTTCCCATCCCCGCCGCTAAACTCAAAATAGACCCGTCAGGCTTTGGCACTGATTCCGAAAGGTATACCGAATCGCTTTCAGTTCGGTTCTCAATCGCTGGCACATAGCCCCTTTTCAGGTCTTCTATCAACAACAATGTTTCGAGCAATCCGCTACTGCCCATGGTGTGGCCGATCTTTTGCTTATAAGATGTGGCCACAAACTCTGGCAATATGGAATTGAGCGCAGTGGATTCCGCGATGTTATTAGAGGCCGTTCCTGTCCCGTGCGCTTTTACTATTTTAATCTCACGAGCGAATGTTTGGGAATACTTTAAAGCACCTAATATGGCCTTTTTAAAGCCTTGCCCATCTTCACACTGACCAATTGCGTTGGTGGACGCCTCAGAGGCGCTGTAGGCCCCTAATAACTCAGCGTGAGGGGTCAATCCTTGCTTTTCTACTGCCCACGCATTTTCAAACACAGCCAAGGCGGCCCCTTGACCGATTCGGAACCCAAAGTTCTTCGAATCGAAAGCGGATGGCTTTATGCCTTCTTGCTCTTGCTTTTCTGTCAAAACAGCCTTGGCCTCGCCAAAAAACTCTAAAACTGCATTTGTGACGCCATCCTCTACCGTCAACACGATTACCCGGTCAAACTCATAAAACTGCATCAGGTTCTGTACATCCATCATGACTTTTAGGCTAGATGCGCAAGCAGAGGCATCGGTTTGCACCAGATCCATCTCGCCAAAAGATTGAGCCGTCCGGCCAGCGTAGACTTGAGTCAGGCTAAATGGCATGAACTTATAGACATAGGACAAGCGGTTATCGTAATGACGTGGGCCAATTCCAGCAAAATGAGCGTTACCACCAGCCAAAATGAATGCTGTTTTGTTGACAGGATGCTCTCGCAAATACTTACATAACTCTGGGTCTAGGACTTTTTCGGCCAATTTATGAGGGACATAAAAAAGCCCAGATTTCGCTCTAGCGTATGTGTCTGGGAACCAATGTACCTTTTGCGGATATACGACGTCGTCAAATAATTCAACGTCCGTCGTAGAGGCAGTTCGGTAATGGGTTAAATACATCTTCATTTGATTGCCTCGGCAACTTGCTCAAGAGACTCAGGCTCTTTTGTTTTTCTGCCCATCAATAAGTCATATATTTCTTGAACAGTTTTTGGCGCCCATGATTTTGATTCATCATCATCAGGAATTCCGTATATCTCACACATATACATCATCATCACCAGACCATCCAAACTATCAATGCCTAAGTCTTCAAACTTGTCTTCCATGGAAGTAGCCTCGTTACCACCTGTGAAATGCAATGGGCGCGCCACTTTGGCCACCAAGTTAAATAGGTCAATAAAATTTATCATGTTTGCGGTTGCCTTAGGTTGACTGTTAGAACCAAAACCTCTGCCCATTCTTGCCATTTATCAAAAATCGATGGGTCAGGGATTCCTTCATTTACAAACAAGTCTATAGCAATCAAGCCAGTAGCCCAATTTTTCCAGTCGGTTCTTTCGTCAGGGATTTCCAACTGCTGGGTAGCAAACTGCTCACACATTCGTGATGCCCACTCTGGAAACTCCATAAAGCGGGGATCAACAAGGGGTGCGGTGTTAATAGCCACGCACGTCACCATAGTCGCCATCGATGAGGATGCGACCCACTTGATAATTACCACCTTGCACGTTTGAGACGAACTTCACGCGCAACTCACGACGTTGCTCTTTCATGTCGATCTTATTGGTGTCTGGATAAAATGTATATGGCCCAGTCGTTGAATCTGTGGATTGAGCAAAAGGACGACCAGTTATGTAGCAATCCATAGGGCCGTTCTGCACAAAATCAGGCTCTAGGCGCTCAATTCTGAGCCAGCGGTTATCTCCTACCGGAGAAGTTTGAGAAGGGCCGCCAGAGACCCATCCAAGGTCATTGGTCTCAAAATAAGATTCAATCGCTTGTACTGAACCAATTTTGATGGCATCAACGCCAATTTCATGCTGGTATAGAGATACAAACGTCATGGTCGAGTTGACCGTCAAAACAAAGCCAGATCCGCCGGGTAGGGTGGCCGACAAGAAGTCTCCAACCGTATAACCCAAACCACGCAGACTTATCACGCAAACGGTAACCTTGTTGCCGGATACCGTAATGTCAGCATAAGCGCCGGCCCCTGTGCCACCAGTCAAAGGCGTCAGAGGATACGAGCCATTGGTATAGCCAGAGCCTTGGTTGCTGATGGTTACTGCATTAACGCCGCCTGTGCCATTTGGTTCCCATGCGGCATTGACGGGGTAGTGAAATACTTGTGAGAAGTAGCCAGCAGAGCGACGAGCGCCAAGCGCTGTTCCGGCGTCATACCAGCAGTTTTCTCGGATGTTGTAGATGATGGCGTCATTGCACTCAGTTGAAGTTCCTCGTGGATAGAACCACCAGACTTCACCGTAGCGAGGGACTTTGGTCGCATAGACCTTTTCACGTGCCGCATAATTCAAATTATCAAAAAAGTAGTTTTGGTTCATGTTGTTAGGGATTTCCTTAACAACGCCGTTGTAGAGCATGAATCGGTCAACGCCAATCCAGTAATAAATACCGTCATACTCAATCACGCACTGAGATGACATGATAGATGTCTGGCTTGAGATGATGTCATAACGCCAATAGAACGTGTTGGCTACGCCGCCAACTGTTACGGTCGTTGGGGTATAGGAAACACGAATCAAAGAATCCAAAGACCAAAACAAGCCAGATGGAGCGTTAGATCCACCGCGTACTGGTAAACCCTGAACAATCTTGGTGGACGCTACGTTGGTTTCGTTTGAGTCAGCAGAGATCCAATTTTTTGTATCGCCGGCCGCACAATTCTTGATCAAGCCATTGTTGCCATACACAAAAACGTAAGGGTGCAAAACAACCACACCGCCAGATACTTTAATTTGATTGTCAAAGGTCAGCGTAACACTTGTGCCAATTGCGGTCGTTGGTAATGAAATGGTGACGGTTGTACCAACAATTGAAATAACCGTTGTGCCGGCTTGTATTCCGGCGCCAGAGACGGTTTGGCCAGCCCCAATATAGATATTTGAAGTTGGCAAGGTGATTGTTGTGGCCCCACTGGCAAAAGTTCCAACTGCTGTAAAAACACCAATAGGAGACGCGCTGGAGCCTGTTATATCGCCACCCAAAACATAAGTGTTGATGACGTTGTTGATGTCCGCAAGGTTTTGTCCGGGGTGAGCCAGCAAAGTTTCTCGACCTGTTCCGGTTGCATCAAACAACGAATCAAACTGCCACAAGTTACTTACGCTAGGTGTAAACCCTGTAAGAGTCCAATCTACTAAAGACGATCCAACTCCGTTGTTGTCAATAGGAAGGGCTTGTAAGCCATCAGAATAGCCGCTGTAGACGTAACTGAATGCCGCTTGAGGGTTAACGTAGATGCCGCGAGAAGGGCCTGCTAGGTTGTTGATGATCTCGCGATAACCAAGAATCTTACGGGGGCGACCACGCTGAAACCGAACCCAGCGGCCATCGTTGTAGAAGTTCTTGTCAAATGTTGTGCCGTCACGCTGTACGCCCGGCTGGGTATCAAAGGCAAAGACTTTTGCGGTCATTAAAAAGTACCCCCTGAAATACCATTTATAAAGTTACCAATGCCTTGGATTGTCAAACCGGTTGAGGTTAAAGCAAAACGGTTTGTACCCAAAATGGATATATCAAATTCACCTACACCTGAACGCCAGATACCTGTATTGGTCTCGGCCGCAAAGTTAATCGCAGGAGTTGATACCGTGCCGTTAACCAAGTTCAACGATGTCGCACCGGCCTGCACTGTGTTGGCGTTAAAGAAGTTGGTTCCATCGCAAACCAAAGTCGCTTGCTGGCCGGGAGGAATGATGGCTGAGGCTGAACCAGATACACCCGTGGTCACCGTCAATGTGTGGCCGTTGTCTGTGGTTTGGTTTGAAATGACGTAAAGGTTAACGACTTGCGGGTAAACCACAGTGACGTTGGCAGTCAATGAACCCACGTATTCTTGAATGATTGACGCAATCTCGTAGGTTGTCAGGTAGTACGTTCCGGCGGTAACAGGCTTTACCAAAGCGGTAAAAAAAAATACCGAACTAGTTCCGTAGCCCACTGTTACATAGTTTGTACCATCACACATGATGAAGGCAGACTCATTGGGGTTGAATGACTTAGTCGTTAATTGATCAATCGTATTTGAGCCAGAACAATTGATTGTCAGCGTGCCAGACCCGTTGTTTTTGAAGATCGTAAACCAGTTGTTTCCAAGGGTTGATGCCAAAGGCAAATAAGCATCACCTGCACCGCTATTCCATTCAGCCACTTGGGCGCGGTCGCTTGCAGTAAAGGTGTAGCCATTAGAAAACGATTCCACCGGGTGGCTTTGATTGAGAGTAGTGGTAATCGCAACCAGACCCAAACCTGCAAGGGCTGAGGCGTTGGCTGTAGAGGTTGTAGAACCAAAAGCAATGATGCCCCAACCACCGCCTGTGGTGGTGTTGTTTGTCAGGTAGATGTACTGTGATTTCCCAGCATCTACAGTACAGATGACGCTACCGCCGTAGGCTAGAACATTGACTGATGCTCCGCTGGTATTGCGAATGAGTGCATCTTGGCCAACAGACACTTGCGTGGCGTCCGGCATCGAAAGAGTCCACGATGCGTTTTGGTAGACGTCCATGATCCGCGCCGCAGGGTTCTGCAACCCATTGGTGTTGGACGGCCACTGCAACTGGAGGTTGGCTGTGAGGTTGTAATTGGCATAACTGACGTCTGTTGGTTGAATGACGTCGCCAGTAAATGGGCTGGTATAACTCATGTGTCAAGTACCGTTGCTTGGCGATCACCGATACGTTGAGTGTTTTCAGCCTTCAGCGTATTGATGATGTTGTTGTATTGAGCCTGCCACATTGGGACACGGTCGTCGTTTTTGAGGTAGGGCATAGCCTGCAACAGAGAGCCGTATAACAGCGCCTGAGGGGCATATATCGTGAACCAGTTGGTTTGGTTTGTGGTATCTAAAGGCTGAACACGCTCATAGTAGATCACCTCAAACGCATAGTTTTGGGCCGGTGTTGGGGCAACCAGCCAGTTGTTGTAGTCGTAATCTGCGTAGTAGAGGGGTACATCGGTCGCTGAGGCGTCCGGAGCATAAGAGCGAAGGTATTCGTAGGTTCTGAGCAATACGGGCTGTTTGGAGCCGCTTAAAGTCACGTTCATAGACGTGGTTTTGTGCCATCTTGCCGGTTTTGGAATCACCGCATTGTTGGCGGTCATGGTGCTTTCTGCTACCGTCAAGTTACCCAAGAACTTGATTTCGGAGGCAATACACTGCTCCGCAAGCATGATGAAGGTGGGGATGTATTGGATAGTGGTGGCGTCTGTGCGCTCCAGATAAATCTGAATATTGTTGACTAAAGAGTCATAAGTCATCACAACGGCTGTAGTCATCACAAAATCCTTTTTCTATCTCATCATTTTAGTTTGCTACACCCTTTTAGTCTACTAAGCAATAGCGTTTCCAGCCTTTAATTGCGCTATCGTTAAGCCGCCTGTGTACTGAAAATGGGCCAATTCTTTGAATGAATGCCATTCTCCGGCCCATTCAAGCCCGGCTTGCTTGCCTAAAGCACCTACCTTAGCCCATATGGGGTCAGAACCATCCCACTCTGGCTTTCCGTTGACCAAAGGCACAACATCCACTGCGCAACGATAATTATGAAAAGACTCACCAGCGTGAGCGTTCGTAACAATCTTTCCTTCTGTCGTGCGTCCTTGGTTATAGAGCGCAGTCTGCGACTCCATATCTCGATAAGTAGACGTAACCAGTAAATCAATGCCATTCTCCTTGCAAAGGGCAATGAACTTCTCAACGCGCTCTTTTGCTTGAGGAATCAAATCATCAAGACTTCTTGAGTTAATCATTGGTCAGTTCCTATTTTTATGCCTGTGATCAATCCAATAAAACCACCAATAATGGTTTGAAAAGCAGGCCCTACTATTTCAAACAATTTGTTGTTATCAACTTTGGGATCAAAAAACCCAAACATAAAAACGCCCACCATTGATAAAACAGTAACGCATAAAGAAAATGAAGCAATTAAAGTTACTACCGTGGCTAATTTATCTTTATTCATTTTGTTGGTGAAGAATTAAAAAGCATCTGATCCTTCTTCTGGCTACCAGCAGAAGAACCAAAGTAAAAAGCAATGATTCCTGTCCAAGCAGTGCCTAATGAGCCAAGCATAATCATTAAGGGCGTGTTTCCAGTATCAGCAGGACGCACCATAAGATAAGCCAAAATACCAAAAAACCCAGCAGTGACGAGGATACTAAGCAAAGGAGGAATAAGGCTCTGAGTAGTGGTTTGCATCTCTCTAGCACTCTTACGATCATCCACCGCCAATTGTTCAAAATTTAATCCAAGAGCCTGAGCCTGCTTTTGCAACTCGATTTCAGCAACTTTGACCTGAGCGATCTGGTCTGCATTCATCTTGCCGTCGTCCATCAATTGTTTTGCATCATCAGTGGAAACACCTAGAGCCTTTGAAACAGCCTCAACGGCAAGTCCAGCCAAAGGCCCGCCAAGGGCTGTAGCAATTGTCGGAGCAACTTGTTCTAACCAACTCATTTACTTACTCTCCAAATGATATTTGCTTGACTGATAATCATTGTGAACCCAATACATCAAACCAATAAACTCAACGACCCAAATGAAAACCGCAACCAACACAAGAACTCGAACCTGATACTTCTCAATAAGTTGTCGCCTTTTATAAGACGCCAACCTAGCGGCTTTTTTGCCTCTTGCTCTGCGGCCTCCCGCTCCTTCCTGAGCCTTGCTCTCTCTACCTCAAACTCACTCCAAATTCCGCCCCAGCCCGGAGTCTGATAAATCAAAAACTCACGCAATTCTCTTTCCTGCTCTTGCAATTGACGAACACGAATGATGTTGTCAAAAGCAACTTTATTAAGGCTGTAACCCTTAGGCGGAGGCTTTTTCTTCGCCTCTTCAGTCGCTATTTCAAGACTTTCTTTAGCCTCAAGAAAAGAACTTATATGTTCTGTTACATCCGCTGTGATTTCACTAACATCAGCCGCAACGGATTTTGCCTCTTTGTAAAGATCAACACACTTACGAACCCCGGCAATTGCGGCCTGAGCCATTGCAAAAGCCGAGATGGGGTCAATCATTACAAGCCAAAAATCTTTTTGATGAATTCAGCGGCAACGCCCGGGCCAAGCAACACAGCAATAATTAACCCATACAAGAGGTATTCAATTTTGGCCATGCGCTTAGATCCATCGTCAAATCTGCCTTCTACGCGCTCAAAAGAGTCTTCAATCTTTCTATAGCGTTCCGCACAGACTGCCTCATGAACTGAGAGTCTAGTTTCCACTGATTGCTCCATTTATCAATCGAAGCCTCTTAACGTCTTTGCTAGACGGGCGCGTTTACCCTCTATGCCGGGTTTCTTGGCCGCCGCATTGAGTTTCTTGGCGGGAATCTTTTTGTCGGCCGGGACACCCAACTCTTTATGAAGAGAACCGGGATTCTTAATGGCTTTCTGAATCCATTTTTCAGCCATTTTGTGCCTCTGTAGGTTGTGGTTGGCTCTTAGCCTCTGCTTGCAAACCCTCTACCAATTGAAATACTTCTTGGTATGGACGAGTGCCTAGATAGCCAATGACTGCATTGAGAAGTTGTGCCGAGATTTGTAGTTTTTCCATGATTTCCTCTTATGGTTTTGGGTATTTAGCCTTAACTGCTTGGCAGTCGGCTATGTATTTGTTAATCTGTGCTTGGTCACCTTTGGCTATGCCATCCAAGTAGTCAGTCATAGGAGGATATTCCGCTTGGCGTTTGGCTATGTAAGCATGAACGTCAATGTAGGCTTGGACTGCCGCCTCGTCATAAGCAACTGCGTTGCCCTCTGCATCAAAAGCATTATCACCATTGATGGAAACAACATTAGTATGTGTTTCATATATTGCTCTATGTTTGTTCATGCCGCAATCTCCATGAGTGTCATACTTGATGTTCCACCAGCCTGTTGTAAATATGCTCTACCAGTAGTTACTGCATATTGAGTTTTGTAAGTAGTGGCTGAAGTGGTTGCGGGGGAATCTAAATAAGTCAAACCAATACCTCCAAAATTTTGAGTATCGCCTGTTCCATTCGCACCACCATACTGTTCCAAATATGACAAGAATGTGCTTCCTCTTAGTAACTGAGTAAGTGCTTGCCCGTTACCGCCTTCTTTGTCGCATCCGTTATGGTTAACAATAACTAAAATCTTGCTTGTTGCAGAAGTTGGTGTAATAGTCGCAGATAAATTTGTATCCGAATAACTTGCGGAAGTTGTACTTTGAGCGCCAGAAGTTAATGCATTAACCACCTGCAACACAGAGCCAGTTGGCAGTGCGCTCTTTGGAATTGATTGTGATGCGTTGGTCAATGAACTAACCCAGCCAGAGGCTGTGTACATATCAAACAGACCAGTAGTGGTGTTGTACCCCATCTGACCCACAACAGGGCTTGCAGGTCGTCCTGCCGTAGTCCACGACGGGAAAGTCTCGCCAAGTGTTCCGTCTAAAATTATCGCCATGAACTATTCTCCCTATTAAGCGGCTTGTGTTTCTAATTCAACCCAAGCAGTTGTAGCCTCATCCCACTTGTATGACTTGCCATCAGTAGGCATTGCAACTGGTGCATTCCACAAGCAAGAATTGTCATCAAGAGTCCAAGATGCGAATGGCTTAGGTGGGATGAACGCATCACGAGTGCGGTCGTAGGTAAAGCCGATACCAGCGTAGTTCTTACGCATTGGAGTACCGCCAGTAGCGTGGACGCCACCGTGAGTGTTGTATGAGGTCTGAATCCACTCACCGGGGCTTGAGTCCACGAATGTTTGGAAGAATTCAGGTTCAGCGACGATGACTTGAGAAACCTTGCCGTCGACTACTTTTGCGAAATGTGCCATGTTGATTGCTCCTTGAAAAGATTAGAAAGTGATTGAACCAGAAGAGGTAAAGGTGTAATAACGATAACCACCAGAAGTTGTAATCGCTGGAGAACCAGTTGTTGAGGCCGCGGAAGCATAAGTATCCGAATAACGAATAATGACAACGCCAGAACCACCAGCGCCACCAGTTCCGCTAGAACTTCCTCCCCCACCGCCACCGCCAGTATTTACAGTTCCTGCTGTGCCGCTACCAGCACCTGAACTTACTGACCCAGCACCACCGCCTCCAGCGCCACCTGTGCCGCCTGAACCGCTACCGCCATATACAGCGCCACCACCACCACCTGCGTAATAAGTTCCAAGGCTATTCCAATTTGTACCAGCACCACCATTACCTGCGGCATTGCTACCAGTAGCATTAGAACCAACTGCACTTGAGCCACCGCCTCCACCAGCAGGGTATGGAGAACCAGTATATGTAGAATTACCTCCGCCAGCATAACCCTCAACAGGAGAGTAACTTCCAGAATTTCCAGCCGCACCACTTGATGGGCTACTTGATGCACCACCACCGCCTCCAGAACCTCCAGTTGTAGCATTATTGGCTGTGTCAGTACCGCCTTTACCACCTCCAGAAGCATTGATTGTGGAGAATGTTGATGTGCTTCCTGCTGTGCCTCCACCTGAATTTGACGCACCACCAGTTCCACCAGCACCAATTGTGATTGAGTATGTCGTTCCTGATACAACAGCAAATCCAGTTGCTGTTCTATAACCACCAGCACCAGCACCACCAGAAGCCGCGCCTCCACCACCAGCAACGACCAAATACTCAACTGATGATGGTGCAGTTGCCCCAACTACAGTCCAAGCAGTACCATTGTAATACTCTAAAGAATTTGATGTTGTGTTATAGCGAATCATGCCAGCCACGGCACTTGAAGGGCGCTGTGCAGTTGTGCCTTTAGGAAAGGTCAAAGCACCCGTCACATTCTGCATGGTGACCACTTGGCTAATTGCTTGAAGTTCAAGCGTACCGCTATTGTCAGCAGTTGATGTTATCCCTGTTACGCCAGAGATAGAGCCATTGTCTGCTTTGATGATTGATGTCATGTTCTTTTCCTTTTAAGCAATGTATGTGCCACTAGAGGTGAAGGTGTGGATTGTGTAACCGCCTGAAGAAGTCACTGTTCCGCCTGTACCTCGTTGAGAGCCAAGGTAGCGAAGAATTACAACACCAGAACCACCTGTTCCGCCAACTCCTGCACCAGTTTGACCCATACTACCGCCACCACCGCCAGTATTTGCAGTTCCGTTTGTACCGTTTGTTGTGGCTGAACCAGCGCCTCCGCCCCCAGTGCCTCCAGAACTATCGCTACCTCCGCGAACACCACCTCCACCACCACCTGCGCGATAAGTTGCCGAACCGTTGATAGAAGAAGAAACACCTATGCCACCATTACCACCTTGTGTATTGCTTGGAGAAACTAAACCAGCCGCGCCAGCGCCGCCACCACCGCCACCGGGATAATTTGCTGTGTTGTTGCCTGTGGCTCCTGCGTAACCTTGACCAGTAGTTCCAGAACCGGGGGTAGACGCTTGTCCAGTACCGCCCCCAGAACCACCATTCATTGCCGCAACAGTGCCAGCATGATTGCCAGCGCCGCCACCAAGCGATTGAATTGAACTAAAAGCAGAATCTGAACCTTGTGTGCCAACAGTTGGGTATCCACCGCCAGCACCGCCAGCACCAACTGTCACCGTATAAATTACACCAGAATTAACATTGATTGGGCTTTCCGCTGACGCACCTCCACCTGAAGACTCCCCAGTTACAGATGAACGATACCCGCCAGCACCACCCCCACCTGCAGTACCACCGCCACCGCCACCGCCAGCAACAACAACATACTGAACAGAGTAAGGAGGCCCGTCTGAAAAATTAACCCAAGAACCTGACACAGAGTCATACCACTCTGGAACGCCAGTAGTAGAGTTTTGTCGAATCATTCCAGTTGCAGGAGATGCTGGGCGTTGTGCCGTAGTTCCAACAGGCATAGTCAAAGCGCCAGTTGCACTGATAGATGCAACGCCAGAATCTGGTTGCAAAACAATATTGCCAGAAGTGTCGCCAGTCGTTTGAAGGGCGGTAGTAGTAGTTGTTCCTGCGCGTATCGTTGACATTTTTTATCCTTACAGAAGAACTTGACGGCTACCAGAAGGCAGAGTGAAAGTAGCGCCAGACGCAACTGTCCAAGGGCCAACAGTAATCACATTTGCATTCGTTGGTACGGTATAACTTGTAGAAACTTGATTTGCATGGGTAAGTACACCATTGTTGGCGTACAACTCAGCAGACTGGAATTCACCATTGCTTGGGGTGTACAGCATCTTTGCGTTAGATGTGTAGATTGTCAGCGCAGTGCCAGTCGTTGCGTTGGCAAACAATGGGTACAGGGCCGATGCAGTCGTGGTGTCGTTGGTAATCGCCGCGCCACCCACAGATGCCCAAGTCGTGCCGTTGTAGCCTTCAAATTGAGTCGTTGAACTGTTGAATCGCAAGTAACCTGCCGCGCCTGTTGGACGCTGTGCAGTTGTACCGTTGGGAATCAAAATCGCATCAGTTGCGGAAATTGACACCGTTACGGCTGGGGATGAAGTTCCAATACCCAAGCGGTTGTTTGTAGAGTCCCAGAAGTGGTTTGCAGAACCACCAAAAGCAGAAGTGCCATTGCCGTACGGAATGTAGCCTGTCGTAAGTGTGTTGAGTCCTGTACCGCCGTTTGCCACACCCAAGGTCTGAGACCACTGTGGAGCAGAGCCAGAAGACGATAGGAAGTAGCCAGCAGTTCCAATACCCAACTTGGATAGAGCAGTACCAGAAGCGTAGTAAGACAAGTCACCAGCGGTGTATGTAGTCAGTCCTGTACCGCCAGAAGAGGTGTTCAAAGTACCCGCAAGGGTCACCACGCCAGTTGTGGCTGTAGAAGGCGTCAAACCTCCCAAGGAGGTCTGGAACGACAGAACAGGTGAAGATGTTGCATTCGATGCCAACAAGCGCACAGTACCGCCAGAATCCTTGTAATACAGTTTGCCGTCGTTGATGTTGATTGCCAACTCGCCATTTGCAAGGTTCGTGTTTACAGGGACGGCCGAGGCAGTCGTACTGTAGTAAATCTGAATCGGTGTATAGCCTGTTGCTGACATTAGAATGTTCCTCCGGTAATGCCACCTGTAATCGCACCAGTTGCGGCATTGCAAGTTATCGTTGAGTTTACCAATTGCGGCAGATTTCCACTAGTAGCAGTGACAAAAGTTAAGTAATTTGTTGCACCTGTGGAAGCCAGTGTGATGCCAGTGTTTGTGGCATTTCCTGCGCTTGCCGCATTCAAATTTGCCACCTGAGTTGTTGATGCCACCGTGAACGGTGCAGTGCCTGTCGCAACGGTCGAAGTGATCACGCCAGAGGCTGAAATCGTCGAGAACGATGCGGCGTTACCCAAGATCGCAAAAGCACCAGCAGAACCAGTATTTACGCCCAAAGCAGTGGCTACACCCGTACCTAGACCAGTAATCGACCCAACGGCTGGGGTCACGGTCGTGTTGCCGGCCAAAGTCAGTTGACCTTGAGCGTTGACAGTAAATGTACCAACTTGAGTTGCAGAACCGTATGATCCAGCGGTTACAGCGGTATTGCTGATGCTAAATACGTTTGATCCAGAAAGGCTTAATCCAGTGCCTGCGGTGTAGTTTTGAACTAGACTAAACAAGCCAAAAGTAATGTTTGTTGTACCAAATACGATTGTGCCTATGTTGCTACATATATACGCCTCACCAGAATCACCGCCACCAGTGACAAGGAAGTAAGCACCTTGATCTAGGTAGTTAGGGCCGCCATTAGGCAGATACTTGTTTGCATCAGTAGATCGAGTCAATATCCATGGGGATACAGATGCCACGCCTACTTGAGTTACGTAGTAGCAACCGTTTTGAAACGCAGAAGTTTGGCCAAGAACCAAAATTCGGTCATTCAATACAGCGGTGTAACCTTCAAGAACCAGCGGGCCGTTTGTGGTCGATGTCAATGTTGCGCCCACACCGGAATTGGCACGAGACGTAATGGATAACCCTGATCCATTGGTCAACGAAGTGATTTGAGCGCCTTCATATGCCAACGACAAAGTGATTGCAGTTGTAGAGACAATGCTCTCAACAAAATACGCTGTACCTGCGGTCAACCCGTTTGTAGTTGATCCAAAGACAATTACGTCCCATTGAGACAGTCCATGAGCAGAACCAGTCGTCAATGTGTTGTTTGTAGTGATGGTCGTCCAAGTTGGAGTCGTTCCACCGGTTACATAGGTAGATGCAAGGTTGGTATCAGAGTCATCTACCACTGCGGTGTGAACATCAATACCGGCCGCCAAAGCGTTATCTACATAAGACTTGGTGGCCAACTGCAAACCAGTTGTTGGGTTTTGCGTAACTGTGACAGAAGTCAAGCCAACAGGGGCCAAAGAAGTGCCGCCAAGGGCAATGTTGGTTGTTCCCAGCGTAATAGAACTGTTGACCAGAGCCGAGTTAGGGATATTGGTAAACGTGTTGCTAGAGCCACTCATTGACTTGTTTGTCAATGTTTGGGTCGCTGTATTGGTTGTAACGGTGTCACCGGCCACACTAGCACTTACAGACGCGGTCAATGTAGTAAAAGCACCGGTACTGGCGGTAGAGCCGCCAATTGGGGTGTTATTGATTGTGCCGCCAGTAAAACCACCGCCAGTGATTGTTTTTCCGGTAAACGTCAAAGCAGTTGGCAAAGACAGGGTGACAGTCGTCGTTCCTGTTGAAGTTATTTCGTTTGCTGTACCATTGATTGTGGTCACCGCGCCAATAGCGGAGGCACTAATATTGACACTTGCGGCCGTAGTCAACTGCCCTTGCGCATTAACTGTGAAGGTTCCGACCTGTGTTGTAGAGCCATAAGACCCGGCAGTCACAGTAGTATTGGCAATTGAAATCGTACCAGTACCAAAAATAGGGCCGCCAGTTAAGCCTGTACCGGTATCAATCTCAGTTA
>JGI24890J29729_1000155_pt1 | contig 53326 bp, 68 predicted proteins | sample FreactcultureFD7_FD_29729 | JGI IMG/M metagenome (IMG submission 29729)
AGGCGATNGAANAGAGCGTGGTTTGAGGTAAGAACAAGGAGAACCTTCCTTGACTTCCTTCACTTCACTCGACCTCCTGAAACCCGCTATACAGCCACCAAGAGCCCACAGATAACTCCTAACATAGATCCTAGATTGCGCCCAAACAGCTCCGACTTCTTCCCATCAAGTACCAGCTCTCTCGCTTCGAAGCCTTTCAGAACTCGTCAACGACGAACACACGACACTCGACTCTTTCCCATGGTATCTTCGTAGGTGCTATAGACCTCTCTGTCGCCGCCGAAGCCCATTCTCGAGTCAAACCTCAACTCGACTTCTTCAAACTTCTGCGCTTCGAATCTCCAATCACTCCCTCTCCTTCAACGCTGATGCCGCAAACTTCTGGAGAGCTCCACAAGATGTATGGGAAACGACGAGGTGGAATTGATTCGAGATGGACTGAAAGAAGCGGAAATCGCACTTTCGAACGAAGCAGTAACGGAATTGAGGGAAGGAACACGCTCTAGACTTTTTTGAGAGAGATGAGCCATTCGAATGGTCTTCAGAGATGGGTACAGACGAATACGAGTGGGAACAGCTCATAAGAGAGACTGGTGGTGCGTCGTGTACTTTCAAAGAAGCTAAAGGTGCTGTCGTAACTGTCCAAAATCACGTCGAAGTAGCGTCATTCTTCTCCACACTACTCTCACGCCGCTGATCAGTCTTCGCTTACCATAGGGCATCCGTTCGCTCCTTGTCACGTTCAATCTATGTCTTCCCTCGACTCGGACGTTCAAATTCGAGTCTGGCGAATCCAAGCCTCTTCTCATTCTCACCACTTTCCCGTTCTCTCCCGCTGTTTCCGACACTACACTGTCTCTTATCAGCATCGCCGAACGTCCAAACCCTGTTCCTTTCCCCTCGTGCTCTCGTCCCTCCCATCTTCATGCTTTCCGATTTTACCACTCCGACTCGACGCGACACATTCCCTTCGCCCATGACCCAAATCAAGATGGACGAAGGTCTCATCTCTACTGTACCAGCCGAGATTTCTCGTCGTTTCAAGCGTCTTGCTCACCTCTATCAACTTTCTTGCGTCAACTCATCAAGGAGGGACAACTCAGCAGAACAGTTTCCGTGGTTTGAGATCTGAACAAAGAAATCAACAAGGTATTGCATGGAGGGACTAGGGAAGAAGGAGACAGAAACGCTTGACAAGAGGGAAAAAAAGATTCACGGCAAATGTGACTTGCAATGATGAATGACCTTTACTACTTTTTTTGTTGATACAACTCAATCAAAGTGCTGCCTCTGAAACACTCAACCCATAGGATTTGGAGAGTTGGTAGAGAGGAAGAAATGGCTAGAAAGGGCTTGAGATAAACAAATTTGAGGAGTTTCTGGGATGGATTTGGTGAATATTGCTCCTTCCCATTCAGAACCTAAACGTAACCCGGAATGTAGTGCAAAGAGTGCATTGTTGGTGATTCCAAGGTGAAAAGGGAAGAAGAGTTGAGTCAAATTGATTGGTCGGGAGATTACGATAAATGAAGTTTGGCAAGGGCTGTGGAGAGGTTGGGGGACGGGATGAGCCACATAGCTATCAATCGTGCAGAGTCTTTTTGAGTGTAGTTGTTGTATCAGAAAGAGCAGGAATGTGTACCTGTGACTAACGGACAGCTTAGTTTGTGGGCAGAGGAGTCAAAAAGCTGAGCATGAGAGACTAGCCAGAGGTTGAGAGGGGGGACAGAAAGGACAAGCAGGAGAGGTGCGCTGAGTGTTGATTTGGCACAACTGTCAACAACATCCTTATATTATGAGATGGCTAGCTGGTCAAGCAGTAGAGGGTTCTGTCAGTGTTTTATAACGTTGTACAAGTCCAGCAGACGCAGTTGCGCGGCTGCAGATAATTGGCAAAGCGGGAGGAATGGCATTGAAAGAAGAAGAAAGAGAGAACAGCAGCTTATAGTCGGAGCTTGTCTATCACTCAGCTTATTGATCGAGCAACTAGAGCAAAACTGTGTTGTGAAATCTGCTGGAGATATACACGACCTCCTGACTGGGAGCGGGCTGAGGAATGGTTGCTGCTGAGTTCCAATATCTCAACGGGCATGCAAGGTAATGCAGGCATAGCAGAGGATCACAGACACTCATGGGCACATTTTGTGCACCCGAGTACGAACTAATTGAAGAACCGAGTGTGATATCGGATAAGCGGAATAGAAGCCTGCGTGAGAGCAAATTGACAGGTAAGCTACAGGCACAACACATGGGAATAAAACAGAAGAAACAGCATTATCGTTGCAATGTGATCGACAGACGTTGCCCTTCGACTATCCATGGGTGCTCAGCGCAGCTGGTCGTACTGCTAATGTCAAACGCCTGACAACTGCAGACTGGCATCCTCACAATGATCAAAGCTGGTGCACAAAAGTAGAACACAAACACAGCGCAAATGGTCGCTTCTCACATGCAAGACTCACAAAGAAGCGGAATACGATACTGTGCAAGTTGACATTGCGGTTATAACTGGATGCAGAATAGGGAAAGGATATCTCTAGGGGCAACACACCGGGAGCATTGATGACCCAACTTCAGTGTCTTGACTGAGCGAGCTTCGAAGTTAAGGCCAACATCAACTACAATTTGCGACATGGGATGGCTAAGAGAAGAATGTCAAAAGACAACATTGAGCCATGCTCAAGTAGCTCTCTGTGTGTACTCAGCTTGGTCAAGCGCTTTTTGACAAGACGAAACGCTTGTTAAGCAGCAATTTTGCTATAGCTTTTCCTCCCCGTTGTATCCAAAGGTTCGCAAAGCTACAACACACTCGAAGACATAAGGCGAACCTACTGAGTATGGACCGCTATAAGCTTACTGACCTGGTCTATCTGCCCTCCCGCTTCTTATTCTTCTTGCTCCAATCTCTTTAAACCAAGCTGTAGTCTAATACAACGTTGGATCTATCTCCCAGCCATGAAACATTGCACGAGCGTATGACAGATATCTCAGAATCATAGTATGTGAGCTGCAGCAATTTTCGATGCTTTGCACGACCATAAACCAATGAGCTCCTTCGGTTAGGCTGAAGCATGTGCTGTGGAACTGCAGTCCGAGGGAGAGGCCCGGGGTTCACTTTTCCTTGTGAGCCCTTGTCACCACTCTCAAACCTCCAGAACCATCTGAGATTTCTCGGAGATCTCTCAGTACTTTGAATTTTCACATGATCACTACAGAGATCCAAATTTTGGGTCAGGTGTCCTTCTATAATCACTTTGACACACGTCTACTACAATACCAGGTTGACGGATAGAGCGCCGCTGTGGTCACTCATTGACTTCAACAACGCCTTGACCAGCAATGGGGACAGACATACACTGTGATAGCCGCCCTCCCATTTTCTCTCGCGTGACCTTTGAGATCGTCTCGACCGATGAGTGTCAGAATAGATAGGCCCTATCTTGTTCTAGCTCTGCACTGCATAGCTGCAGAGAAAAACTGCAGATTCAAGCCCATACTTTGCCTGGTCGAAAATAGCATGTCAACACTCCTTCCTGACGCACACTCAGCAGAGACTGACTGGCTGCTCTATCCATTGAAATACATTAAAAACATTCCTTGTCATCTGCTGGGGTACGTCTGGTCAGATAACACTTCCCCTATTATCTTTAGTCTGCTTGGTCTTGTCGCTTTTGGTGGTGTGCATGTCTTTCTTTTTGACCTTGGAGAAGTACAAGGTGAATAAATAGACTCTGATCTTCCGTACTCATTGAGGAAGAATGCATCTGATCCAGACAAGTATCTCGCAATTTCGACCTCTTGAAGACTCAAGCTATGTAGCCACAATTGACTTGATGCTCAAGCAGCACATACGTACGGGCAGCCATATATGGTAATCACTGCTAGCTGCGTGATTCAAGGCGCTAAAGGTAGCTAGTGAAGCACACGCAGGTATCTTGCGATTGCGTGAAAGTTCGACACCCGATCAAGTCAGCGTTGATGACTCTGCTGCCTTGACTAGTCCCGCTGCGTCGCGTTACATCTAATGCTTTGCATCAGACTGTCTGTACATGCTTCTGCCTGAGAGAGATCAGCCTGGATCAGCCTGGATCGGCCTGGATCAGCCTGATGTCGCGTCAAGCTATCGACACTGGTGTCGCAACCCTAAAGTGCAGAGCGGACTATTTTACACTTTACCTTCATAAGCAGAACATTTCATGGTGTATCTGTGCTACAGTGTAAAGCGCTGGGAAGATTCCAGTGTATAAGAGATGAACGGACAAGCCATTGGACCTGTCCTCCAGTGTGAAGCGGAAAGGAAATGGGAGCGAAAGGAACAAAGGGACAACACAAAAGAGCAAATGTAACGTATGACAACAACCGGTAACTAACGTCTGTTGCAACTATGACGTGCCGCCCAGTGATCTTGCCGCCCAGTGATCTAGACAACTCCATATGCTGTGACTATCTTTCTGTTTGGTTCATACCTTGACCGCGGTTCACAATTCTGTCAAAAGATGTTGTTCTATGATGCTATCTTCAGGCTTGATCTCGCAAAAATTACGTGTTTGTGGCGCAAGGTCGTTTCTATTGTTGTTCAAAATCTGCATTGCTTTATACTCAGTGTGAGAATGAGTGAACATTTGGGACATTTTCTGCAAGGGAGAGGGCAAAGGCTCGTCACTGTTCATGAAGCAATCTGAACTGACGGTTTCACTGATGTTTGCGTCAGGATCAAGAAAGAAGGAAAATAACAGAACATCGGCTAAGAGCAAACAACACTGCCAAAAAAACTTAGCAACGGCAATGTGTGAATGATCCTGATCATATTTGCAGCCTCTTGCCTAGGTCCCAGCAACTTCATTCCCGGTTTACAGGCCGTGCATCAGTACCGCTAGAGCTCGTAAGTGGAAGAAGGTGAGCACACTTAGCAATCTGCGAGAAATTATGCAGGCTAGGGCACCACATAGTGTGGAACAAAGGATATATATAGTGCTTGCAAACTCTCGGCAGCACTGATGCATAGAAGAGACCACGAGTGAGTGAATTTGTTATGCAATGTGCAGCTTGTAGGACTCTCTCGCAAGGTGTTTCCCCTGATGGTAGCTCACTGTATACAAATCCGAGCAGAAAAGAGAGAGCAGGTTCTCCGAAAGTGCACAAAGGAAAAGTGAAGCAAGGACTGAGAGGCACAAAGAGAGCAAGGTAGATGAAAGGCCAAAGCAGAACAGCAAAGAGTGCCGGAAGGTAAGGTAAACACAGGGTCACCGATCTGGGAAGTGTGGCTCGGTGTCAGCACCTGAAGCAGGACATTTCTGGGGACGCAACCAGTCATTCTTGTCTTCTCACGGATCGACTTGTCGACTCCCGCACAGGCTCCTCTTGTACACCGCTTCTGCATCTTTCCTGCACTCCCAGCACAGCCAACATCGACTTCCCAGGCTGGAACAGGGAGTCGACCTCTAAGCTCTAATCCAAGGCAGCCAACAGTGTTCAAGTTGGCATTCTAAGTGTACTTTACTAAATTGTTCATCGAGCGTAACTATGGCTCCATCATGTATTCCTTTAGACAACAAGCAAATCAGAGAGCTAACTTCCACAGTTCTCCTTGAGGCTCAGGCAAGGCTCATAGTTTCAAACTGTGTCTGTGCAGCAGCACTTGATTGAATCTGCAGAAGACGCTGCTGTACTCTGCGGATGAAAGATGCTTGACGCACGCCAAAAATTTCACTCAAAGTCTTTCTATTTCTAGCCAACAGCTTTGTCACTCACTTCCGCCAGCACTTATCCGCGTCAGAGAAATGAACGTCTTCAGTTGTTTCATTCCTCTAACAGTGTCTACTACTTACTTTTTACCTTGTCCCAATTCTGTTGTCCTTTAGTCATGACCTCTATGTTTTGTTTTTCGTCCAGCTTTGTTCATGGCTCTTTCAGGCTTGCACAGTGCCATCAGGGAGGATTATGTTGAGCGGCGAGCAAGCTTCCAATCTGACTGTCATACTTGTTGCTGACGCGAAAGAACAGACTCAGCCTCGGCAAGCTCTTGCAACAATTTGAAGCTGTATTCAACATATTCATCATGCTCAGAGAGAGTCACAAGCATCGTAACACTGTAACCTGAGAGTTTCCTTTATAGATCAGCTCCAAGTCTGAAACCCCAGAGTCTATCAAGCCTAACCCATACTTTGCTTCTCGGTCGCCTCTCTCAGCCACTGGCCTCGTCAGCATATAACCCGTGTACCTCGATATGGTCCTCGATGATCTTATGGCTTGTCCTGTCTGTCTAGATGGATTCTCATATCGTCACTAGACATACCTTTGTTTGCTTTTTTCGTAGCCTGTAGAACCCAGTTCTCTTCTCTCCCTTCTATTCTTTTGTTTTCTCTGACAATCATCTTGTCCTAAAATTAGGGTTCAAACTTGAAGGATAGTTGCAGATGCTCATCACCACCCAAAGATCATACCTTTCCAATCCTTCAGGATGTTCACTACATCTTGGCCGACGGTCTAACACCATCTGCAACGAAGCTGTACTTCCATGCTACTACTCCAAGGCTTACACCCAGGCAGTGTGGACATTCTTCTACGAGGGAAAGATGGATTTCTCATTTCTTGTTCTACAACTGCTACTCCCGTTGCCTCATAAACCTGTTGCTCTCTTATTGATCCTATACCCACTGATTAGTCTGACCCTCCTCTGCCCCAACGGCACCATCATTGACTACACACAGATCATCAAGATTATGTCTCTGCAACTGCGCCAAACCTTGTCTGCATCTCAGACTTGTGTAGCTTTTCTGACTCACTTCTTCTCTCTCCTTCTTGCAAAGTCAACCCAACTCAAAGTGCTTTCGACTTCCAGCCCTCAAAAGAGTCTGAGAGACATTCTTTACTCATAACTTTGATGAAGTGAACCCTTTGACCTGTCGTTTCCACGCTTTGTCACTGCCAATTAACCAGGTTTCTTCCCTCCTTGTTTGAATCTTGACATTCACAGATTCCTCTCTGGCTCTCGCAGTTGTGTAGACGTCAGCTTTTACCATTACAACTCTTTTGAAGTAAATGTTCTGCCACCTCTTTCTCATGTTCTCTTTGTCCTGTACTCTCTCCCTTGGTCAAACGAGTCCCTTTGCCCGTCTTGTACTGTAGTTCAGCAAATAAAGGGCTGAGTAAGTTCTCTTTCGTTATGATCTATCCGCGTCTAGCCAGTATTTCTCTTTCCCGCACTTGTAAGAGCTCTTCTTTCCTCAGCCAGTCCGCTTCCCATCTACTCATGCTCACATGCCGCTTTCTTTCCGCTATAGTACCATGTTCAGCCTCAGACAGTAATTTGAAGATTCGAAAAAATTGTTTCGCTGATTACAACTCCCAAAAGCCAAGCTATGCTACAATCTTCCAGTACACCCCAGTAGATGAATCACCAGTGACAACAGCCTCTTCAATGACTGCCTTCTTGCTCAATCCTTTTGTAATCTTTGGAATAGGTAAATCAGTCGCAACTGTTTCGCAAATTCATGTGTGTAAGTTGTTGCCAGTTCAGCTGAGGTCAAAGCGAGAGAAATACTCACGCTGTAAACGCTTGTGAGGCATAGGGCTGGTAGTACCACTTGAAAGAGACTCCTCAGTCTTGACAACCACTTTCTCTCCGTTAGAAAGCGTGATCTGTTTCACTGCTGAAGGATAAGGGAGAGGAGGAAGATGCTGTGGTGTTGATAGAGAGGCTCGTTTGCCGTTTCCAAGCTATAATGTAGAAGAGATAGCGTGAGTAACAAATCACAGTTCAAAGTGACGAAAAACTCACTTGATAGAATTCATTTTGACCGAAAGTGAAGACATCTCTTCCGAACCTTGTTCCGTCAGGGAATGCGACAGCGTTATCCTATACATTTAAAGGCTCAGTCTCTGCAAGCGAATGTTGATGGAAGGAAAGGCTCACAAGAACAACGGCTACGTGAGTTTCTCCCGCTTTGATGTCGTGAATCCCGATCGCTTTAACTTTCCCGCTTACTTCGTCCCCTGTCGACACGCACCATAGACTCAGCTCGATTATGTTGGTCAGAGAGATCGGAAAAGCGTACATTCATTCAAGCCCGAAACAGTTTTAACTCGAAGAGGGTGAGTTGCGTGAGCCCATAATCCGTTTCCGAGACCTCCAAATTGACCTTGACCAGACTAGAGTGATACGAAGAGCCAATCAGCTACAGTACAGGTAAGGGGGTATCCGAGATGAACTCACAGCTAGCAGATCAATCTCTCGCTTGACTTCGCTACCCAAACTTCTCCCTGGTCGTTCAGTCTCGACAACAAAGTAACTCAAATTGCCTCCCGCTGCAATTCTCACGCACTTTGCGACTGTAGGTTTCGATGAAGAGTACGCAGGGGATCGCAAGATAGGAATCTCGGTGGGAGCTGGAATCGAAGGGAACGAGAGTGATGGACCGAGACCTAACGAAGTTGACGTATCGATTAGCTCAACGCAAACCGAGTTCGAACGAGAGGGAACTTGCCAAGTTGACCGTAACCTCCGGCTCCGAAACCAAGAACTCGACCTTCTGCTCTTCCTCCCAAACGTGCCAAACTATGATTCCTACCGGCTACCAATTCGACGACTTGTACTCCACGTAGCGAGGGGATCTCGTGTAGTGTCGTGCAGAATCCAATCGACCTTTCGAGCCTCGTGTGTTCTTCTCTGGAAGGGTGTAGAGTGATCTCTTGAGATTCTTGGGAGTTCTCCGAGGAGTACGAAGCTGGAAGAGCATGGATTGTGGGAGATTCAGGTTTGGGGTCGGTCTTTGAAGGTAGAGTGTTTGGGTTCAGGAGGAGGGGATCGAGATTTTTGGGCATTTGAGGTATCCTATCCCTTCCCATTTCGTTGATCCTTTCATCGGGTTCGAGTCTCACAGTGAGAGAGCCAGTGGCAGCTGATCCAGGATGGAGAGGAGTGAGGAGGGAAACTGATCTGACTCCGAGTTGACCATACGAATTTGCGAGGAGACAGAGAGGAAGAGCGAATGATCGGCCAGCCGAAGTAAGCGCCAGGAGATGAGATTGTCCAGAAGATAGCGAGATGAACCTGAGGGAGGGACTAGGCTGTCAGGACTAGTTCATCGCTACGAGAGAAATGGTGAGAAAGGAACTGACTTTTCTCCTTTTTGTAGCGCTACATCGGGTTTAACTTGCAAGCACTCGATAGCGTCACCTCTCGCCCCACCTCCCCAGATTGTACCTTGTCCTAACCACCACCAGCTGTTGTTGTCCCCGCTGACCTGTTGCAATTGACCTTGTTCTTCTCTCACAACTCCTCCAACTCGCTGATCCAACTTACTCGAACTCCAAACCCAAACTCCACCTTTCTTATCGAGTCCAAACAATTTCCCTTCTTCCGTCGCTTCGAGACTGACGAGATCTTTTCCTACGAGAGTACGTTCGACAGCTCCCGTTTCACTAAATTGACGTCCCCACTGAAGTACGTCACCATTTTGATCGATCGCTGCTCCGTAGGTCCTCGACAGCTTGAGATCCCGTAGAACTAATGAAGCTAGTGAAGCTGGAGCTGCAGGTTTCTTGACGTAGTCGGAGGAAGGGGAAGAATTTGAAGTAGAAGCGGAGGGAGGAGAGACGACGAGATCCGTGTTGCGTCCCCATCTAATCACGTCTCGAATAGCGTCAATGAGTGTTGAGCCTTCATGAATGAACAGCACTCACAGGAATACCTTCGCCGAATTTCTCAATTTCCCGTCCGAGATCGATACTTCTCCAGGCCTCTGTGCCTCCATTCCTAAATCTTCCTTACTCAATAACACATAGCCACCAACGACTCCAGCTGTCACAAGGAGAAACGCGGCAGTGGGTGGGGTAGAGTTTGATTTTGTAAAGGAACCGGTCGACAGCGATCTTTGTGTGCTCCTGATCGATCTCCCGAGGTTCCTCAGTGGTGTTTGTGAGCGTAGCATGGATTCCCGAGCTAATCGACCGAGAGGTTGAGGTGGAAGAGAAATGAGTTCGCACATCTCCTCTCGAGATCGGCATACGATTTCGGTCAATCACAACGAATGAAGCGCACGAAAAGGACGATGTAGAATTCACAACAACAGAACGAAAGATCCATGCAAAACTACGAGAGAAAAAAGCGAGAAAAACTTCAAATAATCAAGGATAACTGACCTGTCTACCTCTTTGTCGATTTGGGTATGAACAAGCCTTTCGGAACTCGTGGCCCGGGTGGAGGTCTCGATGGCACAGCGCCTTTCGCGAGAGGAAGTGAAGGAGGTGGAGAATGGGACGATTGAGTAGGGAAAGAGGGAGGTTTTGGGGACGACGGATCGATCGATACAGTGTGTGGGACAGGAGGTGGAGGAGGAGGCGGAGGTAGAGCACGAGAGCGCAAGGGTAATTGAGAAATGGGTCGACTTGGAGGGGGAAGAGAGGCCGAGGCGGCAGAAGGAGGGGGAGAGAAGGAATTCTGGCGAGAATGTGATCCAGAAGGGAGAGCTCGAGGTGAAGTGGCAGAAGGTAGAGTTGAGGTGAGTGCAGAGGAGCGTTTCGTCGTGGTAGTGCGAGTGACAGTCTTGATGACTGGTCGAATTACTTTCTCAGAAGATTGCGGGAGAGCGAGGGGCGGAGGGGATCGAGAAGAACCCGGAGTCGGAAGGTGAGATTGTCCAGCAGGCGGTTTCCTCGACGAAGGGAAGGCGGTGGAAACAGAGGGGACCTTGCGAGCAGAAGGTTGTTGAACAGGTTTTCGTTTCGGAGCGTAGATCGAGGTGATTTGCTTTGTGTTCGACCTCGCCTTCTCCAGCAATGACTTTGGTCGTGCTAAGCAATGCGTTATAGGTCAGCGTCGGATGAAAGGCAGCGTTGATTTGTGTCAGTGAGAACAAGGTGAGAAATAACGCAAACTTACTATTTCCCCAATGTCCACCCCCGCTAGTCAACTTCCTTCGCTTTTCGAGTCGGAGACCATCGATACTCTGAGTTTGTCGAGATTGTTTCTTCTCATCCAAGTCATGGTACTGACCACGAAGGCGCTCAAGGACTTGTGACATCTTGATCTGTCAAGCCATTCAGCAGAGAGTGGTCAGTACTTGCTCAGTAAGGGATGGCCAGAGTCCACAGGCTCACCTGCTTCTTCTCTTCTTCTTCGAAGTACTTTGCTTTCCAGCTTCCGTCGATACTTTGCGAAACCTCAATTTTTGAATCTTCGACTAGCTTCCTCACCTCAACAAAGTCTTTCACGCATAAGTCTTTCCAGATATCTATGATCACATATCGCTGGAGTGAGTATAGGAAAGAGTAAACTCAGTAGAGGGAAAGGAGAGCTCACGATCCGTGGACTTTGTGAGATGAGGGGTGGATCCTTCGATAGTAGCGAGCTGAGCAGCTGTGGAGAGCTTGAGTAGATTCGCGATGACTTCATAAGGGCAATCTCCGACATCCTTGACGTCTGTAGGAGGGCAGAAAGGGTTTGATCAGTTAAGCAAGATTGAGAAGGGAGGACTCGACGCACGATGCCAGTTTGGCCGTAGGATCTGTTCACTGATCAGTCTGAGTGAAGGTATAGGTGTTGGAAAGTCGTTCATAGCATCTGCGTGATAGAGGAGGGAACGATACGAGTTGAACGAGTAGTCGTTCCTCTCTCTCCTTCTACTCACTTGCTCCTCGCTATGTTCTCGAGTATCACAGTGAGCTCTCTCTAATCTCACTCACCTGGATCGCTTACTCAATTGACGCGCTACAGAACCTCTTCTCCTCCTCCCCCTCGATCGCTGAACCAGATACACTTTCTGTTCAATTCCCTGCCGCCAACTCACAGCAGCGAGCGAAACCAGCCAAAGCGGCACCACCGATTCCTTCCTTTGAAGTAGATGAGCCTCAAGAGGAGGAAGAAAGGGAAGAACAGGAAGATTCCCCTGAACTCCCTTCTTTCTCCGTCACTCCTGCCGCTCCTACCGCCAGCTCTCTAGCACCTCCGACAACTACTACGAAGGTGTTGAAAGCGCCGAAAGGGAGAGTTCGCGTTGAGAAAGGGTTTTCGCAGTTGGATTGGGCCAGGTTGAACCGTTCAGGAGAAGTAGATTTGCGTGTGAGTCGCTCGCTGACAGTGATGCAAGACAATCGTGCTAATTACATCGACTTATATAGGGTGGAGTGACTGAACTGAGACGGATATCAGTCAGTGAAATGGCTCAACACAAAACGAAAGAAGATTGTTGGCAAGCGTATAATGGGAAAGTTTACAATGTTGGACCTTTCCTCAAGTTTCATCCAGGTGGAGGAGGTGAAATGATGAGAGGAGCAGGTAAAGATGGTGCGTTTTCACGAATTTGTTCGACCCTTCTCTCGCAAATTGTTGATCGCTACCTCTCTTCTCTGCACAGCCACTCAGCTGTTCAGTAGGTCCCATTGCCCAGATCGGTCTGCACTCAAACATAGTGCTGACGTTTCCTGGACTACAGTGCTCGCTCACGCGTGGGTCAATTATGAGACGTTACTCGAGAACTGCCTCGTTGGGTTCCTGGTCAGAGACTAGCCTCACTAAGTTCTTCACCTTTCCCTTCCTTGCTCCCTTAGCTGGATGCGTGCGAGGTTTCACTGCAGATATCGTTCCGACTAGATTTATTTTCATTTTTGCTTGTTGTACTTCACTTTTCTGCATGCATCTGTTTCTCTCTTCAAGGTACATGCCACGACGTCAATCACCGGAAGTGTACGACCGCTGTATCGTCCAGAAAAGCGCAGAACTGCTGCTTTACAAGTTGCGCGACTGTAAATCTATTCAAGAATCAAGAACTCTTCCTTACTCTTTTCTTAGAGCATGACAACACCAATACCAGATCCTTGAGCTGCTGGGTCAATACCGCCTTCAATAGGTCGAGTGTGATAGTTACTGTGAACGGGAGAATGAGCGAAACGAATCAGTGGCTGATTCGACAAGATGGACTGAGAAAGACAAAAGATAACGCACTAAAGATAGAAATTGAGGAAGCCACTGTACAGAGAGCATAGTAGAGAGAGTGAATGTCAGTTTTGTCTCGCATCAGGACGAAGAACGAGGAGGGAAACGAAAACTTACTCTCCGCGACCAAACTAGAAACGATTCGAAATCCGTGATTAGCTGTGTGAAGCACAATGTAGAATATGAGCCAGGAAGAGCTCACCTTGAGATCTTCGAGGAAAAGAGAGTTGTCTTGTAGCGTCAAGGCGTTCAGAACATCGAATCCGAGCTAAGTTGACCAAGTAGAGCTGTCAGTTTCCACCGCGTTACCGATGTAATGCTCTACGCCTACCTTTTGACTACAGATCATGGCATCTCCGACTAGCAAGTTCAATCTCTTCTTGAGTTCAGCTCTTTCCTCTTCAGACTCGTCTTTCCAGTTGACGACTTTGGTTGCGGTACTTCCGTCTCCGAGGTCAGACGTAGAAGGGGTGGTAGAAGTAGCGTAATAGAAGAGGTAAGCTGCGTTGACTGCTTGTAGGGGATTCGATTTGACGGCGGTCGAAGGTAGAGAGTAAAGAGAGAAAAGATCGGTAATTCGATGAGTCTCGGGGTCCTACTCGAGTCTTGAGATCAGCTCAAGGAACTAGGCTGAGGTTATTCGAGGAAGGACTTACCTCGACGACGTAAGTCCAAACGACTTGTCCTTTTCTCTTTCCTCCTTCTTCCCTACCTCTTCCTGACCACAAAGCGTGTTCAACTTCCTTGTTACTCAGCATAGGAGCACAGTCGAACCTTGCCAAGTAAGCCCTCAGTAACCTACTAGCCTGCTTCAAATCCCTCTTCTCAATCTCCCTCAGTCCAGGAATCGTCGTTTCGTTCGGTACTCGATAGTAAGAAGTCATTCGAGCGACAGTTGAGTTTCGAGGAACAGCAGAGAAGCCCAACTTGACAAGTTTTGAAGGGTTGAGGTTGCGATGATAATACTGGCAGCGAGTGAAGGGAGTAGGGAGAATCGTTCCCGATGTATAAATCGCTTGGAAGATTCCTTTCAAATGAGTTCGACGAGTGACCTCTTGGATCAGGAGAGGGGCTAGGCGCTTTGATCTGAGCTTCTTGTGGACGACCAGGAAGTTAATCTCTGTGCAACGCTTCGTGCTATGTTCAGGCGAAAGAAGGGGTGAGTTTGAGCCGATTATTCTAGATGTGAGAAGTGAAACGTACACTGATCGAATTCGTAGATCTACAGGGATACCAGCAATGAACCCGACTAGTTTCCCACTCGCTGCGACACGAACACCGACATGCCAGTCTGAAACGTAACCAGGAGGTTTCAAAGCCCTGTTCAAAAGCAGGGTATCAGCTAGGTTCAGACCGGTTACAGGATAGGATGCCAACTTACCATTCGATAAAGTCGGCAGCGTAGTCGAAACGGAAGGAAGCGTCTGCATCTTCGACGTAGTGATGGGTCAAAAGTTCGTAAACTTCTTTCAACTGAACTCGAACTTGTGTATTAGTACTCGGTCGGGTTGTAGGATCAGGTAGGAGTGGTATATACCTCGTTGGGATTATTGAGATCGATAGTGACCCATCTGAAGTCCTTGTGAAGATCAATCGGTTCTTGACGGATCTCTTCAGGTTTCTTGTCTGCCTCAAGCGGCCCTTCCCGGAGTTCTTCGATAGCTGTGAGCGGAGGCTGGTTAATACATTGTCATAGGAAGTCGTAGGGTAAGATGCACCTGTAGGATCTTGAGCGACAGGTTGAGTTCTCCAGAATTTGTGGGAACTACAAATCGAAAGGGGTCAATTGCTGTTCTGCACCCGCTCAGAACAGATAGCAAAGACTTACCCCGTATCTTTTGTACCTTTACCCATCAACCCTTTCTTTCCCTTCAAGGTATCCTCATCGATTTGTAGCAATTCGATCATTTGAAGCATATTTTCCCTGCTAACTTTGCCTTCCAACTCTGGTTTCTCAGAAGTGAACCTCGAAATGACCATATCTAATTGTTCATCTGTCATCTTGAGAGCTTTCCCTTTACCCTTTGTCGGTTTCGAAGAGGTGGAGGGAGTTGAACTTGATAGAGGAGGAGGAGAGGGTTCAGCACTCTTCTTTGCCGAGCTACTGGAACCTGTAAGACGTTGTTTGAGAGCTGATAGTGGCATCTTCTTCCTCCCTGCAGGTCCTTTCATTCCTTTACCAGGAATCAACTTGTTGTTGATGGAACCCTTTGTCGTCGTTCCTCCTCCCCCTGCTGTTGTTTCGTCCTCCTCTGGTTCAGGATCACTGAATTCTGGTAGATCTCCATCCCTGTAACCTTCCTCTGGTTCTACTGTCGCTGTGTTGTCATCCGGTTGTTCGTTGCCTGGTGATCCAGAAGTTGATGAGGATTGAGCGAGAGTCTCTACGAGTGCCTGCTCGAGGGTAGCTGCAGTAGAATCCATACTGGCGTCTTGCATACTGCGTGGACTTCGAGTTGAGGACAAGTGAAGATGAAGGTTGTCGGATAACTTTCGCAACTTTAAAGATAGGGGATTCGCTTGGGGATTCGCACCAAGTTTCGCAACTCTCATTGCTTCGTGTGTGCAGTACTCTAACTCATCGAAAAGCGCCGAAACGACTCAACGAGTCGCTTGAAATGGACCACAGAAGTAGTAAAATGACATTTCCCGAAAACGACTGACGGGATTCCAAAGCTATAATCGATACCTGAGTACGACGAGAGAAGCTGAAGTATATCTAACTTTGAACGACGACCAATGGGTGAGGAACTGAAGTCGTCCTTATTCAACTTCGAGAGATGGGAACGCACGAGTTTGATCACTGTCGAGTGAACTCAGATGTCATTGAACGACCGAGGCGAGTGCAGGAGAAGTAGACGTACTGTTGCTAACTTTCCGAAGGTGTCTTGACCCCATTCGTCCCTCGTTTTCAAGTCCATGTATACGATATCTTGCAACAAAGTCCTTTTGCCTTTACTACCGAGAGGTTCGAGTGTGATAAAGACGTCGGCAAAAGCATGCAACAAAGGCCAGAGGATGCGACCATCTGACTTGCGCCATTGTTGGCGACCATCGAAAGTTAATCTAATATCTTGAACTGAACCAGGAGGCGGGAATGACGGGTTGGGAACGGTCTTTGTATGAGGAGAAGCAGCGATGAGCAAGGCGCGAAGGCTGACGGGCGAGAGTGGGCGACCATCAAGGCGGAGGGGAATGCCGTAATCTTCGTCATCGTACTGCATGTCGAGTCCTCGAAAGGGAGTCGCTTCGATCATGCCTTCGTCGATGTCGTGAGAGAAGAGTCGGAATTCCTTGTAGATGTCCATTTGCAGACCTGAGTTCGAGAAAGCGAAATCAACGATCGGAATCTGGGTTTGAGGAGACTCGTCGGAATCATCATCATCGTCTTCATCATCTTGCGCACGATCCAAGGCGTAGTCGAATATCTTCGTCCATGCCGTAACCCTGTCAACATGTCTGTCAGATGGAACGAAGCAGGAGAAAAGAGAGAACGACATCACTTGACGGGCACATTCTTGATAACATAAATACTGTCAGCGTCTTCCCCTCGAACGCGTATACTCCCTCTGTAACCTCCAATCAATTCCAGATCCAAATCTCCTCCTTGACTCGTTGAGAATCGTGAAAGTGGATAGAGGGTGTGAGTTCCGTAGATTTCTCGTAGAGCTTGGGGAAGGACGACTGGAGGTTCGGTACGAGGTTGTAAGCGTTCGGCTAGATTGTCGAGTCCGAAGTACGTGGCGTCTTGAGCGAGATTCTTGATCGCCGTTTGATAATTCATCGTAGTGGGGAAGGCCTCTTTTGGAATTGGGAAGATGTCGTAGCCTGACAAGTACTCAACGATGAGAGAGAATAGATCTGGGTTCTTGTCGGTCTGGATAGTGCGAGTCGATAATTCACTGAAACTTTCTGTGAGAAAAGCGGCCGTAAAGTAGTTTGGTTGACCGAATTCGATTTGAGAGCGTGTCAGGGTGAACCGCTCTTCTCGTGCATAGACTGTGAAGATCTCGGGGATTTTGGGAGGGGCAGGAGTGGAAGAAGAGGCTGGAGATGGAAGGGGAAGAAGAGTTAGATCTTTCAAGGATTCACGACCCGGGGGAAGTACGAAACTTACCTGACTCTATATTCATAGTATTCTCTGTGTATTCGACTTGACAAGAAACAGAGCGAGTTCGAGGTAAGAAAGAGAGAGAGAAATTCGAATCGATCTCTCTCTCAACAACCAATGGATTCCTTAGATGGGTGAGTATACGCTTTCTAGAGGATGTAGAGACTCACTAAAGCTCTATCTATACCTATAGGAACCTTCACCACTTGATCCTCTCCTCTCTCGCCTCGAACCTCTCTTCCTCCTCCTCGACCGCTGCGCCTTCCCATTCAGCTGATCTCGACTTGTTGACTGAACCTTTACTCGATCTACCTCCTTCTACATCCTCTGAATCTTACACGAATGGTCCACTCTCTCCCGATGACGCTCTCGTGAGTCGTTCTTTCCCTTCTTCGGTGACTTTTGTGGGGTGGGTGAACTGACCCAATCTCTCGATGTATGATTAGACTAGCGATCAGCTTGAAGGAATCATTGCATTCGCCGAATATGTGACCCTTCTCAAGGATGGGAGAGAAAAAGCATCGCATGCAGAAAAAGTGATTGAATTGGTCAAGAACGTCAGAGGTTGGGAGATTGATGAGTCTTTGGGAGTCCAAGGTAAGCTTTGAATGGTTGAGATCACTATGATCGAAGCTGACGAACTTCGGATCAACTTGACAGCTCTGCGCGAAGCACCTGCGATGGACAGGCTCTCCTTCGCTCTCGTACAAGCGGTACTTGCGATTGCTGGATCCACGTCGAACACATTTCTTCGATCGACAGCTTTACAATCCGTGTTCGAGCTACAATCGAACTTGTTGCAAGATCTAGACACGAGACGAGATGGTGCAGAACTTTCTCTATTTGTTTCGAAATCAGTCCTCATGCTGATTCATTTGAAGGTGCAGGTGAACGACTGATAACGCATACAGTACCTTCTGTACTCGGACTCACTCGCGCCTTCGGGATGCCCACTACTTCCTTCAGATTCTCATCGACCGACCCGAACCCTGCTTTCCCTCCTTCCTCTTCCCCTTCTTCGACCTTGACCCAATCGCTTCGAGAAGCTGTCTCGCCTGCTTTCGACAACGACAACACTCGCGGAAGAACTGTCAAAGCTGTCCTCGAGCACTACCAAAACAGCAACGAGGGAGGATTCTCAAGTTCAGTCGGAACATTGAGTGCTGTCGAGTTACTTGTCACTTACTGGTCTGACATTGCGGGCACCGACGAAAGGACTTCAACAACAGCCTTCACTCTGCCTCTGCCGACTCTTCCCACGTCTCTTCACGGTCTCGCTTCGCAAATTTCGGAAAGGGCATTGCAAACTTGGGAAGAAACAGTGAATCGAGTTGAAGCGGCTGTAGAGAGAAGGAACGAAGGAGAAGTACTTGACGAGGAAGAGGATGAGATGGACTCGCTCGAGGATGAAACTTTGGGAGCTGCTGCTGTCTTGGATGCCTGCCTCGTGAGTTCGAAACTATTCACTCTCTTTGAAACAAATGGAATAAATGAGGCTCACGCTATCCTTCACAGCGACTGGCGACTGTTACCGCTGCCCTTCTCCCAACTCAACCTTCGCCCGAGTTGATCGCAACTCTCGAATCACTTCTCCTGCCTTCGTCCTTGCCCATCCAATCGAGTTCAGCTTCAAACTCGCTTCAACTCACCGCTCTTCATTCAGTTCGACTCTTATCTCGCTCTTCTGCGCTCTCCCCGACAAGCCCAACCAGAAGTGGAGCGATCGATCTCGTCCGAGATTTCCTGACGAGTCCAGAACTTGGAAAATGGACAGCGGTCAGAGCCAGGGATCCCTATTCGGGCAGAGGGCAGGACGCAGATGATGAAGGACCGGCAGAGTTGGTCAGAGAAGCAGCAGAAGCTTGGGTCGCACTGGTGAGCCTTCGTTTTGTTCTCATCTTTCGATATAGTTTTCGCTTACCTCCACCATTCTCGATAGCTCCCTAACGACACGCAAAGTCGCATCTCAACTCTCCAGACCCTCTTGAATCACCTCTCCCTCCTTTCATCGTTCCATCCTATTTCAGCACCACCCTCTCCGACCGCAACTCGCTCTTCTTCCCCTGCCGCTTCTCTTCACCAACAACAAGTGACTCGAGATCGTGAGATCAACCCCGCGAGAGCTGGACAAGCAGTCAATGCCGTTCACGCAATCGGTATCTTGGCTCGACAACCTCTCCATCACTCATCGACTTCGGATTCCACTTCAGACTCGAACGAACCTCTTCGCCTCGCTCAATCCGCCTTACAACGACTTGTCACCGCCCCGACTGCATCAGACTCTCTCGTCATTGCTGGATTAGGTGAGTTGGCGCTGATTGCGGAGAACTTGGTGCTTCAAAGCGGAGAAGATAAGAAAGTGAGCAAGAAAGTAAAAGAAGAGTTCAGAGAAGTTGGAAGAGTGATCGGTGCTGTAGGGCGAGGAGCGGTACTCAATCCTTCAGGCGGAGCAGGAGCTATTACGACCACCAGAAACGGAGATGGTAGTCCCGAAGGAAGTGACGGAGGTATGGGTAAAGAGGAAGCGGTCTTCAGAGCTGTGAGTTTCTCCGCGCGAATCCTACGTACTTTGTACACTCAACTCATTCAGCTTCACTCTACAGGCTGTTCGAGCACTCGACAAGCTGAGTCAAACCGCAGCCAAACGAGAATCGGAACTCGGCGACGATTTCCTTTCAGAAGTTCTCACTCTATTTGTTCACCGAGGAACAACCGATTCTGAAGGAGGTCACAAGCTGAGCTCTGAGCGAGTGAGTTATGTCTTTGCCTCTGACCCTCGGATACAACTGCTGATCATAGGGATTTATTTGACAGCGTTCTGCCGCTTTAGCTGGTCTCTTACCCATCATCGCTTCTTACCTCGAGCTCGCCGCATTCTCGCCTTCCTCGACTCACTCCTCCACTCTATCATCTCTCTTCCGATCGTTCTGGTACATCTCTCTCCTAGCCTCGCTCTTCTCTCGCCATCAAACGAAGAAAACCAAGGTCAGTCTAGAACGAATCGCACAACGAGCACCTCCTCTCGTTCTGAGCGGAGGAGCGGGAACAGCTGGAGCTGGAGGTATTGGGGACGCGTGGGTCGAGATTGAAGCGCAGATTAACGGAGCCTTGAAGAACTCACCTGGAGGAATGTCGATCGAAGCGGTTCGAGGAGATCTCGCAGCGGCAATCCCTTCGCAAGCAGGCTCAGCTCGATCCGTGTCCCCTGCTCAAGCAGTCTTCCTCGCTACCGTTCTTCACCTTGAAACCCTTCGAGCGGAATCCGGAGTCGTTTCGCCAATTTTCCAATACTTCAAGATTCCAAGTTTGGTAAAGGAAGCTGGAATGGGCGACTGTTTGAAGTCGATAGGAGAAAAGGTCAGTATTCAACTCGAACAGCGCTCACGTCGAATGGGACTGACATTCACCTCTGGCCAAATAGGTCCTTTCAACCTATGTTTCGAACCTTTCCCATCTCGTACCTACACACGCTGTCCCTGCGACTTCCACCAACGCCTCTCTCCGAGCGCTGCTCTTCCAAGCCTCCGACCCATCCCCAGAAGTTCGTTCGATGGCGCACAATTACCTCAACGAACTCTTCTCAAGTTTCCCTAGTTTGGTTTGCGAGAAGGAAATTGTCTTGGTCATGCTCGAATTGTTGACTGTGTTGAGGAGGTCTTGTCTATCCGAGTTCCTCGACGAAGTAATCCCCATAATCCTCCGCTCATTCGTCCTCGAGATTGCTGACGTTTCGACCCTCGGAAATAGTACACGCCAACTTACACCTTTTCAACCGCTCACGTTTCTCTTACTCTTCCCGACGACTACGCTCTCCGACAACGCATCCTGCGAGAACTTCACACCAACGTTCGTACTTGGCTCAAAGCTGGCCTTACCAGAAGTCCTGAAGCGATGAAAGGTCTCCTCATGGTGAGCTACTCAGGTCTGTTCACAACCTCTCTCTCGCTGACATCGGTTGTTGTTGTCAGCACTACATTGAGGGATCGTCGGATGGTCATCGTATGCCGAGTATCATCGCCGAAGACGAGATGGGTAAATCAGTCGCCCTCGATTTGGTCAGAATGCCTCCTAGCAACGGAAAGAGTGGTATGTCGTCTCTTTCATTATGCCTATGTCAAGCATTGAGCTGAATAGAGAGTTATGTATTTGACAGCCTCCCTTCCTGCTTGGGGTAATTGGAACGTCGACAGCTCATCAACTTTTGCGAAAACTTTTGCTGCTAAAAGCTACTTTGGAGGTGAAGCGGCTAGGAGTGGTAAGTCAGAAATCTCCTTATCACATTAGAACTATGGTTTTGACTCCGCTTCTCCATGTTTAGACAACACTGGACGAAAAGACGTTCTCGCTCGACTCGACAACGTATCCTCTCAGCTCGACCATCACAAGCTACACTACAAGCTACACGAGCTTCGCGATCTCTTCTTCGCCGCTGGAGGCCTCCTCGTCAAGACCACCGATTCTCAACCTGATCCTGAACTCCTTCATCATCTCGTTTCCCTCCCGGTTCGAATCTATACCGAAGCTTCGATCAACATCGCTCAAGATGTCTGGACTTGGGTCACTGATGCTAGATCTGATCTCGAAGGACGACTCGTCGCTGAAGTCGTCGAGGCTTGGTCTGCTTCAATCGAAAAGGAACATGGTCTCTTCTCCCGATCTCTCGAGTAAGTTCGAATCACTGTTCTCTGGTATATTTCGATCACTGACTGTTCACCATCTCTGCAGTCTCGAGAACCCTTTGAATCAAGAGACGCACTTCACTCCTACCGACAAATCCGGCTTGACGAAAGATTACCTTCTCGCAACCCGAATCTTCGCTCCTATGATTGGAATGCTTGATTTCTTGTCGAGTCGCTTCCAAGCGTTCCGTTACAGAGATGCAGATCTGGTCCTCGCCTGTATGCGGCTGGTCACTCGATGTCTCGATAAAGTCGAAACTTGGACGTGAGTGAACAATTCGCTCGCAGCCAAATCTCAATGGCTGACCTTCGAATTCACAGACGCCATTCATTATCTCGAGAGCTACGCTTCCGATTCCTCGCATTTGGGTTCTGCATCATTCAAGGAAGTGAAACGGAGAGCGGAGCAGAATACAATTTCCGCAACAAGCTCTACAACGCTGCATTCGATTGGTTCTCAGTTCTTCCTACGTACGTCCTGACTGTCTGCCGAGTCGTCCACGTGCTGTGCTGATACCTATATTCGAATCGATAGATGGTCTTTCGGAACAAATCGCATTCAGCTCAAAGCGGATCTTCAAGCGGTCGAGGAGCTCGCTTCAGTAGTCGACAGCGATTTCCTTTCGTTCGTCTTCGCAAGCTCGAGCTCTAACTTGAACAGTCTATCATCTACTCCTTTACCGAGTACGTGCTTGTCTTGCTGCTCATCCGAAGCTGAACTCACCAACTTCTCCCTCATGCAGATCGAATGAGCACCTCGCGAGCCAAGGAAGATCACAGCGTCAGGAAAGAGCTCTTGAAAGCTTTGCTAGATGACGAGGCAGACCGCCTTCGACTCTGGATCAATCCGACGCAAGATTCGAAACGAGGACCGATCATGTCGTCCCAGAATGCTTCTCCTGATGTGTGTGATCTATTTAGACTCTGCAAGTGAACTCCCGAGCTGACTGTGCTCGCGTCTATGTACAGCGTTTGGTCAAACTGGCTCGACAGGCTTGGACGAAATGGCCAAAAGTTATCGTTCACCTTCCTGATCGATTCAAGTTCCCTCTCGTCGCCAACGAAGTCGTTCATCTCGTTCGATCAGATCCTCTCGCCGTGCAAGATTCGCCAGATGCTCTCGCCTACTTCCTCGACGATGGCATTCCTGCCGAGAGTCGCTCGAAACTCCGAGTACGCCGGTATTCTCCCTTCTCTCGCTTGACAACCTCTACTGACTTTGACTTGGATGTACAGCATCTCATCTATTGGGCTCCTGTTACAGTTCCAGATGCTTTGAGATTTCTTTTCCCGAAATACGGAGGCGATCCAATCCTCCTGCAATACGCCCTTCGAGTCCTCGAGCATCACCCCGTCGGCATCACTTTCTTCTACATTCCTCAAGTCGTGCAAGCTCTCCGAACAGATTCACTCGGTATATGACTTCACTTGACGCAACTGTTCTTGAATCTACGAAAGCTGATCTGACTTTCCCTGTCAGGCTACGCTGAGCGTTTCATCTTCGAGACTTCCAAGATCTCTCAGCTCTTCTGTCATCAAATCATCTGGAACATGAAGGCGAATGCTTACCGTGGTGACGATGCCGAAGAGGTAAGGTGGCTTTGGGGAGTCCTTTTTCTTCTTACCTGTGGGCTGACCATCATGTACGATGCTCGTAGGAGGATCCAATGAAGCCTACTCTCGATCGTGTAGTCGACATGATTGTAGATTCTCTCTCGGGAGAAGCACAGCAGTTCTACAGTCGCGAATTCACCTTCTTTGATGAGGTCACCTCGATCTCGGCGAAACTCAAGCCTTTCATCAAGTCAAGCAAAGCTGAAAAGAAGGTGAGTCGCTCGTTTCGCTTGAATATGTTACAGACATCTGAAGCTGAATGCAACTTTCGGAAAACACAGGCGAAAATCGACGAGGAAATGGCCAAGATCAAGGTGGATGTCGGAGTTTACCTCCCGAGTAACCCTGATGGTGTCGTCGTCGATGTTAATCGTAAATCTGGTCGACCTCTGCAAAGTCACGCCAAGGTGAGTATCGACTCTTACCTAATTTAACGACTTGTTTTCACCGCTATCTTTGCTCTACAGGCTCCTTTCATGGCTACTTTCAAAGTTCGAAGACAGAGAGACAAGACACAAGCAACCGATCTCGAAGCACAAGACGAATTGATCGACATCGAAGAGAATGAAGGGACGAGTTCGACCAAGGAGGATTACGATACTTGGCAGTCAGCTATCTTCAAGGTAGGAGATGATTGTCGACAAGATGTGCTCGCTTTGCAGATCATCGCTATGCACAAGAACATCTTCAACTCCCTCGGTCTCGATCTTCTCGTCACTCCTTATCGAGTTACCGCAACTGGTCCAGGTGTAAGCTCCCCATCCTCTTGTGCCGCACTTCTCTATACTGACACTTGCCGTGAGCTCAGTGCGGCGTCATTGATGTCGTGCCGAATGCAACTTCTCGAGATGAGATGGGCCGAGCGAAAATCAACGATCTCCTCAGCTTCTTCACGATGAAGTACGGTCCAGTTGAATCAATCGAGTTCCAGAAGGCTCGCACAAACTTCATTCAATCGATGGCTGCCTACTCTCTTCTCTGCTACATCATTCAGATCAAAGATCGACACAACGGAAACATCATGATCGACGGTAGAGGTTGCATCACTCATATCGGTCGGTCCTCATTTCTCTAGGTCGTCTACGAGAGCTTTCTACAGACTGACGAGCTTCAATTACTGCAGATTTCGGTTTCTTGTTCGATATTGGTCCTGGAGTTTGCTGATTCCATTCGTTTCTGCATCATGTACGTTCTGCTAACTCGCTCTCTCGCTTCTACAGGGCATCAAATTCGAACCCAACTCGTTCAAATTATCGCACGAGATGATCGTCTTGATGGGTGGTCCTGAATCGGCAGGGTACCGAAACTTTGTCGATTTGACGATCAAGGCGTTCCTATCCGCGAGGCTGTACGCGAAGCAGATTGTGCACACGACATCACAGATGCTGAGCGCGGAGTTCCCTTCGTTCAAAGGAGAGCCGACGATGGATCGACTTTTAGAAAGGTTCCGACTCGATCTCAACGAAAAAGATGCCGCCAAATACATGATCTCTGTCATCGACAATGCCTATGAGAACAGGATGTCTATTGTATACGATTACTTCGCAAGTCTCAGTTCTCATTTCGACATCGCCGGTGGACTTGAGCTGATTTCTCTTTTTGATTCTTCACAGCAACTCAAAACAAATGGTCAGTTCAGCTTCCGATGTATTGCGTTAACGTTGGAGAAAACCCTACACATTCTATTGTCTATCTGCCTCTCGGAGACGCTGAAACTGATCCTTTTCGTTTCTTTTCCCTTTTCCAGGTATCCCCTATGTCCGCTAATCTTCTACTATATTCCCTGACTCTACTCAGTACTCTGTTGTATAATGCTCCTCTCCTCAATGCAACGTATCGGTTCGTCAGCGAAGAGCGAGGCGAAATTGGTCCGTCTCGAGAGACCCCTTGCTTTTCAAACTCAAGCGACACGTCTCGAATGTAACGATTCGAGACCACGATGACAGAGGCTGACAGATTCTCGCACAAAACACGACCATGATACACAAAAAGAGTCTTATAAATGAGGAGGGGAGAGCAAAGAGGATCAGGAGTGGGACAGCGTCGGCACCTCGAGGCTTTCAACCTTTCCCTCGATAGAACCGCCGTCGATGGTCGAGGCAACCGAGCTCCTACGTTCTTCCACAGGCTTCGAAGTATTCCACAGGCTTTTGACGAGATTGAGGAGCTCGTGCCGACTTTCGAAGATAGGCAGTAGACCCACCGAAAAGAGCGTGAAGAAAGCCCAGGCACCCGAGACGGCAATCCACCCAGTGAAGACTGTATACAAGGTTCGAGTCAGCTACAAGAGGAGAGTCAGAAGCAGATGAAGGAAAACGTACATTTCTTCGAGAACACGTAGGCTGTACCGTAAAGAGGGAGCGGCCAGAGGACGAATATACCGATCTAGTCGCGGATACAGTCATGTCAGTATTGGAGCTCAGAAAAAGGAAGAAAGAAGACGCACGAAGAGGAACGCGGCTGCAAAACGAGCGAATCTTGCAGCCTTTCGAAGTCGATGGGGATTATAGCTGGCATCCTCATACACGTCGTTACCTTCGCTGTCGATGGCTTTTGCAGCAGAGAGCGAGTTCCAATCGCTGTTGGTGAGACCAAATGTCAGCGAGCGAAAAAGAAAAGGTAGGGATCGAAGAGAGAGAGCGTACTAGTGAGCTGGACGAAGGATACTGAAAGTGACAGTGACTACTGCTGATACAGCAATACCGGTCAAGCATCCATAGAGACAAGCGTCGACGGATCCTGTAGATACGAGGTCGACGGAACCGTAGTTTCGATTCGCGATTCCGAGCCAAGCGGCCAGACCGCCGGCGAAACCGACTTGTCAGGTTGTGAAGCATCAGTATGGTTATTCCATATGATAGACGATTAGCGGCGAGACTCACGCCAAATCGAGAGACCTGCTGAGAAAGATCCAGCGCGATTTGAGAAAAACGTCGCTACGAGAGGAGGCAAACCAGGGCCACTATAGACAAGTAAGAGTATCAGTAAAGGCTGACAATGTTGTTAAGTGAATGAGATCTCCGAAGCGTGCGTGAAGATGCCAGTGAAATTATAAAGGAACCCTTTTTAGAGAAGCGAAGCGAAGCGTCAGTCGTATAGACGTGCTCATATGGAGGGAGAATGACGGCTCACCGAGATCCACACCTCCTCCATGTAGAGCAGAAGCGAAAGCAGCCATAAAAATGGAGAAGCCGATCACGGATAAGTGCGAAGCTTTCAGTAGTTGAGCGTCCGACGCTTGAGGTCGAATGTAAGTCTTGAAGACATCGAAGGAAAGTACAGTTGACACTCCCATAAGCTGAGAGGAGATAGCGCTTGTGCCTGTGATACGAGATTCGAAGAGTCAATTCTCGTAAAAACCGGATTAATGGAGAGAATGCGGACTCACAGCTGAGGAACATCAGGACGAGCACGGCTGCCGCACCAGCCTTTCCGAGAATAGCTTCTGCGGCATAAGGGAGAACGAGACCAGCAGAGATTTCCGAGGGTGACATCCGCCGTGGAAACGTCGGAAATGCGCTTGTATGTTCGAGAGCTAGAGCGACTAGACCCATTGTTGTTGCGAGTGTGAAGGGGGAAGCGATCCATGCGAGACCCCCAAGTATACTGAGAGGAATCTGCGAGTGTCAGCGAAATTTTGATTCGAGAAAAGAGAGAAAAGCAAACTAACTATCCGGGAACGGCATCCTCGGGAGAAGCTGCCACAGCTTTTGCATAGAAGCTATTGTCGAGAAACACCACTCCGGTGTATTCAAGAACGGATAAGATGGCGAATTTGAGGGCGGGCAAACTTCGAATAGTGAGGTAAGAGTGTTCATGGGTTGCGGCATCTTGATTGCGACTTTGAGCGTCGACGAGGAGATCGTACATCTTCGAAGGGCTTCCAATCAGGTCGGAGGTAGCGTAGGTCTGGCGGGATGAAGAGGGCTTCAACAACCTGTAAACTGAGAGGGACGGAAGGAAAAGCTGACCTTGAAGTAGAAGATCAGAACAAAGATGAAGATCACAAAAGTGTGTACCCAATCAGTGAGAAGGGTCGCTCTGAGTCCTCCTCTGAGCGTGTAGGCGGCGACGGAGGCGGGAAGAAGCCAAAGAGATGCGTAGACTGTAGAACGATGACGATCAGAACGAGTTCGAGTCATCGATAGAGCGAGGATCACTCACCCGACATGCCCGTGAGAGAATTGATGGCTGCTGCTCCTCCAACTAGGATGGAAGATACGACGAGCTAGAGCGATCCTCCCAGCAAACTTAGCCAAATTCATTCCGAAGATGAGAAGACGACTCACGATATTGGCTGCGAGGGCAAAGAACATGTAGGTGAGATGAACGAACGTTCCATAGCGTACTCGCATCACTTCGAGGAAAGTATGAGCATTCGGAGCTTTTCGCTACGGAGTAAAGAAGTGTAATCATCAGTACTTGATCGCTAACAGAGAAACATTCCAGAAAGATGCTTACCTTGGCTTGTATGGCTAGATTTGAGTAGGCCATAATCTGAGTCGAGTTACAGGTCGCGTAGAAGAGCGAACCGGCTACTCCATATTGATAAGCGACGACACAAGATGAGAGGAGAGTAGTCGACCTACGAAGAATGGATCCAGTCAGACTTGCGACACGGAGAGAGAAAGCAGGGATAGTATGCGGAACGTACCAAGTCCAGCTCGACACGACTCCAGCAGCCGTCAATCCTGTCTTGAGTGATCGTTTCGCAACCGTAAACTCCTCGTTGTCGTCCGAAGTGCCGTTCTTCGATAGTAGAGCACTTATTCCGATCATGCCGAGAGCAAACAATGCTCCTAGCCCGATAATGACCCCATAACCGATTCCTTGACCGAGGGGGATGGAAGCGGTCGACATGTCTCGAAGTGAAAGTAAGACGAAACAGACTGCTTTTGGTGAGATAAGAATACACCAAAGCCCTCAGCTTTCACGCTGGACCCATCTTCAGCAAACTTTGGTCCAAAATTGTGTGCTTTGAGCTGATTGTTGAGCGAAATGGCGTAAGGTTGACAAGAAGTAAGGCTAGTTTAGCGAAATGTCGAAATGTCGCAACTTGGGGAATTTGTTTCGACTTCTCTCCTCGAGTAGCACGTTCGAAGCTAGCTGTTGTCTCTAGTGACGCGATCCATCGTTCGGCGGTAGATCGAAAGATGACGGGATTGGAAAGAAAGAGCACGCGAGAGCACGACAGATGAGAGCAGAAAGGCGAGCTCGAGTGGTGGGCAGGGATCATGAGCTAGTAAGGGGGCAATGGCGATAGCTGTAAGCGAGTCTGTGGAAGCAGGAGACGTAGGCAAAGTTAGCGAAAAGAAGGGGGAGGGAGGAACGTTCGAGAGGGAGCATCGGTACCTACTGGTTGCCCGCTGAAGCACCTTGTAATATACTGGACCTTGTCACTGTTCAGTCTGTGTTGCGTTGGAGTTGCAAGATTGAGTTTAGATGAGAGCTGTTTCACAAGACTGGCCGGGAGAAGCGATTCAATGGGTGACAGGCTGTATTCGTTGATGCTGAAGGACATTGGAGGAGTTGATGCAAGTCGACTCTGAGCGCGAAGACGAGTTGAGGGTAGGAACGAAACGAAGGAAAGTGAGAGAGAAGTCCTAGTCGAACCTCGCAAGCAAGTTGCTCTCAAAAACCTCAGCCGTAGGAGCTGTAAGAGCTTGAGTACATAGCAGAGTACCAAGAGGGAACCGGACATTATAAATGATCGAGGCTCAAAGAGAAAAAGGAATAAACCAATCCTCCCCTACCCACTCACTGATAGATCGATCCCGATAACTCGATCTCGTACTCTGCATCAACTCCTCTACCCTCCGACTCGAGTTGCTTGACCAGCGGAATCACCTTCCTTCCAAACTCTGGAAGTTCAGTATCGAAATCGAGAAATGCCGTTAAGAGATGGTCGATTCCGAGCGACTTGAACAGCAGAATCCTGTCGACAATCTGCTGGGTTGTACCAACGAGTCGTGACTTCAATCCGTCATTGAATCTACAGCGATAGTACGTCAGCTAGCTGTCCCAAGGACGTAAGCGGAACACTCACTGGACCTGGAATACGACCGTGTGAGTGAAAAATGCGAAAAGAGAGAGTGAAAGGAGAACGTACGAGGTCCTTCGAATCTGATTTAGCCCACATTCCTTGACCTTCTTTCGAAGAAGCGCCAGCTTGTTTCACTTCCTCCTTGAAAGAAGCGATAGCAGCTTTATCCGACAAACGAATGATCTCCCTCAAGACTTCTTCCGCTTCCTCCTCTGTATCTCGTAGGATGATGAAAGCGTTGATCCCGAATTCGACTTTGCCTTGTCGACCTTCAGAGATTGCTCGTTGGCGAGTGTCATCGATGAGTAGTCGGAAATCCGCAATAGTTCCTTGTCCATTGAGAAGCAGAATGTCGGAAACTCGAGAGGCCATAGAGCGCGCATCAGCCGAGTTCCCTCCCTCTTCACACAGCAAATAGATGTTGTCAGCGCTGGTAGGACGACCATAGCATGAAAGACGAACTCACGATAAATTGTCGGAGGAGAGAGCGGCTTTGGAGAAAGAGGGAATTTGTTGAATTGATCTGGCCATTGAGAGCAAGAACGTCAGCGGTTCGATCTTCATCAAAGTCACTGGGAGGATCGTGAATGCACGAGGTGAATCGGAGGGGGAAGTAGGCAGAGAAGAAGCGAGGTTTCGGGGAAGAGATCGAGACCAGTGAACACGGCGAAGTCAGATGAGCAGCACAGGGTGAGGATTGAGGGAGGTAGAGAGGTAGAAAAGGATCGAAGGGCGGAGAAGGTTGTCCTGTAGAAGCGAGAAACGGGAGAACATACAGAAATCTCCTCTAAAAGTAAATTCTTCTTCGTTCCAGAGTCCCCTCAACACTTGAATGAATTCCTCACTCCTCCTGTATCGCTCAGCATGTTCCAACCAAGGCTGATTCTGTTTGATCATCTCGGATTTGAACCACCCTGAATGAATCGGTGCGAGAGGCGAGGTAAGTTAGCTAGGAAATTTCCAAGGAGGGAGATTCGAGCGGATTGCTCACCAGACACGACATTGATCGCTACGCGGCCACCTCCAGAGATGTGATCAATGGTCGTAAGCTGTTTCGCAGCGAGTAGGGGATTCCTGGGAATGTCAAGATCGTCGGAATCGTCAGTACATTCAGAGGGGAGAGTGAAAGAGTACGAGAGACTCACCAAGGACCGGGAAGTATAGCAGCGACAACCTTCAACGTCTTCGTATGCTCCAAGATGTGTTGCGTGAACGATACACTCTCGTGTTGAAACTCAGCTCCATGTCCCGCGCAGAAGCGAATTTGCGTGAGTGCCCATTCAAATCCGACCTCTTCTGCATCTTGTGCCAATTTACGGTTGTAAGAGGGAGTCCAACCGGTCGTAGATTTGATCTTTGATGCTACGAGACCACCAGAGATTGATGGGACCCAGAAACCGAATGAGATGGGCTTGCGAGGAGGTGTCGAGGAAGCGTCGGGCATGATTGTCTGCGAGGGAGTTCGGGGTTTATGGAAGAGAACGGAAATCTAGTCTGTTGTTGATCGTCTTTCGAGACTGAGAGGAGGGAACGACTTGACGTTGTGATAGAAAGTGTGTTAGCTGCATGTCGCTAGGTGGGGAAGGGATTGCGAGATCGAAGATGTTGCGAAATTTAGTTTGAAGGCGCAATATCCGCTAGTTTTCAAGTTCGAACGTTCGGGTTGAAGGGGCGATCTAGCTTTCGACAAGGATCGTGATGGTTACTGCGGAAGCTGAGGATCAGCTTCACGTTGTGGTTGAGCGGGAGAGGATTTTAGATGAAGCGATTTCGAGGGGAAGGTCAACTCACGCTAGGACCGAGCCGATCGTACTGAGTGGTTACAGAGTCGATTTGAATACAGTTCGAAAGTCTTCCCGAGCATACTAGCTGAGGCTTGTTGGTAGAAGTGAAGTGCAAAAGGGATAGGAATTTCTCTCTCGCTGTTCTACTTTCTACTATTCACCTTCGAGACCGAGCACCGCTGGAAAGACTCAGAGACGCCTCTATAACATCCCACGATATAACGTAGAGGTTCAAGGCAATCGCTCGCCTCAATTCCTTTCATTCGACAACTCAACCTCTCCCGCCGATCCTGATCAGCTCGAGGGAATGCTATGTACATACAGGATCTAGAAGGAGCAGCTATATACAAAACTGTTACTCTCCCTTTAACCGCAGTTCACCTTGACGACGATTCTTCCGAACTCGACTTCCCCCTTCCTCAATCTCTCCAATCCACCCTAGATCGCAGCATTCTGACGGTCAGCTATCCCTTCCGATCCTATAGACGAAGGACACATAAGCGATGCATAACTTACGTTGACAGCCTCTAAACCACCTTCGATTAAAGTGATACTGGGAAGGATCAACTCGTTCGACTCGATCAAGTCTTCAATCAACTTCATGAGTGATCTACCGACTCGTGGATTCGTATGAAACGTTTTAATCGGCTACACGTGAGACTTTGTCAGCTCAAATCGTCATTTTCAACGGGGAAAGATCGTTGTAACTGACCACTGTTCTCCCATTCACTCCTTCTCGTATCTGTTCAGGTAATCCCGATAAACCGACCAACCAACTCTCGCCTTTGTCACGAAGAGCTTCTTGTGCGAAACTAGCAGTTTCCGCTCCGACGCAATCGACCGCGAACTTCAACTTGTTCGAAGTGAGGGACTTGATTTGTTCAATGGCGAGTGAAGGTGAGTGTCGATCTATTACGTGATCTGTTGAGAGATCGAGGCAAAGTCAGTGGGAGAGGACTAGGAGCTGGGAGAGGAGTAAGAGCTGGGAGATCGAACGAGAAAGAGAAAGGGCAGAACTCACCGACTCCGATTGCTCGCAAGCGTTGACCGTGTTTCTTCTCGCAGACAACTGCAATCACTCTCAATCTCGCTAGTCGTGCGAACTGGCAGGCGAAGTATCCGGTTACGCAAGAAGCTACATCGTCTCGATCAGCTGGCGACATTCGAATCAGAGGAAATCAAGAGGGAACACGCACCTCCCCAAATCAAGATCCAATCATTCTGTTCTGGAGGTGGAGGTAGTAAAGATGAATCCAGTTCACCTTCACTGCCATCATTCAATTCGAACGACGCGAAATCCCTTATCCTGATCCCCAACGCACTCGACAACGCAATCGCAGCAGTCGACGCTCCAACACCTACATCTTCAAGAGAGTAGTGAGAGAGTGATGGGAAGAAGGGCATCAAGGAGGAGGACAACGAACCGAGTGCGGCGGATTGTTCGAAAGAAACGAAAGAAGGGATTGAGCCCAAGCAGTGTTGGGATGCTATCGCGTATTGCTGGAATGACGAAGTTCTATAATCTCGATCTGTACGCTCTCAAATACTTCATCATCATCAGCTCAGAGAAAAGGCAGGAGAAGGGAGGACTGACAATTGGTGGAAACGGCGAAAACTCGTGAACCTGGTTCGAAACGAGTGACGGAGGAACCGATGGAGACGACCGTTCCGGATAGATCGCGACCATTCAAGGCTGGTAGGGAGGGAAGTGCAAAGTTGTAGAATGGCCCTTTCCAGTCGCTGCAAAATCCATTCACTTTTGAGTCAAACGCCGTCGAAACGGGTTTATAGGAAGGGAATACTCACACGGGATTTAGACCGATCGCTTCGATTCGAACGAGGACTTCATCAGGTGATCGTAAGGTGGGTAAAGGGATTGAAGAGAGGACGTAGGGTTGTCGAGCGGCGTGAAGAAGTAGTGCGGATTGTCGCGAAGGGAGATTCGACGATGATGTTAGGAGACTCGGCTGATGCGACGGTAGCGTTTGGACGATAGACATCTTTGAGTACGCTGTAGGGTTATAGGTGGCTTCTGGAGACTGTTGACGGTGCGAAGTGAGCGAACAAGGCGAAAATGAACTGCAAAGAACGTGCTTTTCGAACCCCATTGCGAGCTATAGGAACGTTTTATGCGAGCGATGACCCAACTAACGAGTTTGCGAAAGATAGCGTCGAAAGCGTGCAAAGGCGAAGGCGCAATTTTAGTTTACTTTTACACCTTTCACTACTCATCGCTCGAAACTGCTCGGATGAACCTGAAAGTGAATGTGGGGACTGTTGGCACCTGACAGACTGCGTGATTCGTGCTTCGTATGGCTCCATCGCTTCCTGGACTCTGATTTGTTTTCATCTCATCCCGCTTCGACGTCAGCGTCTGCGACCGCTTGAGCTGCCTATACTACATCTGGAAACCCCCCCAACAATGCCTTCTACCGATCAGCACTCTTCGACGACCGCTCTCGAACCACCTTCATCATTCTCTTCGCTCAAGTTAAATGGATCTTCCTCCTCTCCCTCTTCTCCTGACTACCCGACCTACACTTCCAGTCCACAATCAACCGAAGAGTACCTCGCACGAGCAGAAGAAGTTTCCGCCCTCTTCGGTCTTGACGTTCACCTCAGAGACGCAAACAATGAGATTCCCTTTCGACAAGTTCAATTATTGAAGGATTCAGGATTGGTCACTGCCCTCGGAAAGAAAGAATGGGGAGGAGGAAGTCAGAGCCCCGAGACGGGGTATCGAATTGTGAGGATTATTGCGAAGGGGGACGGGAGTTTAGGTCAATTGATCGCATACCATTACCTCTGGAGGCGAGTCACTCCTCCATCGATCACTCACTCAAATATTCTGTACTGACTTCTTATTATCTTACAGTTGGACAGCTCTTGTCGTTGGAACTCCTGAACAAATCGATTTCGAAGGTCGTCGTTACGTTGAGAACAAGTACTTCTATGGAGGTGCTGTCAATCCTCGAGATAGCGATTTGGCAATCACTGAGAGTGAAGATGGGAAGTCACTGATTTTCAATGGAAAGAAGGCGTTCAGTACTGGATCAAAGATTAGCGATCTCACAATTCTCGAAGGTGTACTTCCCGTTGAGTCTCTGTCCTTTCATGTTCTTCGCTTCTCATACTCCAAGCTAACGAGTATGGGAGCATTTGCAGGACGGCAACACTCATATCTTTGCGATCGCCGAATCGAAACAAGCTGGGATCGTTTATGGAGATGATTGGAAGGACGTTCTCGGGATGAGAGGTACTCAATCCGGGTCAATCGCAATCAAGAACGTTATCGTACCTTGGGAAAGGGCTCTCGGTTTCAACGACAAGAAAGAGTTTGTCGGACTCGGCGCTTTCAACACTTTACTTTTGCCCGTATGTCTCCACTTTCGTTTTCTCTCTCCATCTGTCAGCTTACTGAATGATAGACTTCATGACAGGCTATACAACTTCACTTTGTCTCGTTCTATCTTGGTATCGCCGAAGGTGCTTTAGCGAAAGCTTCGAAATACACTGTCGCAAACACTCGAGCTTGGCCTTACTCGGGCGATGTCAAGGCTGCTGGACACGAAGAGTTCTATATACAGGTGCGCAAAGCCCTTTTCGAATTTCTCTGCTTTGATTCATATACTCACTCACTCATTTCGCTTGAACCTGATTCTAGGAAATCTATGGAACGCTTCAAGCGAAACTGTGGGCCGTCGAAGCTCAAGTCGATGTTCTCGCCTCTCAGATCAGTAATATCCTGACTCGGGAAGATAGAGCTTCGGTCACTGAGAAGGAGAGGGGAGAAATATCAGTCAAAGTCAGCAAAAGTTACGTCGACTTTGTTAGCTCTCGAAGTTACCTCTCAGTACGCCTCCCTTTCTCTTGCTTGTCTCTCCAACGTATGACTGATCAAATCCTGATACGCTCACTACAGAATCTACGAAGTTCTGGGAGCTCGCAGCATTTCGTTCAAGAGTGGTTTTGATCATTTCTGGAGAAATGTCAGGACTCACACGTTGCACGATCCTGTAGCGTTCAAGAAAGCCGAGGTCGGGCGTTACACTCTTAAGGGAGAACTGCCTACTGTACGTATCCCTTTCTTGTTCGAGGGTTCTCGAGCGAACTGCTTGAGCTTACCTTTGCGCATCGATGTATACAGCCTACTTGGTACACGTGATCGTCGATGACGTACCTCTGTACTCTGTGACTGTATGATCGACGTCGTTCTCTCACTATCGTGAAAGGTGCCCTCTTTCGTCAATCTTCGTTTCCTTCTTTTTCTTCGCGGTGAAATAGTAGTTTGCTTTCATTGTTCTTTGTTTCCTCGAAGGCTCCCGTGAAGAGTACAAGCTCTATCATTGGTAGATCTCGAGTCGACTGCGCCAATGAGCACGGAATCGGTAGATCAAAGTCGAGAAATTCGAGAGGTCTTTTCTCAGAATCTTCTTGCGAAGACGCCTCTCCAGCTCTCGTTTGTTCGATCTCGGGTCTTTGAAGCGATAAATCAGCTATCTGCCCCACCGATGAAGGGAACAATCAGCTTGATGAGAATCCCTCTACACGCTACTTCCAAGCGATTCAGAAGTTTCGGAAAACCTTCTCGCTCACTTCTTGCCTTTCACCTCTCTCCGCCGAATCACCTCCCACCACACTTCCATACCACTGCTATACTATATCCGAAGAGCCTACTAAGCGCATCGACTCAAACACGGCCGGAAGTTGATTTGATCAGTAAACAACGTTCTAGATATCAACGAAACCTCGACGAGGGACTTGAAGTATACATTGAGAGCTTTACTAGGTGAGCTATAGTCTAGACTTTTATGTCTGTACCCCGGTCGGAGGAGGGGATGGACTAGTAGAAAGAACTCTCATGAGGTGCTCTTGAATCAACCTCTTTGCCGTCTCGCGCGTTTGACGTCGAAGGATTGGCGGCAAGAGATCAACAAGGGCTATCTGAGGGATCCTGTGGCTGACCTATTCGATTGGAGAACAGTTGAACTTCCTTCTCCCCCTCTTTCTCCTCGACTTGACCCGACTCTCTCGCTCTTCCCTTTCAAATCGACTCTCGCTTTACATTACCAGCTCTAATACCACCATCTCGAGTGAACTTTGACCTCCTTCATCTCTCCACCCTTCGATCTCGCTCCCCCCCTCAAACAACCAGTCTCAGACCCTCACTTTTCAAGGCGCTTCCTTCTTTCCCCCTACACTACAGATACCGCTCTCAACGCATCATCCCTGAGCAAGTGTAAGTCGCCATTCCATCCTTTGGCTTCCCACTCGGATTTCCCGAGATTTCCAGCCCTCCCTCTCTACTTAGTTCTTTCGGCCCCCACCTTCACGCTCCATCTGCCTCTGTGCTTTGAGCGCAACTACAACGGAGAAGGGCGGAATTGCCTCGAATGAACGAGGCAGTATCTCCTAACCCCTGTCATCTGAACGAACCCCGTCAAATTCGAAATCTCGCAAAGACAGAATCAAAAACGCTGACTTTAACTCTGCTACTCTCCACAGTTAGATACAATGACTACATCTTCACCTCTACCGTCTACATCAAGTGCAAAACCTCACTTGTCCCTCTCAGTCGGTCCAACTCCTCGACCTCCACCTTCCCTCGCATCTGCATCTCCCTCAGCGAACGTCAACCCGAGAAGGATAGCATCATGGGGATCAGTGAACTCGGAAAGTGGCTTCAGCGCGATGGGGGAACGTGGAATGACTCCTTTACCGAGTCCGATGGATTCAAGAGAATGGGGTTACTTACCTACTGAAGGTGGTGGTGGNGCGAGAGGGAGTTGGGGAAGGAGCCAAGGAAAGAGATGGCTTGGAGGAGGAGGAGGGAGTAGCAATCATGGCGGAGAGGATTCACCTTCTTTAGGAGGAGGAGGAGGAAAGAGTTGGATGTCGAATTTTCATCAATCCCCTACTCCTGCTTCTAATTCTCATCATTCACCATCTCATTCAACGAACCCAACAACTGCATCAACAGGATCCTCCTCTCGAGATCGAACCGAACCTTCTAGATCGAAAACCTTGTCATTCTTCGATTCCTCCTCTCCCATCATTCCTCCCTCGACTTCAAACTCGAACTTGGCAGATCCAGCCCTCGTCTTGTCACCACCTCCAAATCCACCATCTCGTAACAACTCTCTCAACACGAGATCGAGCATGACTCGACCTAGATCATCTTCTCGACTTTCGATTTCCGACTTACCTGAACAACCGCTGGATCCACTGAGAAGCTCAACGACTAGTACGAGTAGCTGGTTGAACGATTTCAATCCGACCAACGGAGGAGGTGCGTCATGGGGAAAGAGGGACAGGGGTACTTCAATCGGAAGTTGGTCGAGTGAAGTCGAGAGAGCTGCCAGATTACGCTCAGAGACTTCGAGTACGGTCGAGAGTGAGGGAGGGACGGGTCAATCTACACCGGTTGAGAGGAGGTTGTTCATGGATCTTGGAGGGGATCATGAGAATGGAGGATTGGAAACGGTTAGGAATAGTCCGGATCGACCCATCTTACCTCAACTCGATACTTCCTTCACTTCGACTTCACCAGAGAAAGTACCACCTTATAGTAGTACTAGGAGGGAAAGATCTATTTCTACGACTTCGAATGGATCATCAAGCACTTCGAACCTCTTCCTTCCTCAAAAACCATTATCTTCTTTACCTACCGCAGTAGAAGATCACTCCTCTTCCAACACTTTCCTCGTATCCCCTACAAACCCTTCGAACGCGAGATCAAGGTTCTTGAATCACCATCACCCTCCCTCCTACAAAGATTCTCCACCACCTCCGATAGATCTCTCTTCACTCAAGAAGCGTAACTTCTTAGCACCGACGGACCTCTCAACCGCGACACCTCGTACACCACCTAGTATGGAAGAATTGCAGAAGATTATCGGTGGGACTACGATCTCGTCTTCTGCGGAAGAGGAGGATGCGAAAGGAGAGTTGGGAAGGAAAGAGGGACCTGGATCTGGAGATCGAGTGGGAGAGTATGTCGTAGTGAGAGTATTGGGGAAGGGAGCGTTCTCGAGGGTCGCGTTGGCGAGGAAGGGAGAGGGGGACAAGGACAAGGAGAAAGGGGTTGCGTTGAAATTGATCGAGAGGGGAAGTTGTGAACGGAATGAGAGGATGAGGATCAGTGTTCTGAGGGAAGTCGAGGTTCTAAAGGTGAGGACTCCCTTTTCTTTCGAGGGGTTTCAATAGCTGATCGCCTCGAAAGGATGTAATTTCCCACAGAACATCTCTCATCCTTCATTGGTCACGCTCTCAAGCTCTTTCTTGACCCCACTCTATACGGTCCTAGTATTGGATTACTGCCCAGGAGGAGAATTGTTTGATTTCCTCGCATCGTATCATTCGTTAGTGACGGAAGGATTAGCACGAAGAATGTTTGGAGAATTGTGTGATGCGGTAGGGTGGATGCATCGAGTTGGATTAGTTCATAGGGATATCAAACTTGAGAGTAAGTTCACTCTCTCTCTCATTAGCTCGAACTCTGAAGTAAATGCTAATGAGAGTGTGGAAATGTTAGATATTCTATTGACTTCGAGATTGTTCCCTCTACCTCTCGACAATGCAAACCCACTCGATCACCTCCCTTCGCCTTTCCTCAAATTGACGGATTTCGGTTTATCAAGATTCATCAACCCTTCTTCACCGCTGTTGCAAACTCGTTGTGGATCTGAAGCTTACGCTGCACCCGAATTGCTGATGGGTAAACTCTACGATGGGAGGTTGACGGATAGTTGGGCGGTCGGAGTGGTACTTTACGCGTTGGTGACGGGTGGATTACCTTTCGTTGAGGAGGAGGAAACTAGTCGAGAACGATTTGAAGGGTTGGAGAGGAGGGTGAGTACGAGAGGGGGAAGGAAAGGATATTTATTAAAGATTGCCAAGGGTGAGTATAGTTGGCCATCCGTGGAGAAAGAGAAAGACAAGGGAGTTGGGTTGATCGAGGTTACGAGGGAATTGAAAGAGTTGGTGAGTAAAATGTTGGTGAGGGATCCGAACAAGAGATGGAGGATCGATGGCAACGAGTTGTGGGAGAGTGAGTGGATGCGAAAGGGGGAGGGAAGGGTAGTTAGGGTACAAGGAACGGTGAGGACTAGTCAGGAGGAATTGAATAGGAGGAGAGGAGCGGAAATGATTGATTTCAATGAGACGAACCCTTAATATCCTCTGTGTGTATTGTCATGTTGTATGACTAGTAGTTAGTTTGTCGAGGTTGCTTGTTGTCATGGATAATACCAATATCCAATTTTGAATGTTTGACTTGGTCGAGAAGTGCGAAACTTTCTCTTTCCTCTTCGTCTCATTCTCTTCCCTCAATTCGCCCCATGCCCTATTCATTCAATGCCACCATCTCTACTAGATAGTCTCTCGTCTAGTTCACTCGCTTCCTTCTCTCTACCCTTCCCAATCTCACAACTCGACAACTTCTCTTCCTCCTCCACCTCGTCGTCAAACTATCAAGATGAACTGCCTACTACCACATCAGCTAGGATGGGAATCGTGAATGGCTACCAACAGAGTGGGAGTTTCGGTGGTGGAAGAGGAAGAGAGGGAGAGGGAAGAGAGGTTGAAGGGGATTGGAGAGGTGGACACAATGGCGGAAGTAACGTTGGTATTCACTCTGCACCTAGAGTATCGTATTACTTTCCAAAGGGAGTAGGAGAATATCATTTCGGCGTGAGTTATCAACTGCTCTCTCTCTCTTCTCTCGTTCCCTCCCTCTCTCAAATTGCTGACATCCCTCTCAAAGGAATGTATAGGAGCGACATCCTATGAAACCGCATCGATTGACATTGACGAATCATTTGGTCATTGGGTATGGTTTACACAAGAAAATGGACATGTATGCCCCGAGAGCTGCTACGAAGGAGGAATTGAGCGCGTTTCATGATGTTGATTATGTCGATTTCCTATCAAGGTGAGGCACTGCAGTCTTTGAACGTCAAATCGAAACAAATTGCTGACTGTTCAAGTTTACGAATTGCTTGACAGAGTTACACCAGAGAACGTTCGACATTACAACTCTGTCCTCTCTCGATTCAACATTGGAGACGATTGTCCCATCTTTGGCGACATGTACGATTATTGCGCTCAGTACGCAGGTGCGAGTTTGTTGGCGGCGAGAAAGATCAATCAGGGAGTGACGGATATCGCTATCAATTGGACGGGCGGCTTGCACCATGCGAAGAAGAGTGAAGCTTCTGGGTTCTGTTATGTCAACGATATCGTACTCGCTATATTAGAACTCTTGAGGTAACTAACGTCTTATTTTTTTACTTATTTCTTCCAAATGAAACTGAACTCCCTCGTTGCTTGTTATTAAGGGTTCACAATCGAGTACTCTACATCGATATCGACATTCACCACGGAGATGGAGTACAAGAAGCGTTCTACAATTCGAATCGAGTCCTGACGGTATCGTTTCACAAATATTCTCCCGATTTCTTCCCCGGTACTGGACACCTCGATGAACTCGGTCACTCGTTGGGCAAATACTTCTCCTTGAACGTACCTCTACAAGATGGGATCGACAATGAATCCTACGTCGCCCTGTTCAAATCGATCATGGAACCTACGATTTACACTTTCAGTCCTTCGGCGATCGTACTTCAATGTGGTGCAGACTCGTTGGGATGTGATAGGTTGGGAGCGTTCAACTTGTCGATCGCGGCACATGGGGAATGTGTCAGGTACATCAAGAGTTTCAATTTACCGTTGATCGTTTTGGGAGGAGGAGGTTACACGATCAAGAACGTTTCGAGGTGTTGGACGTACGAGACTTCCGTCTTGCTCGGATTGGAAGGGAGTTTACCGAACACCCTCCCTCATACCCCTTACGACGATTTCTTCTCTCCGGATTGGAAGTTGCATCCAGAGTTGGCAGGGGGAAGGAATCGAGTCGAGAACATGAACGATCGAGCGAGTTTGGAGAGGATCAGACAAGGGGTGTTGGAGAGGTTGAGGTTCATGCATGGTGCACCTTCCGTCATGATGCAAGAGGTACCTCAAGGGTTGATGGAATGGGTTCAAGAGGGAATGAAGGAAGAGGAATGGAGGCAAGAGAGTGAAGAGGGGAAGGATTTCAGTACGAGAGAGGGTGAATACGACGAGGGAGAGATGAACCTGAACGTCGAGAAGGAGGATCATGGAAACGCAGAGGAAGTAGAACGAGAGGTTGCGAAGGAGTAAAGTGTTTCGTTTTTCTCATGTTGTTGTTGTAAAGCTTTAATCTCTCTTCTGATCGCGAGGAGGAAAGGAACGAGTCGACATTTGTAAGCCGATGAAGAGAGAATTGTTTGGCAGAGTCGAAAGAGAGGAGAGTGGATTTCGATTGATGACTTCATCGTTTAAATCCTCCCCTTTCTCCTTCTACTCTTCACAACATCGCTCATCACAGAGCAACTCACCTCGTTAGTAGCTCTTTCTTTATCTGACTCTACCAGTTATAGTAGCTTGACTCCTTCATCTCTCTACGTTAGAAATGGCTCAACCTCCTCCAACTACTTCTCAAGATCGAAGAGTCTCTTATTCTCATTACCAACCTCCACCTCAGCCTATTCACTTCCCTTACCATCAACAGCAACCCATCTATCCTCAGCATTTCCCGAATCAACCAACTCTACCGATGACAAACTTTACAACTCCAAACATCGGCAACCCATTCCAACACCTACAACAAATGACAAAGGCTACTACTCGGACAGTCGGACAAGGTCAAGATTTTGAATTGTTTGGTACATCAACGACAGGAGGAGGAGGAGGAAATAGTTTCGGTCAACCTCATCCTCAGTCGATCATGGATTACTCTGCTGCATCTCTACCCGATTTGATCCCAGACCAAGGTTCACCTTCTTCATCAGCATCCGCCGTCTCTTCACAAAGAATCGATTCTCCTCCTTTACAACAATCCGCTCGACAATCATCATCTCTCCATCGTCCCTCGCTCCAATCCTTGAATTCGGATAGATCGAATGGAAGTTACAGAGGAGAAGGAAGGGCGAGTTCGGTACCTCCACCAGAGTTTCCGAGACCGATGCGCAGGAAAACTCAAGAGAATCATCATTGGCCTTCGTTCGTTACAAATGGATCGAATTCTACCACTTCTTCTTCCACTTCTTCCTCCGCCTCTCAATACCTCCCTCAGCACAACTTGTCTTACGTCGACGAACCTTCCTCCTATACTCTTCCTCCCTCTTCATCGGCGAATTCAACCTTCGATCCCGCTTCCCTCTCACTTTCCCCAGCTCAATATCCGTATGTCTATCAAGCTCCTCATACCGATCATCCTCTCCTACCTTCCGAACAATCAGATTTGTTGGATCGAGTGAGAAGGGATTTACTCGATGTCGACCTGAGTTCGATCAAAGGCCCTTTGCGAGCTCTCGCTCTCTCCGGTGGAGGAGGAACCGAAGGAGCTTACTCGATGATGAGCCCTTTACCTTCATTCAACGATTACCGAGCATCAATAGGCTCACTTCCTTCACTTCCTCTACAAACGGCTGCCGATCGAGACAAGACTCCTACTCCGAATTACCATCGTTCATCACCTCCTTCGACTCGATCCCCAGCCATCGCAGCCCTCCAACATTCTTCAGAGATTGGAACCGTCTCGCCTCAAGAAGCTTTCTTGGATTACCCGGCAGTCGATTCAAAGTTGCACGATATGGGAGAGAAAGATGGGAAATTAGCTCGGAGTGATTTCGGAGTTGGAGTTGGTCATTCTCTCTTCGCTCCCTTACCCACTTCGATCCCTCTCCATCCTTCCCAAGTCCCGACGAGCAAGAACAAGAACAACAACAAGGTACAACCTATGAATCCTTCGAAACCACCCGCAACCACTACTTTACAACACGCTTTCCCCACTGTCACGACCACAGTCAATTCCATCTCTTCTCGCTCCCCTACTCCTCAACAATCATCGAATTCTACCTCTTCTGCTCCAGCTTCACAACCAACGAAAACTGCTCGAAACCCTCATCCGTTCTCTGTACCTCAGAACGCCGTTTCNTGGGCTACTCGACGTTCCAANTCGGGTAGACACTTGGTAGGTGGGATCGTAGATGGAGATGTCGATGATGAAGATGGNGATTTCGGGGAACCTTCTTCTTCGACGGAAGTTACGGCTGGNGAGGAAGAAGACGAATACCTTGATGGAGTGAGGAGACAAGCTGGATTACCTCAAGGNTTTGGAAGGTTCGACAAGAAGGATTTGGCGTTGGAAGGAGATACTTCAATGGTTGAGCGAGCTCGGTATGGGACGGAGAGAGAGGGACAATTGATCGATGAGAAGAATGCGAGACCGATCAAAGAGGAGAATGGACAAGAGTATGGAGTGTTTCAACCCGAAGAAGAGGAAGAGGAAGAGGAACAAGCATTCTCATTCATCCCTCCTCCACCTCTCACCTCATTCAAACGATTCGACGATCCTCCTCCTCCCCCAACTTTCGCTTCACCCAAGAAATCTTCTTTCCTCTTCTCTTCTTCGAATCAACCAGCACCTATCGCACCTGCTCCTTCTTCTTCTCATGGTACTTCTACACCTCGACGAGCAGCAGCTGCGAACGCTCTAGCTGGATTACAAGCACAATCTTCGAACTCTTCCCTCGATGAATCAAACTCGGTAACTTCCAACAATGCGACCGCTCAAGCGAATCGAAGTAAACGTCAACGAAAGAGATCTCGACTCGCTTTGGAGGAGGACGATGACGATGACGAGTACAGAGAAGAAGAGGATGGGGCTGAAGAAGAAGATGCAGAAGCTGAAGCTGAAAAGGATGCAGAATCCGACGAATACCAAGAAGGAGGAGGAGGAGGAGGAGGAGGAGGAGGTAGTGCTACTCGAAAAAGGCGTACGAGTGCCGCTCAAGATGAATCGGATGGATCTTATCGTTCGAGTTCTGCCGCTCCTACTCCCGCTGCGAGTGCTCGTCGATCCGGAGGAGGAGGAGGAACGAAAGGATCTCAATCTGGACCTGCTCCGAAACGTCGTCGTCGCGCTCCTGCCACCGAAGGGAAAGGTTCAAACTCGACAAAGGGATCCATTTCGTGTGATCACGTTTCTACTTCGACTGGGGAGAAATGTGGAGTCGTATTCAGACGACCTTATGATCTCGCGAGACACAAGGAGACGATTCATGGAGAGACGTTGGGAGGAGAGAAGTTACCACCTGGTAAAGCGAAAGAATGGAAGTGTGGAGAGTGTGGAGGAACGTTCTCGAGGAAAGATGCCTTGTTGAGACATGGTAGGATCAGAGGTCACAAACCGGGAGTATAGAACGAGGTGAGTTGTACTCTCAAATATTCAGTTTGAACGAGCGGATCTGACTAACTCGAGTCGTACATCTCTCAGGTTCATACTCTCGCATCTCTCCACCAACTGTACACACGACCTCCCCCATTCCATTCGCCCTTGTAGCTATCCCTCTTCCCTCCCCCAGCAATCACGGCTGTGCCAATCTGTTTATATTAGTCTTTCGTCTTTCTGTCAATAATTCGCGATCTTTTTTTCCCCCTCAACTTTGGTTCCCTCCTTCTCTCTTGTACACATAGATCTCTCTTTTGTCCCTCCCGTCGCTTTGCTTCTTTCTCTCTTGCTCTCTCTCTCTGTTCATAGTAGTTTTACTCTTCTCCTCTCACGAAATGTCGAAATAGTAGTCTCAAGTCACTCTCATACTTCCTCTCAGTTCGCTCATCGAGAGATCTAGTCGAACGCTAGCGAGACACGTACAGGAAGTGGAGCATGAAATGAAGAGAACTACTTTGAAAATTGCGAAGTTTAGTTGTGACAGAGAGAACACTAGATGTCTACTTGGAGTTTGTCTTGATGAGGATGTTGAGGTTTGTACGGCCTCGTCAAACCACTCAACACGTAGCTTCCAACGACGAATACGACTCCCTTGATCAAACCCATTCTCTCTTCCTGATTCAAAGGTCTTCCTCCTCCTTTCCCATTTCCACTATTCTCATTCTCATTCTCGCTCTGTTCCTTTCGTTCCTTGTGCTCTTTGTCTCCTTCACCATTCCCACTCTCTCCATCTTTCGTAACTTTTTCGGATTCCGCTGCAGATGCGGGTAATTTGTGATCATCCTTGAACCCTTCGAAGGTGTCATCTGCGGACGAAGCGGCGTGGGAAGGTCCTCCTCCGGGTAAGGTTGAGGGGGAAGCGACGGTGTGAAGTTTTTGGGATTGTTGACGAAGGGAAGGGAAATCGGTGGAAGAAGTGTCGTGAGTTGGAGTTTGATAATGATCTGGTTCAGAGGGCTGCACTTCAAATGGGTCAGTATGTACTCGATAACGAGGGATTGGGCAGACGTACGATGGACATTTTGTGATCGATTAGTTTCTCACTCATGTCGGGTAAATGAACTTGACCTAATTCTCCTTTGGTTTCATCTTTGGGAGGTGCACTGAAGGGTACTTTATCATGTGGTGGTGCTTTGGGTAAATCGGCAGTTGCTACTGATGAAGCGAGTCGATAAGGAGGAGGAAAGGGAAATCGAAACGTGTGGGGAGAAGAAGAGACGGTCCTTCTCGAGGAAGTACGGAGAGTGATAGAGAGGCGTTGAAAGTACATTCAGAGTGAGCTGAAGTTGAATCAAGATCTGGTGAGGTGAATGGGAAGAGAGGAAGAGAAGAAAGAGAGAGAGATTTAGCGCCAACTTTTTCGATCAACGTATGACGGAACTCGCAACGGTAAACTCTTCTTCAAAACTCTCTCTAATCGAATCCATCGAGAGTAAGGATCTATTGGATGATGATGAGAATTGCAAAGGAAAGAATTGAATCAAAGTGGGATAATTGAACTACATCCTCTCGAGAGGTTCCAAAGTTAACAACCTCATAGCGTTACCCAAAACGTCCTTGGCACAAACATACAACCACAACCTCGCCAAAGCAACATCCCTCTCTTGTCCCCTCACGATCAATACTTCCCAAGCTGAACTGATGGCGTGACACAATCGGAACGCGAAAGTGCAAATCGTCGAAGGTTCGAGAGATTTGAGAGCGGCTTGAACGACGTCCGGGTAAGTCGCGAGGAGCATGATGAGTTCTCGTGCTTTCGGTTCGGAGGCGAGGGAAGAAATGTCGAGTTGGGGGCGTTCCGAGTGAGCGGGGAGAACGAGTTCAGGTGCGTTCTTGCGTTCAACCGAAGAGAGTCGGACGTGAGCGTATTGAAGGTATGGACCTGTGAGGGTTTCGAGTCAGATGAGTATAAAGGATCAAGGACGAACTCTATCGAACGAGAAGAAACTCACCTGTATCTCCTTCGAAAGAAGTCATCCTTTCCCATTTGAACTCGTAGTTGTTGATCCTAGATACCTCGCAATCCGTTTAGCACAATGTCTCGTTGGAAGAGTAATGAAAATGAACCTCACCTCTTTGCAGACATGTCTTGAATCTTGACTGCCGTGATTCCCAATTTATCACTCGTAAACTCTGGATCCTCGATCGCGTTGTATTTCGCCTCGTTCTTTTGCATCACGTCGTGCATGACTCGCTTCGATTCGTTCAAGATTTGTTCGAGGAATACGGCGGTACCTNTTCGAGTCGACATTCCCAANACCATTCCGAAATTGACGTGTTGGAGAGTTTTCGACCAAGGGTATCCCATCAAATCNAATACTTTGAAGAACTGCATGAGGGTGTGTAAGTTGACTGAGGAGGTAAAGAGTGAATGAGNTGANGAGGAGAAGTAACTTACTTGAGAAAGATGTAAATCTTGTTGAGAAGCGACGACGTAAACCATTTTATCAAACTTGTACTTCTCGTACCTCTCCCAAGCACCTCCGATATCCCTAGTGATGTAGACCGAAGTACCGTCCTTCTTCCTGACGATAGTTTTACCCAACTTGTACTTTTCCAAATCTACGATCAAAGCACCTTGAGATTCTTCGACGATACCACTAGCTTGTAAGGTATCGAGTGCCGTCGTTTGCGAGGATTGTGAAACTTGGGACTCTCCAGAGTAGATGTCAAAGTAGATGTTGAGGCGAGCGTAGGTTTCTTTGTATTTGACTATTGAGAGATCTCGGAATTTCTTCCATAAACCAACTGCTTGCTCGTCACCTGTACACGAAGATACTCACTTCCAATCAGCTCGATGTACGAAGAGTGGATAGATAAATGGGAAGGAGTTTGAGAAACGTACCAGCCTCCATTTTGACAAAGAATTCCCTAGCCCTCTCATGAATACTCTCATCCGTCTCTCCATCTGCGTTGATCTTGACGTAAACTTCGTACAAATGAGTAATGGCGTCCTCCTTGAGTTTCTCCTCTGATCCATACTTTTCAAATCCAACTGCGAGAATACCTAAAAGAAAGAACGAAAAACTCTCGATCAGCCTGTCGTTTTCCCGAGGAAGGACAGTGAGTGAGAGGAATTTACCGAATTGTTTACCCCAATCCCCGAGGTAGTTCATTCGAAGTACGTCGAATCCGTTCGCTTCGTACAAATTGGCGAGGAATGCTCCAATGATGGTACTCCTCAAATGACCGGCATGGAAAGGTTTCGCAATGTTTGGACTCGAAAACTCTACGATGATACTCTTTCCTTTGCCAGACTTGTTCGTTCCGTATCCATTCTTTTTCAGGAGAGATAGACCTTTGGGTAGAGAATCGGTTTCCGAGGAAGAGAGGTTGAGGGAAGAGAATTTTGAAGTCACGTCGTGAGGTTCGTCGGGGATTAAATGGGTTTGGTGGTTGATTTGAGTGAGGACGAGAGTTGCGAGGGCGAGAGGTTCACAGTTGAATGAAACGAATGCTCCCGCACTTTTGACTGAAGAGAGGTAAGGAGTAGGTTCGAACTAGATTCAACTCTTTATCAGCTCACACTCCATCAATACAGGTAAGCGGTTCTTACAGAGTTGACCAAATTTTCTGCGACTTGTTGAGGTTTCTCTTTCAACCTGAACCTAGGTACGGCGACTACGAAATCGCCTAAAACGTTCTTTCCAGTTTTACCAGATTCTACTCCTTCGTAGGCTTTCTCGAGGTCGATGGACAAGGTTTTTGAAATGTATTGGGCACAGGCGAGTTTGAAGAGATCCAAGGCGGGGATTTCTGGGTTGGAAGGAGGGAGAGATGGAGTAGAAGGTAATTGGATTGAAGTTATGCTCGACATGGTGCGGCGCGAGATAGAGAGGGAGAGCAAGGGAGGAGGAGTGAAGCGAGTTGGGAGAAGCACAGCGAGTGGGCGACGCTGAGTTGTGAGCAGTCGTCTGTTGATTAAGGTGAATAACCTCGTCGTATTGACTAAGTTACGAATAGAAGTTTGGGTTGCGAGGTGGAGACAGAAGGAACAACCTTTTTTTTCCACTTCTCTAGCGTCGAGATTTTATGAGTCAACTTTGCAAAGAAAACAGAGGAGTATAGCCGAACGAGTATTACAACAAACTTGGAACCAATCAATCAAGACAACGATCACAACTCGAAAAAGAAAAACAGCGAAAAACTGAACAACATCTCGCACCTCGCTCTCTCGCCGATCCATTCATTCTCACACTGTCCTACCCCACTCATTCCTCTCTCCCTCTCCCTATCTCTCTACCTCTCCCTCTCCCTATCTCTATCCCTATCCTTCTCAAGTCCACCTCCAATCCCTTCCAATCTCCCGAAAAACTCTCTCACCCCTCTCAAATTCATTTCGACGCTACTGTCACTCGTNTTCTCTCTCGGAGCGATAATGAGGAGGTAAGTTTCAGGAGTGAGCGTGTCGAGGTGAGTCGTGTAATTTTGGGTCGAGATTGAGAGCGAAGTGAATGGGAGTCGAAGTTTACTGAAAGAATAAACATACTCTCATCAGTTTGCACGGATTTGAGAGCGACAAAGAGTGTGTGTGCTGGAGAAAGAGAGAACGTGAGGACTTACTTGCAATTCCCTTTGAAACCTTTCACCATGGTTGAAACTCTTTCAAACCTCCTCTCTTCCCAACTTTTCAATAAACCTCTCTCTTCGAACGTACACGCTTCATCTTTCTTCGTCACGGAAGAGATGACGAGGAAAGTAGTTCGTTCGAATAGGACTAGTTCGAGGGAGGAAGTTAGGGATAAATAGGTTTCGAGGTGATGTCGCAGAGTTGAGAGGGATGGCATTAAATGTGAAACGACGATTGACCAAGCCTACATAGGAGAAGAGTGTACGTGGAGTTAGTGAGAGTCAGGAAAGAGAGAGAGTCGAGTCGAGGCTTACACGATAAAGAGTTTCATTCCAAATTGAAGTACTCATGAATTTCAACCCTCCTTTCCAACCTGATTCTCGAGCTTTCGTTGAAACCTCCTTTTCGAATTCACTAAACTTGCTAGCTTGTTGATCCAACGGTACCAAATCCATCTTGTGTAATAAAACAAACACCATCGGTCCTCCTCCTCCTGAACCTCCTCCTTCTTCCTTCTCTTCGTCGTTCGTAGGTTGAGTAGTTGTAGTTGTAGTTGGGTTTTGATTCGAGAGAGTATTGAGGCATTTCAAGAAGTAATGAGTGTCGTTCCCCAATAATGATTCCGATTCAGCATCAAAGATGTAAATCAAAGAATGAACTGATCTAAACACGGTCGAAGATTGAGCCGTCAAGTGTGAATCCATGAATGAATCTTGTCCTCCACAATCCCACAAATCCAACCTCAATCCACCTAGGAACCGAATTTGAGAACTTTCGACGTCGATCGTCGCACTGAGTCGACGAGTGTCGGATGCCAGTTGAGATTTGAATATGATTGCTCGCATTGAAGTCTTGCCTGATCCACTCTTACCCATTAAAAGGAGCTAAACATCATCGGGGGGGAGATGAGGGGTTGAGTCATTTCTGATAGTGAACAGTAGAGGAGAGCGAGGAGAGGAGACGTACTTTCTTCCGTGATTTAGTTGACATGCTTATCAAGTTGTATTGAGGTCTAAAGAGCAAGAGCGGGGAGAGTGAGTGAAGTGGAGAAGTATAAGGAACAATCGATAATCTCTTGACCTCTCTCCACCTTCAAATGATCGCTAGTCATGCTCAATAGACTATTGAACCACGCCAGACTATTGCCCAAACTATCACCCTTCTCAATTCCCTCTAATCATCTCTCAACTTCTTCTCCCCCATCTCCTCCCAAACGTACACCTCCCAAACCTCGTTCAATCAAACCCTTACCCTCGTTACTCGAACAAGATTTACAAGAATCCTTCGTGCGTGGTTCGGGACCCGGTGGACAAGCTACTAATAAAACTAGTAATGCTTGTCAACTCTTACATTTACCTAGTGGGTTGAGAGTTACTTGTCATGAGACGAGATCGAGGGAGACGAATAGGAAACTAGCTAGGCGGATATTGAGGGATAAAGTGAGTTCATTTCCTCAGTTTTCCTTACGAGCGAGGGAAGTGGGGCAGCTGATAACGGAAAGAGTTATACGCGCAGTTGGATCAATTATTGAGTGAACCGGGAGAGAGTAGGAGGGAATTGGAGGCTGAGAGGGAGAGAAGGAAGAAAGAGGCGAAAAGGAGGAAAGGGAAACGAAAGAATGCGAAATCAGAGGAAGTCAAGAGGAGTGAGGAGGATTTGAAAGAGGAACGACTCGGTGGGAATGGAGAGGATGTGAGAGATGTGGATGAAGCGACATAGACGGAATCAGCACCTGGAAACGCTCTTGCGATTTTGTACGTCGAGCATTTCGTTCCAACTCGTAGAATTCGCTTACGAGTTGTTGGAGCTCGTCAAGTACAGCTCTCATCGCCTAGATTTCAGCCATCGACTTCGAGAGGTCAACACGAATCAAACCCGGCTGCTCGACACTCTTCCTTCGTCTCCATCTCGACTCTCCTTCAAATTCCATCTTGTCCGGCTCAGAAGCTCACAACATCGCCTTCGAATCTTTCTCTTCAAGTCGTAATTTCCTCTAGATGTGACAGCTTATTTCAAGGAGATTGAGATTGGGTTGAGGAACAAGTGAGAGGAACGAGATTGACATCGAGGGCGGCGATACAGATGACAGCAGGTGGATTTGCTTCTCAGTTCACTTCATTACGCTCGACGTGTCCATCTTACTGACTGATGTGAATTCGCTCTGTCTATTGCAGTGACGAAACGAATCGGAAATCGACGAACAGCTAAAGGTTCCGTCTGAACAAGGACATTCTTCGTTGATCCTCGAGACTCTTGACCCTCGTCACTTCGCAGAACTGACGAGCAACGACTTCAGGGTATCGCTCCCATCAATCTCGTAGCAGCTTCCCCAATGCCATGAGTCTCATCGTAATCTCAACGTTTCTGTCTGAACCCTTCTCCCGTCTCATCCCACGACTTTCTGAACGATCTGAGAGCCGTGAGGATAGAGGTTCGTTTTCGAAGGACGGTTGAGATGGGAACGAATTCGGGAGAGAGAGAGAGATTACGAGAGAGGATTAGGCGAAGGTCGGATTGGAGTCGAGATAATCTCTTGTCGGCTCGAGGGACTCGTTTTGGAGGTGAAGGTGAAGTAGGTACATCCGCTAGTCGTAAGGGTGAATGTGAGAATGGTCTTGTTGCGGAAGTTGCGGAAGTTGAATGAGTTGCCGGGAGAGAACTAAACATAACGATATCAGCGCTGCTTTCCTTTGCTGAGATACTGTACTGTCCCTATATCCCTCTATCGTACTCCTCAGCCATCTCCCACTCTCTTGAACCCTTTCCTCCCCTTGTAATTTTACGTCACTTTGCTCCACCTCAAAACGAACGAGGGCTCACTGGAGAGAAGCGATTTTGACGCGTACATTATCCGTGGAGGTTGATAAAGTGTCCGTCGTAGCCCAAGCATAGTTCTACAGTAGAGGTCGAGTTGGGGAGAAGTCTAAAGTTGGAATCGCTTTCTCCTTTCTACTCTTCACTCTCTCAATCACCAGTTCCAACGATGAGCACCTTTAGTGAAGCTGCTCTCAAAGCTGCGATCGAGCAAGCTCGTATAGCGGATCGGGATGCCAACGTACGCTCTATCTTCTGAACTCTTTAGGATGTGGCTGATCTTTGCAAGACATAGCAACGCATATTGGACGAAATGACACAAGAGGCCAACTCGATTATCTCAAATCTTAATTCACAGCTCGTAGAGTTCGGTGCAATGGGTAAAGAGCTTCAAACTACGAATCAAGCGCTTGAAACTAGGAATCAAGAGCTCGAAGAAGCTCTCGAAGCTTCTGAAGCCAAGGTAGAAGCTTTGCAGAGGGAGCTCAAGAAGGTCAATGAGCAGAACTAGTGATACACAGGTGTAAACAAGATACGAGAACAGAAGATAGCAGAACAACAACAATTTGAAACGAATCAAAACGAAAATCTCCTCTTCCTCTCTCTCTCACTCTCCCTCTCTCCCTCAATCCCTCGATATCCTGTACATCTCCCTTCTTCGACTCCATCCATTCCCATTTCCGTCTACTCGACTACTCTCCAACATTTCTTCCTCGAACAGGCGCCAATTCAGTGAATTCGATGATCAGGACTCAATTTCAAGAGGTGAGATCGATTCGAACGGTGGAGATAGCTATGGCGAGGTCAGAAGTCAGAGGATTTCGCTTCGTAGAGGATTGGCTGGAATGCGATGGAAACAGATTAGGGAGGAATTGCGATTGCTGAGAGAGAGGAGAGAGGTTTACATCCTTCACCTTGTTCAGAACTCGGAGTACTTCCTGACGAGATCTTTCGATGGGATGAAGGAGAAGAGGTTCGTTATTGGAAGACGAGGAGGGAGAATGTAGAGTCGAAACTTCGACCTTTTTCACTTCATCGTTCTCTTCACTTCGCAACCCGAATGGTCAACAGAGTACATCTCTCCGTCTGCTGAGCGGACGCTCTATGCTTTGACGTCTCGCTTCTGGCGGTTCGGGTCGATTCCTCTGCTGCTTCGTTCTCATTTCTCGCTTTTTCCGTCTATACTCCCTAGTTTGAGCTCTCGGTTGAACGACAAGAATGGATAACAGCAATACAGTAGAGTAATAAAGGTATGAAAGGGGTGAAAGCGGAACAAGGCGGAAAACATTGGGAGAAATGTGAATTGGATAAAGGAAGTATTCGAAAGAGTCTCGCTGATCTTCTTCACCACCTCCTCCCTTCCCCTCCTCCTTCTTCTTCTCTTGCTACAAATCCATACATCCTCAGTCGACGACGCGACAAACTCAATCCGATTGTATTTTCCGTACTCGCTTTCCAA
>JGI24890J29729_1000156_pt1 | contig 52437 bp, 65 predicted proteins | sample FreactcultureFD7_FD_29729 | JGI IMG/M metagenome (IMG submission 29729)
GTTGAACTCCTGATCCTCAAGGCGAAAGGAGGTTTCCCTCTCACTTCTTCTCCATCCTCATGCTTTGTCCGTGCCAGAGCTGCTCGACTACGTTCCTTCAACTTGTTCATATTCTACCGTGCAATCGATCGACTTGTAGAGAGGGTGAGGGGAAGAGAAAAGGAGAGAGGGAGAAAAGGCGGCAAGAAAGGGTTGAATGCGCTAAGGTCGAGGTCGGAACCGCGTGGTGTGATTGGATCGGAAAGAGGTAAGTATCGCTGGAACAGAAGCAAGAAGAGTGAAGAGAGGGAGACAGCGAGGTGTTGAGAGAATTTCTTGGTTGATTATCAATCACTTTAAAGGCCCGACACCGACTATCCTCGCTCGTGGGCACTTAGAAATGGACCGGCAGTACTCAGCTATCGACGAGGATTGTTTTCAATTCGCTCCATAGCTTCCTTCGGGAGGAAGATCAAGTTTCGTCAAGTTCATCGGAAGTTGCTCGGTACTGGCTCGCTGGTCATGGGAGAGCTCCGAACTGCTCAGAAAGGATTCCATACGGCGCTAGGAGATAGAAAGACGCCAGCCGAGGCTGTAGCCCCTGTGAAAGGGATCTAGGGCGAAGAAACTATGGGCGAGGGAAAGGTAGAAAGGGATGAAAGCTGGAAAGAGAGTGATCAGATAGGTTGAGACAGTCACATAGTAGGCTCTCTCATTTCCTCTGAGATGTACAGCTGCGAACATTGGGCTGACTTGCGCTTTTCGTCGTATTTCTTCGTTTTTCAACAGCTGTCGCCCACGAGCTTCGGATTCGCTGCTCTAGCACTACGACTGTCGAAACGCTCTGCTCTGGTACTCGACTTCTCTTGCACAGTCATGGAATCACCGTTCGACGTCGCAAGGATCCAAGAGGTTTTTCGAAATGAGTCTATTCCGCTCACTCTCTTCGCCCACCCAGCATTCCACCTTGCCCATCGAGGGACGAACACGGGGCTTTCATCTGAACACTATGGCGAGTTTCGCGACGTGTTACCTCGATTTTCTAGATTCGGCGAGCTGCAACATGAGGAGGATTCAGAAAACGGTGGACGAGGAGAGAGGGGGATGGAGAAGATGGTGACTCAGCGCGTTGTGGTCGACAAGATGGGAGATAGGCTACCAGGAGGACCGCTTGACGTTGAGAACGTGGAGGGAGAAGACGGTGACGAAGGGAGAACGACGGCAGTTTGTAAGTTTCGCTCGATTCGGAGCCTTCTTGACGAGCTGTAATGTCAGCGCTCTCAGAGTGGGTCAGACTACAGTACATCGTACAGTAGGCCCTCGACGGCTCTTGCGAAGTTTGATCCGAGGAGAGTTTCGGAGTTTGCTCGTTTGACCCGAAGTCGTTCTCTTTGCTCACTCCTACGCTTCACTGTATTCTTGAGAACTTCGCGATCGATCGAGTCCTACACAAGAAATAGAATGAATCGTAGAAATTGTGTTGATCAGGTTCGCTCTCCCTCTTTCTCTCCTTCTCTTCACTCTGAAACTCGTCAACTCACTCAAGATGGCTTCTGAACAGGACTCGGACTCTCAGAACAACCCACAGAATGCTCCTATTGATCCCAATGCCTCAAAGCACGTTCAGGAAGGGAATGAGGGAAGTTTGAGAACGAGGTATTCTAGAAAGGCAAAGAAGGACGTTGCTAGCGTGGAGAAGGTCGTAGAGGACAAGCAGGATACTCAGAAGGTTACTAAAGGTAAGAGGAGCTCATTTTGACGCGTCTGAGGGGGCTATCAGCTGATTGTTTACTTTCCTCTCGATTTTAGGTCAAGCAAAGTCAACAAAGAAGAAAGCACGGGTGGAACCTCAAGTTGATGATCGTAAAGAGGTCGCTGGTGATGTGGAACACGGCTTGAGCCTTCCGTCTGATATCTGGATTCTCAGTAAGGCTTTCTTCTCCTCTCGGTCTCGATTCGCAACTTCTCCCGACTTATCCAGATTCCCTCTTTTGCAGTCGCTGAACAGGCACATCCTGTCTCTCTCTTGCAACTTACTCGAGTCAACAAGACCCTTCGCAACTTACTCACTTCGAAACGTACTTCGAGGGCGATTTGGAAGAAACACATCGATCGACTCAATCTCCCTCAACTCGAACACGGCGAAGAGAGAGACATCGCTTTCATCAGCTTCATCTACGAGGACATCTGCGCTCATTGCGCTGGACCTGCAGCCGACAAAGAGGATTGGAATCTTCTTGTAAACTGGCACAGTCAAGTAAGTTGCTGGTTTCTCTTTCAAGCTCTTGATTGGTACTGACCGCTGACCTGCTTCCTTATCAGTCATGCGAGAACAAGTACGAGTGACTCTCTCTCTATCTCCTGAAGTTTGCTAATTGTCGGGGGACGATGAGTAGGCTATTCATCAAAGCGAACAAACTCCCAAAGAAACTTCACTCCGAAATCGGAAAATGCGTAGCTATCACGACAAAGAACAGTAAGTTATCGGAGAGAGTCCCTCGCTACTTGACGACTACTGACGAGTACTGAGTCCGTTCAGAACAACATCTTCAAACTCAAATTACATCCGTCAACGCACGATTGACCAACGAGACTGATTCCGTCAAACGATCTCGCATGATCAAAACGCTCAAACGTCAAGTCGCGGCAATTCAGAAGGATGGATTGGCGTTGTCTCACTGGTACACTCAATCTCTCGAAAGTCGCGATCGCAAGTAAGGTCAGAATTCGAATTGTTCTCGTTCGACCTTGACCTTACGACTTCCTCCTTTTGCTGCAGCCTCTATGATCGACTTGGTCAGACTTACGCTGCTGATGACATGTGAGTTCCTTTCCTCAATCTCCCCTCGCTTTGTGTTGACTGACTTTCGAGATCGATGCTGTCAGCATGGCTTTTTCTGCGCTCTTCAACCTTGACCCAGTCCCTCTTACCGACTCAGGTACTGGAATATTTCTGACAAATCAAAGCGCTTGAGACTGACAACCTGACTCGTACGACCTTTTCGCAGAATGGTCCAACATCTCTTTGGCTTACTCTGAGGCTATCGACGCAGCTGTTACCGAGCGAGAAGAGGGTGAACGTCGCAAATCTTTGACGCAGAACTACAAGACTCTCAAGCGAGACCTCGACCCCAACAAGTTCGAAATCTTCCCGCCCTTCTCGACTTTCCTCGAATTACCTACGATCAAATCGCTATGGGTTCCAGCTGTCTCGAGTCACGTCTTTTGGCACGGGTTAGGAGCTAGGTATCGCTATTGTCGAGTTTCGGAGATACAAGACCTCCCAAACAAGTGGCAAAACGCTTTACCGAGGATCAAATCAGAAATCGTCAAGTCCGTTCGATGGTACAAGATCGGTTACGTTCGTATACTCGCCGAAGCCCTTCACGAGACTGCTCAACCTCAGCCTTCAACTCTTCTCTCGAGTCTCAATCCTCCAGATACTTCGACTCCCGCTAGTTGGACACCTCTCTCGCTCGCAACGATCGATTACGACGATCCCTCTACTATCTCGACAGAAGCACTCGACGAATTGTTGAATCGATACTCGATGCAAGCCTGGTACAGCGAGCACGATCAACTTCCTGGTCATTTCAGTCATCATCTCCCTTCGGAACAAATCAACGAATTCCCTCGTTTCCATCCTTACTGGCACAAAATTCTACTTCAAGCACTCGAAGCAGTAGATTTCGCTGATGGACCTCTAGGTGAAACCGGTGCACGCTTGGATGCGTTGGGTCCACACTTCTCTTGCGGTCATTGTTCGACACTCGATAAAGACGTACGACTTTCGGTACTAGTAAGCTCTTCCTTCACCTTCACGACGCCGAGAATGACGAGAAGCTGACGCTCTCGCTCTCTCGTTACTAGCTTCGTCATCTTCAAAGTCATTCGCTCCCGCCATCGAAGAATCTTTCGGAACAACTCATCATCTACAATGATCCCGATGCTCCTTCTGATGCGACTCCATAACCTTCCTCGTGGAATATATCTCAGCTTGCCACTACCTCTACCAAGAAACGCACTTCAAAGGGGAAGAAATGAATCAAATGAATCGAAATTCAACGGTGACCCAGTTCTTCCTTTCGAATCAAGAGCGCAGCATTGTAGACTGACTTCTGGCTCACTTATCTTCTAGCTTATAACTCTCAACCGTACTCTCCGATGTTTGTGGTATACCCTCAGTAGCTTTAATCCTCTGTTTCGCAAGCTTTTTCTGGAACGAATGCTGTAACTATCATCGCTTTTCCTTCTCACCACTTCACTCGACCTGCGATCACTACAGCTTCGACCTGCGAGCGATTGGTCGGAGCAATCGGAGCGAGCGAAGAATGAGAAAGTGTGAGAATTCGAGGGACGACAGAGATTGGCCGAATACAGTTCTTTGGTCGAAGTGCGACTAGGGCTCGAGCACGTACCATACTTGCTCTCGGTAGAATGCGGCCGAAAAGAAACGGCTCGAAGTCGAGGCAGAAAGCGATGTTTTGCTCGTAGATCTTGATCTGCTTTCCCCAACTCTTCACTACCACCAAAGATGCCACTGAATGGCTCAGATACTATTCAGCCAGCTCGATACTCGATACCGCCTTCTTCTATGCCTCTCCACTCGCTCGTCACCGCAGAAACACTGCTTCCTCGACTCGAAATTCTTCGAACTCTCGAATTCACCTGTCGAAATTGTAGCGCTCGGGATCAGAACACTGAGAAGGCTCAAAAGAGAAAACAACTGAGGTACAAGCGGTTGAGCGAACACGGGAAATGGGGAAGCGAAATGACAGGGGGTTCGTGACGAGTTTGGAGGTTCTACGGGCTAACGCAGAGAACACTCGGTTGTGATCATGCTACTTCTTGAAGAGCTAGATGGGTAGCGGTGAGTTGGAAGAGAAGGAAAAGTCGGAAGTTTCGGACTTCTCTCGACGCTGGCTCCGCTTTTATCTCTCCTTCCTTTTCCTCTTCGTCCCTCTTAGAAGTCCAGCCACACCTCTTGTGAGAGTAGGCTGACTAAGTAGTCACTCAGATCGACTGGTGCGCTTTCATTCTCTCTCCTTGCACCTGGCCTCAAACCCTGATTGACTCGTCATCCCTCTACAGCTTCTTCCCCCCTCTTCCACTCGCTCAGTCTAGTAGACACAGATCAAGACATGCTTCCTAGAGTCATCAACTCAGCGAACATCGGAGGAAAAGGAAAGGGCAGGGAGAAACAAGGAATCGACTCCTCGAAATCGAATTCATCCAAGAACTCATCAGCAGGCGTCACAGGTTCAGCTCATAGTGGAATGGAGGAGGAGGTTGAGCTCAGGAACGAAGTAGAAGAAGAGCTGCAGATATCAGTCAATCTCCCTCTTGAAGTTTGGCTACTCGGTGCGTTTTCTTCCCTTTTCTCGTCTTTGTCTCGAGACTCATCGAAAGTATATCTCATAGTCGCCGAAAAGCTTGATCCTCTCTCACTCCTCTACCTCACAAGAACCACGAAGAACCTCTATCACGCACTCACGTCGAAGCAACAATCGAAATCAGTCTGGAAACGCTCGGCAGCAATCCTCAATCTCCCATCTTTCCAGAACGACGACTTGATTGGTCCAGCTCTCATCAGCTTCCTGTACGAGACGACATGTCACGCCTGTGGGAAGGACGAAGCATTCGAGATGAGCTACACTCTTCTTCTGCGTTGGCACGATCAGTCGTACTGCGATGCTCGACGCGTGCAAGCAGCCGTACAGTCCGATATCTCATGTCAAAAGCAGTATGTTCCCGCTCTTCTCTGTCACTCGCCGTCTGGAGTGATGGATTGACCATATTCGACTTGTACAGAATCTTCCTCGCCGAGCACGAGATCACAACGAGAATCCCAGTCATACGCCATGAGGTCTTCGGTTGTGCTCCAGTAGCTTTCGAGGTAGATGAGCAACGGCCACCGACCAGTACGTTGCCTCTCACCGCTTTGTCCTTCTTTTTGCGCTGATTGGCCTCGCTCACTAGGGTACTACGACGTCGCTCAATTGCGGGAGATGAATCTCGAGCTTCTCGCTGCTATTCCTGACGGTACTCAAGACGCGCAAAAATCGGCTGTTCAAGCTTTCGTCGACTCGAAGAAGCAGATTGTTAGAGCAGCTAAAGTGGTGAGCTTCTTTGCGATCCTACTCCCTCCTAGCTCCTCCTCATCTCTACTCACCTCGATCTCGGAACCTTGCTTGCTATAGGATGGTACAGAGCTCAAGAAATGGTGGAAAGAATCGGTCGACAGCAGAAAAGACGGGTTAGTTACTTCACTACTGCTGATCGGGAGGCGTTTTACTAGATCATGGTGCTCTTGTACAGAATTCGTACCGAAGTCTTAGCGCGGGTCGGATACGATAGGAGTGCCAGCGTGTTGGTCGATCTCACCCTCATCTCTCCTGCTCTCGTATACTGACTCTCTTTCACTTTAGTTCGGTAATGTTCCAGCAGTGGAGGGAGTTGATTGATCGACCATATCCGCTTACTACCGAAGGTACGTCCGGCTACTCTCCTCGTCTCCCCCTCGCTCCGAGAAGCAAATTAACGGTTTTCTTCGCTTTGTTCGCAGAACGACAACTTCTCTTCCCTGCTTTCGATGATGCAGTCAACACCATCTTTGCCTCCAAGAGAGGGAAGAAGGTCAAGGCAGATCACCTCGCACATCGTCTAGCACTCAAATCTCGCTTCGACTCCATGATCGGCAATCTCGCCTTGTTCCCCTCCTTCCCTATCTTCACCGAACTACCGAGCGTTCAGAAGTTCTGGAAAATAGAAGATCGCCCATCTAATTACGCGAAAGCGTGGACACGAGAACTACCCTCCATCACCGCAGAGATCGAAGGAGCACGCCGTTGGATCAAGCTCACTCTCCTTCGCACTGCAGCTGTCGAACTCGCTCGTATCGGACAACCTCTTCCTGCCAACGTCATTTCGTCCCTCACTCCTCCCAAATACTCGTCCCCTCCGGCTCGTTACGAGGGAATGTTCGATTCCGCAAATTCAACTGGAGTTCGTCTGGACGACTCCGCTTCTATCAAGGAGGGCAACCTCTCTCAGCGTCTCAACTTCTACTCGATGCAAGCGTTCGCGTTTCCGAAGCAGCAACCCGGCGACTACCGCGAGATCCTCTACAGTCGCTTCGAAGCAATCAACCATCCAGCGTATCAAGGACCCCTCTTCCCCCTATTCAACTCGCATTGGCATCGAGTTCTCGCTCAAGTCCTCAAAGCCGTGAATCTCAAAGATGGAGCTGCAAAACCAACCGCGAAATTCCTCGAAGAGTTGGGTTCTTGGTTCTTCTGCGGTGCTTGCTCAAACGGGGAGACCAATGCCAGTGATGGAATGTTGATCTCAGTTCTTGTAAGTCTTGCTCGTCGTCTCCTTCGTGGAGTTGGTGAGTTTACATATCTCTTTTCCCTCGTAGCTCGACCACATCCGACGCACTCATCCTGCTCGACCTACCGACACTCCTCAACCTTCTCTTGTACTCTACAAGGAGCCTTTACCTCCCGCTCATGCCGATGTCGATGAAGCGGGTCCTGCTGTCGAAGAAACTGCACGAGGCAGAAGAGCAGCTGCGAGACGTCAATAGGCAGCTCGTAGCCTCAAGTACGTGTCGATTTTCTAGCTCAGTCCCTCATCTTCTAGCGCACAAGGAGCTGAGCCGCTCCAGCCTCTAGCAGAATTACAACTCAATACTACCGCTTGATGAACATCTTTTCGCTTGTCCCGTCACTCTCTCGCTTGAACACTCCCCGGAATCGCTTGCATCACGCTCACCTTCAAACGCTGTACCTCTTCAGATTCACGATAAACTCCGAACACTTTCCTCTTGTAATCAACGCTTGACATCGATTTTGCAAAGAACGTTTTTCCATCGCTTCATCGGCAGCGACCCTGTTCTCGGCTTTCGCAACAGCCTCTTCGACTCTATACAAGATTCGCAAGCTCGCCTCGACGGCGCATCTTAGCTTGTAGTGCACGGTTGCCTGCGACAAAATGATTTCAAAAACTCGTCTTTCGATTTTGCTCCATTTTTGCTAACGCAATCGTCGCGCTTCCGTTCTGTCGTAGTCAATTTCACGACAAGCTTGTGTCGACGTCGAATGGTTGACAAATTCTTCGATGTTTCGGACACAAATCGGCGAGGAAGTGTCCGAAAGTTCGTCAGCGGCTTCTTACTCTCCTCCACTTCACCTCTCGCTTACTCCCTCGTGAGTACGGCAGCACAATCAGCTCTCCTTCCTCATCCATAAGCTGTGCTGACCCTTTGTTCCTCCTCACAGTCTCAAACTCGAATCCCCACCTTTCAAACTAAACTAAACTAAACCATGTCTTCAACTCCCCCTTCATCCGGCAAGACCATCGTATTCGCTTACGCTACTGCTAAGGAAGGAAAGGCTGATGAGCTACAGTGAGTCCCTTATAGTACTCTCGGTGTTGTTCCTTTTGCTGATCGAGCAACTCCTTCACTCAGGAAACTCCTCTCTGTCGCTCGTAAATCGGGTGAATCTGACAAGGAACCTTACACTTTGACCTACCGTACTTCAAGACACGAGAGTGAGTTCTCTTTCTCCTGTGTCTTGTTCAATTCCCCACCTTTCGCAAATGAGCTAATCCCATCCGTTTGATCGAGCAGACACTTTCGCCATCTTTGAAGAGTACGATCAAGATGTAGGAGACGATAGCGGGGCCAAGGGAATCGAGGCACACAGTAGGATCTGATTTCGCAAAAAAATTCAAATCATCTCCGCTAACTTCCCTCGTACTTTGCAGAGGCACAACCTCCTTTCCAGGATCTCCTCAAGAGCGGTCTCGTTGCAGCCATTGACATCAAGTTCTACCAAGAAGTTTGTTTACCTCTCTCACTAATCCCTTGCTCGACGAAAACTAACACGATAGTATCGACAGTTCAAGTAAGAGTCGATCTTCTTCCGGTCTTCTAGTTTATCGAAGCGCAATAGGGCTAGTGGGGTAATCATTGTCTTGAGCATGTCCGTATGTTATCAGCAAAAAGAAAGGAAAAGCAATGCAGTACCATCAACAGTTATCTTAATCGAGAGAGACAGCAAGCTGATTCTTTCCTTCGCGATTTCGCTTCGTTCGTTGTGTCTTGCAGAGCGGAGGATGGCGCAAAGCTCTGAGTGAAGTTAGTGTAGAAACAAGTATTGCGAATGAATCAAAAGAGAATAGTTTATCGTTCACGACGAGCTCGAGTGCGAGATCGCTTGTCTAGCGGCGATGGTGTGGAGCCATCCTATGATCCGCGAGTAGATGGTTTCAAACCTCGAATTACAGGTAAAGCTACAGTCAAGCTGGTCAGGAATCTCGATCGCTCAAGCTTCTTTCTCCCACTTCATCTCCCTCGTATCTCCTTGTACCACAAAGCTCTCCTCCACTTCCCGCATTCGCTGCCTTCCGTTTGCAGCGTCGGCCGCTTCCAGAGCGAGTAAACTAAAATGCCCGCCAACGACAGGACGAGCGAGGAATCGAACTCCCCAGTCCAGACCCTCCTCACCGGGCCAGTTGGCTGTTGGAGTCTCGTAGAGGCTGTCAAGTCGAAAACGAAGGAGTGACTTCAGTCACGGATCCGAAGTAAGCGTGAATTTGAACTGGTCTCACTCTGGAAAAGCAGCGTCGACCTTTCCTGCTTTCAGATAGCTGACGAGATCGTCGATGAACATGTCTTGTGTCTTCTTGTCGTCAGTCGAAGCTGCAGCGAACATCTGCCAATCCGTCTGTCGACGAAAGCTCATTGAGAGGTGAGATCCAAGTTTCGTCACATCGCAGAGCGGATGTTTAGCTTACCTTTGCCCAGTAATGCCTCGAGTCGAGAGGTACACCATACTTCTCCCTCTTCTGTCGATACCATTTTGCTTGATACTCGTATAGTTCGGGAGGGAAAAGATCGAGGGAAAGGATTTGATCGCCGAATAGATTGTCTGGTCTCGACAGAACCTCAGCTCTTGTCTCCATATGCCTAACACTAAGTACGTCAAGCGCAAACTCACAAAGAGTACCCCACGAGTTCTCGTCTTGATATGAGAGTTTCGCATGAGGATTCGGACCGTCGAGATCAGTCATTGCGAATCTCCACCATTCTGTGACGTAGGCCTATGCAAGAGTAGAAACCGACTCAGACGGGCGAGATGAGTCAAAGGGGTGAAGAGGTCAAGAGCGACTGACCTTTGCAGTCGAGCGATAATGAATCGAATCGGCATATCTTCCCGTCTGATTCGCCAACTCCGCCATTGCCCCTATATCGCCGTCCCATCTGAGTATGAGTTAAGTCGAGGCAGATGGTTCAGAGAGTCTCCTTACCAATTCCGACGATAGCTTTGACTGCAAGATTTGTTTGATTCGCAAGTTGACCTGCAAAAGATCACAATATCAGGTCAATCTCTTCTCGCTCTCGTAGCTTGCGCGATAGCGACTAACCGGCGAAATCGTCGGTACTGAGTTGGTTCGCTGGGATCAGACCCTCGTCGATCAAGAAAGTTGTCCAGGATTTGAACACCTCGTAATGCTTTTCGACCCAGGGAAGATCGCTCGTAAGTTGAAAGTATGAGAGAGCCATCCAAAGCATGTTTCCCGCCTCTGTAGTCAATGAACCGAGTTCAGTATGAATCGAACGAGCGAGAAAGAGCCGGTGTCACTCACCTTCGACTGGCATTGGCTCATCGTCTCCCGAATTGTATCCCGTAGCATTCGGGTATCTTCCGAGGTCGTGAACCGGCCATCGATTGGGATAAAGACCAGAATGAGTGTAAATGAGAAGCGGTTCGAGGAGCAAAGCGAGAATTGTTGGATTCATGTAAAGTAGTATCGGATGAAGAGGAAAGATCACGTCGATTGTCTGTCGAAAAGAATTAGTGGAACAGACACGAGGACTTGCGATCGGAAGAGAGACGTACCGACATATCGCCATTACTACTGATCTCTTTTAACCAAGCCATACTTTTCGTTTTATCTTCTTTCCATTCCTCATCGACTCCCGTTGTCAACTCGAAGGTGGCGAAAGCTTGTCGAGTAGAGAGCTCGACGATCGAAGCGTAGTTACTGCCTGACACTCGTTCGGCATCTTTGCGAAGTTGAGCATCGAAGTTGTTCGATTCGACGAGAGCGCGAGGGTAGTCCGATTGAAAGTAAGCGATGGCGTCTTCGTGCTTTGGAAAGCGGGTCGTCCACAGCCCATCGAGCGAGACTTGACCATGAGGAGTGACGTAGTTCTATTGGAGATGGAGATCAGCAACGGTAATTTCGAAAGAGAAAGGGCGAAAAAGCTTTACGACGTAAGGATGTCGGACGTGACCGATTGTAAATACTGCCTGAGGCGAATCCTTACTCAGTGAAGTCGAAAATGCGAAAACCGGTTCGTCGTCGTCAATCTTGCGATATCGAGAATCGAAAGTTCCGTCAAGTCGACCTTTCTCAACGAAACGTGAACGTAGATCTCGAGAAAAGCTGCTGGAAGCGACAGAGTGAGTCTAGACAGTTCAGATCGTTAGCGGCTGACCTTCGTATGCGAGAGAGAAAGGGTAACTTACGCAATCCGTTGCAAAGATAGTCGCGCCGTATTCTGCTTGCTCGGCATACTCGCCAAAGACGATCGGATCCTTGCGAGAGATAGAATGAAATCCAACTCCTTTGTGAGCTTCGAAGTCCCAGACCTAGATACCGAGGAGTATGAGCACTACTACTCGACGAAGGGAATTTAGCGAAAAACAAACGATTTCGACGGTGGAATCGCCAGATGCCCATTCTCCACCGATATCTGAGTAGACCGAGATAGTGTGTTTGCCAATAGAGGATGGATCAACGTCGATGGAGAGATACGAGAATGGTAAGGAAGTTCGAATCTCATCGTTTGGAGTGACTGGCGAAAGGAAAGTAACGTTGAATTCGACATCTTCCGCCTTGAACGAAAAGACCGATCGGGTCGCGGTGAAAGTGAATGCCATCTGACTCGCTACGCCTGTTGTTTCGCCGTTCATGGACGAGTCCGATGAGATTGGAGCTCCCAGGAATTCGTAACTTTTTCCGTCAATCCTGATGATTCCTGACCAAGGCATACGAAGCCCTTTCTGAATCGGCCAGTGTTGAGCCCATTGACCAGCGAGCGTCTTTGGATTGTCTCCTCCCGTCGAGAGCCATGTATTGAGATCTGTAAAAGCGACGTTCGATCAGCTTCGATTAGGACCTCCCCGCACAGCTGTAGGTACTCACATGGTGATTTGACTGCTAAAGGGATCGCAGGAGGCAGGAAAGGGGAATGGAGATGATCCGAAAGAGCTGATGCGGAGAAGAGCGCCTTCGAGTCGATAGGGGTGTGAATGATTTGCGACGAGGTTACCAGAGCTTGTGTGAGCCAGTCGAAGCCGTCTCTGAAGCTGGGGAGAAGCATATCGAGTGGAAGTGAAGCTAAGAGGGAAGCGATTCGTTTGTGGGGGAAAATGAGAGCGCTCGTCCGAAGAAGAGCATTACTTCAAGCTTCAAGTGAGCTGGTCGTCGACTCGAAAGAATCAGAAGTGAAGAGTAGGAGGAAGAGAGTACGCAAAAAGTCGAATCTTTTTCTCTCTCGTCTTCTCCACGGGTCTCCGCATGAAAATCGTTCTTCGTCGATCACTTCGAAGGCCTTTGCCTCTTCTCTACCTTTCTACCATCTTGTGTAGTGTTACACTGTGGTCTTCTTCGTTGTGCGAAAGAGCGCTTTCGAGCTCAGTTTGATTTTCCCGATGATTCTCGACCGACAACCAATTTTTGACTCAAAAGCACGCGGGCGAGCGGAGGAGAAGCGGAGAGCCCCTTATAGAACCCACTTTTCCATTTTCCAAATGAAAATTCCCTTTCTTCTTCTCTCTTCACTCACAGAGTTCCTGTCACGCCACAAAGACTCTCTGGAATGTCTACAAGACCGACAAGCTACGAAGACGATGAGAAGCGATCAGACAGCCTGGATTTAGGGGCAGGATTGGGAAAGACAGATAGTGAGATTGAACAAGAGGGAGCGACCATGATGCAGGTCGAGGACGCGGCTGGATTAGGGTTGAAGACAGCTCCCGATGGAAAGGTGAGCTAGTTCGGATTCAACCATAATGCAGAAAGCAAACGCGCTGACCTCTCTTGATTTCCTCCCCTCCCTTGCCCTGCGCTCGCCTCTCTTCCCCTCTCCTTCCCTTACCTCTCCTTCCCTCCCCTCTCCTTCCCTCCCTCTCGCTCTCCTCCTCTGCCGGAATGTCAGACAATTCTCGTTCCCCAACCTTCAGACGACCCGAAAGACCCCCTCAACTGGAGTCCCGTCAAGAAAGGCCTCATGCTCGCAATCCTCGCGCTAGCTGCGTTCGGAGGGGACTTCCAGAGTGGAGCGGGCATCCCTTTACTCGAAGCTCAAGGGGAGGAATGGGGTCTAACGCCAACTGAAGTCAACCGAGCTGGAAACTTGAACGTTCTCTTCCTAGGGATTGGTGGATTGATATGGATTCCACCCCTCTACTTCTGGGGACGTTTGCCGGTGCTTTTCTGGACCCAATTGGTCGGTACCTTCATGGTTCTCGGATCCGCCCTCGCCCCTTCATTTGAAGTCTATTACGCTCTTCGACCTTTAACTTCACTGTTTTTGACATGCGGACAAACGGTTGGATTGACATTTATTCACGACATGTACTTCAAGCATCAATACGCGAGGAAGATTGGAATTTGGGTCGCGATCTTTTTGGCTTCTCCCTACTGTGGTGAGTTTCTTCTGCTTCGTCTTATGGGCTAAATGATCGCTAATCCACTCCTCTGTATCAGGTCCATTCTTCGGAGGATTCATGCTCTCGCAACTCGGAGAATGGCGACCTGTTCTTTGGCTCGTATTCGCCTACTCCGCTACTCTCCTCCTCCTCATTATCCTCTTCGCCGACGAAACATGGTACCCTCGAGGACTCATTCAGCTCAATCGCCCTACTGGAGTTTACGGTCGATTCCTCAACCTTACCGGAGTCACTGCTTTCAGAGAACGTCAATACAAGGCAAAGGTTTCGCACAGTTGCATGCGATTGCTCGAAGTCTTCTTCAGGCCAGTCATTCTCATCTCCTTCTTCGTTTACATGCTCAGTAGGTCCTCATTTCTGATCTCCTGTCGCTGTTTCCGAGCTGACTGGTCTTTCAATTTTAGGTTTCATGTGGGCTGTCGGCATTAACGTTACCTCATCCATCATCTTCGGTATTCCGGAACCAGTCGGATACGGTTACTCTCTCAAAACTATCTCCTTCCTCTACTTCACCCCTCTTGTCGCTCTCACTATCGGAGAAGTTTTCGGTCATTTCGCCAACGACAAGGTCGCTGCTTCCTACATTCGACGACACAACGGTCTCTTCCGCCCAGAGTGCCGACTTTACGTCTTCTTCCTCGCCGCGATCCTCATGATTGCTGGTCTCAACATTGTCGGCTCGGCTCTCGAACACACTCTTTCGGTCGCAGCGATCATCGTCGGTTGGGGATCTTATGTTGTTGGAGTAATGATTGCTTCAGTTGCTATCACTGCTTAGTGAGTGATCTTTTCGCTTGTCATGAGTGCAAGCTCGTACTGATCCGATTGTACGACAGCGCTCTCGACTGCTGCCCTTCAGCTTCCGGCGAGGTGTCGGCCGCAATCAATTTCGGACGAACTACTGGTGGTTTCGCGGTCGGTTACTTCCAACTTGAATGGGGAATGAAGAGCGGTTTCGATGTTTCTTTCGGTAGTGCGTAACCGTTTCTTTCGATCTCTGTTTACGAGTGTCACTCATTCCTCGTTCTTTCTACAGTCCAATCCGCCATCGTAGGAGCAGCTACTCTCGCCGTCGTCGGTCTCGTCTTCTACGGAGAACGTCTACGAAAGTGGTCAGGACCGTTACATTTCGCTTCCAAGCACTAGATTCCTCTTTCCTCTTCCTCACTAAACGCCCTCTTCTAATCTACACGCCTCTCACTACTAGAACCCTCTCAACAAGGGTCATCGTCTCTCTTCCTATCAACTAGGTTTTCTGTATCATAAGCTTTCTTTAGGGTTTAATTGGGTTTTAGTTCTTATCATACTGTTGTTGTCTCGCTCTTCAACCGAGCGGGAAATATCGCAAATCCACCTCAACCTGGATACCACATTCTGAAATCATCGTTCTCGCACCTTCACCTCGAGTATCTCTTTCGCGAAAGTTCCTTCACCGGTGTTAAAGCATAGCAGAAACAGCGGGGCCCAGACTTTCGAAGATGTGTGAGCGAAGCATGAGCAAGAGTGAGGAGAAAAACGAGAGTGGATCGCAAGCGAAAGTAGAGATGGCAAGCGTCGAAGCAAAAATGCAGTCGCCGGGAATTGAACCCGGGGCCAGGCAATGGCAATGCCCGATTTTACCACTAAACCACAACTGCAGATAGAGCGAGACGCTGACTTAACAGATATAACCCATTACCCTCAAATTCGAACGACCCGTTTTTAGTATTTCTCCAGCCTCTCCCAAATCCCCTTAGCTAGACTACACTTCATCCTAGTCGACCACAACGGTACACTCGCCGCTTCTAATACGATAAAAGCGGGTGAGAGCGGATCTTACGAAGCTGCGGACGAAACGACGAATCTTGCTCTCCTGCTTCCACCACTCACAATACTTCCATCTAGATCATCTCGGCACGCGTCAAGTCTGCTCCAAACCCCACGGCGACCCGTTCAACCTCACCGCGCGCCCTCTAGCTCCCTCCCATCTCCTTCAACTATCTTCATCAGATTTCGACTCCTGCAACTCGACAACCCTCTGAAACAAGTAGCGTAAAGGCGTAGATACAAGAAGAGGATCTCATTCGGAGCTCCGTCTATCCTGTACGCTCTTCAATGTGAGTTGGAGCTTCTTCGCTTTCGGTCCCCACGTCGATATTCCTTCTCGGTACCTCCTTCGGCTAATCTGACAGTACCCTCGCATGCCACAGCTCGCCTTCTTCTCCAACTCTGAAAGGATGTCGGAACTATCGCTCGACCTACTTCCTCCCGAACTCCTTCGCCAAATCATCGAATTCTCTGTACCTTTCACCTACCATTCCCACACTTACAAGTCTCGACAAGACACTCTTCGATCCCTCAGCTTCACTTCTCGGAACTTTCGAACACTCGCTCAATCCCTCCTATGCGAAATCATTTATGTCAAATCGAAGAAATCGCTGGATTCGACGATGGACTTGCTGGAGTCCAGGGGAAGCGGAATCGCAGTTCGTCAGGCCATTGTCAAATGCTCGTTCGACGATGAATTCGACGAGGAAACGATCGAGCGGGTCTGCAGGGTCTTCCCCAATCTTACGACTCTTACCCTTGACGTTTGGCCTCTCCAACCGCTAGATCTTTCTTACCTCAACCGTCTACCATGTGAGCTCACTGTTATCGAAGTCTCGAAAGTGTCTTGACTGACAGCTCATGCACGTGCAGACCTCAAGGATCTTCGACTCTCCTCGGAATGTTTCGCCATGGTTGAAAAGAGACCCCTTCCAAATCTTCGCTTCCTTACGATCTACAATGTCAATATCCAAGACGCCAAAACACTACTCGATCCTACCCTCCTCCCTTCTCTCCAAGCGCTCGCGCTGCCAGGAATCACAGAACCGGAGGATTGGCACCCAATCCTCAAATCGGAACCCTTCCTCGCACTACTTCCCCAACTAGATCAGCTCGTTATTGACGACGATACCATGAGGCTTCCCTATGATCTTCTCAAACAACTCCTCCCTCATTCCCTCGTCGACTGTTTCATCGATGCCTTCCCAGAGAACCTCACTCCACTCGTCACTGCTCGTCACCTCCGTCTCTGCAATGCGAGATGGCCTTCCAACAGTCTCGAATCATCAATGATGATTGAAGCGTCGCATCGATTGGCGGATTCAATCGAGGAGGAGAAGCAAGTAGAGGTTCGCTCGATCTATCTCGACAAATCCTTCAAGGACACCGCTCAACTTCCTCAGGATATGGCCTTGGCCGTCAGAAAGCTGGTACGAGCTAGTCGGACGCGAGATATCGAGATTGTTTGGAAGGAATTACCGGTGGATCGAGGTCATGATCCGATTATTTCGATAGAGTTCTGGGCGAGAAGGCGGGAAGAGAAACTCGGGAAGAAGTGAGGATGACTCGGGAAGATTGATTTGATGAGTGTATTGAGGAGGAGGGACTATTATGTACGACTAACATTTTATGTTGTCTCGCGAACTCGCAAAAAATCTGTATGGAACTCGTTCATTCCTTTTATCCTTGTCCGACGATGCAAGATAGAACTCATGCTGTAGAGATGAGGAGGAGTCTGGCTATTGCGGCAAAGGGAGGCAGTCTATTCAGGAATAAAGAAAAGTAGAAAGGTGGAATCTAGCGAGCGAAGTTATCAAAGTCGTTGAAAGTGGTATCCACCGTCCTTCGCTCTTCGTCCTGTTTCCAACCCGACCATTGAAGCGTATCGTCCCGAGACCCTTGCTGTTCCATGAGCGAGCGAGTGTGAGCGTGCAGGCTTTTCAGCTTGGAGATAGCGCTGGTTGGCTTTTTCGACTTGATTCTGGATACCGTTGGCAGTGTACCTCTCGCGAATCTCGAGTCCGGCGGTCAAGATCTGCAGGGAATCGTCAGCCATGATTCGATTGCCTGGTCGGCTTTAAGCGAATTTGAGACTTACTTGTTGCCGACCCTCTTGCAGTTTGAGTCTCATTCCTTCGACCAGCTGCATCAAGACATCGTAGAAGGATGCCTCTGTCACGAAGTAGCTGAAATGGTGATGTTCATCGTACGGAATGGTCTTCATTTCCTTCGCCCATTCCTCCATCGTCACACCCTTACGATTTCCCAACGCTTCAATCTCATCGACCATTCGGACGAACTTCTCAGTCCTGCTTATCACGGTCTCTGCCTTTTGACGTTTGAGTGCAACGGTATTCTCCTTCAGCCGCAGGAGGAGATGTTGTGCATATTCTTCCTTTGCTTGTCGTGACATGTAGGAGGTTCTCAGTGAGAAGTCAGTGAAAAGTAGGACGATGCAAGAGAGAAAGACGACGGAAATACATCAGCTTCGGGAGATGGCATCGTTCGTCGGCCACCGGTCGCATTCGGATTCGGCAACGGGGAACAGAATCGAGGCGTTCGACAGACGCTGTTCAGTCCTCTCCATTCGCCGCCGAACGCAGTGCTCCACATTCGACAGGGATCAGAACCGGTCTCGTCCCAACATCGTCGACGATGCTCAAAGACAACGCAACCGAAGTTACCGAGCTCGAGACCACGACATCGCGTCGTGAGCGTTAATCGGCATCAGCCTACATACCTGGTCTTGATAACCACCAGTTACGGTGCACCAGAGGGGGTAGGAACTGAATGAGGGGAATTTCAATGGAGAAAGCAAGGCAAAATACGAAACCAACTAGAAACGAGCTAAACGGTATCCCCCATCCCTAGCCACCCCATCCGTGTCCAATCCCATCATTGCTGCATATCGTCCAGAAACCCTCGAATGTCGACCAAGGGAGTGCTGAGGGTTTGCTGTGAAGAAGGATTGGAAAGCGAAGGGGTCTGCTGTCTCAATTGAGTCTTTGAAGCTCTGGACAGTGTAGTGTTCAGCCAGTTGCATGTTGCCGGTCCCGGTGCGAACAATTGCCTGCAAGATCGAATGGGCATTAATAGCCGAAACGACTGGGAAAAAAATAACGTTGCTCACTCTGTGAGGATTGTTCGTCAATTGTCGTTCCATCTCACGCAGGTCCACAAAGAGGAAATCAACAGCTTCGTTGTTGCGTAGAAAAGCGGGATGTTGATCGCCTTCCCCAATACAAAGTCTGATCATTCCTATTTCCCAAGTTGCCATCACGTCTCCCGATAAACCTTGACTGACCGCGAGATTGTGTATCGTTTCTAGTAATTCGGTGATGTCGCGAATATGATCTCGTACCCCTCTCTCACGAACGGGAGAAAGAGGTCGCGAGCGACGACGTTCTAGGTGATCGCCAGCCATCCGGATGTCGGCTTGTACTTCGGGAGGTCGAAGTGAATGGTGGAGGGAGTGAAGGAGGGAGGGAATCGGGATTCACGGGTTTGAGGATACGTTTGTCGGCAGCGGGTCGGTGAGAAGAGAAGAACGTGGGAATAGAAAGATGGGTTTAGACAATTTCGGCGGAGAAGCTGCTGACCAACGATGGATCCGTTTGCCGAGTCCGAAAGCGTGCGAGCATCAGCAAATTGAAACCAGCAATGAGAGAGAAGGAGAAGCGATGATCGATGAAGGTCGTTGAAAAAGCGAGGTCGAAATCGAGAAGCGATGGAGCCGGCTGAGCACCAGCCTGAAGCACAACGCTACGGATCAGAGCTGTATGGAGCGTAATAAAGGCATCGAAAGTGGTCGCTGTGAATGGTACAGAGCGAAGCAGCAGTTCGATTTTTGATCTTCCACCTCTCACATCGAATAGCTTGGGCAACTTCAATACCATTTAGAGCAACACACAAGTCCTCTGTGCTCAATGCAAGCTACTCGAACCTCACCGGCGAACCCTGGAACTCGATCAGTTCCCCACTTTTTGAAGATTCTCCCTGCCTCAACGACACCAGAAGAGATTAGTCATGCTGATAGGACGTAACAAGGAGGCTAGAATAAGAGGTACGCTTACTCGGATCGGATTTCGCAATTGAAGTGCAGGTCGTGAGTGGCTCCTTTCCTTCCCCTCGCTGTTCGTCCCCATTCAAGCTAAGATTTGCTGGCTAGTATACAGCCTGAAACAAGATATTTACGCTCTAGAAACCTCATAAGCTGCGTCATGCTGTAATCGCATCGTCAGATCTTGCAAATTCAACTTTCTTCGCGCAACAGCTTCGAACGAGTTCATCGCCATCCCATGTCGCAGTGGCTCGGCCTACCACGGCTAAGCACAAAGTGACTGCGCATGAGATCATCTGCGCTTTCCCTGCTGGATCGAAAACTCGAAGGAGGTATCGAATTTCGCTTTCGATTTTGCGAACCCATGTGGCTATACGAAAGAGTATCAACAGTACTATGTCAAAGGAATGGCAAAATTGGAGCAAGGGAAGGGGAAGGAATGGTCGATTAAAAAGAGGGAATTCGAAGTTATGAAGGCAATATGAAGGAATGGGAGGTGAGTCTGGAATGCCAGTCTATCGCTCGCTGAGTTGAGCTGATATGGTGTGATGGCGGTACTCACAGACGAAATGGAACAAACGAAATGCGTGTGAGAAGGGAGGAGAACGAGAATCAATTTCGCAAGATGAAGGTCTCTCTGATTTTGGTGCTGCTTTCTCCAAGTCGGTGAGTGGTTCGGATCCCATGACCCCTGACTAAACATACTGATCATCGTTTCCAAACAATTACAGATCATTGAAAAGCACTCTCTCAATCTTCCCCCTCAACAAAACTCGATCCCTTCTCTTCTTCTCAACCCTCCCTCTTCCTCCTCTGACTCTTCCTCATCCTCTTCCGACCTCGAAGTTGTACCTGAAGCTCCCGATCCCCATTCCAACCACCTCCCTTCCTCAATCACTCACGCCATCCATTCAGAAGTTCGCAAAATCTACGACTATCCCGAAAAGAAAGCTACCTCGTACGACGTCGATCCTCAACAAGGTTTCGTCGAAGTCGAAGTAAAGATTGAGGAGGGTGGAAAGAAACACATGCATTGGCATGAGCAAGAAAATCAAGGAGAAGAGGAACAGGTGGAGAAACAAAGGAATTTAGAGGATGAAATGGATGAGGAAGAGAATGATAATCACTTGTCAAAGGAGGAAGGGCAAGCGAAGATAAGAAGCTTGCTATACAGGATTGGAGATAAACATGGAGATGAGGAGGAAGAGGGAGAAATGGTAGAAATGGGCGAGAAGATCGAGGAAGTTGGAGACCACATCGAAAAGAGTGTTACTACTACTATTCGAGGAGTTGTCGAAATGGGAGAAGGTGAAGAAGACGAGGGAGGTAGCGAGCAGAGGCAAGAGCTGGAGGACCAATTTCGTCAAACTCTCGCTAATCCAGATCTCCTGCAACAACTCTGCAACAACTCATCGATGCGATTGCTACGATGACGAAGATCAAGAGATGGTGCAAGGTGTCATTAGTGGTGATCGATATAGTATGGGGATCGAAGGAGGACTCAATTCAACTTCTGGAGAGGAGGAAGGAAACCACGATTCAGATTCTCTCCACCACTCAATCTCTCTTCAACAACCTCAACCTCTTGCACCTCAACCTTCGACCGAACAACACTCTACGACCTCTCAAGACGCAAGCTCGAACAAGTTGAAGAATCTGAAGAAGAAGAACAAAAGAAACGTAAAAAGGAAGAAAAGAAACAAGCTAAACTCGCTGGAGAATTGGAGAAAGTCAAAGGGGAGAAGAGAAAAGCTGTCGACGAGGTAGTATCGGCTAAGGAGAGAGGAATATCAGACAAGAAGAAGAGGAAGAGGAAGAGTGAGAAAGGAGAAGGATTGAATGTTTGAAAAATTGCGAAAGAGAACAGTTGGGAAATAGCTTGATTTTCCTTCCCCATTGTACTTGTATCGATCTCAATTCGTCGACTGGTAGACCTCCCGAGAGTACTTGAGAGTGAGAAAGAGAGAGAAGTTGAGATTTGTGAAAGTTGCGAAGACTTCTCTCTCTCTTCACAAAATTGACATTCACGTCTCTATCTTTCCTTCTCTTCACTTCTTCCCTCAAATCACTCAAATCACTCAATTGACTCGATTCACGCGTCAAAACACAAGGAATAGCTTCACCACTATCAGAACTCCCTCCAATACTCTTTTGCTCGAATTGCTTCTCTTTCAATCCTCTCAACTCGATAAATCGTAGCAAGATGGGTAAGAACACGTCGGCAAAAGGTAAGCAGTACCTTCCTGCTACTCTCGAGATACTCAGAGCTGATCGAGAAGTCTTATCGTCTAAACCCCGTTTCTNTTTAATTCAGGTTCTTCGACTTCTTCCAAATCGTTCGTCTCTCTTTGAACTACATCAGCTGTATAATGACTGATGTCAACTCGATGAGGATTGAACAGTCGAAAAGGTGTTTCAGAGGGAACTCAAAAATATCGCGATTTTTACACTGTTCGTCGAATCTGTTCGCTAACATTCATTGATCTTGATGCTGATATAGCGGGTACACCGTTGTGAACAGGCAATGGCAGAAGATTTGAGGAAAGACAACCCAAATGCGAAAGGACTTCGGAAGAAAATCAGTGCAGCTTGGAGTAAGCATTTCTCTTTCTAACACTCTCGACGCTGACCTGAGTGCTGTGAATGGAGTGACTTACAGAGAAGAAGAAGACCGAAGATGCTTCAGAGGAAGAATGAGCGAACGTTGTAGGGAAATGGATAGTCTAGCTTTCGAGTTTCGTTGTTTTGAGGGTTTTCATTTCGTCGCTTTCGTCCCTTTCTTTCTTCTGTTGACTTTACCCCTCTGTTCCTTGATACCTTTTGTACTGAAAATCTTCACTTCTGTCCGCTACTTCTCATCTTCTCAATCCAATTTGAGATGTCGCGAAGAAGAAAGCATTTCGAGGACTTTGCCGAGAGAAAAGCGGGAGAATGGTGGTTAATTGCAACGACAATAGTACAACAGGATATGCTTCCAACGATGCTCTAGAGAAGCTGTGGGCTCAACGCAACATTAGCGAAACTTCTCTCTCTCGCTGAAGTTGAGACTCAGAACTCACGAGACTCAAATAACCACCAATCATCGATAGCCCTCCAACCGGTGTACTGGGACCAACAGTTTTAATGAGACCACCCATTTCACCCTTGAAGAGTAGGAGAGCAAAGATTGAGCTTGAGAAGAGAGTAGTTCCTGCGATGATCAGAGGAACGGCGAGTCGTTTCGAGTGGATCGGATGTTGTGAGATCGCTAGGAGGGCGACTGTACATTGATTTTAGGGAGGTGATAACAACATGAGGCAGATGGGAAGAGTGCGAGGGACATGAGAGGGAGGTAGAAACAACAATAGCGAGAAAGTTAGCTTTTCCGTAGTCACCAGAAGGAAGCGGACGAAGCTTACCTCCGTTCATGATAGAGTATTGACTAGCCATACCCTGTGAAATGGCACCTCTACTCACTCAGTAATAAGAAAGAGTGAACCTTGAGAATACGAGACTCACTCAAGTCGCCGCTTGATCTCCCAATCTAGCCTTGAGTGCGTGAGGCCCGAAAGCGCCTCTCAGAATTCCCGAAGCACCTGTCAGCTCGTTTGGATTCTTGCAATCAGTCGTCGAGTGTCAGATGAGAGAGATGAGAGAGAGAACGAGAAACTGACTAAGTAGAGCTCCTGCTTTCCATGCTAACGCGGACGAAGCATGGATGAAAGGCATATTGATATAATAGCGTCGTAGCTGAACTGAGTGAATGGGAGGAAGAGAAAGAGCGATTTTGATGAAGCGATTTCGGCTTGATCTTGGATCAAATCCCCTCAATCGACGACAACCTCTAGATAGCCTAGTGATACTTTCAGATGTACCCAACTAGCTCAGTAATCAAAGCCGACCCTTACCTTGACTGTCGACCCTTTACTAGCTGAAATAAACCACTTTGAATCGATCAATCAACTCGCCCTTCAGACTCACCTCGAGATAGTCTGGTGGAATCCATGAGATGCTTAGATGATGAGAGTGGGTAACTGTGTCGAGATGGAGTGTTAGATCAGCGTAAAGGGAAGAGATGGAAACGAGGAATCGAAACGCACCTCGTCAGAATCCCAAACTCTTCAATTCGTGTCGTTAGGGTAGGCTACTAGTACAGAGGTATCGAAAAGAGAAGAGAAGGAGAGAGTCGCAGAAGGGGTCGTCAAGAGGGTCCGCGGAGTCCGCTGGTAGGGAAATAGGAGAAATCTCCCTTTCCTCTTCCCTTCTCTTACCTCCTTCCACTACCTATCGAACACGGGTCAAGTCTCGAGGCAGGACTATCCGTATCTCGTAGTGTGTCGATCGCTATCATCGGACTAGGCTTTAGGTTCGTTTCCCTTCTCTCGTCTCCTGTTCTTCCCTCTGCCGACTGCCGACCCGCTGATCCTCGCTGCTTGTCGCCGACACTCTGCAGCCTCATCGCCTCCTTCTCATCGTCTCCCTGCCTCGATCACTTCCTCCTTCTAGAACTTCCTCGCATCTCCCCTTCGAACTTCCGATTCTCACTTCTCGTTCTCCCCGCTCTCCTGCCTTCCCTTCCTGACGTCTACCGCTTCTCCCTCACCTCATATTCTTGCACCTACTCTACTCCTCAGACCCTCCCATCACTCCTTCCTTCCGCCAACCGCTCTCCCAATCAGACATGTTCAACCGTCTCCCTCCAGAACTCGTTCGACAAATCATCGAATTTGCCATCCCTTCGCCTTCTTACCCCGCCTACAAAGCACGCCAAAGCAACTTACAGGCTTTCTGCCTCGTCTGTCAATACCTGAAGGCCATCGCTCAACCTCTCTTATTCGAGTTCGTTGTGGCGTCGGACTCACCTCGAACAATCAATCAAGCACTCATTGTCGCGCAATCGAAAAGATGGACAGGATGCATTCGGGAAGTGCTGATCATCAAGTCCGGATCGATTGGAACAATCACGTCACGATTCGAACGTTTGGCAAGGAACGGGAGAGGTCTGCGAAGTCTCACGTTCGCAGAACTCGAGGAAACCCTTGATGTTTCGCTCTTAAGGAACCTACCGCGTCAGTACTTACACACTCTACCTCACCGGTCTGTAATGTCTGACGCTTCGTTCGTCTGGCACACAGAGCTACAGCAAGTACGATTCTTCGGAAAGTCATTCAAGATCAGCTCGCGATTCGTTCTCCCTAGGCTCGAGTCTCTCATCATCGACCACCGTGGTGCATGTGCTCTATTACCTATGCTGAGCCCGACAGTCCTTCCCGCCCTTCGGAACTTGGCAATGCCCTTCACGCACGAAGGCAACTTCCGCGAACTTCGCCGCTCTCGTATCGCCGATCTCAGCGGACAACTCGATGCGATATTCTTGGGGGTTCCCGAACCCAAACCACACCGCACGTACGATCACACGGACTACTTTCCCGCCGCTTCCTCATCCCGTACCCTCTTCGATTTGTGGAGAATCTCGCAATTCAGTGTTAGTTTTCAGGTATCCCCGCACCCCACCTTCCGTCGCTGGATTGATCACCTGCGTATACCCAAACGACTCGGTGCCGCAAATCTCGAGCTCTTGGTGTCCAAGATGGAGCAGGATGGTTCGGGTCTCAAGTCTATTTACTTGTCTCCCGAGTGGCAGCATCAAGCTAGTCCGCTGTTGTTGGAAAAGCTCAGGTGGGTCTGTCAAAAGAAGTCGATTGATGTCATTTACGAGAAGGAGGATTGGGTGGGGCGGGGCGCGTACATCTCGGAAGAGTTCTGCAGAAGACAGCGGGAGCTCAGAAAACTGGAATCGGCATGAACAGTGCAGATGGAGGCGCGAGGGGAGGTGATGTCAGGATAGAGGGGAGAACGGATGAAATGCGCTAGGAGGAACGAGTCGGAATGAAGCAAAGGAGTTGGAATCGTTTGGTAGATTTTGCTTTCCCCTTTCTAATGTACCGTTTTGCGTCCCTTTTACCTTCTACCTTCAAGGATATGCCCCTGCGACGAATATCTGCAACTTGCTTTGTGTTTTCCTTGAAATCGGTTCAATTCGAGGAGATCAAGCTTGCGAAACCATTTCGACTTCGAATATCACTTTGCTTCTTGCTCCTATTCGCTTTTCATACTTCTCACTAGCGTCGACGGAAGGTCATCGAAGATCGTAAGCTGGAAGGCGACAGAGAAGTAGAGATGTCGAATTGCGAATGAGCGAAACAAATTCTCACCTCTTCACCTTTCACTTCTCTACCTCAGATTCCGGTCAAACTTTCGCAGTACAATCAGGATTACCTCAGGAAATAGTTAAGAAGCTCGCGAATACCCTCAAGCCAGTCCTCGTCTGATCAAATCACTTCTCCCCTTCATCAAACATCGCCCTCTTCTTCGCCNGTATCGGTCCCCAATAGCAGCCTAACCAGCTAATCAGCCTTCACTCCAGTCAAAGGGTCAAGCCATCAGCGAGCTCCCTCAACGACGATGTGAGTCTTTTTCGAAACTTTCAAATCAGTAACCATGCCAATCCGCTTTTGGGACTTTTTGTGACCTTTTCCCACTTTACTCCCTTTTCGCGACCTTTACATCCACTTTCGTTGACCTTTCGAATTGTACTTTTTGTTTCAAGATGTACTTTTCTGCTTTCACTGTACTTCACTCCTCATCGCCAACCACTCTTCCCATGACTCTTCGAGCTGCACTCATCAGCGAAAGGTCGACGAAGTTTGAGAGTCAAGCCAGGGTCTATTTTGCCTTGCCTGAAGCAGAATAGGCACCGCCGCTTCGAAGTTGCTCAATGGTTTCGAAAGATGTGAGTCGAGGGGTCAAAGAAGCGAAGAAATCGAGGCGTACGCGCGAAGGAGAGGTTCCGGGGAAGTTTCGATAGTCGAAGCGCGGGACTTGACCGAAAATTTCGATCTTTGAAATTTGAGGGAGCGCGCCTCAAGTTTCTCTCTTCCCTTCCTTCATCTCACTCGTCAAACTCGACATCACTCCCTCGCCTGCAAATGCGCTCATACCCACTTCGATACTACTCAAGCTTGCTGCACACCGGTCTCTGCCTCCCCACGATGTCTTGTCGCGATTGTGAGTTCATTGTTTACCTCGGTCGGAACGTGTTTTTTTTGGGGTTATTCACTAGCGGCAGACCTTACCTCTCTCAGCGCTTTCGGATTAACATGTACGTTCCTCTCGACCCTGATATCTCACCGTCACGAGCTTGCAGCCGTGGCGGCCTCTTGACACAATGCTGATTAGTTCTAGAGCATTCATTCAACTTTGAACAGATTTCGACTCAGTTTGCCTGCCTGTCCTCCGCGTTTACACTATTAAACTTCTGTCTTGTACGTCTCACTGCTTCTACACGTCATTCTCCATTCTCGCCGTTCGCTATATTCCTTCCTCTTCTCTGCTGGTCGTAGGGGTCACTGACGCCGTTCGAATGACCCTATACAGCCCCGTGTCGATTGAGGTTGTTCCGACCGATCGATTCGGTTTTCGACCTGTCTAAGCTTGCTTCGATAATGTTCCGCCTCTCGCTTTGTAGGTCGCTCTCATCGCTTCGCCAGCCTCTATTGCAGCGGTTACACTTCTAGAGCAAGATCACGAGCGGGAATTGGGAGAAGATGCTGGAAGAGGATGAAGCTGAGTTTCTCCGATTCTTTTACGTTTCAGTAGCCGGGGAAAGTGAGAGCGAAGAAGCCTACTTTGGTATCGCAGCCCTGTTCGCAATGAAAAATAACCTTTATCTCTCTCTTTTGTGTCTCTTCAGCGAGGTTTTGCCAGGTTTTGCAGCGACTTTTCTCCGCTTTTTCGACCTTTTGAGAGGCAACTTTTCGTTTCACCTTTTGAAAAGCTCCTCGCAAAGGTCTTGTGAAGTGCGACGAAAAGGTACCTGACTTCATCGACCTTTTCGGGACCTTTTCAACCCTTTTCTACCTTTTGACAACCTTTTGGTACTTTTTGCGAACTTCAAATCGATTTGGCATGGTTACTGAGGCTTCACTTCTCGTCATCAATCGAGATGCCTCGACTCCAACTAACTTGTCGATTGTTGCTATAGCGTAGTATCTTTAAGCGTCATCCTTGCTCCTCTTGAATCCCGCAAAACCCCGAAACCCGCTCTTTCTCCTTCTCTTTCTCCTCCCCCTCTTTTACCAACATGTCGTCCAAAGGTGGTAAATGTGTGGTCTGTGGAGTCATGTGTGAGACAAGATGCTCTCAATGCGCTCAGCAAGGGCTGAACTGGATGTATTTCTGCTCGAAGGAACATCAAAAACTCGTAAGTCCCTGAAATTCTTCCCTCGAAAGTCATCTCTTCCGTCTCCGAGCGACTTGGCTGACATCGAGCAAACCGTTAAATCACAGATCTGGACAACGCATCGAAGGATCTGCGGAATCTCTTCGACGTTTCGTTGGCCCTCTTTAACGGATTCCGAGGCGGAGGAGGTGCAACAAGCGATGGAAGACACAAGGTCAACTGAGCACGCAAGACTCGATCAACTCTTCGAGCAGATCACAGACCTGGAAGACGCATCGTTTGGTGTACGGAAAGCTTCGCGCTCATCTCAGCGGTTGTTCCAACTAAAGCATATTCGAGCACTTTATAGGAATGCCTTTCGATGATGAAGAAAGAATATGATGAGGATTTGGATGAGGACTTCAAGCATACTACGAGAAACTCCAGGATCGCACAAGTCCGACATCTAACTTACGTCCGGAGGTGCAAATTGACTCACTCTTGTGGGGAGAAGAACGGATGCGCTCGCACGATCTTGGAATGTGCTTCACAAGACCCGATTGGATGCCTACTCGCTTGGGAGAAGTTGCATTGGGAGCAACTATGGACGGCGAAACAGAATTGGGTACCGAGACTTCAACATCGATTAGTTATCTTATTTGCGCTTTTGGGGAAGGTTATAGAGACAAAGGCGACTTCCGGTGACGACTTACATAACTGATACCTTCACACTATTGAAGAAGTCTGGGTAATATTGACTAGACTCGGAGTTGATTCGGGAGGATTGATGAGGACCGTCTTAGAACTTCAAAGGTTGAAAGCAATCGGCAGAGACGGACCTTTCGAATAGTCTTAGTGTTCAACACCTCATTCTTATCATTATCCCCATCGCATTTTTGCATTCAGTCATTTTGTACTCCCTCGTTGTATCATCTGATCATCCTCGTACTCATTCGCATCTTCGCATTCCCTTTCTCACACGAGCAGACGAGACAGTTCCGAATCGATATAACAACAGTTCAGATAAGAGAGTGAGAGCGGTTACAGTACAACAACATTTCCGATTCCTTGTCCGACCCGTCAGACCGCCATCCCTGTTCCGATCTCATCCCATCTCATCTAACCTCAGTGCCCTTCAGAGATACAGCTTATGCGCCTCGAGCCCTAGATCCCGACGATCTCAATCGAGTTTCCCTCCTCTTCTCTCCTCCAACCTCCCTCTTCCCTTCGCTCATACGTGACCTCGACCCTCTCTCTCGCCACAGCGGTCCAAGCGTACCACTCAAACATCTTCAGCATTCCTCCTCCCCACGCCGGCTTCAGATACTCCCTCGTTTGCGCTTCATGGGAAGTGAGATCGAAATCAAGCGAGATAGTTTGAAGAGTTGGACAAGAGGAGAGAGTAGAGAAGAGAAGTGGGACGAGGGGGGAGTTGGAGAGGAGATGAAGAGGTGCGGTCCAGGCTGGAAGAATACCGATCTCGAATTGAGAGAGTAGAGAGAGGGAGGGAAGAGGAGAGAGGAGGAGAGGTAGATCTCGCTCGATTGTCAAACGGTCTGAGGCGATCTTGAGTGAGGTGAGAGATGGTGCGAAAGAGATGAATGGTGAGAGAGTGTCGGGGAGGGAACGGGAAGAGATCCGCAGTGAAGTGAGAGGAGTTGGATCGACGAGTTCGAGCAGGGAGGCAAGCAGTGGAATTGCGAGTGGTGACTGTCCGAAGGTAGTATCGGATACAAGGTAGTTCAATGAGGTGAGATGTTTCAGCGGTCGGGAGTGAGCGGGAGTCGATAGAGGCGGAGGAAGAACGCCAGAAGCGGAGAGCTGGACTGCGATTTTCAGCGAAGTGAGATGAGGTAGCCGAGGAAGGAAGCTGAGTAGGAAAGAAGGGTGATGGGGAGATTCGGCGTAGGATGTATCGAGAGTGACATGTCGAAGATTTGGGAGGCTTCGATCTGCCGAATTCGAGAGATCGAGTTGGGAGAAGAGTCGCTGTGCGAATGAAGGCGTCGTTGTGAGCTCCAGAGAATGTAGAGAATTGACCGAGGGGAGGAGGAATTCGACGGGAACTCCTACGGCTCGTTCGACGTCGTGAATGTTTGCGTAGATCCAGAGTCGCTTGACTTGCTTTGCGATCTCTTCGTTCCCGATCAATAGCACGAGCTTCTTCCTCGAATTCTCCTTGGCGAAAGAGAGGATAAAGTTGGTCCATAGGTATCGAGACCCGAGAGGCCGCCAGTCTTGCGAGAGGAGGGAAAGGGTCGATCCGAGCGAACGCTGGAGAGCGAGGGAGGAGGAAGGTGTGTCAATGAGAGATGTATTATCGTTGAAGAGGGGGTCGAGGTGCTGGAAGATCTGAATCAGGATGTCGAAGGGGAGGATGGGAAGCATGTTGGGTGGGGAATAAAGAAGAGGAGGATCGCTGCCTTTAGCGAAGCGAAGTGGGACCTACGAGATCGAGCAGGTTATCAGCGAGGTCTTCAACAGTATTCTAGTACCGTGCCGGACTCACTTTCGACTGTAGGAGAAGAGCGATTCGAGTCCCGAGATGAAAATTGCGAAACAGCGAGGAAACAGCGAAGTCGAGATGATGTGTTTCGTAGCGGCGTTTAGGATGTTCTGAGTAGAGATAAGTGCCGCTCCAGATTAAGTATCGCCGCTCCCGTGAATCGCTGGTGAAAGGTAAGAGTTGAACGATCCGCTCGCTCTTTTTCCCACTCTAACTCTCCACACTTCTAGCCAATCACTTCGGTACCTAGCTCAGCGGCACCTTAAGCCCTCTATATACCCACCAGACTACTCGAGAAATTCAGCGCGCCTCTATCCACAATCTCAATCTCGAATCGTCACTGAAATCGGATCAACTCTTCTCACTTTAAACGGGAGCAAACTAGGTGGGAAAGGGTAGCAAAGGGTAAGTAATACTTCCTCATATATCTGGAAGCTACACGCTTTGGTTCGAGAGGGATGCGATGTCCGAAGTTGCTCGAGCGGGGGAATCGAATGCTGACCCTGCTTGGTACCCTGTAGAGATGACGACCGCCTTCACACTCATCTTGACCTATATCTTAGGTGGCCTCACTTTCGTCCCTCTCTGTATCGCCGCTTTTCTCGCTTTCCTCTTCTACACTTCTCCAGTCGTCCTTCATCCTCCTCCTCCTCCTTCCTCCTCTACCAAACCGAACCTCACACCTCAATTCTCAGAATTGAAATCAAAAGAAGTGAACGAGGAAGATCAAGAACCGGTGACAGTGTATCGAGCAGGGTGGATTACAGCGAGAAGATCTTATGAACCACAGTTGAACGGGAACAGTGATGGAACTTATGTCGGAATGCTCACGAGCGGGTATCGATCGTTTATGGACAACCGATCCAAGGATCCGAGGAGGTCGAAACCGAAAGATCGATTCTTTGCCGTTCTAAAGCAAAACATCTTGTTCCTTTACGAGAGTGAGGAACAACAGGAATGCTGGGCTGCGATCGAAGTGTCGAGCCATGATGTCGTAGTTTATCCGGAGGGGAATGTAGATGGAGAATTCTGGGTCAAGCGGACGGCAATCGAATTGAAACCGAAAGCGAGAACAGAGGGAGAGGGTAAGGAGAAGGATGAAAGTGTGGTGGACAAGAAGGAAGCTGCAACGGTCGAAGGTCAGGCAGAAGGGCTTACTTATGATCCCGAAACGGGGAAACCTTTGCCTTGGTTCATCTTTGCGAAAGTCAATTCCGACAAAGAAGACTGGTGAGCTTGAGTCTTCTCTCTTTCGGCTCAAACAAAAGCTCATCTCATTGTGGCCAGGTATCACTCCCTCGTCGTCGCCTCTCGTATTGGTACTCCTACTTGTGCCACCGAAACCGCCAAGGATCGAGCCCTCTTCTCGTCAGACGACATGTCCCATCTCGTCGACTCGATCGACTCACTTCCCGACTCGATCCCTATGAGATGGTTCAACGCACTCCTCGGTCGAATCTTCCTCTCCGTCTACCGCACCTCTTCCCTCGAATCCTACATCACCTCTCGAATCGTTCGCAAACTGAAACGTGTCAAGATTCCTTCGATGCTCTCCGAAATCCAAGTTCGTGAAGTCGACGTCGGATCCTCGACTCCACTCTTTTCGAAGCCCATGTTGAAGGAATTGACACCAGATGGAGAAGCGAGTATGGAATGTCACGTTTCGTATGTCGGAGCAGTGAGGATCACGATCGAAACTGTTGCTACCGTCTCTATCTCCTCTCGGTTTAAACCTTACTCGGTCAGACTCGTACTCGCGGTCGTATTGGAGGAACTCGAGGGAACCTTGTTGTTGAAGATCAAGAAACCTCCTTCGAATCGAATTTGGTTTGGATTCACTTCGATGCCGAAAATCAAGCTGGCAGTCGAACCTGTTGTCTCGACAAGGCAGCTCAAGTGGAGTCTGGTTACTTCACCGATTGAGTCGAGGATTCGAGAAGTCGTATGTTCTCAGTTTTGTCTCTTTTCTACTCCTTCACACGGTTGACAACCAAATTCTTCCCTAGATTGCCGAATCGATCGTCGTACCTCACATGGACGACCTCTCCTTCTTCTCGACGCTTCCCTTCCCCGCAACCGCTCGAGGTGGTATCTTCGGAGCAGCTCTTCGCAAAGATCGACCGGNTCTCAACGTTCCCGCGTCGTCCTCCGACACCATCTCCAAGGGTGAAACAGATCTCATGTCACTAGTGGAAGGAGGGGAAGAGGAAGGAGCTTTGGAGGATGAAGGATCAAAGGAAAAGGCGAAGGAGGTCGAGGGAGTCTTGATCAGTGAAGGGAAAGAAACGGTTGAGAGAGCTCGACAACGTGTTCGTCGACATTCGAATTCGAGTATCATCGAGGAGGAAGGAGGTTACCCCAATCCAGCGCTCGAAGCTAGATCACCTACGAAAAAGCCCAGTTCGATCAAAAGTACGAACTCTGCCGCTTCGACCTCGGTTTCGAGTTTGGCTGGATTGGCCAGTGCTAGGTTGGCCAGTTGGAGGGAAAAGAAAGATGAGCAGTATGCTGGAAGTAGTGAGGAGGTAAAGGACAAGGTGGCAGCCGAGAAGAAGAGATCCTCAAGTTGGTTCACCAAGAGCAATCCCGCTTCCCCTGCCCAACCTCCGTCAGCTCTGGTCTCCACCCCTTCGACCTCATCCCTCGCCTCTCTACCTCAAGCTCCACATCCTGCAACGAAACGACAAGACTCTGCCAGTTCAGCTTCCACCGCTTCTTCTTTCCTTCCCCTCAACGAGACTGAACATCAATCTCCGGCTTTGGCCTCTACGCAACAGCAAGAGGTATCAGCAGCGAAATTGAGGGAGATCTTGACCCAACGAGCAGAATCGAGGGATAGAGAGAGGAAGGAGAAAGAGTTGGCTGTGATCGAGGCGGAACAAAAGTTGGCGGAAAAGGAAGAAGTTGCAGAATCTCCTCGAGTGTCAATCCCTCGTCCGAGCGTTGAGCGCCAGCCCAGCAATCTATCCCTCACCGCACCTTCCGACATTCCCGCTTCTCTCCCCCTCATCTCTTTCGACGCAGCTTCGCCCTCAGCCGCCTCTCCCGTCATACCAGCTCAAGTCCCGCTCCCTTCTTCCTCTCCTGATCTGACAGCTACCTCGAGCGCTCCACCTCTCCCAAATAGACCAGCATGGATCAAACCGACAGATCTCGATCTCCCGACTCCCGTTGCGCCTCCTACTTCCCTCCCTCCGCCTCCTCCACCGATTCGACGCTCGCCCTCACACAACGCCTCTGCATCTGTCGACTCTCCCTCTTCGAGCGCTTCAGCCACCACTACTGCTTCTCTCCTCTCGTCTTGGCGTGCGAAAGCAGCCGACAAGGAAGCACTCGCTCAATCCGTCCTGCAAGCGAAAGAGAGCATGAGGAAATGGGGAGCTGGGTGGAATGCTCGACGGACAGCTGGTAGACCTGCCGATGCAGAAGGAGCAGGATTGATGTCGGAGACTACATCACAAAAGGAGGAGGATCAAGAAGATTACCGAGATTATAGAAAACGAACAAAGTCGGGTATCGAAGATCAGGCATCGTACTATGGACCTTCGGAATCAAGAGAAGCTTCTCCACCCATCTCACCTCGACGTCCTTCTCACACTAAATCCCATTCGACCGCTTCTCCTTCTCGAATGAGAGCTTCTTCCACCGCCTCGACTCATTCGACCCTTGCGAATGCAACTGCACACTTCGATCCAGTCTCCTCTTCCTCGACCACTTCCCTTTCTGCAGTACAGCCACAGTTGAACACTTCGAAACCTTTACCTGTCCCTTCACCTTCTACATCTCCTTCGAAACCTCCAGGCATGATGGGAGGAAGTCCTGCAGGAGGAGGATACGGGTATCGACCTGCTACGATGATGCAACTCCCAGGGATTCGGGACGAGAGCAGGAAGAAGCTGGTCAGTGAAGATCATCTCGGAGGAGGCACTGCTATCGTCGAGACGAAGAAGGAGGTTGAAACGAATGGAAAAGACCAGGCGATAGATACTCCCGTTACTCTCGCCAAATCAGACATCACCGTCGTTACTGCGCCGGCCTCGACTGTCCATCAAGAGACCGAATCAAACAAGATCGCTCCTCCTTCTCTCCCTCCTCGTCAAGCTGAAGTCTCTACTCCCGCACCTCTTCCTGCTCTTCCGACTCGCTCTGAAGAAGTCGCTCGAGCTCTGCCAGTACTTCCGCCTCGTCCTAACATTGAAGAGACGCAACCGGTTGTCTCCGACGCGACTCCCCCTTCTTTACCTCCTCGATCGATATCTCCAGCTCCACTGGAGACTACGACTTCACCGCCTCGACCAACCTCCTCAAATGATATTGAAAACATAGCGGATGAAGCTGGGTGGGGAATCGAGGAAGGGAAAGCCGAAGGAGAGGCACCGCAATAGTTTTGTTCTCGTAGTTTTATTCACAACTTGGTGATACTATCTTACTCTCTTGCACGCTCTCTCTGATCGTCGCCATCGTCGTGGAAAGCAACAGATGCTGAGGAGATTACACACATCGAGATTGAAAGCAGAGAGAGGGTACAAAATAGTAACGAATAACAAGCGATCGAGAGAGACAAGCTGAACCTACTTCCTTCCTTCCCCTATCTACTCCTTCTAGTCTATTTCTTAGCCTTCTTCGCAGCAGGACCGGCAGGAGTGCTAGCACGAGAAACGTCACTCGCTCCATCTCCGGCTCCAGCGGGAGCCTTTCGCTTGCCCTTGGCAGCAGTCGACGGTCCAGCAGTCGAAGATCCAGCTTCTCCCGTTGACTTGCGACCTCCTCGCTTCTTCGGTTCTTCATCGCCAGTTTCAGGTGCGAATTCCTTCTCGACGAGACCGACGAGAGTAACACATCGACGACCGATTTCGATAGAAGTACGCTACGGAGTGGAGAAGGATTAGTGCGAGAGCCGGATCGTAGAGGGAAAAAGGACGTACAGATTTCATGAACCAATCGAAGCGGAAAGCAGGCCACTCGTTGATATCTCGCTTGATCTTTTCGTAAGTGTCGTCCTTTCCAACGCCGTACTTGGCCAATTCGACGAGTAAGAATCGATCTTCGTCATCTGAGTAAGACTTGCCCTTCGTTTGGTTGGCGTAGACGATCTTCATTTGTTGGAGAGGGTAAGGAACAGAGGCAACCTTGGACTTGATGAGGTTCTCAACTCGAGCTTCCTTCGCACGTTTAGCATCAGCAGTCGAGAATCGAGTCTTGAGACGTTCGTACTCTGAGACAGATGAAGAGGTTTCATGAGTTTCGCTTCAAGTCGATAAAATGCGAACGAGACGCTTACCTTCGATCTCTTCCCAACGATCCCAGAAGACTTCAGAGTACGCCTTGACTTGATCAATATCCTTGCTGGTCACTTCGTGAGCGATACCGGCGTAGTCGTCCTTTCCGTGCACTTCGACACCGCGACAGAAGAGCTGGAAATCCCTCTTGTTCCAATTTGAGAATCCGAGAGGAGAGAGCTCTTCCTTCTCTTTCTGCTCTTCTTCCGTGAGAGGTTCGGCTATTGGGGATAGATGAGATGTCAGCACGAGTGCAGCCAGAGGTGTGTAAAGCCAGAAAAGACTCACCACTATCGATAGCTGCTTGTTCGGCAATTCGTTCCTCCTCTAGCTGTTCAGGAGTGATACCCTCTCCTCCCTTTCCAAGTACAGCCTTTTCTTCTCGTTGTTGCTAAAGAATCGGTAGAACCTAGTCAGCTCGAGATTCGGCAGAAGGGTTGAACTTGAGAACTCACTCGAAGGTAAAGCTGTTCCTTTTCTTGAATCTCGATGAGACGAGGAGGGAAGAACTTGTAGTCGTCACTGCAATTCTCTTCCAAGCTCAGTTTATTTGGTTCAGGACTGAGAATGAAAGGAGAACTCACGCGATGAGAGATTTGGGACCTCGGGGACCTCGAGCTCCTGGTCGAGCGATACCAGTCTGGAGAGCGTTGCTGTAGTAACCGTCGATGTTGTAGTTTGATTTCCTCTCCCTCTTCGTAGGTTCGATCCAAAGAAGGTTCGCAAGTTTGTTCGCAGCGGCTTGTTGATTCTTCTTTCCGTACTCCTCTCCTTCCCATTCTGTCGTTGTCTGTGCGGTAGAGTTGAAGATTTGAAGGTCATCGAAATTGAGTGAGGCGTATTTCGAGTTGAGCTCTTTCGTCTTCTCCTCTCCTCGTCGAATGATGTTGTCGATATCGTCCTCGATCGTCATCGATTCTTTCGCATTGATGATCTTCTCGGCACCGTGTTGGATCATGTCGACGAGATCGTCCTTGTTCGCAGCTGTACAATCACACTGCAACATCAGTCTGGAAAGGGCCGAAACTGAGGAATCGATGAACGTACTTTTGGTAGAAGGTTGCGATCTTCCTTGTTGAATGACCAATTGATCCAACCTCAACTTTTGAGCTGCACGTTCCAAAACCTTCTCCTCGACTGCATTCTCCGTAACGAATCGGAACACGTAAACTTGTTTCGTTTGTCCGATACGATGAGCACGATCCATGGCTTGCAAGTCAGCTTGAGGATTCCTGTAGATCCGTTCAAGTCCATGATCAGTGTCGGTGTGCGCGAGATGGATCATGCAAACTCCGAAGACGTACCAGTCAGAATCGTAGAGAACGACAACATCGGCCGAAACCAAGTTGATACCGAGACCTCCAGCACGAGTAGTGAGCAAGAAGATGAACTTTTCTGAACCAGGTTGGTTGTAAGCGTCGATTTGTTCCATTCGATCTTCATGGGCGGTTCCTCCATCAAGTCGGCAGTATTCTGAATGACGATGTCGTGTCAGCTTTAGGCAAGTGAGAGCACGTGAGGGAGACGTGAGCTTACGGTACTCCCGGAACAAACAGTAATCTTCGAGGATATCGAGAACACGACTCATTTGAGAGAAGATGAGAACTCGAGAACCTTTCGCCTTCATAGCTTTGAGGAGTTTGTCAAGGACCAACATCTTTCCAGCAGCTTCGATAAGATGTTCATCGGTGGTGAAAGGAGGTCCAGGTTCAGCTCCGTCGAAGAGGTAAGGGTGGTTGCAGCATTTCTAGTTTCGTCGATCAGTAAAGTCAGCGACGCACGAATAAGGGTGAAACGAGAAATTGAGACTCACTCGAAGCTGCATGACGATGTTTTGTAACCTAGTCTTTCCTTCTTTCTTTCCACCAGCTCCGTTGACAGCATCGATATCCTTCTCCAAGATACTCTTGTACCACTTCCTCTGCATCTCAGTCATTCCAACGTAGACATTGATCTCCTTCTTCGGTAAGAGTGACTTCTCGACATCCATCTTGACTCGACGGAGGAGGAAAGGTCGAAGAACGGAATGGAGTTGTTTGACGACCTTGTTCGAAGCTTCGTCTTCGGCAGCTTTGTCGATAGCTTTAGGTGCTGGCGCTTCACCGTTCTCCCCTTCTTCTTTGACTTCTTCAGGAGGAGCTTGCTTCTCGAACCAGGCATCGAAATCGGCGACATCCGAGAAAACGTCGGGAAGAAGGAAACTGTGCAGTCAATCTAGGATTAGCTCACTCGTCAATCAGTGAGGCAAAGAAGTATGGCGTACTTGAGTAGAGCCCAGAGTTCGTGCAAGTTGTTTTGGAGAGGAGTACCAGTGATTAACATCCTTCCTCGAGAATCGAACAATCGAACGATTTGTGAGAGCATTGAGTCGACGTTCTTAATGCGGTGAGCTTCATCGATGACGATGTAAGCCCAGGAGAGTTTCTTGAGTGCGGATTTCTCTCGGAGACACATTTCGTACGAGGCGATGAGGATGTCGAAGTCGCCGGGGAGAATTCGTTCAGTGATAATCTTGGCCTAGAGTTATAACAAAGTCTTCGTCAGGATCGCGAGCGACTGTCAGTGAGTAAGAAGAAACGATAGACTTACCCTTTCCTCCTTAGTTCCAGTCAAACTAACAGTGTTGAACCCAGGAACCCACTTCTCAATCTCTCGTCTCCAGTTGTCGAGAGTACTCTTGGGAACAACGACAAGATGAGGACCGTGAATGCCTCGGTGGAATTTGAGGTAACCGAGGAAAGCGATAGTTTGAAGAGTTTTACCAAGACCCTAATTCAGTGAACATTGTGAGCGACTTGGACGTGTCCTGAAGAGGTGAGAATGGTATACCATCTCGTCGGCTAAGATACCGTTGATACCGTTGTAATGAAGACCGCACATCCAGTTCAAACCTTGAACTTGGTACTCTCGCATCTTTCCTCCTTTGACGACTGTGGGAGAAAATGGACCAATTCAACTAAGATCGCTCGCAGCTGACACTGAAAGATCGCTCACAGGCAGGAGATTCGGTGAAAACGAAAGGTCCTTCTTCTCCCTCATCTCCATCTCCCTTTCCTTCGGCAAGAAGTTCGGCGTCTTCTTCCTTTTCAGACTTTCGTCCACGGGATTGCGCAGCTTTACCACGACTATACATCGACAAATTGTACTAAGTAAAGTCGAAAGTGATGCAGAGTAGAGAGAGAATCGAGAACTTACCGACCCTTTTGTTTTCCTGCACTCTCAGCTTCCAACAACAAGTTTGCGAATTCTGGATCACGTTGAGCTTTCAAGTCGCAGAAGTGTTTGAAGAGATCGGTTTGTCCGAGAAGGTAGGTGAAACGTTTGATTGAATCTGCTGATTTGAGGGAGTTCTGTTTTGAACGACTACTTGCGAGCTACAGCGAGTCCAGAAGGGAACGTCAGCGCATAATCTAAGGTAGTTCATGGATATAGTAAAGCGTGGAAAGAGGATAGGAGGACATACCTTGTCGTCAAGCTTCTTCTTCGCTTCCTTCTTTGCAGTCAACTTCTTTCCATTTCCTTCCTTCATGACGACGTCTCCGCTAGCGGTACTCTCTACTTCACTGTCTTCCTGTTCCTCCTCCTCTTCCTCCTCTACTGCTTCTTCCTCTTCTCCTTGCTTGACCGGTTCTACTGAATCTCCAGCTGTTGAAGGTACCCTTGATACTTCGTTCGATTGAGGGATGTAGTCTGACAATGCATCTGCTGGAGTTTCTGCTCCGTGACCGAGTGCCGAGATGGTTGGATTTGGATGAGACTGAGAGGGAGGAAGAGAGGAGAGCAAAATTAGAGGTATAGGTTAGTTCGCGTGTTCAGGATATAGATGTGGGATTGTATAACTTACTGCCATCGCTCCCAAGAAGCTGGAAGGGGAGAGAGAGGAGGGAGAGTCGAAACAAGCGATTAGAGATGAAGTGCTATCGAGTGATGCGATCGAACAAGGATGATTGGAGGTGTGCTCGCGCTAGTCTTGACTATCTACGAGTCTCTAACTGCTCCTGGAGGTGTTTGGTGGGCTGTCAGGTGAGTGTGGGAGTGAGAACGAACTCAGTGACTGAATTCTCTCTCTTTCTCTCCAAATCTACTCCCAAACCTCTTCATCTCACTTATCGCGGCACTTGTGTGGGTTCATTCTGTAGCGACGGTATGGTCACAGCCGAACAAGAGGCGGTCACACCGTCCGATCCATTCTAGACGTCGTGGTCGTTAAGAGATAAGTCTTTTCGCATCGCCGACCCGCTTCACTCGAGCTTCTGACCATGTTTCTCTCTGCCTTTGACCTGAGGCAATTCAAATTGACTTTACGGACTTATATAAAGTCTCTACAGGCCCGAATTAAGCTCTTCATCTCTCGAACATTGACGATTCCCAATCTTCTTTCTTTCGTTCTCGCTCTGAATGGTCTCTCTCAGGCTGGTTTCTCAGGTCCCTTCTGCGCAAACGCTACTAGCAGTCGTCTCCTCGACTTGAGAGACGCTGTTGAATTGCAGTAGGAAATGTTGCACTTAGTATGTGAGTGCCAAATGAGCACAACAATGCCAAATGAGCTGAAAATGCTGATATTCTTCGAGCAGAAAACGACTTCAGATCTCATAGAAGAAGGGAGAAGGAAGACCTGCAAGCTCGGTCGGGGTGAGACCGGCGGGGTGGATGGGAGAGAGAAAACAGAAAAACAAAAGAAGTTTTGCGAAGTGGAGCGATTCGTCGAGTCTTCATAGGAGCTGTTCGGGACAGTGATGAAGTGCAGACCGCTCGATAACGTGCAGTTGAAAACCACGGTGGGGAATCAGCGTGCGTGCGTTTGAAGCAAAGCAAAAGACCTGTTGCGAAACAGCAAAATTTGGTCAGCCTCGGAAGCAAGTATGCATGTGCGCAGGTAAACGATGAGAACTTTGTTACGGCTGAATGACTCCCATCAGACCCCTGAACCTTTGTCTCGAACAACGGGGTTCGTTTCGCCTCGCTTTTCCTGACAACGTTTGAGAGCAGCACTGTGTACCCAACACTGCAGATCCCAGGTAAGCCACATCAGGCTCGTCGACTACACTTGTGGTGAAGTCGGCAAAAGTTTGAGAGATGAGGGGAAGAGAAAGGCAAAAACCATTATGTTGGGATTGAATCGACGAAAGCAACTTGAAGCTCATGAGGGTTGTTGTGCCGTTCACGAACAGTGATGGTTGCCTTGAAGAACAAACAGAGAGAATTGCTCTGAAGAGATGTGGCGACTACCAAGTGAGGGGAAGAGAACATGGAGTCAAACAAGGTGCGAGCGGGATAAGGGCAAACAAAAGGGTAAACGTTGTTCGAATAAGCGAAATGTATTGGTCGCGAGGCCGTAGCTCTCAGATCTTGGAANTCTGTAGCTGTAGCTATCAAGTGAGCGAAAGCGTCGACATGGAGAATGCGCTGTCGATAGACTGCAGCTCGAAACATTGCTTGAGATTAACTTTCGAAGATCGCGAGTTCTCAACCTCCCTTGACACGAGAGAAGACGGCAATAATAAGATCGAGTGTTACAGAAACAGGAGGAGATCCATCAAAGCTAATCATCAGCAGATTGATCGTCGTGTCGATTCGCTTTCGAATGATGGTGGACGGCATCTGAGAAACAGCCTTCGTCAGCTCGATCCTGATGAAGACTCATAAGAGAGGCAATTTACCGTCGTCGCTACTCAACAGACTCTCATCCTCCGAGTCGTCCTTGCTCCGCCTTTTCTTGTTCTTGTTCCGTTTCCCCATGCACAACGCCAAGAATAGTAACCCACCGACGACTACAAAAGTAGCTACTCCAACCATGATATACGTCGACATTGAAGTAGAGGTGCTTGAGCTGTCGGAGGAAGAGGAAGAAGAATCGGAGGACGAGGAATCGGAACCACCTATTGTTGTTGCGAGATTTGTACCAGTGCTGTGAGATGCCGATGCTGGAGCAGTTGCTTTCGCTGTCGTGCCATCGCTTGTCGAGTTCGATGATCCTGTTTCTTTGGCTTCGCCTGAACTTGACGATTCTTTCGCTTCACCCGACGAAGTTCCAGTTTCTTTCGATTCGCTCGAGGAAGTGATCGCCGAAGTCGCGTCGAGGTCGGCGGGTGCCGGTTGAGAGATCGTCGGAAAGAAGGACAGAGCGCGAGTTTCTCTCGTGCTAAACGAAGAGCTCGATCAGCGTCTCTCGTTTTTGGTTGAAGATTGCAAGAGGAGACTCACCTATCTGAGGATGGCAATCCAATGTAGGACCCAAGAGCGATGGCTGTCTCACCAGAAGGATCCGAAGCGAGCCAAGTCGTGATGCTGTGTCATTGTTCACAGCGATTAGTACTGAGAAAGGAATCGAAAGAGAGAGAGACGAACTCGGCGGTATTATCCAATCCCTCCCAAGCACATAGAACTTGCACTTTCCAGCTCTCTCCATTTCCATTAGCGCTATACCACGTCCATTTCTCACCGTCTGGACTACAGCCCCAAGTCGAACCATTCTTGTCGATGCCTCCTGAAATCGATACGAAATCTCCGCCTGATCACAAAGCCACGATCCGTTAGTCGAGATCGGTGGAGAATATCTTGAACAGTGACAGGGACATACCTCGAAACGTCGCACTAGCGTTACAATAAGGTGAATTCACGGCCTTCATCCTGACTCCCTCCGAAATCAGCTCCATCTCTTTCCACTGCTTGTCTTCAGGCGTTCGTTCATCACACAAGTACTCGATACTCGTATCATTCCACCAGTATTGAGTCGGTTCGGTCATTGCCATGATGGGAGAAGCGTTTTGAGGGTTGGAGGATCGAGATCAGTAGGTTCGTCGGAAGTTTGAGGGAGCAAAGTGGATGAGAGGTTTAGAGGTTTGAAGAGGGTATAAGGAGTGTCGAAAAGCAGAGAGAGACAAAATGTACAGGTGCTGGGAGAGGGGAAAGAGCAACGATTGGGAGGGGAGGAAAGAGGAACCCGGAACTCCGAAGAACCCGCGGTGCAAGATGGCGGCGTGGGAGAAAGAGGAGGATCGCTGAGAGAATTGAGGGGGAGTGGTAGAGGAGAGGGAATGACGAGAGGATGAGAAGGGGGAGGATTGAGAGGACAATAGGCGGAAGGAAATGAAGGATTTGAAAAGTTTCAGTTCATCTCCTCGTCGAAGAACTTGCAGATATTGACGTGCTCCGGATACGAGTAACGATGTATCGTCTCCATAGTAGGTCGAAGAATTGGACTCTATCGTCGTAAGTAAAGTCAATTGCTAGCCAATTAGAAGAGCATAATCAGTGAAAAGTTGAAACGAACGTCTTTGACCCAACACCAATCCGGATCCGGTTGCCAATGCACACTGCCGAGCAGCATTTGGAAGCTCTGAGATGATCTGTCACGTCGGACCATGTGGCCCAAGAAACAGCCTTCGTGGTCAGGGATGACCTCGCACTTGAAGGAGCCGAATTCCTCGATCTGCCTTGACGGAAAGACGAGGCCTTCGAGAATGAACATGGTACATTGGGGAGGCATACGCCCGAGGAGCTCCTTGAGGGGCACCGGCGACCAGTAATGTTCTCCTCGAGACTTCGAATCATCCCATTTGTCCCAATTTCGCCTGATCAAAACCTCCTCCAGGTACTCGAGTCCCGCCAGCGCCGTTGATAGTGCTGGTAGTACTTCTTGCTGTTCTTTGCCCCTCAGCCTGAGAGAGAGTCGTTCGAGGGCAGGGAAGGATGCGATCCACTGAGGCAGTTCGTCGTAATTCGAGATTCCGTTTCCGTGACAAAATAGCTGCGTTAAAACGGAGGGGTTGATGGCTCGTCCGAGGATTCGACACATCACTGTAGGCGCGCCTCCTAGGGTGACGGTCAGGACTTCGACCGGAGACTGAACGATTCCTGCGGCGAGTTCCATGGTCGGATCGTAGTCGCTATACTGGCCAAGCTCGTGCCCGCTGAATTCGCCAATCGATAATTTGAGTTCTTGTAGAGCGGGGAAGCCGGGTACGAGGATACTGGCGAAGCGTTTGAGAGTCAATTCCGGCCAAAAGATTTCGAACCGCTCTTTGGAAGTCGCCTCGAATAGATCGTAGAAGGGCTTCTCGACGTTCCTTACGGGAACAAATCCGTTGCCTTCGTTGTCCGGAATGAAGTGGCAGTGAAGGGAAACGAGGTTTTGACATCGTCGGACGATTTCGAGCAAGGAATTCATTTGCGAATCCTCCCATTCGACAGCTCTGGCGGCCTCTTCACTTGGGTCATCCCTAAATAAGGTAAGGTATTCAACGAATTCAGCAAGGTGCGGATAGACCTCGAGGTGCTCTGCGAAGTACACCAATCCCTTTCCTGACATTTGGAGGGCCAATTCCCTCCAAAGGATGCGTCTGCCGATTGGCGTCCACCGACGGTTGACCAGCGTGACGTTCCTCGCGAAGTCACCCACTTCTCCAAGTAAGGTGAATTGCCCATAGACGATATCGAGAATGTCTTCGAGCAATTCAGTCGGAAGTGAAGGTACGGGCATCGTAGCCGACGAGTATTAAGATTGACGGCTTCTGGCGGCCTGTGTTGATCTATACAGAGTCCGACGGATAAGTTGCGGCTCTCCAAGCAGCCAAATGCAAAACTTACGAGGGAAGATACGAAGTTCGTGCAATCGAGTCTACTAACGCTCCTCGCGCTCGTGATATAAGTTCAGAGTGGTCTTGACTGCGACCGGTAGAGTTGCAAGTCGACAAGTTGAACTGAGGAAGTGGTAAGAGTAAGCGAAAAGAGCATTCACTCAGACTTGAACTCTTCCATTTCTGCACTTGAAGTCGTTCTCCGAGTATCGTGTGTACCCAAGTAAGCTACTCACTTCGCTCTAGACCGCGAACTATCCGCTCATTAAGTCTTGTCGCAGGTTTGGATCCTTCAACCGTTCCAACTTTATCCGAATCTCTCAACCGCCGAACAACTTTGGAGAGACCTCTAGCACCTCACCACAGCTTATTGAGCCATCTTACCACCTAGCCAGCTGGAAAACACCTCACAAGCGCGACCTTTCTTCTCTCCTATCTTCTCGTTCCCTTCCCTTCCGATCTCATCACAACTCTTCCCTCCTCTATCCCTTAATCGAATCTCTCACAACGTATTCATCATCGAGATCACCGACACACAGTCTTCAAGCTGGCGCAAGAACGGATAGCCCAGTTTGAGGCGCTCTCGAGAGAGAGAGATCCTTCGGAAGAGGGGTCGAAGCGTCTCAGTAGGATCGGAAGAAGCTCGAGCAGTCAGAATGATGGATTGAGTGAAATAGCGAACGGGAAGCTGGTGGTGGAAGCTACGAAACCAGAATCACAACCGAGTAACTTGATGGAACGGCGGAAGGAAAGTTGGAATAGGAGGAATGCTGGGAACAAGAGTGAGTCCTATTCTTTATACTGTCAGACTGAGCTTGGAGAGGCTCTACGGCAAGACGCTTGTGAAGCGCGCAAAGCTGACAATACTTGGAAACTTTCCAGCATATTCGGCTCTCTCTCCCTCAACTTTCGACCCGCCAGATGATAGTCCCTCTTTCAATGACCGAGATCTCACGAGTCAATCTTTGCCTACGACCTTCGACAGGAAGACCTCGGGTGTCGACTTCGAAACTGGAAATATCGAACTTTCACCTGACGACACAGCCGACGAATTCGAAGCTCTCCCTCTCGACAACACTCCTCTCTATACGCCTCTCCCCCAGTCTGAATCAAATCACTCTCTCGAGACGACTACCTCACACTTTACCGATGCTCGCACCGATTTCTCCCCTCCTCTCTCTCGCTCGAATGCGACTTCTCCTCTCGACGTCTCGCCGCTCTCGTCCTCTCCGCTTCGACCCGCCAGTACGACTCGATCCTTGTCATCAGCAGCTATCGCAGCGATCGCAGACACTCCCCCTCGCCCTTCTTCTCGATCCTCTTTCTCTCGCCCACCGCTTCCACCGAAAAGTTCAGCTCGGAATTCGGTCGTCGACAGTCGAAGATCTGTCACTTCGTTATCGTCTTCTGGCGACCTCACGAGTCGGAGTCGTGCAAATAGTTCTGCAATCGGAGGAGGAGGAGGAGAGCCAGTCGTTCGCAAAGTTCCTAGTTTCACCATGTCACCTCCACCGATCGCCTCAGAAGCCACTCCAACTTCGATGCCTACCGCTCTTCCTCCAGCTTCCGCCTCGAACGTATCTTTCACCTCAGGCATCGTGTCAAATCCTCCTCCTCTCGACCTCAATTTCCCTCGACCTCGACCTTCTCTCCCTTCCGCCAATTCTCGCACTCCAGCTCTCTCCCAAGCCGGTTCAGTCGCATCATCTCGCTTCTCCCTCGCATCTGAAAACAGCAGCGGTCTGAGGAACAGCGAGATCTTCCAATCACCCGATATGACGGATGAAGGAACGAACTCGGTCGCTGGTAGTGAATGGAGTAAAGTGAGAGGAGATCAAACGACACCTTACACGACCGACAACGAAGACACTTCGCTCAGTCTATCAGCTCCTCCCATACTTCCCGATGCTCGACCTTCAAGTGAACCGAAACCTTTCGGAGCCGCTCTACAAGTCGATACCTCAACAATGGAGCGACATCCTAGTCCACCTACGGGTATGCCTCCTACTGCGAGCTTAGCGGGATTGGGAATCGGATGGGAAGAAGGGGATTTACACAGCAACTTGGAGGAGTTGAGTCGTTACGCCAAAACTTTGCCGAGTCCACTTCCAAGTCCACTCCCTCGAGCCGAAGCTGCAGAATCTCCACTTGATCGATGGCAAGGAGAAGGAACGAATCGAGTACCCTCAAACGAATCAGGTCCTACTCTCCGACCTGGAGACGCCGGTTCAGCTGTCCCACCTCTTCCTCCGCTCGACCCTCAAAACCCTCTTCCCTCTGCCGGTACTCGTACACGAGCTCGATCGGCAAGTCGCTCTCGAGTGGTCACAAAGAAACCCTCTCTCGTCGACCTCGCTGCAAGTTCCTCTTCAAGTCCTTACTTTGGAGGTCGTTCTGGGAGTCGTTCAAATCCTCCTCCACTACCAAACTCGAACCATGGCGAGCGATCGTCAACACAAGAATCGGAATCTTATCTTACGATGGACGAAACCGATTTTCTGTCGACTGATGATGAAGAGGGTTCAAATTCTTATGGAAAGATGAGGTTCCAAAGCTTCCCAGCTTCTGCTGATCAGTCGCTAGGCAGTTTGAATGGCGGAGGAGATTACTACGGGGTTGGAGGAACAGCGAGCGTTACGAATTCTGCTGGAACTCTCTCACCAAACGGAGTTACCAACTTTTCGAACCTCGCTACTATCAGGGGGAACTCGCCGGATCTGGGATCGGCATTGTGGAAGTCGGATCTGGTGAGGGTCATGGTTGATGACGAAGATGGAGAAAAGATTGTTCCTGGAATTCTTGATTGGAGTGGGAAAGCGATTGAGATGGCAGAGGTACCAATCAGTGAGCTTCCCTCGTTGATATATAGGCTACTGTGGCTAATCGGACTACACTCACAGCTACAACTCATCTCATCTTGGCTCGAACTCCGACTCCTCTGCTCATTTCGCCTCTTCTCAATGTCACTTTACCGAATCTCTCTCACGGTCTCGTTGTCCTCGACATCAGGTAAGTATCTTACGTCGCTCAATGTCAAGTCTTATGCTGACCTCCAACTTTACTGTGCAGTCTGTGTGGACTGACAGAGGTTCCATTAGCAATCTCGTCTTGCACGTTACTCGAAGAGCTCGACATTCACGGCAATCCTCTGGCGACTGGAACTCTTCCTTCGTTCCTCGGCACATTGCCCTCTCTCCTCGTCCTCATCGCCGATGTGTGTGGCCTTTCTTCCATCCCGAGTTCTCTCTCTCATCTCTCTCGACTCCACACTCTCGCAATCCGAGACAACCGCCTTCGATCTCTCCCTTCCTGGTTCTCTCGCCTCACCTCACTCGAAACGCTCCTCGTTGAAGGCAATCCACTACACTGGCAGTTTCAGAACTTGGTTCGACCTCTCATCGGCAATCTTACGGATTCTCCAGAACAGTCCGATTACGCTCAACCTCGTCGAACGGTCTCTCCTCTTCCTCCTACACTACCACCGGATAGTCAAAGTCTTCCTACATCAAGATCGAGAACCCCGAGTGGTGCCGACGACGAATCCTCGAATAAATCCCTCTCCCTGCCGCCAGGTCTCGCAGATAGTCCAACGGTCGCCAGCTTTCGACATCTTTCGCCTCCCGATCCCGGTCACTTCCCCGCATCTGCTCCACCTCAACAAAGCACCTTTGCCGAACTGTCGCCGGGTGCGATGAACGAAATCGACGAATCGCCTCTTCCTTCACCAGCAACTATCGTTCCTTCTCGATCGCCTCTGCCTCCGTCGGAACCTGCTTCTACCATGAGCAGTCCAATTGTCAACGGCAACGGTAGGGAGAAGAAGTCATGGGGTCGATTATTCAAGAAAGTCTCGAGCTCGAGGATGAATTCGAAACGACCTGGAGCACTCGAAGCCGAGACTCGCACTTTCTCGACACCCGTTACTCGAGCTGAAGAATCGCAAGTCGAAGAAAAGTCGGGAGGATTGTTCGGATCGAGGAAAACATTCCGAAAGAAGACATCGAGACCTCCAGTCCCTCAAGCTCTTTCCGTCTTGACCGATTCCCCAACACAGGTCAACAAGCGAAGATCATTCTTGATGTTAGACGCCTACAAAACTCCAACTGACTCTGGATCTTTACGCCAACTTCCAAGCCCGACTCCTCAGAATCATCAAGTCGCTCTTCGATCCGTTCTCGCTTACCTCCGAGATCTCGACGACCTTTCCGAAGACCTCTCCTTACCCAACATATCCCTCGATTCTTCTCCAACTCCCCCTCTTCGTCACTCACCGTCTCTCGGCGCCCTCTCACCAACTCCTCCTCGGATCGACTCACCCGATATTCGTCGAGCTCAGAGTACCCGTCGACCCTTCACCTCTCGCTCACCTCGTCCCTCTTCGTCTCGCCTCTCGGAGTACTACGAAGATTCAAACGATTCCTCGAGTGGACGAGCGACCCCTTTACCTGGAGGAACCTTCTCTCCTCTACCCGGCAGCACCTCATCTTCCGAACCGATCAAGACCAAAGATGATCCAGTACGACGAAAAGCAGTACTCGAGGAGATCGTACAGACGGAACAAACTTACTTGAAAGGGTTGGAAGAATTGTGTGGGATCTACGTCGCTAGTTCTGCCAAGACGGTTTCATCGAATGGAGGAAGGAAAGATCCTGTTTTACCAGTCGCAGAACGTCGAGCTGTCTTTGGTAACATTGTGAGTATCTTGTGTCCTTTCTCAAGAGTTTTCTTCACTCACCTTGTATCTTCCCGTACACAGGAAGCGATCCGCGATTTCCATGCTACAATCTTCCTTCCTGACCTTCTCGCCGCCGTACGTACCGGAGGAGATTCGACAATCGTAGCTGGACGAGTCGGAGAGGTGTTCCGTCAACACGGTTCATTCCTCAAGATCTATTCTGCCTACGTCAACGGGTTCGACGCTTCCCTCGCTCAAATTCAAACTTGGGCTGCATCTTCGACATCTGGAAGGCCCAGTACTGCGAGTGGAACAAGTTCTTCTTCGACCATGTTTGATGCCGCTTCTCAGATCGGATCAAACTTGAGTCAATCGCAGAAGAAACGAATCAAGAGCTGGATGAAGGTACGAACAGTTCTCTACTCTCAGCGCCTCTGAAAAAGTAGCTCAGAAGAGACATCTGCATACAGCGTTGTCGAGCACACCCTTCTCACTCTCAAATTTCCCTCGAATCTTACCTTCTCCTCCCCGTTCAGCGTATCCCACGTTATCGCCTCTTGCTCGAATCACTCCTCGCCTGCACTCCTACCCCCACCTCTGACTCCCTCTTACCTTCCTCCGCGTTCCTCGATCCCACCTCCGCTCCTCTCGAACCACACCCAACGATCGCCTCTGCAGTTCTCGAAATGGATCTAGTCGCCACAACGCTCAACGAATCCAAAAGAGAAACTGAAGGACGAGCACAACTTCTCGCGTGGCAAGGCAGGATCGTTAATCGTTACAAATCGAGTCTAGTTCAACCTCATCGAACCTTGTTGAGGAGTGGGAAATTGGTTCTCACTAGATCGGTCAAACGTTCGACGAATCATTTGGATCCACTACCTTCGACTGAGAGAGGTTATTATGCGAATGGGAGCGCGAGGAGTAGGTTGGGAGTGAATGGATCACCGAATGATGATCAGGGATCGAGGGAGACGGAGGAGGTTCATACGTTGTTTACTGAAACTTCTACTCAAGAACTCGTAAGTATCTCTCCTATCCCACCTTCTCGCGCTTTCAAAGCTAACGGGTTGGGAATTTAGATCGTTCTACTCTGTACCGATCTCTTGATCCTCGTCAAAGCTCCTCCACCTCATCTCGACTCCGATCCAAACTCTCCCGTTGAACTCTATACTGTTGTCAGACTCAACAGTGGGGCAGTGGAGGGAGCGAGAAAGGGTAGTTTGACGGGTAGCAACGAGGGACCCGTTTCACTATTCGGGAAAGACGAAGACAGTGCGTTCATCTTCCTTTCTGCATCTTCCTCGAGCTCTCGACTGATACAGAGGTAGTGTCCGCTTAGTGCTTCGAGTGAAAGTAGGGAACAAAGCGATCCTTTACCTTCAACACCCCTCCGCTTCTCCATCTCCAACTTCAACCAACCTCTCTTCCTCCCAATCCTGGACAACTCTCAACAAGGACCCCAACGATCCTGATGTCAAGAGGAAAAGAAAGATGGAGGCACGACAGTGGAAAGATTCGATCAACATGCAATATTTCGTCAACTCCTAAACCCTGCCTCACCCAAAACACTCTATGGACACTTACCTTTCTACACCCAACTTGAGACGACACTCTTTTCACTTACGACTCTATGGATCTGGACGAAGCGCAGGCTCGCTTTTCAAAAAAACCGAACGAACAAACCCAACTATCTGTTTTCACTCTTTTCCAAATCGGATTACTTTGCGGTTTCTCCCTGACTTCTCTTTTACTAAAACTTGTTGTGTAGCTTTTCTCTTGCATTCTCTCTTCTAGGGGTTTCTTTAGTTACGAATGGATTGAACAATGTGTTTTCTGCGAAATGCTAGGCTCGACACAAGCCTGCTGAAATAGATTAAATGTAATGATGAATTGTAGAAAAAGCGAGTAGTGCGATTTTCTACAATTCATCATTACATTTAATCTATTTCAGCAGGCTTGTGTCGAGCCTAGCGAAATGCGTCTTTTTAGAAATCGATGAAGTCAGAGAACAAACTTCTAACTTCTACCAATCACCTCACAATCTCGCTACTGCTCTGTAGATATACGTAAGGATAGTATAATATACAGGACTGGCCCGTAAGTCATCTCTTCGCTCTCTGTGCTCGAATGAGTCGTGTGCAACATTCCCTTTCTTCATCACAAACTCGATCCTACACGCTCACAGACAGTTCAGCTACTATATGAACCAACTAGCTAGACTAGTCTTAGTACTCTACTGACCTTGATTACTCTCACAGATACATCATCGCTCTTCCCTAGTCTACTCCCCACCTCCAACTTTCCCATCTCCCTTTCTTCCACTCAGCTAGCTGCCCATCTACATCTACACTCACTCAATCCTACCAGCCCTCCATGTCCTTCCAACCCTCCCACCAATCCTCCTTCTCCCAATCCTCTTCCTCCTCTTTCCCCTCAACCTCCCACTCTTCTCTCCTCCCAGCAAACGCACCTTCTCCCTACGCAAACGCGGCGAATCAAACTCGAATCCTCTTGTTGTCCGACTTCGACCCTGCGTTGAAGACGAAAGATTTGATGGATTTGTGCAGAGAGTGGGAGGACGATCGGGGTGGATTCAAGGTTAAATGGAGGGATGATACTTCTGCTTGGATCGTGTTTGCTGATGCTGCTGTTGGTGAGTCCCATCTCTCGTACATTTCCCCTGAGGACGCGGAGGAAAGGACGAAATCGTTCAATTTCTGGCAAAACAATGAGATGTCTAGGCGGACTCGCAGGAAGTGCCCATGAGTGCATAGGAGTTGGAAGAAGAGTATCGATGGACAGTGGCAGGAAAAGCTAGATGAACCCATAAATTCAAGATGTGAACGCTGACTGACGATTTCCTGTTCTCTCGCCAGCTAAACGAGCCTTCCTCTCACTCCTCACCTCTCCCCCACCTTCTCTCCTCCCTCCCACTTCAACTCGTCTCCATCCCTCAATCACAGCCTACACCGGTGAAGACGTCCCCCAAATCCTCCAAGCCGTTCAAAATCGACCTCGATCCCACTCGAACGCCGGACTCGCACACCACGGTTCTCACTCCCGCAAAGGATCTCTCGCAGGTAGTGGTTCCCTCTCAAACCCGAATTCGGGTACTGTTCCCACTCTAGCTTCCGTCGCTTCAGGAGGTTCTGGACAAACTCATCATTCGAGAACGGCTTCGTGGGGTCGAAACTCGCTCGATAGGAGAGCGGCGAAAGATTTGATCGATTCGAGTATTGGAGGGAGAGATATGACGGCTAGTGGATTGGTTAGTAATCCGTTTGCGTCGGCGAGGGACAGGGAGAGGGAGGATGGTGCTGCGAGCCCGGAAGCTTTCACACAGGGTCATGGAGGGATCGTTGCGGGCGACACACCGAGAGGAATCGGGAGGGGTCAGAATGGAGTTCATCGAAGAACAGGTAAGTGAAACGCTTTCTTTCCACGATTTCTTTCTTCGAGCGTACGGAACTAATCCTTTCGAGTGGTTTCGCTCTCCAATAGGTAGTGAGTCGGCTGGAAGTCGAGTAGCGGGTTCAACGATTCGAGAATAGTTTCATCTTTGTCGCTCTTTCACCCTCAACCGAATCTGGCTTGTCTCG
>JGI24890J29729_1000157_pt1 | contig 52339 bp, 80 predicted proteins | sample FreactcultureFD7_FD_29729 | JGI IMG/M metagenome (IMG submission 29729)
CGCCTGCTGGCGCGGCACACCATCGAAGCCGTCCTCGGCTACTACTCCAAGCCGGAGCACGTGACGACGCGGATGATGACAGCGTGGCTCAATACGGAGGGCGGCCCCAGTCATTGGTTCGCCGCCATGATCGCAGCCATAGGAGACCATCGTGAACCGATCACCTGAACTGGTCGAGCGAGTAGCGATGGCCATCGCCCGCGCCGCCCTCAACCCCGAGCTTGAGGGGGATTAAGGGGTGATGGGGGCCGCACTATCTGCAGCTTCGGTCGCTGATCGATGGTCGGTGACGCCCGCGACAATCCGCAACCTCATTCGGTCAGGCGCGCTTGTGGCCTTCCGTGTCGGCCGCCAAATGCGTATTAAGGTGGCGACGGTCGAGGAATACGAGGCGCGGACGTGTCAGAATACCGGCTCAAGCTCTACCGCGGCACATGGGCGGCCGTCCGATCCGTCAACGGCCGCACCGAGCGCACGTCGCTCCGCACCCGCGATTCCGGGGAGGCTCGGCGCCGGTTAGCCGACTGGACCAAGGCCGCGACAGGCGACACGATCGCCGATCTGGTCAAGGTCTACCTCGCCGACAAGGATCGCACGGCCATCCGCGCGACAGACCTGCACGGGTCATGGAAAAACGCCCAGGCGCATTTCGGCCACCTTCGGCCTGATCAAGTCACGCGCGACGTTTGCCGGGCATACGCGATACAACGCACCGCCGCCGGCCGAAAGCCCGCGACAATCCGCAAGGAGTTGGAATGCGTCCGGGCTGCTGTCAATTTCAACAAAAAGGGCGCCGAGGCCGTGTGGGAATTGCCAGCGCCGCCGCCGCATAAAGACCGCGCGTTATCCAAGGGCGAAGCCAGGCGGCTCGTCAGGGCGGCCAGGCCGATTCCGCACGTCCGCGCATTCATCGTCCTGTCCCTTTGCACCGCCGCGCGTTCGTCGGCCCTCCTGGGCCTCACGTGGGATCGCGTGGACTTTGAGCGGCGGATCATCACGCTCGCGCTCGGCGACGCCTTGGACGGCCAGCGCAAGAATCGGGCGCGCGTCCCCATGAACGCCCGCGCGTATCGATATCTCCGCGTCCTTCACGGCTGGCGGACATGCAACCACGTAATCGAGTGGGGCGGCGGCGGCCTGCGGTCGATCAAAAAGGGGTTTGGCGCCGCGACCCTCCGCGCCGACCTGGACGACGTTACGCCGCACACGCTCCGGCACACGGCGGCGTCGTGGATGGTGATGGCCGGCGTTCCGATCGTTGAGGTCTCAAAGCTGATGGGTCACAGCGACTCGCGCGTGACGTATCGGGTCTATGCACACCTCGCGCCGGACTATTTGCAGGGCGCGGCTAAGGCGCTGAATTTTTGATGATTGGTAGTTATGTGCCCTTTGGGGCGATTGGGCCGTCCGAACCGTCACTCGATGCCGTGTTCCGCGTTTGTACCCGTAAAATCGTGGCGGGAAACGGCCGTGCCGCTCTCTATTTTCCAAGGGGGCAGATAGTTCACACCGAGGGGCGCTTCTATGGGCGAAACGGGAGATAAGACGGTTCATTTGAACCGGGCGGTTAGCTCAGAGGCAGAGCGCCACGTTCACACCGTGGAAGTCAGTGGTTCGATCCCACTACCGCCCACCACCCCAAACGCAAAACGCCGCTGACCCCGTGCAGGCCAGCGGCGTTGTCATTTCCTGAAATGCGCGCCCGGCGCTGCGATCTACATCATCAAATCTCCCTTCGCTGTCTCGCTCCGGGCTCGTTGCGTGTGCCCCTTGCAATGCGGTAAACTTACCGCTATCAATGGCGTTGTCAAGCGGGAAACGGCAAAATTACCGCTTGGTGAATTATATGCTTGCATATATCCCGAAGGGGCGTAGTGTGTTTTTACAGACACGGAGCCAGTCAATGTTCATCGACGAAAACAGCCCCCGCGCCGACCTCGACGCAGCCCTCCTCATGACCGATCTGATCGCGGTTGCCGATGAAACCGACGCCGCGCTCTACAGCCGCATTCAAGCGTGGGTCGAAGCCGGCGACGAGTGCGCGTCATGAACGACGCCTGCGAGTCCCGCATTGAGGCCCTTTCGGCGGCATTGGACGCGGATCGCAACGACCGCGCCGCCGCTCACGAACTTGGCTTTCTGCTCGACCAGTTCGTCCCGAACAGCGTTCACGACCGCCCGCGCGAATACACGCCCGATGCTTATGAGCTTCACGTCAACGGCCGTCGCACTTTCAGGGGGTAACGCCATGACCACACGCTACGCCGTCGACTTGATCGACCCGCACCGCGACACCGACGCTACCCAGCGCCAAACGTTCGGATTCCTGACGCGCGCCGAGGCGGTTGAGTTCGCCGAGTGCGTTTTTCTCGACGGCTGTCAGGACATCGAAATCCGAGAACAACCAGACTTTGAAGGAGCCACCCAATGCGATACCGCCTCTTAGCCTCCGTCGAATTTGGCGGCGACACGCCAACGGCCGTTTTTGACGACGTGCTTGTCGAATACAGCGTCACATGGGGAGCCCCCGAGCGGGGTCCGTCATACGCCAGCGGCGGACAGCCTGCCGACCCGGACGAGATCAGCGACGCGCGAATCGTCAGCATCGACGGCACGCCGTGGGCCAACTACGCGCGGGACTATACGCCGATCATGGCCGCACACACGGCGGACGCGATACTTGACGCGATCGTCGACACTCAGTTCGACGCGATGATTGAGGCCGCCCAGGAGGCGCACGCCGAGGCCGAGTCCTTCCGCCGCGAACGGGCGAGGGAATACGCATGACCGCCGCCGCGATCGAATGGGACCGCGTCCGATACGACGCCCCGCCTACCGATCTGGATCGGGCGCGGCGAACTGTTGACGCGCTCGGCGGCACATGGCCGACGCCCCGCGACGAATATGAAAAGGGCTATCAAGCCGGCTTCAACCTCGCGCTCGACGCCGCGATTGAGGCGATTGAAAAGCTCGGCGCCGTAGATCGGACAGACGTATGACCCGCGCAGATTTCATCGCCATCGCCCTCGCGAAACAGGCGGTCTATGCGGCCAGCCGGGCCGCTTGGCGCCTCCTCAATCCGGCCATGACAAAAAAGCAGCTTGCCGAGGCCGACGCGATGGTGGTTCTGGCGAGAGAGGACCGAAACAGTTGACCGGCAACGCCCTAATCCCGCGCGCGACGATCATCGAAATTGAGGCGCATCGCAATCGGTCCCTGGCCCTATATGGCGAGGCGTTCGATAAGTTGCATGAGGCGGCAATGGCCGGACGGGCTGCGGCGATCTCCGCACAGGTCGGCTCGCCGTTCATGGCGTTCGATCACCACAACCGCGCCACGTTTTCACGCCCTGATGAGCGGGGGGCATTTCTGACTCGCGCTCGGCAAGACCTTGACCGCGGAATCTGGACGCACCTGTTGCACGCGACGAATCTTGAGCAGTTGATGGACAAGACGGCGCGCGATGATTTCCGCGAACAGTTGCGCGCCGACCCGCCCGAGGCGACGGCCGACAATTGTTATGCGACCATGACCGGCCTGATTGGTGACTCTGGAATGATATTCAAGCGCGGGATCGCGACGGCGTTTTCAAAGCTGGATCGCCGATTTCGATCACACGACGGATTCAAGATCGGCACGCGGGTTGTCCTGTCGAATGCCTTTCAGGATTTCGGCGGCTGGAATCACTATCGCCACCATGACGAGACGCTACGCGATATCGAGCGCACGTTTCTGACTCTGGACGGCAAGCCGCATCCCGAATGGGCGGCGGGGTTCATGGGGGCCGTGGAAACAGCCCGGCGCGAGGCGTCAGGCGGCGGATTCGGTATGCGGGCCTTTGAGTGTGAGGATGGCTATTTCAGGCTCCGCGCGTTCAAAAACGGCAACGCGCACCTATGGTTCAAGCGCCCCGATCTGGTCGAGCGCGTCAACCTGCTTTTGGCCGAATACTATGGCGAGGCATTGGGCGCGGGCCACGGTGCGGCAGACGTTGAGCACGCACCGAAAACCGGCATGGCGAAACATTATGGATTTTTCCAGACGCCAGAGGCAGTCAGGGATCGCGTGTACGAGGTCGCCCAGCTACCAGACCGAGATAGGTGCGCGCGGGGCTATGAGCCGCCCGTGTGGCGCGTCCTTGAGCCCAGCGCGGGGTTGGGCGCGCTTGCCGAACGCGCGGCCCGTATGGGGCACGTCGTGGACTGCGTCGAAATCCAGCGGCCGAATGTGGACGCGCTGAACGCGGCCGGCATTTACGCCAGCGTCTTGCCGCTCGACTTCCTTGAGATCAACGGATCAATGCGCGGCACGTTCGACACTGTGATTATGAATCCGCCTTTTGACGGCGGGCGGGACATCGATCACGTCGTCCATGCCGTCAAATTCCTCAAGCCAGGCGGGCGGCTCGCGGCGGTCATGTCGGCAGGCGTCGAGTTCCGCGAGGATCGCAAGACGGTGGATTTCCGCGCTATGGTCGAACGCTACGGCGGCCGGTTCCACGACTTGCCCGCCGGGTCGTTCGCGGAGTCGGGAACGATGGTCAATACCGTGATTTGCGAAATCCGTGTGCCGCTGTGACCGGCTGGAATCAACCCTGGACGGCTCCATATCGCAAGTCTGGCGCGGTGTTTTTCTGTAGCGATCTGCCGGCAGTCCCGCCGGGTCACTACCGATTTGCATCGCCCGACGATGCCGAACCGGTTCCGCATCGCATCTGTCGCCTGACCCCAGCCGAACGCGAGGCGCTATTGCAATGAGCGTCGGCTTGCATATACCGGCGGACATGAACACGGAAACACGTCGAAAGGCAGCCGAGAAGTATCACGCCAAGATTGCCGGCGAGGGGTTCAAGCGCGTCACGTTCTGGTTGTCGCCGGAAGCGCAGGCCGCGCTGGACCGTTTGGCGCTGCGGATTGGATCGAAAATCGCCGCGGTCGAGCACGCACTGGAGGCGTTGGATAAAAAAACGCCGGGCGGGTGATTATATGCTTGCATATACCGCGCCGGGGTGTAGTGTGGATTCACAAACACGGAGAGCCCACATGACCGCAGCCGCCCCCTTCGCCACCTCCCTCGCCGAGCGGATCGCTACGATTGCGACCTGCCGCATGACCTACCGCAACCGCTTCCAAGTCGCAGCCGACAACTACCGCCGCCAGTATCCGGCGCCGACCGGACGCCAGATCGCGGCCGACATCGCAAGCGCCCGCAAGGCCGCTGGACAGTCCCCGGAAGGACGCGCCGCATGACCTGCCAAGAGCGCCAATTCAAAACCGACATGCTCGCCGCGTTGCGCGGGTATTTGTCAGACGGAGCCAATCGCCCCGCCGCACTCATGGCCCGCTATCGTGACGCGGTTGCGCGCCTGGAACGTGAACTGGAGATCGTATGACCCGCCTCGAAATCCAATCCCTCGGCGACACCGAACTGATCGAGGCGCGCGTCAGGCTGGTCGATAACAGCGTCAGCAGCGTCCAGGCCATGATCGATTCCGCAACCTATCGCATGGTCATGGACGAGATCGCTGCCCGCGCTGCCGAGCTTAACGCAAGCGCGCATGAGCCGGTGACGGCGTGAAACGGGCGGTCGCCGCCAAAGCCCCCAGGAAGCCCGTACGGGGCAAGCGCGCCGCGTCCGCTACCTGTACGCCGGACACGCGGCCCGTTGCCGCACAGCCCCCGCCGCAGCGGCGCGACGTTGGCGGGATTCAGTTTGGACCGACGCATTGCGCGCCGGGGAGTAGGTTGAAGGGCGCGAAGCCCTAAACCACCTCGTGAATTTCCGTGCGGTTGATGATCAACCGAATGAAGAAATAGCCGAACACCGGCTGGCGTCTGAACTTCTGGTCGCCGCCTGAACGCAAAAACCGCCCCCGACCGTGATGGCCGAGGGCGGTTTTTGTTTGCGGTATGCGGTCTTTGTCATAATTGGCGTCAGTTAATATGACGTTTTCCGCATAATTAGCCTGCGGTTTTCCGCGTAATCAGCCAAATATGGCCTTGACGCGGTTTAAGATCGTCTCGCGCTCGTCCAACCCGTTGAGGCCGCCGTTGATCTTGCGCGTCACGCCCTCAATATCGTCTTCGTCGGCGAGCGGGCCGATACCACGTTCCGTCCAATACCTGCACGCAATGGCGACCGCGATGGCCGGTTGCGCGGCAAGGTTCGGTTGCGCCTCAAGCGGCTGGCCGATCTCGCCGCCAAAGTGGGCGTAATTCCAGCGGCCGGTGATCTGGAATATCCCCCGGCCCCGATACGTAAAGCCGTCGCCAGGATGCGTGTTGCCGAGGTCCGTCCGGCCGTCATATTTGGCGAAATATGACGATCCGCCGATTTCCGTCAGGTATCTAAACCCCTCTGTCTCATGCGTAGCCTGTGCGACCCAATGGGCGACCCGGAGCGAGGTCGTTATGCCGGCCGGCGGGAATGCAGCCGCGCAACCGTTGCCCAGCGCCACGCCAACGGGTCCAAGCGGGCGCTGTGAGGCATACGACAGCAGGGCGGCATATGTGGCAGGCCCGAGCGCGCCGTCAGGCTTGCACGGGTATCCCTTGGCCGTCAGCGCCGTTTGCAATCCCGCGACGTTCATTCCGCTGCGCCTTTGTTTGAGTGATTCATGCGCGCCACGCGGCGCCGTGCATGGTGACGAGCGTCCGACGCCCGTTCGGGTAGGTGACGATCTGCGTTTGCGACCACGACGACGGGCCGGAGTTGTAATCCTGGTCGAACAGGCCGCAGAGCCCGGCGGTATAGACGCCGTCGAGCACGCCAGCGGAGTGCGTGTGGCCGGTGTTCATTTTAGTCGCGACCTTGGTCAGGCCCAGCGGTGTGCCGCGCGCCCCGTTAGGTCCTTCGTGGCCGTGGATGCCGCATTCAATCCCGCCCGCGCCCTGGCAGATCACATAGGAGCCGCTCGGCGGGACGAACGCGATGTCGCGAAGGCCGGACGGGTGCGACCGCTGCAGAGCCCATTTGAACACGTCAAACGATCTGTCGCCGCGTTCGATCGCCTCATAGATCGCCAGATTGCACCGGAGATAGACGAGCGCGTTTTGCGCGTCGGCCCGCCATTCCGACTCAAGCAGCCACCGGTGCAGCGCGTCGTGATGGTTCGACGGGACGACGACGGTCTGGCAATACTCGCGCCCGGTCGCCGCCAAAAACGAACCGCAAGCGGCCAGGTTATCGGCGACGGAACCCGTGCCGGCCGTGTGCATTTTGAAGTGGTGAAAATGATCCTTGGCGCGGTGGTGGTTGCGCGCCTCGAAATCCAATAGGTCATGCATGATCTGGTGACGGGGCCGAAGCGCGTCGATCATCGACCCGCCCAGACTCACCGCGCCGGTTTCGATGTCGAGCCCCCAGCACGCCCTCGCGATAACCGGGTCGATCTTTTCACGATGGATATCGCCCCACGTGATCGCCTCGACGCGATGGCCGCGCGTGACCGATCCGTCAGCGACCTGCGCGTCCAGGTCCTGAAACGACCCGTCGTCGAGCGCGTTCAGTTGCCGACAGAATGGCCGCCCGAGCCCGTCGACCTCGACGATGGTCGCGCCGATGACGTGGTGAAATTCGGCTTTGAGTCCGGCCTTTTTGGCGACGTAGTTGGGCGCCGTGCAAGCTCCTGTCGTCAGGATGAATTTAGGCTGGCCGGGCGTCAGTGTGGGAACAGACACGACCTGAATTTTGGCGTGCGGGAAAACGCCCCATTTCGGCCCAGTGTATGTATCGAGGCCCGACAACGGACGCGCCGCCGTTGGGAGGATATTCATTTCCGCGCAGAAATCGACCGGCCCGAGGTCAATGCGGTCGTGGCGCATGTACGAACCGACCTCGCTGCAAAATGCCGAGGTCCGCGTCGCGTGGTCCTCGTAGAGCCCCTTTTGATAGGTGAAGCCGCCGACGATCAATTCCGCGCCGAGGTGCTCGGCATAGGCGATCAAATTGCGCCAGAAACCGGAGTGGACCGGCGTCTCGTCTTGCGCGGCCGTCAGTATGTAGCGCGCCGCCGGGCCGGTGTGTTGCGCTTGCGCGGTCGCCGGCAGGCTCGCCTTTTTGCGAACCGCCGTGATGGCCTTGGAAATCGTGCTGGGATCAATGCCGCTCGCGGCGGATGCCTGGCTGCGTGAGCCATGTAGGTTGATGAGGTCGATGTATCGGGCTTGCGTAGGCGTCGCGTATCTTTTCAGAGCGACGTCGATCACGGGCGCGGTGGCCGTCATCAATCGGGTTCCTTGTGTGGATTGGATTAGTGCGCTGGCGTCGGGACGTGACCTGTGAGGCTTGCCCACGCTGCGGCCAGGCCGGCGAACGCCGCGACAACCCCGCCGACGATCGATGACCAGAGCGTCAGGCGCTTTCCGAGGGTCGGCATCCGCCTTTCGACGGTGCGCTCGCCCTCAATTCGTGCGACAATAACGGCCGTCGCGTTGCATGATTTGGAGACGTGATCGATGCGGTCCTCAAGCCGATTATGGCCGCGTTGTAGCTCGTCAAATCGGCCGTTAAGCCGCGACTCCAGCGAGGTGAGTGATGTTTCCATTCGATCGATCACCGATCGGGAGCGCGCGGGTTCTGACATGGACAAGGCTCCGCGCGGGCCGCCTCGTGACGGCCCGGCGCTCTTTAGGTTGCTGTTGGTTATCGCGCTGTAATGCGGACGCGACCGCCGTTGCCGTTACCGCCGAGGCCGACGTTGGCCCACATGCCGCCGCCGCCGGGATAACTACCCGTCGCGCCGGATGCGGTGACGTTCCCGCCGCCGTTGCCGGCCCCGCCGCCTTGGCCCGACGTGCCCGCCGTGCCCGCCGTGTTGGTCGAGCCGCCCGTTGCCGTGCCGCCCGCGCCGGGGGTCGTGAGGACGGCGCAAACACCGCCGCCGGCTGACATGGTCCCGCCCGTTGCCAGGGTCGTGACGCCGCCGTTTGAGGCGACCTGCGGGATCGACACGTCCTTACCGTTACCGGCCGCGCCGAGTGCGCCGCCAAATGAGGTCGTTCCTGGCGTGACGGTGTAGGTGGTGGTTGAGTACGCGCCGCCGCCACCGCCTTCCGCGCCATCGGCCCCGCCGCCGCCGCCCCATATCTCGACTTGCGCCGATGTGGTTGCGCCAAACGGAATCGTGAACGACCACGCGCCCGCAACTTGAGAATCAAACATCACCGTCCCGGCCGTCACGCCGGAGAGCGTCGATATGATGACCCAGGCGCCGTGAATGCGTAGGTTGAGCGTTGATGTCGCGGTGTTGGTCCACAGCGCGCCGTCATTGACCGTCTGTGTCAATGCCGGGTCGGTCGACTGGTAGAACACCTGATTTTGCGTCGAGCCGATCTGGCCGCCGCCTGACGTGTTGCCGTTCGAACTTGGTCCCGCCAGGGTCGTGCCGGGAACGAACGTGTAGGCCGTGCAGGTCGAGATATCTTGCACGCCGCCGCCAAGAGGGTTGAACGACTGCAGCTTGATATAGACCGTTTTCCCGGCCGTGTTGGCGTTGAACGGTACGACGAACTGCTTGCCGTCAATGCGGACGAACTCGGCGCCGCTGGCGTGCGAGGCGATCGTCGTTCCCATCGCGCCGCGACGCAGACTCGTCAGATTATAGTGATACGAACTCGTCAGGGATGCGGTTTGATACGCGACAAGCTCGCCATCGATCAGGCACAGCGTGACCAGGGCGTCACGGTCGGCCGCCGTGGCGGTCAGCAGTGCGCCCTTTGAGAGTGTCAGATCAACGCCGAGGGTGCTTGTCGTGTCTGGGTCGGCCACCAGCGGCAACGTCGCCGACAGTGTGCCGTACCGCGATGGCGCGAGGATCGTGCCGACGTTCTGGTAATTGGTCCCGTCGAGCGAGGTCCACACGTAGCAGCCGCCCCAGGTCGACGGGGTCGATCCGCAAACCGCAATCCATACCTCTTGCCCGCTTTGCGTCAGTGTCGACGGCGGATTGAATATGTACGGGGTCGCGACGGCAGACGCGGCGACGGCGTAGTTGGGCGTATAGCCGCCGCCGTCTTGGTGCGAATAGATCGGCGGCGACGCGGCGCCGACAGGAACCTCGACCGCCATAATCGTGCGCTCGCCGTCCTCATCGTCATCAATCTGCATGATACGGACGAGAAAATTTGACAGCCCCATACCTGTATCAGTGATCGACAGCAGGTCGGTTTGCTCAAGCAGCGCGTAGTTCCACGGCAGGCTGAAATGATATTGCCCGCGAACGTAGAGCGTCTGTTGCAAAACGATCTGCGCGACATTGGCCGCGATGATCGGATCGCAAATCATGTGAAGCGTTTTCGGGTCCTGCTTGCGCGGGCCGAATTGGGCGATATTGGAGTCGTCTTGACGTGAAGCTATTGCAATGTTGTATTGATTGCTCCGGTCTAGATATTCGACTTGAATTATATTATAGGCGTCTGTCTGGTCAGAAATGTCGACATAGATCGGTGGCTCGCCCTTCGCTTCGACGAAACTATCATCGGTCAGGCTGTAGGCAGGCGTCAGGCTTGGCGCCCACGTCGCGCCGTTGCCGGTGACGCTGTTATCGCCGAGCGGCATGACCTTGAGCAGGCCCTCAGACCAAAAGCAGGCCGAATTGGTCGCGGCCATCATGTCGTCGATGAACGCCGACGCCGTCACCTGAGAGTCGATCACTGGAGACAGCAACAGATTCGCGGCCTGGCAATAGGTCGACCAATTGGTCAGGCTACCGAGCACGCCGGAAGGCCAGCCGGGGACGCCGTCCTTTGTGTCCGTCAGGAAATCAGTCAGGATCACGTCGGGCAGGCAATCAGGCAATGACGAGAAGGTGTAATTGCTCTTGACCTCCATCGATATGTTGGGGGTCGTCGCCGACGATCCGAGCGAATACGACGGGGCGTACAGGTACGCGATTCCGCTGTAGCCGATCGCCTGCGCCGGATAGTTGCTCGTCAGCCAGCCCCACACGGATTGACCAAGCGCGCCGGTCGCGAGCGAAAGCCCGGCCGCGGACACGCTGGTGAAAACGCTGGTGTTGACGTAGACCGTGCCGACAGAGGCGATAGGGCCGGAGCACACGCCAAGAATTAGCGCGGCCGAATAGGTGTAGCCGGTCGTCTGCGATCCGCCGCCTTTGCCGGAGGACGTCTGTTGCGCCTGACTCTGAAATTGGTTGTACCAGAGCAGGTTGACCTTGAGGCGCCCGGTCCCCCAAACCTTCGGGATGACCAGCCCCTGCGATGACGTAGAGACCTGCAGCGCGTTCAGCCGGGTCGGTGTCGTTGAACTGCCGCCACCGCTCATTGCGTGTGCCCCCATAGGGTGAAAAAGCGTCGCGGACGGATCGCGAGGTCTTCGTCGCGTTCCATGTCGCCCAGGTGGACGCCGCCGCCGCGTTGCGAGGCGTGAAGGATCACGGGCGGGTCGATGACGATCGCGCCATGCGAATAGGTCCGGCCGTATTTCCAGATTGCGAAATCGCCGGGGCCGACTTGCTCGCGCGTGATTTCGGTCGCGTATGGCAGCACGAAGGCGAGGAATAGTTCCTCGTCGCGGTGCTCAAACCATTGCGCGGAATAGGTGGGCTGAACGTGCGGAATCAGCCCGGCGGCCTCATACACGGCGGCCGGCAGATTGGCGCAATCAACGCCGACGTCTTTGATTCGTGCGTGATGATGGTACGGCGTGCCCTGCCATGTCATCGCCTCGGCGACGACGGCGGCGCGCTGTTCGGACTCGGTCATAAGCCGGTCTCCGGCGTGGGGATAAACGGCTGGCCGCGGAAATTCAGCGAGTTATCGGAGCCGAATTTCGTCTTGCACGTCGCGAGCGTATGATCGCAGCCGGGCCATGCGGTGAAGGTGTCGCCAACGGCCGGGGCAACGGGGAGCGGGAACGCCAGCGTCATGTTGCCGGATGCGTGGACGTAGCTCGTCGCGGCCCGCTGGACGCCATTGTTTGCGCCGGAGGTGAAAAGGATCACGCCCTGCGAATAGTAGCCGTCAGCGGCCGTCAGGTTCGTGTTGAACGTCGAGATCGTTGGAGATGACGCCGCGACCGCGCCGCTTACCGCGAAGCTGGCCTTGATCAGCCCGCAGTTGACCGAAAACAGCACATTCAAGCACGATGCCTGATACAGGTCCGGTCCCATTTTGACATTGAGTCGCACCATGCCGGACGAAACCGTGAGGGTCGCGGCCGAGCGCGAGACATTTTTGATCGATGTCACGTAGCCCGCGAAGTCAATCAGCGTGCCGGTGATCGGCGATGACCACGACGGCAGGAACGCTTTTTCGAGCTTGAGTTGGGCGCCGTCGAACCCCTTGCCGGCGATGAACGGCAATAGGGGCGTGCCGTTGATCAGATCGGACGAATTGGCCGCCATGGTGATTTCGAGCGTCGAAACCTGCGTGCCGGTTTTGTGCGAGACCTTGCCGCGCTGGAATACCGGCCCGGACAGCCATGTGGCGCCGTTGAACGTCAGGGGTGCGGAATGGCCCGTCCAGCGGATTACACCGCCGCCGGACAGGGTGATCGTATAGAGATCGGCCATAACGAACGGTGCGCCGCTGTTGAGCAGCGCAACGGTCGCCCCGGAATGCCCGGTGGCGTCGATTGGGGTCCGCATTGAGCGTCCTTTTTTAGGGGATTGTGCTTGTGAACTTCAGCCCGGAACCGTTCCAAAGCTGGTTGACGATCTGCGTTAGCGTCAGGTCGTCTTGATCGAACCGGCACAGATAGTAGAAATAACCGGACCACGTCAGAACGGCCGCGTTTGCCGGGGCCGACGTGAAGGTCACGACGCCATTGCCGGTCAGGGTGTAGTCGGTCCCGAGCGTTTTCAGTGTGCCGTTGACGTAGATCAGCGGATCATAGACGCCGCGAACCGGCTCGACCCAGGTATTGATTGACCGGGAAAGCTGGAAAACCGTCGTTGACGCGTTGCCCGTGCCGAACTGTTGGCCCGTGACTTGGTTATCGGTCGGATCGACGTACAGCCATGGCAGATACATGCCTTGAGCCGTGTTGAAAAACTCATAGAACGTCGCGACCTCGTCCAGTGTCGGGCGATGGCGGATGGTTTCGTACTTGAGCGTGAACTGCCAAAGCGGATAGGCGCGAAGGGCGGTGCGGCGCTCCTTGCCTGAAGCGGCTCGTACAACCTTCGTGTTCCACTGCGGGGTCTTGGACATGTCGATTGACTGCCCGGCGAGGAACGGCATGACCGGATAGCCGGAAACGCCGCCCCATATGCCGAGGTCTGCGGTTGAGGTCGTGAACGCCTGCGGCCCGGCGATTGTGCCTTGCTCAAGCTGGAAACCCCAAAGCCGGAGCGTATCGCCAGCCGAGCCGCCGGTGTTTTGCGGATTGACGCCGATCTGCATCGGCAGGGTCGCCGTCGCCGGTAGCGTCGCTGTCCACGAGTAGCGCGTCCACGTCGATGTCGGCGTGAAGGTCAGGTTCGTGAAATTGGCGCCTAGAGCGTCTTGGATCACCAACGAGATCGCGCCGGTCAGCGTGCCGAGCTTCGCCCAAACTGATATGGTGTACGGAACCCCAGTCACGATATTGCCGAGCGACGCCGACTGGTAGACGTAGCAGTTGCCCGTTGCCGTGCGGCTTAGGGTCCAGCCCGTCGAGCCGCCGAGCGGGTCGAGCACGCCCTGAAAAAGCGTACAATTCGTCGGCGCCCACACGCCGTTGGTCAGCGTGTTGCTATAGGTGAGCAGGTTGCCGCGAGGCAGCGACGACATCACGGACGGCGGGATATACGGGGTGATGGTCATTATTTCGGCCCCTGCCCCTGTCGGCTTTTCGCGATGAGCCCTTTGACGATGGCGTCGCCGCCCGGCCCGCGCATGAACGCATCAACGCCCTTTGCGTCGATGGCGCTGATGTTCCACGTGTGGTTGTGGGTATCCCCTCCCCCGCCGCCAGATTGTCCGCCGCTTTGGGAATCGCCGCCCGTGTCAGACAGCATTGAGCGAAGCGGGTTTGCCAATGTTGCCGGTAGCACCATTTCCTCTTGGTGCAGTTGGGTGAGCGGGTTGACACCTGATGGGATATCGTAGCCGCCGGAGGCAGAAGCGAGTGCGCCAAGCCCCTCGACTGCCGCGAATGTCACGACGGCAGCGGCGGCGCCCAACGCGGGGCCAATGATCGGGATGCCAGCCAGCGCGGCGTATGCCCCGGCCGCCGCCCTAATGGCTGCGTTCGTCACCTGCTTAATCGTCGACAGGAAGTCGATGCTCGCGGTTTTCGCGTGCGCCGCCTCATGCGAGGCGACGACCAATTGGTCGCCAGTGACGGCGGCGGCGGTTTTAATGTGCTCGTTGAGAATCCACGCGACGACTTGCTTGTCGATGTTCGCGATGAATTGGTCGAGCATCGTATTCCAGACGCCCAAGATGCCCTGCTGCCAGGTCATTGTCCCTTGAAGCATCCCGCGAATGCCGGTCGACCATGAGTCAACTATGCCGGTGACGTTGGATTTCCAAAGCTGCAGGCGTTGCGCGGCAGACGCCGCGTCAGACGCGGCAATGGTCGCGTTGCCCTGTAGCGTGGCGGCGGCGCGGGCCTTTTCCAGGGCCTCCCACGATGTCTGCTCGTCTCGGGTAGCGGCGATAAATTCCGCTGTACCAGCCGCCGAGTGCTGTTCGATAAAGTCGTCGGTCTCAATGCGTAGCGCGTAGATCGCCTTTGCGGCGTCGTCTTCGGCGCGGACGCGATCGGCAACCAGAGCGACGATTTTGTCGTGCGCCTGTTGGTGCGAGATCAGACCGTCCTTTTCGGACGTCTCAATTGACTTGATTGCCTCGTTGTCGGCCTGGACCCTTGTCGCCAAGGTCTCTTTGATCTTTTCGATTTCTTGGTCGGCGGCAGCCCTCTTGTCCGCCATTGACTGCTGGATGTTCTGGACTTCGACGGCCCGCTCATCCTTGGCGATCTTGAGCGCAATTTGCGACTGTTGCGTTTCGGTCAGGCCGTACTGCTTGGCGTTTTCGAGGACCTTTTGCCAATACGCGATTTCGTCCGCCTGCATGTTGCGGATCATGTCGCCGTGCGCCGATTCCTCCTTGTCAAATTCCTCTGACAGGTCGGTCATCGTGTTATCGGGTTCGGCTTTGGTCTTGGCCGCCTTGGGCTCCTTGGCCGGGTCGTCTCCGGTCGTGCCGGTTCCCTCTTTTGGCAGAGGGGCCTTGGCGGCCGGTCCCCATAGCTTCGCTGACCAATCAGCAAAGTTGATCGTATCGCGGCCAATGCCGGCGATCTGGTCGCCGCCCTCTTTGAAGCCCCTGGCCGCGTCCTGACCCATCTTGCGAGCCATGGCGTCGACGTCAGAGGCAACGCGAGCGAGCCCGTTGCGGGTATCCCGAGCCACGGCCGCCCAATTGAACGACAGCACGTCGCGCGCAACCTGCCCGAACGCATTGAATGCGTCAGACATATTGTGGGCGCCGCCGATAACGAGATCGACGACAACGGCGACTTGACCGCTGAACGCGTCAACGACGGCCATGATACCGCGGAAGGTTGCCTCAATGACCAGGCCAACGGCCGCGACGATCTCGGCGAGCACCTTGAACGCGACCACGAGGCCGGTCATGATTTCCTTGACCGCGCCGCCGGAATTGTAGCTCTGAATGAACGCCTTAATCAGGCCGTTCATGCCGTCGACAACGACCTTGAGGACCGGCGCGAAGGCGTCGGCCATCACGTTGCCAAGCCCGAGGTTGGCGACCTTGCCGGTGTTCATTGACTCCGCGAGCGCAAGACCCTTGGCCGTCGCTTCGTCGCTGACAGCGCCGTAGTCTTGCGTCTGCTTGTTCAGTTCTTCCATTTGATCCTTGGTCAAACCAAGAATCGGGCCGATGCCCTGCACGTTTTTGCCGAACAGTTGCATCGCCAGCGCGACCTTTGCCGGGCCGGCGTCAAGCGTCGAAAACCCCTCAAGGGTCCGCTGCATCAGTTGGGTTTGCGACAGCGATTCGGTCGTCGATATGCCGAGCGTCTTGAACGCCTCGGTTGGGGCCTTCGCGCCCTCTTTCGCGGTCAGGAACGCCTTGTCGAGGCGCATCATGCCGGTGGTGAGGGATTCAAACGGAACCCCGGCGCCGGCCGCCTGCGACTTCATATTTTGGATTTCGGCCGTCGTCAGGCCGAACGTGACCGCCGCGTGATCGGTTGTTTCCGCGGCCTTGGCGATGGCCTCCGAAAACTTGGCGACGGCCTCGACAGCAAACGCCGCAAGCATGGCTTCGCCAATGCCGGACAGCATTTCGCGCATTTCAACGATGGACTCGGCGAGCCCCTTGACCTGCTCGGCAGCCTCGCGCGTTGCGACGGCGGTCTCCTGCATAGACGCGACAGCTTGCGCGCCGAACGACTGGAAACCGGCGCGGGCGGCGGCGACCGTTTCCGATACGCCCTTGACGCCCGCGCTGGTCTCTTTGGTCGCCTCGACAGCCCCGGCAGCGTTGCCGCCGATCGTCAGGGTCGTGCTCATTTCGCCGTCAGTCATGGCGGACCCTTTTCGAGGTTGGGAAGCGTGCGAGGACCGACGACGCCACCCGGCATAGCGCCGAGGTAGTTGGTCAGGTCTTCAAGCGTTTCGAGGCGTTCGGCCTTGCGCGGCTTGTGCTTAACGATGCCGTGCAGCGCGGCGTACGCCATGTAAACGGGCGGCCCGTGCTTGCCCCAGTGGGCGAGCATGGCCCGATAACGGACCATGCCCCACGTGCTTTCGATCTCATTCCAGCCGCCGCAGCCCCCGGCGACTAGCTCGGCGATGATGGCGTCGAAGTTTCCGTCGAAGGGCTCGCCGTCACCGCCGGAACCTCCCCCGGCGCTTCAGCCAGGCCGCTTTCGATCAGCAGCGCATTCATGAACGGCTTGAGTGCGGGGATTTCCGCGCCGGTCAGGCGATTGTCGATGTGGTCGATGCGGTACGCGATGGGATCGCCCGGCGGCTCGTCAGGAAACGGCGTCGCGAGACCAACGGCAATCGTGCCGATGATCGCGTCCATACCCGACACGAAGTCCGGGTTCGTCGTGGCGGGCTCGATGTACTTCCACGCCTTTTTGAGTTTCGCGTAGTTTTCAAGCGACACGGAAACCGTCTCGCCGCCGATGATGATAGAGGCCATTTGATCCTTCGATGTTGGGGGTTAGAAAAACGCTCTTGAGGGCTGATTAGGCGGGTTAATTAGCCCGTCATCGACCACGTAAAGACATTCCCGGAGCCGTCATCCTGGGCGCTCATGTCGAACGTCGGCAAAGTGAAGTCGTCGAGCTTGAGCGGCATGGACAGCTTGCTCGCCTGGACCGCCGGGAAGTAGAGCGACATGGATTTCTTGCCGCCGGTCGCCGCCGAAAAGCTCTCGACAAGCTCGACGCCGAAAATGACGCCGGAGCCGAGAAGCTGATTGGTGTAGGTGATGGTCTGCCCGGTCGACGCCGAGCCGTACGTGTACGAAATTCGCACCGTGTGGGTCGTGTCGGCGGCGGCGAACAGATAGGCGCCGGCGGTGACCGAATACTGCCCGGTCGTCGGACCGGACGCGACGCGCTTGAGATACTTCGCGGCTGTCGAGTCATAGACGCCGAGGTCGGTCGCCCACGTCGCGCTGTTGGTCACGGTTACGGTCCACGGCGTGCCGGGAATCGCCGACGTCTCGTCAACGCTGTTCAGCACTTCGCCGGTTGCTATCGTGCCGCCGAAGAACGTTGCATTGAACAGCGCCGGGTCGATCCGGCCGATGGTGGCCTTGATGTCGGCCTTGCCCTTGCCGCGCGCCTGCTCAAGAGCGAACTGCGCGCCGCCATAGAGCATTTTGAAATCGAACGAAAAATCGACCGTTACGTCCTGAATAGTGGCGAACCGGACGGGGGTCGGATTGGCGCCTTGCGGGATGCCCCACAGGTTGCCGGCGCCGAATGAACTTTGGACCATCTTTAGACCTCCTTGAGGATCGTTGCGGTCAGAGCGGGCAGCGCCGCCTCGACGTGCGCCCAGGAGGCGGCGTCACGCGAAATCGGGCTGTTGCTCATGGAATTGCGGAACCAATCGAACACGGCGTCGGACACGCGGTCGGCGATCGTGACGGGTTGGGCGGTTGCGGGGGCCTCGATAGGGGCCACGGGCGCGTCGTCGCTCACGGGGGCGTATGCCTCCGTGTCGGGAGTGTCGGGCATCTAGCGCCCTCCTGTGTGATGAGATTGTCTGGAAGGGCGGCGACAGAGACGCCGGAGGAGCCGGTTAAATTTCGATTTAGCGGATATTCTCTATTGACGGTTAGCGGGTATCCGTTATGGTGGGGTCATCAGCAACGGAGAGACCGAGATGGCCATCAACATGCAAAGCCCCGCCAAAGCGTGGATTTTACAAGCGCGCGAAAACGCCCCCGACGCCTTTGTCGATGGCGTGAAGTTCCTCTTTAATTGCGAGGAGGCTGAAATTGATGGCGAGGGCGATATCTGGATATCCGGCCCTCAGCGCGGCCATTGGCTGGACGCAGACGATCTTGAGCGCGTGGGGCGCGCTCTCAAGGCGGGAGAAATCTAAATGACCGCGCAGATATCAATCGAATGGACCTATGGACGCCCCGCTACTGGCATTGACGCCGACGAGGCGCGTGCCCGCGAAGCTGCCGAGGCGGTGCTTGACGCGGCTGGCGTCGACTACAGGGCGGCCCAAGCGGAATATCAACGTCAATGGCTAGATATGGACGATGAAGCGCGGATGACCGGCCCGGCGCGAATATGGATCAAGGCGCATCAGGCGGCTGATGTCGCGTTGACTGAGGGCTGGCATAACCCGAGCGGCGCAGCCTGTGAGATTTCCGTTTAATGCCCCGCCCCAAACCCACAATCCCCCGCGTTCAGATCAGCCTCAAGGTCACGCCCACTTTTCTCAAGATGGTCGATGCGGCGCGGGGTAATCTGTCGCGCGCCGCGTATTTGGAACGGTTGGCGTGCGCGAAGCCCCCGCTAGGGAACTAGGATGCGGATCGGGACCCAAAGGAGCGCCTGCCCCTCAAGGTCGCCGTGCTCTTTGGTGATCCGACCGGAGATCGAAACCGAATGGACAAGGCCGCCGAGGGTTTGCGTATAGCCCTCGTCTTCGTTGTCGATCAGCAGGTCCAGCGCGTCGAGCATGGCGTTGGACGTGGTGGCCGGGATCGCGTCTGTGGCGACGCCTGCGTTGTGATAGAACAGCAACGCCGCGCCGAGGGTCTTTTTTGACCGCATGTTTGTGGTCGGAATGTGCGTTTCGTCCGACTCGAATTGGCAAAACGCGGGCCACGTGTTGATGTTGGCGAACGTCTTGACGCGGCGCGAGGCGAAGGCGAACGAACCGCCGCCCGCCCAATTCATGCCGGCGACAAGGTTGAATAGCGCCTGATAGATTGGCTCTCGGTTCATTGTTCAGGCTCCGAGCGGCGCGCGTATGCCGGCCATGACGGATTGCTTCAGGTCTTCGCCTATGGCCTCGCGCAGATCGGCAAGGCCGGAGCGCATAAAGGACCGCTCTTTGAAATTGACCGTGTAGGGCGTGCCGGTCATGCGCTGCGTGCCGTCTTTGGCGCGGTACAGATGAGCGGGGCGCTTGAGGTTGCGCCGGACCATTTCGACGGTCATTCCGTATTCGTGGGCGGCGGCGTAGTGGACGACATCACTTGATGACGCGACCGTGCCGACGACTGAATCGGCCTCGGTATTCGGGCCGCCGGTTACGATCGACGTCGACAGCTTGCCGGAGCGATGGTGAAGGGCCTGCCCCTCAAGTTTGTCCGCCTTGATGTGCTGTTGCAGGCCGATAATCGACCGCTCGACGGCGCGGTAAAGATACTCGCGAACCGAGCCCGGCATGGCCTCCAGCGCGGCGATCAATTCCTTGTCGCCCGTCAGCGTGACGTTGAACATCAGAGTTGCGCGACCCGGCGATGCGGCGCGAGCATCATCTTGGCCGCGTTGTTCAGCGGCAGCGCGGAATAGCCTGTCGTCTCTTGGCCGCCGAGCGTCTGCGTCGACATGCCGATGCGGGCCATCCGCTTGTAAGCCTCGCCGACGATCTCAATCACGACCTGCTCAAGGTCATAGGGAATCGTGCCGTAGGTGATGAGGATCGCGGCCCCGACGTCCGACGCGTTGAATTGATAGTTGCCGGCCGTGACGGCGTATTGCCCAGCAGCGGGCGCTCCGGTGACGAGCGTCAGCGCCACGCCAGATGTGGCGTAGGTAACGCCGACGTCTGTCAGCCACGTCCGAAGGGGCTGCACGGCCGGGGCGGCCGTGTGTGCCTCGCCAGAGACTTGATGGCCCGCCCAATACGACACCAGGACGTTCAGCCGGCCACGCGAATAGGTGTCGTCCGTGAGCGTAATCCGGCCGACCGTGTGCAGAGAATTGTCCAGTAAATAACCGCCGGTCGGCGGATTGCCGGTCGCCTGCGTCGTGACGGTGACGCCGTCGTATTGGATCGACACGACCGACGAAACGGGTCCGTGGCGAACCATCAGCGTGTCGCCGCCCGGCCCGTCGTACCGCTCCGTAATCAGCGTTGAGCCGATATACGGGCGGGACAGGTAGGCTTTGACGGTGGAGCTTGCGGCGGAAACCAGGCGACCAAGCAGCGCGTCGTTGGTGTTGCCCATCGATGTGCCGCCGCCGGCCGCGAGCCATAGCTTGACGTTGCCGACGCTGGTCAGATCACCCGTTGCCATCGGTTATTCTCCTGCGGGGGGTGCGTGCTCGGGTTCCGGCTCAACGTCGACCGGCGGTTCCGGTTCAGGCTCCGGTGTGGCTTCCGCTTCCGGTTCCGGTTCGGGTGGCGTGAGATCATCGCCGTCAACGACCTCGACGGGCGCAAACCCATGTGAGGCAAGCCCGGCCGCCGCTTCGTCGGGCACAATCACAGTGCCGTCCGATCCGATGACGTAGGCGACGCCGCCGAATGACAGCGATCCGGTTCCGTCCGTCGCGATGGTGTCGGGCGCCGATAGCCGCACATAGCCGAACGGCGGGGCGTCATCGGCGTCGGCCGTGAAGCCCGCGACCGACAGAAGGGACGCGAAATCGGACTCGGTCGGCACAATCACGCCGTCCGCGTCCGCGGTGTAGAGATTGGGGCCGACGTTGGCCTCGGTCGTGCCTGCGGGCACGTGTAGGCGTCTGCGCGATCTGGTCATGCTGATCTTTCGGATTGGAGGAAAGGGGCGGTGGCGGCCCCGTCAGGAGCCGCCGCAACCTTGATCAGCCGTTTGCGATGTTCGTGATGACGCCGAGCGCAAACGGGGCGTAAATCGCGAGGGTTTCCTCGGAATACACGCCCACCATGTCGGCGCGGGTCGTGACCGGCCAGTCGATCTGATAATAGTCCCGACGCGTCTTGATCTCGGCGACGTGCGGCACTTCGTTCGACTGATACTGGATCGGCAGATCGGCGGCGTAACCGAGGATCGTGCCGGCCGGCATGTTCGGGTGAATCCGAACGGGAATCCGCTTCCCGCCGTTGAGGAACGGGTTGAAGTAGAAGTCCACCATGCCGCCCGCGGTCATGTGGTATTCTCCTTGACCGGGGTCTTGGCGATACGACAGAAGCGAGGCGTTGGACGAGCCGGTAAGGACTCGGCTGGTGATGTTCTTCATTTCCTGCGAGTTGACCCAAAGTTCAGTAACGGAAACCTGATTTTGGTCCCACATGGCCTGGAGCATCGTGTCGATTTCGACGCAGGAGCCCTTGTTCGACGCCGTCAGGACAGTGCCGGTGCCGACAGTGCCGGTCGCCAGGCTGTTGACGTAGGCGCCGCTGCCGGCCTTGAGCGCGGTCGTCAGCAGGCCGTTGAACGCGGTCGTGTTGGTCGAGGTGTCGGCGGTGATGGCGGATGCGTTCTGGTTGCCGGTCGAAATCGGGGTCGAGAACACGGTCGAGTTGATCGTAGTGATCCGCTGCAGGGTCTCGGCGCCGATCGTGGCTCCGACATACCATGCGTATGCGACCGCGCCCTGAATGGCCGCGACAGACACGTTCAGGCTTTGACCCGAGGTGACGATCTGCGACGCTTGCGCCGATTTCATCGACGAGCCGCCGTTGATCGTGAACGTCTTGCCGTCCGCGCCCGTGATGGTCTTGCTAACCGCAACACCGCCAGCAATGGACGAGTTCTTATAGCCTTCGCCGGTCAGCGCGACGCAGATCACCGAGTAACCGGGCGAGGTTTGCGCGGCCAGGGTGGAACCGGCGAGGGTCGGCGCGGTCGTGGTGACGGTGCCGACGGTGCCGAGCGGGGCGCTGTTATTGCCGAACAGGACGGCCATTTCTTCCTTCAGCATCATCTTTTGCAGAAGGCGGGTCGTCATGGTCGCGCGGAGGTCTTCAAACGTCCGGCCAGCCGCGATGGCTTCCCAGGTCGCCTGGTCTTCTTCACCGATCGTCGAGTAAGACGCGGAGGCGTTGGAGGTGGTGTAGCTCATCTGGCCGGCGCGCTGGCCTTCAGGAACCCAGCCGGAGGCGTCGTAGCCGGACCCGGTGATGGCCGACACGACGCGCCAGTTGGCGGCCGTACCGATACCGCCGGACACGCGCGGCAGGCTCTTGATGATCGGCGTATTGACCGGATAGAGGTTTTTCGCGGGGGCCTGCAGGTCATACGCAACCAGGCCGGAGCCGGTCGTGATGGCCTTTTCGATGCGATCCGGGCGAACGCCGGCCATCGCCATGATTTCGCGCGAAACGTCTTCGCTGGGGGCCTCAAGGGCGGTCATGACCGCCTTTTGAATGTCGTCTTTGGAAAGGATTTGATTCATGGTTTGTTCCCTTCTGGGAGCAATAAAAAAGGCCGCCGAAGCGACCCGTAACGACGACCCGTTAGGGTCGATGGCGGTGGTTGGGGGTTAGGCGCGGCCGTTGATGCGGACGGGCCGTTCAAGCGCGATGCGAAGTTGCATGTCGCCGAGTTCGGCGGGCGTCATTTTCGAGATCATCTCGACGACGTCCGACTTGGTGAGCGTTTCGGTGTCGCCGGTTACGCCGGTGACGTCGGCCGCCTTGTTGGTGACAGTCAGGCCGGCGGGAACGGTGACGACGCCCTTTGCCGGCGCGGCGGTGTTTTCGACCGCTTCGAGGCGCTTGCGGAGGTCCGCGTTGTCCTCGGTGAGCTTATCGATGGCCGCCGTCGCCTTGGTGATCACATCGTCCAGGCGCGCAGCCTTGGCGAGATCATCGGCGGATTCGGCCTTGTCCGNCGCGGTCGGCATATACTGTTTGCAAACGGCGCCGAGTTCGACGGACGCGTCATGCACGCCTTGAATTTTCTTCGCGTCGCCCTTGCTGTTACGCGCGCCGGCCTTTTCAAGCAGATCGGCGTCGGCCTTGATCAGGTCGACCACCTTCTCGGCATAGGCGACGTCATCGGAGACGATGGTCGGCGAGATCAGCGCGACGGCGGCCGGTAGGCCCGCGAGCAATTCCGCGACCTCCTCGCTCGCCATGGCGACCAGGGTCGCACCAAGCGCGTTGACGCTGGCGGCGAGTTGCGCCGGGATTGGCGAGGAATCGCCCTCGGCTTCGGTTTCCCATGCGGTTGACCGCTGGATGCTCGCCACGTCCTCAAGCACACGCGCCAGCCAGGAGACGGTATAGAGCCCCTTATACAGCGGGTCGTCGCTTGGCGGTTGCGCGGCGATGACGGATAGGCCCTTGGCGAAGTCCTCAAGCCCCGGCGTGATCTGTGCGGGCGGCCCCTTGGGCTCGACAATCGGCTCGACGGCCTTGGCGATAGACGCCTCAAGCGCGGCGACCAAGTCGACCGGATCGGACTCGTCAGCTTTGACGATCTCGTCAACCGGCTCGGCGACAACGTCGGCAACGACGTCGTCAGCTTTGGCGACTTCCTCGACGGTCGGATCAGCGGCGGTTTCGTCGGCGACGGCCTCCGGGGNGATATGTTCGGCAATCAGCAGGGCGCGCGACTTGACGAGGAAGTCGTTGCGACGGCCAGGCTTACCGGCTTCGGTCGCCAGCGCCTCGGCCTTCGCGAATACGTCTTCTTTGGCGGGCGCCCAAGGCGTGATTTCGGTGGTCATGGGTTCGTGTTCCTCCGTGGCGGCGTCGGCCTTCCACAAGTCGATGGTGGCGTCGGGGTCGCACGGGCGGTCCACGAGGCTGATTTCGTTGAGTTTGAGCTTGGTGATGACGTTGCGGTCGGTCGGGTCTCGCCCGAGCACCTTGCCGCCAATCGAAAACCCGCGATAAACGCCGGTCTGGACCTTCTTGATCGCGTCGGTGTCGACAACCAGGGCCTCGATGCGCGTGATGCCGTCATCGTCGACTTGGGCGTCGAGCACGGTCCCGGCAGCCGATAGTTGGTGCATGGACCGCAGCGCGGGAAACCGCTCGTAATCGGGCAGCGCGGCCTTCATCGCACTCGACAGGACCGTCTCACCGACCGAGTCGGGCTTTCCGGTCCCGGCGATGCCAAAGACCTTGATAGTGCCGTCCGGCTGGTCTTCGGTCTTCGTGATCTCGCCGAACTGACGGAATGAGGACAGCGCCCCGCCGCCGAAACCCTTTTGGATGTCGGTCATGGTGTAGTCTCCAGGGTCGCGCCGAGGCGCTGTCGATAGGCTTAGTGGGCGGTTGTCGCGGGCCAGCCGACCTTGGCGGCGATCAGCGCAAGGATGCCCTGCACAGCGCCGGTTTCGGCGGCCTTGAGCTTGTCGAACAGCGCGACCGCCGCGGCCTCGCCATCGGACACGAGGCGACCGAGTTCATTGGCGAACGCGGTTTCGAGCGCGGCGATGTCGCCCTTTTCAACGTCGGCGATGACGGTTGCGACAAGGCTTTCCATCTGCGTCAGTTCGCTGCCGAGGAAGGTCGTCACGGCGGACTTGAAGTAGCCCCAAACTGCAGCGGCTTCGTCCTCAGCCCATTTCACGGCGTCGCCGATGTCGGTCTTGATGGTGTCGAAGATGCTCATTTGGCGGTTCCTTTTGTGGGGGCGTTTGAGGCGAGGCAGGCGCGGTTGGCCGCGCGCATCGCGCCGTAATCGGTGATGAAAAGCAGCACGGGGTCGGCAGGCTTGAACGTCGCGAGTTCGGCGCTGACGGCCTGCTCCTGGGCGAGCGTGTAAGCCGCCATCGGTAGGCAGGCTTGCTGGACCGCGATGGTCGGCGGAGCAAGCGTGCCGTCGCAACCGGACAGCAAGATCAACGCCAAGGCGGCAATGGGTTTCAGCATGTCAGAACGCCCCTGCGTCAAGCGCCGCCACGACAGCGGCTTGCGTCTTGGGTGCGTCGGCCTCGGCATTCGCTATCGCCGCCTCGACCTTGACGGCCACGGCTGTTTCAGCAGCCGCCTGGGCAACCGCTCCGGCGCGTTGATCCGATCGCCGCTGAAAGAACGCCATCAGGCCGGAGAACAGGTTTGCTACCCCGCTCAGGAGGCCGAAAATCGCCATCATGTGGAGATGCCTTTTCGCATTACGTGAACGTATGCGGTCCAAAGCGCGCCGAGCGCGCCCAGGGCGCCGATGGGAATGCCGGCCAGAAATCCAAGGCCGGCGAGGATCATTTGCCGGAGGGCACGGCCGGCGCCGCAATGGCCGCGGCCAGTCGCGTGCGGCGAAATTTCGCGGCGGCGTATGTCCACACGCAGGAGACCGCGAACATGGCGATGGCGACGCCGCCGGCCACGAACTGCGTTGATTGGTCGCCGCTAAAAAAGCCCGCCGTCCCGAGCGACGCAGCCAGGGTCGTGAGGCCCTTTTGAGCAAAATCGTGGACCAGCGTCTCAACGATCGGGGGGGGCGCCGAGGGGGCCGTAACCGTGTCGGTCATTGTGAAATCCTTTTTTGTCTTGACAGCCGTGCGCCTTTGGCGCAAAAGGCGGTGTCCTATGGTGGGGGGTCCACTTTGGGCCGTTGCCTGGCGGTTTCGGGCGGCGATTGACGCACCCAAAAACCGCGCATTCCGCGCTCACAAGCAAAGGACGACGAAATGAAACTGAAACTTGCGGCCGTTGCCGCGTTGGCGCTCACGGCCCTGACTGGACCGGCAAGCGCCTTTGTGTTCGCCCCGGTGGGCACGTCAGGAACGGCCCACGGGTATGTCAATCTGTTCGGGCCGCCGCCGCATATTGGCTGTACGTTCGACGTGCACTGGACCGTTGACGGCTCGGGCAACCTGAGCATCACCAGCGCGGTCACGAGCGGCAATTCGATTTGCGCCGCGACCAAGGCGGCCGGCCTGCCGTGGTCCGCTACGGCCACGCACGCAAGGCGGGCGGTCGTTAGCGGGGTCGATTTCGTTATCCCCGGCGTCACGCCGTGCGGCCCCGGATCGGAGGTGCTCGCTATCCTTGGGAGCGCCGTCCGGCTTGAGGAAACTCAGATATCGTCGACCTGCCGCGTGTGGGGCTCGGTGCAATCAACCCCGGCCTTGACCATCACGCACTAACAATGAAACGGCTGTGACGGCGGCGGGCCGCTCATGAGGTTGGGAAATGCCGGCACTGTCGGCCCACCCGAATAGGCGGCCCCCGTGACGCCAATATAGGCGAGATACCAAAGGGCGCTTGGGCGAAGTGTTCCGTCCGTGTTGAGAAGCGCCCGCGCCGCTGGGTAGTTGCCGACGCTCTCCTGATTCCATTCCTCGCAATACGCCGCGTTGATCTGCGTGCAGGTTTGCGCGGCCCTGACCATGTCGTAAGCGGACAGGCTGTATGGCGCCCACTCGCCAATCATCGGCTGCTTGCCGGTGACGGACGTTGCCCAAAGCAAGGCGGGCGCCTCTACCGTCCAGTCGAGCGCGTAGTTGTGAAAGTTGGTGTACGCGACGCCTGACGTCGCCTCATCTTGTAGGATGCCAATTACGCGCATCATCATGTTCGTCTGGTTGCTGCTCAGGAGCGGCGTGATCGGCGAGCATACCGTCGACAGCCGCGTCGAGAGTTTGGCCTGGCCGAGCGACTTAACGAAGCCGCCTTGCTGGTACTTGTCCGCCTCTATCTGACATAAGAGGAGCGTCGCGCAATTGCTGCAGACGCCGACCGTGCAGCCGGTCTCAAGCGTGTACCAATAGGTGATTTCAATCCCGAGCGTCGTAATGCCGGAGCCCGCTACGGGAATGCCGCGCGCTGACGCAACGGTGACCGTGTCGTGTAGGACCGGGAAGTACCACCATGCGGTCGGTCCGCCGTCGTAAGCGGTGTTGCCGCTCCACGACAGGCTGTTCGGACATGACGCCTGATCAATCCCCGGCACGCCGTTACAGTTCGACGACGATCCGCCGTTCTGTTCGTTTCCGACCGAGATCAGGACCGGCGCGTTCATGCCCGCCGCGGCGATCTGCGTGTCGAGCATGTAGGCGAGGTCGTCGCGAAACCATTGATTCCCGGAGGGGCACGACGTCGCCGACGTGCAACCGATCTCCGGCGTCTCGCTCGATTTGCCGTTGACGCCGTTGTAAATGTTAAGCTCAATCGGGATACCGGCCGCCGACATGGCTTGGTACAGATTGCCGGAGGTTAGAACGCCGGTGTTGGTCGGCGCACTGATATATTGCGTGACGGGTGACGAGACCGTGATCGTCGAGCCGGCCTTGCCAGCAATGGTCGCGCATGACGGGTAGGCGGGCAAGAGGTCCATCGTTACCGAATCGCCAGTCGTAAACCCGCTGCCGGACTGGAGCGTGATGTCTACGCCGTCGACGATCGGGTCGACCGATGCGGCCGGAACCGTGATCTTGGCCCCTGCGGCCTTGGCGGCGGCAAGCGACGGATAGCAGCCATCAGCGATCGGGTGCGGCACGCTGGCGCGGACGCGGTATATGCCCGCGTGTAGCCATTGAGCATTCACGACCGCCTGGGCGACGGAATTGCACGGTGGGGAGTTGGGCGTGCAGTTCAGGCCCCAGATTACGGCATTCGCGGCGAAGGGCGTCATGGCGATGGCCGTGACGAGCGCAAGCAACCCGGCTGACTTCATTTGGTTGGCTCCCGCGTCAATTCGAAAAGCACCTGACGTAGATCACGTCGGTAGCGCCTGGGTTGGTCGCGACGCCGGCGGCCGTGTAGTACGTCAGGACGGCCGTGTTGGTGCTTCCACCCGTCTGGTGAAACCATGTCGCCGGAGTGGTGAAATCATACCCGTCGCAAATGTACATATTGGCCGCTGGGTTCGGGAATGTGAGCGTGATCGAGGTCGCCGCCGCCGACGAGGCGAGCAAAATCTTCTCGGTCACAGACCCGTTGCTCGCGGGATATGTACATGTCGGCGATCCCGTCCCGGCCTCCGCGCAGGTGGTTAGCGCCGTGCCGCTGCCAACGCCCAAGCCGTTGAACTCCAGATCACCAGAACTGCTGAAGTTGACCTTGCCGGTACTGAAGGTTTGCTTGTTAGCGGTCCACGTATTAGCGAGCGCTATTCCTGGTATTGTTGCCGACACTGACGGCATCTGGTAGACAGCAGCGTTCGTGCCGTTTAGCGTTGCGGTAACGGAGCCAAACGTCCATCCGTTGAGCGTCGTTGCGGTCGCCGCGCCCAACACTGGCGTGGCGAAGGTCGGCGACGTCGTGCCCGCCGGGCCTCCGGTTCCCGATGATGCGCCTGCCAGAAGCGTTGCAACGCCGGTCCCCGGCGTTACGGTGGCGAGGCCGCCGAATGACACGCCGTTGGTCTTGGTGACGGTCACGGCGCCCGCGCTGGAAAGTGTCACGTCGCCAGAAACCGTTTGATTGGCAAACGCCGTGCCGCCCGCGTTGCCGACGAGAACCTGGCCGGCGCTCGGTGTGGACGTCATGCCCAACGGCATTTGAGCGGCGCCGAGCGTGCCCGTCAGATTCCCGGCCGATGTGCCTGTCGCGAAATAACCGAAGGACGGCAGCGCGACGCCGGAGTCCTGAATCGCGCCGGTCGAGCCGATGTTTACGATATCGCCGGCCGTGCCGGTAAACGACGCGGACGCCTGCCATTTGGTCCCGCCGAAGTTCGCGAAGACGACCGACTGGCCGGGGCATACCTTAATGCTGACGCCGAATCCCAGGTTGTTGATCTGGTCTCCTGTCGACGCCGTGCCTGTCGGAAATACCGCCATGCAGGCAGCGCCCGCGTCGGCGACGATTTCGATCTGGCCGGCAGTCGCCGCGGGGAGTTTGACGCTATCGCCGGTCGACGCCACGGTGCTGACCCAGCTAACGACGGTCGTCAGTTGCGTGGCCGATGCCTGGCCGCCGCCCGCGAATGCGGTGATGCCAGACGACGACGTGAACATCTGCGTCAGGCCGAATTGCGGATTGGTTGCGGGCGCGAATCCTGTAACCGAAAGTATGCCGCCGGACGACAGCAGACCCGAGCCGATGGTCAGCGCGCCGAACGCACCTGACCCGGCATTGATCTGCAATTGCCCGGACGTGCCCGCCGCGCTCGTCTGGCCGAAGTTATAGCCTTGCGCGAGCGCCCCGGACGACAACGCAATCAGCGCCGCCGCCAGCCATATCGACCTAAGTGATTTCATGTTCAAAGTTGCTTTACCGTGATGAATACGACACCCGTGGCGGCGGTAAACGTCCCTGCCGTGGCGCTGGTGCTCACACACACGGCGACGCCCGTCGTGGCGTATGTCGGGAAAAAGTCAGTCATCGCCACAAAGCCTGTCGGCCCTACGGGAATCGGCGGGGCAAGCAACGGATTCGCGTTTCCCGTCGCGCCGAAAACCGTGCCGTTGATCGGTGTCGCGGCGACGTCAACCAGATAGACGAACGTCGCGCCGGGCGCATAGACAGCCCATGAGAACGCGCTGCCGGTGACGGCCTTGGCGATATTGCACGCCCCGGTGATGGTGCTTACCGGAGCAATCGCGTTTTGTGCCTGGCCGCTCGGTGACGGCGTGTAGGCGGTCGACCCGTCAACGGTGACGTGCTGCGATGAAGGAAAGTTCGTGATGTTGACCGGCTGTCCGGCGGCATTCGCGTTGGCCGCGTAGCACGCGGAGCCGACAACGGCGGCGGTTATGGCGAGCAGGCCGAGTGTTTTCAAAATGGTCATTTGAAGAAATACGCCCATATAGTGCCGAGGCTGGTTTGCAGGGCGGCGGTCAAGGTGGTGACGGCCGTCCCGCTGAACGTCACGGCGGGCTGGCCCGCATAGATCGGTGCCCCTTCGGTCGACGTCGCGGTATTGACGCTGTCGGTTGACCATCGCGCGTCGCCATTCTCAACAACAAGTTGCACGATGGTCGCCGTTGACGGAACATCGGCCGCGACATTGAACGGGCTGGTTCCCGTGTATTTCTTGCGCGGGTTGACTGGCGTCATTGGCGTTGTTCCTCCCGATCCGCCCGATCCGGCGGGGCCGGCAGGACCCATCGGGCCGCTCGCCGCATAGATGATTGCGTATCCGGCCGCGCCCTGGACGACGTTCACGCCGGACGCCTGAACGATGTTGATCGTCATGCGTAGAGCCCCGCGATGATCTGGACTTGGCCGCGGAGGATGATGGTTTCGATCGACGTTGCCGTGACCGTCTGCCGTAGCTCAAAGTCGTACAGACCCGGCGGCAATTGAGCCATCGTGGCGCGAGGGACCGTGATGTTGACCGAGTTCGCTGAAACGGTCAGCGTCGATGCGGCCGTCGTCAGGTGCGCCAACGCGCCGGACCAGCCGACCGGAGCGAGGCTCATGTCGAGCGTGCTGCCCGCGAAACTGACCGGCGTCGCGTTGGCCGACGTGATCACCGTCGCGGAGGTGTAGACCTGCCCGGCAATCGCGACCCAAAACGTCAGGGGTTGCTCGTACCAATCGGCGTTGGTGTACGCGACGAGCGGAGTCGTGAGATAGGGCGCTGCGGCCATGGCGAACACCCTTCGTGTGATTGATTCACGGGCTTCCACCGTGATGCCGCGCTTCTTTAGGGGGCGCGTCTGCGACCGCGTCCGGCCGCCCCAGCGCAACGCCGTTTCAGGCGCGCGTCGTCACGCCCCGAGGGACGTGCGGGTGTCTTACGAAATGGTCCGCCAATACAGCGTGATCGTGCCGGTCAGAATCGCGGCGGCGTCTCCACCGGCCGGCCAGGTGGCGGCGGCGTTGAAGTAAACGGTTCGCGCGCCGCCGACGTCGGCGGCATATGCCGCCTGGCCGGTTGATACGGTGGGCGTGCCCGTGCAATTCGCGGCGGACACCGACGCCAAGATATTCGCCTTTGTGCCGGTCAGGGTTGCGAGCGCGGCGGCGCCGATGATGGAACCCACGCCAACGGCGGGGACGGACGCGTTGATATTGCCCTGCGTCTGCGTAATGCCGACGTTGATCTGCGCGGCCGTGAACCACTGCGCGCCGGGCGGGAGCGTATAAACCAGCACCCCAACCTGGAGCGCCGCGCCGCCGGCAATGGCGGGGAGAACCGCGCCCGGCCCAAACGTCAATACCGTGGTGTGGTCATGTCCGACGCCGTACTCGACGGCGGTCACGTTTGGGCCGGGCGTGCCGACCTTGTAGGCGTTCGACACGACCACGCAGCCGTCCGCGATCAGGTCCGGTAGATCATAGCCGGACGTCGGGACGCCGGTAATCAGGCCCGACGCGTTGGGCGTGTAGGTCGCGCCGCGCGTGCTGTAGGTCGTCGCCGCGCTGGGGGCGAAAAGCGTCATCGTTGCCATGTGCGGCTCCGTTTGTTTTGTGGTTGCGGTTCGCCGCTATTCGTCGTCGGTTTCGGTTTCGTCGCCGTCAGGGGCCACGAAGACGCTGTTCATCGTGCAGTTGCAGTTCGGGTGCGCTGTCGGGCAGTCGTCGCCACTTGAGAACGGCTGATCTACGTCGATCGGCCCCTCGGCTTCATTGCCCGCGCATTCGTCGCAACACGTGTCTTCGCCGTTCGTCACCCAATACTTTTGCAGGCCGATGCCGTGCGAGACGGCTTGGCGGTACGCTTCAAGCACGCCCTGCGAGTTGGCGTTCTTGATCTCCGTCTCGGCGATCAGCTTCGCGCGTTCGGGTGAGAACGCCTGGCTGGCCTGGATATCGTCGGCGATCTGCGGGCCGGTCTTGGCGTCGTTCAGCCCGTCGACGATCGTTTGACGGATCGCGTTGCGCGTCGAGTCCATGATGCCTTTCGGCGATCCTGTCGCGACAAGCTCGGCGCCGCGCTGGTTGGCGTACGCAACGGCGCGAGCGTGGACTTGGCCTAGCAGTTCGTCGGACGCGGACGCGCCGACTTGAGCCAGGCCGGCCGTCGCCGAATCAATCACGACCTCGGTCAGGTCAGCCATGAAGTCGTCAATGGCTTCGTTGAGGCCGTCGAGACCGGCGGACGCGGCGAGCTTTTCGGCAAGCGCGATGTTCGCGGCCAGGGTGTCGGCGTCAGACGCCTTGGCGAGGCCGCGAATGGATCGCGACACATGCACGGCTACGTCATCGCCGACAGCCTGTAGGACCGTCGTGAACGTCTTGGTGAGCGCCTTGATTGCGCGACGCGGAACGGGCCGGTCGACGTCGATTTCCGGCTTTGCCGATTTCTCTAGCTTCTCGGTCGCCGAAGCGGTATCTTTACCGCCATGACCAGACGTTTTCGCATTCCCGGCCTTTCCGTTCGCAGCCTGCTTTGGCGTGCCCTTCGATGGCTTAGGCGGGCCGCCTGACGGGATTGTCGGGTCGACCGGCACGTTGTCGCCAGGGTGCATCATGATCGGCGCTGGCGGCGGCTCCGGTGGTTCAATGCCCTGCTCTATGAGCACGATGCCTGTCGCGGTGATCACGGCCGGCTTGTCGCCTATTCCGTTCGGATACGCAGCGTCGCCGCGCCGGTCGCGAACCTCATCCCACGTCCGCGAGCCGTTACGCAGATCGCGGTCGTCCATTTCGGACTGCAGGTTCGGATCGATGTCGGTGTCATCATCCCACGCCCACTCGTGATCCGCGATGCCGAAGTCCTCAAGCATCACGCGATCAGCGAGGCGCTTGAACCACAGCTTCAGCGGGAGCAGGCCCTCTTGCTGGGCGCGCTCTTTGTCGGTTTCGGCCGTCGAGCGATTCATCGCCTTTATGAACGGCGTCGGCGGCAACGAGAACGCAAAGCACGCGATGCGGTAAAGCCACTCGTCAAAGTCGTCTTTGAGCGGCGAGTCCTTGAACGCCTGATACTTGGCGCCGTTGGGCATCATCAGCAGCTTGGCTTGCGCGGCCTGCGATCCACCAATGCGGTCGTCAAGCATCGCCTGGAATGTAACCAGTTGCTCGGCCGTCCAGCCATCAGGGCCGGTGATAAATCCGGCCGGCGTGTTTCCCTCGGTGAAATAGGCAAGCTGCGCGGCCTGGCGACGCATCGTCGTGTTGATCGTGACGACGATCTGCTCAACCGGCGAGAGGCCGTAATTGTGCCCTGGGCGCGGATTGCGCGGCGCATAGATCAGGTCCGCGTTGGTCATATTGACCCACGGGCGGCCCTTGATGACCTGTTGGTATGCGACGTCGAACCGTCCGCGAGGCCGGCGCCCGGTGGCGTCGACCATCGGGTGAATCGTATCGCCCGGCAGCACGTCGAGGCCAAGCAGTTTTCCAGCGCCACCGAATCCGCCGCCGAGCGTGCGACGACGCTCCAGCGCCGGCCAGTCGCCGACAAGCAGGTCCTCAAGCAGGGTGCGGAGCCATGTGGCGAAGTCGAGATTTCCGTCCGGGCGTTCCCAGAACGCCGTCATAGCGGCGATCTTGGTCTCGTTGCCCTTCGGCGCCGGCTTGCCCTGGACCTTCTTGCCCTTCGGCACGATCGTCCACGACAGGGCCTCCATCTGGTCTTTGCGGGTTTCGATGCAAAGCCGGATCGCCTCGATATTGGCGTACGCCCGCAGCGCGGCGGGTGTCGTCTCATACGCGCGGGGCGTGATGATCGTATTAACCGAGACCGGGAAGTCCCAGACGCGCGGCGGCTGATTGCCTTGCGGGACAAGCGGATCGCCAGGGCCGAACACGGTGTTTGATGGCGATAGAGTCGCGGCGACGTCCAGTTTCGTGCGGGTCGCGCCGTCCGAGTCAGTGAGCGCCATCAGGTCGTCTCCGCACGCACAGAGGCGAGGTAAAAAGGGGCGTTCATGCGTTCGTCAAGGTGAGCGCGGATGATACCCAGGTCGAGGGTGGCGAGCATCTGCAGGGCCTGCATCATGCGGACGCCATCACCGGGGCGTGTGTGCTCATCCGTGCCAACGATGAATCCAGCGATCCGTGTTCCGGGCGCGTGGACGATTGGCAGATCAGCCGGGGCGGCGGCAAGCAGCGCGAGGCGGCCAACCCAACGCATAGCCTCGTGCGTGGTCATGGGTTCGGCCGCTACGTGTGTGACCTGACCCATGACCGATATCCTTGGTGAGTTCGTCGGCGATTAAGCGGCGCGGGGCATGACAAGCGAGGGCGGCTTGACGATGTTCGATTGCGGCGCGGCGTGACCGCCCGTTGGTCGTATCGCCAGCGTGTGCCCCTCGGTGAGATAGAACGTCGTCGCGACCCACGGCTCAAGCGGCCCGCCGGTTGCGACCTGCTCACCCATGACACGGTTGACGATCATCGCCTCGGCGTTTTCGCCGTGAGGGTGGACCGTGACTTCGATGGTCATGTTTGGATGACCCCGCTCGGTCGTTCCGTGATTTCCTCGACCGTGATGCGGTTGCCGGTCCAAATGTGGACGGTGCGCTCGGGGCCAAGCGGCTCCAGCACGGACGAGTGAGAGCGCGCCCAGCCGTCCGGGCCTTTTGTCTCGTGGGTGATTTCGACCATGTGGTTGGCCGGGCGGATCGTGATTGCGGTGGTCAATGCAGCGTCTCCGATGCCATCGCGGCGTTAATCGCGTCAGCACGGCATTCGTCGCACAGCGGCCCCTCAACGGCGTCAAACCAGCCATCGGCGACAGCGTGTGCAGCCGCGGCCTTCTTCGTGCCGAGGTCGAGCTCCCGGACGATGTGCTCGACCATGCCGTGAGCGTCTTCGCGGTCGAAGTCCTGGCCGTCGTCATCAATGACGGACTCGACCATTTCAGCGAGTTCTTGCGAGGTAAGGCAAACCTCGCGGCCCGGCATGTGAATCACGACGGTCTCGCCGCCGTCTTCCATCGTCACGTCATATTCGGGCTCCGGCACGCTGGCGTAAAATGCCTGTTCGATGAAATCATCAAACTCGCCTGGGGCCATTTGGAGTGCAAACCGAGCAAGCCCGATCGACCTGATCAAGACCGTGACCGTCCCGTCGTCGTTTCGAACGGCTCTGAGCGTGCCGCAGTCCGTCGATGCGATTTCGTCGCGGGGCATGTGATCAGGTTCCTTGTGTGGGGTAAGACGTGATGGTCAGGTCGACCACGTTGGCGATCATTTCCGCGCCGCCGAGCCATCGGACAACACAACGCGTGCCGTGACCCCAGACCGCTTGAACGTGGCCGGTGTCGCGGTCGGCGGGGTGGAGCTTTGTGATGACGACGTTACAGCCGACCTCAATCGGTCTTCGGTGCCCGTGCATCACGTCTCCTGTTTGAGTGCCGCTTGTTCGCGCGCCCATTCCATTGAGCCAGGCGCGTAGTAAGGCTTGTCGATGGTCGGTTGATTGCCCGCCGCCTTGGCCGCGAGTTCGCGACGGGCGAGTTCGAGATAGCCAGCCGCAGGGTCCATCGGGATCGCGAGTTCATTGAACGCGTCCGCCAGTGCGTCAACTTGGTCGTCATGCGCGCCGGACGGAAACGAACAGACCTCGTTTAGAAACGGCTCAATCCATGCGTCAGCATCGGGATCGCCGGTCTTGAGCACACGTAGATTGCCGGCCTCCACCTGCACAGCAGCGGGGCGCGCGCGCGTTTCCTTGTCGCCGGTAACGGGCAGCGCCTTGACGTTGTATCCGGCGAGCGCCTTGATCAGGTTTTCCGCTTGGTACTTGCCGGCTTGCCCTGGATCTTGCGGGACGCGAACGGTCGACGGCTGCGGATCGACAGCCGCGCAGCCGGTGATCAGATTGACGACCTCGCCCGGTGAGCCCTGCAGGCGCCGGACATTCTCAACGTAGAACAGTCCGTCAGACGCCCGCATCATGCGAACGCCAGCCGTCCAGTCTGGGTTGTTGCCGGCTTTCTTTTGCGTACCAGCCAGGTCCCACGCGCGAACACGTGCGACAGCCGGCGCCGCTGCCTCAACGATTTTCCACCACTGCCGCTTGAACAGTCCGCCATCACGCGGGCCGGGGCGCTGTTGATACAGCGCGGCCCACACGTAGGAGCCGACCGCAGCCATGATCTTGACCAGCCGGTCGAGCGAATAGCGTTCCGGGTGCAGCGCCTCGCCTTTCGCGCGGTGCGTCTCGTCAACTTCGGCAACGGCTGGATATCGGACCACTTCCCATTTGTCGCCGCCGGCCTCTTGCGCCTTCAGCAGCCGGCCCGCGAGGTCGTCTTCGTTCCACCGCGTCATAATCAGCAGGATGCCCGCGCCGGGCGATTGCCGCGTGTAGAGCGTGGACGTGTACCAATCCCAGACCTTGTCGCGATACGTCTCGCTGCCGGCCTGCTCGGCGTCTTTGATCGGGTCGTCAATGATGACGATGTCGCCGCCCATGCCGGTGATGCCGCCGCCGACGCCAGCCGAGCGATACGCTCCGGCGTGACCGACGATCTCGAATATGTCGCTGTTGCGAAGCCAGGAGCCGTCAACAGATACGCGCGTCGAGGCGCCCGACAGTTTCGTTTGCGGAAACGTCGCCGCGTACTCTGCGGAATCAATCACCCGCTGAACATCGCGGTTCATCCGTGANGCCAGGTCCGCGCTGTAGCTCGTCGCGATGATCGATAGATCAGGATGCTTGCCGAGCGCGAACGCCGGGAATTTACGCGAGACCAGTTCCGACTTGCCATGCCTGGGGGGCGCGAACACCATCAGGCGCGGGCTTTCCTTGCGCGCGACCGCCTCAAGAAACGCCTCTAGCTTTTCACAGACTTCCTCGTTGAACCACCCGGACTGATATGTCGGGCTCGTCAGCTTCGTGAACGCCATCAGCGAATTACGTGACGGTTCAGCGGCGAGAGCCAGTGCGGCTGCTTTACGTNGTAGCCTTTCGGCCCGCACCGCCTCCATTGACGGCAAGTCGATTGCGGATGGCTTCAATTGCGTCAAGCTCCGCGTCGGTCAGTCCCGACAGGTCCTCCGTCACGGCGAGCGCCAGCTTGTCGTTGAACATGCCAAGGTGTCGGCCGACCTGGGTCAGGGCGGCGATCTTGTCGTGCATCTTGACCTTGAGTCCGCCCCTATCCGTCTGGCTGACTTCCGAAATGGCGGCGGCCGTGTCGTCGTCGATGTCGGCGCTATCAATCAGGACAACCTCATTGACGACGGCGGGGCTTAGTCCGCCGTCAGCATCCGGGACCATCCTATCGACGCCAGAGCGCCAACGGAGCGCCTTGCGAATATCAACGAAACCGAGTCGGACAAGCTGCCTCAACACGTCGTCGGCCGTGATGCCCACGCGCTTTGAGCGAGCAGCCATCGCATCGGACAACGCCTTTTCAATTTCAGGTTTTTTCAGGTTCTCTTGGCCGACGCTGTAAGCCGTCTTCGCGCTGTAGCCCGCGCGTATCGCGGCCTGCGTCGCGTTGAGGTCGATCAGGTACTCTTGGACGAATACGGACTGCTTAGGCGTGAGCCGAGACGCGGCGCGTTTCGCCGCCCTCGGTGTCTTTGCCATAGGGGACTCGCTGTTCAGTGTGTGGTTAGTGCTTCAAGCCGATCGGGCCGATTGTTCGTCCGCGAAGACTCCGTATATCCGGCGTCCCACTTGGCTGGCTGGCTGGCTGGCTGGGCGATGCCGGAGAATAACGGCGCGTCGAAGCCCTCACGCAGGCACGCCATGCCGGTCGTGCCCGATCCGGCGAAGGGGTCAAGCACCGTCCCGCCGGGCGGCGTGATCAGTTTGACCAGATACGCCATGAGGTCAACGGGCTTGACCGTTGGGTGTTTGGAGCCAAGGCGGTCGTCACTGTCGGCCTTGGCGCTGTAATAGAATCGCGATGCCGATCCGGTGTCGTCGTGCCCGATGGCCGACGTTCCGAGGCCGGCACCTAACGCGGCTACCGTAGGCTTGCCGGGCTTGCCGGGCTTGCCGGGCTTGCCGCCACCTGCATTCGCGGGGAACAGCGCGTCAACCTCAACCGACCCGTCGTGGATGAAATTCGCAGGCCAGCGACCCAGACCATCGACAGGCTCGGCGAACTTGCCATTTAGCCCATCGGAGAATACTCTTGCACCCGCACCCGCACAGCCTCCAGCCGATCCGATGCGGCAGGCGTCGATGTTGATCGCGCCGGTTCCGTGCGTCAGGACGTTTTCCGCAACCGTGGTTTTGAATGGCTTGCGGGCGAGGCAGATTGGCTCAAGCGCTGGCTTTAGAGCGGTCCCCCAGCCGTCCCACGCCGCCGAGGCCGCCGAGGCCGCCGAGGTAAACTCGTACTCCATCTTTCCGCGTGTCAAGCCCTGCGACGCTTCCATGAGGTTGCCGCCGCGAATATCGTGTGCAATCCGCGATCCCGTGACCGGACGCTCATCGCCATTCGCCTTGTCGATCGCCTTCGACACGTTCAGCGATTTCGGAAAGCCGGAACCAAATACCCACGCGATCATGTCGCGAATCTCAAAGCCCGCGTCCTCGATCGCGCAGACCTGACGATGTTGCGTCCGTGTGGCGCTGAACGCGACCATGTGGCCGCCGGGCTTCAGCACGCGCAGGCATTCCGCCCAAAACGTCACGTCGTGAACGACCTCGCCGGAGTCCCACTTCCTACCCATAAAGCCATAGGCGTACGGTGGGTCGGTGGCGATGCTGTCGACCGAGTTGTCCGACATGGCGCGCAATACGTCGCGGCTGTCGCCATGATGGACGGTGACGGTCATGGGTTCCGATCTGTGTGGGTGCCTCGCCGGGCGCGTGAGCGGGGGTCGGCCGAGGTCTTAAATCAAATGACTCGGCGCCCACTTCGCCTTGCGGCTATCTCGCGTCACGCGTGGACCCCCTGCGGGGCGGGGGAACGCTGTTTCAACCGATCTGTCGTTCCATGGTGGGCGGCGGGGTCGGCTCGTAAGTTGCCGACACGTCTTTCCTGCCGCCCTTGCTCTCTGGGGTTTGTGTGGTTGCGGCGGAACCGCCGGCATCACCCGACGTTCTCGGTTCCACGCTGATCACGTGCCAGCCGCCGCAATGTAGGTGCCCGTGCGGGCGAATTGTGACGGCCTGGAAGTGTGGGCCTGCCGTCATGCCCTGGTCCCGCTTCCATCGGGGGCGCCGCCTAGCGTGTAGATCGGCGGCGCCAAGTCCTATCATCCGGGCGTTCCCTTGGTCGGTTACAACGCCGACACCGAGGTTCCATTCCGAAAGCCGCGCGTCCTGACTTCGTTTAGCGCCGCCATGGTGGCCCCTGCGCTTCGTATGAGTGATCGTCTTCCATGGGTGGCGGTATAGCGATTCGCCGACCGTATGCAAGCATATAATTTAGTGCGGTTTGTCACACCAATCAGTTGAACGCGTCGATATAGCAGTTCACGAGGCCGATGTCCGTCGTCAGCGTCGCCGCGTTGCCCGTAACGGCAATCAGGATCGGGCCAGACTCAACCGCCGTGAGCGACTGCGGGAGGGCCGATGTGCCAGCGCCGAATCCGCCGTGTGACGCGCCGATCACGACCGCCGATCCGCTGGCCTTTTGGGTGTTCGACCCAGCCGCGCCATATTTGAACACCTGCGCGTTGAGTTCCCACTGGACCGCGCCGGTCGTGGTATAGGCGCCAGAGTCGCAAACGGCCGTGCCGCCTGTGATTGCCGAGCCGACAACCGCGGTCGTGGCGTTGAACCAGAGCTTGACCTGTTTCGAGTTGGTGTTGTTCCCGAAGGTCCCCGTCGCACTAAGAAACAGGCCGCGATTGCCGATGCCGTCGAGTGAGTTGGCAGGCAGACTGTAAACCGCCAGCACGTTGTCGTTGCCGGTCGTGCCGGGATTGACCACGGCCGCCGGGTTGGTGCGGAACACGTTGCCCTGCGCGAGCATCGTACCCGCGCCGGAGCCGTATTGTTCAAGGTTGTTCGCGGGCTCGACGCCGACGCCGGGCACGACCGCCAGCGCCCACGTCGCCGCGCCGGTCGCGGCCGATACGCACGTCCACGCGCGGCCGTTGGCGGTGTTCACCCATACCGAGCCGGGCGCGTAATCCTGGGTGTTGTCAGACCCGACGACAGGGTCAGTCGTCGCGGTCAGATTGTTCCGGCCGGCGATGACCATCGGATAGCAGCCGCCACCAATCAGGTCGCGGGCGTCAGTGCCGACAGGAACGCCGTAAATCATGCCCTGCGCGTCGGCGACGTACCTGTTCCCGCTGATCGGGGCGAACTGCGCGAAGGGGGCGGGGGCGAGCAGAGACATCGTAGCCATTGGCGTAGCCTTTCAGGGCGAGACGGCCAGCGGCCGGGGTGTTGCGTCAGACCGGCCAGGACTTGCGTCCGCCGTCCTCCATTCGTGTTCGGAAATATCGCCGGAGCTTGTCGCGCAGGCCGGTTTTGTCGCCCTTGAGGCGCAGCATTCCCCGGCTGTCCATGACGCGTCTCCGGTTGTGGGGGCTCGACGGGCGCTCGGGTCCGCTATGCTAGGCTAGGCCGCGAGTGTGATCGGACAGCGCCGCGTCGAGTGTTTCGTTGGCGTTTCCGCCGAATACTGCTGGCCGTTTCTTAGACTGACGCCAGAACGCCGGCCGGCGGGCGTTGCCTCGCGCCGGGGCTCGCGCATACCTACGACCGAGATACCCCAATCCACGGCATAGGCGCGAATAGTTTAGGCTCCGATGATGAGTCGCACGGCGTAGCCGACGAACACGCCGACGAAACACAGCCCGGCGAGAGCCACACACCAGTCAACGGCGGGGCGCGGGACGTCATCGTCGGGATACATCAGGAGCGCCACGTCAGTGCCTTGACCGCCCACATTTGAGCAGTCTGCGCCTCGGTGATCGCTACGGTTGCGAGCCTAACCGCCTCCGACGTTCCCGGTGCCGTCAAAAGCTGGCTACGCAACTCGGCCATCTGGTCGATCACGGCTGCGAACATTTGCTTACAGTGATGAACGGCCGCGTCGCCGCCGGGGTTGAACGACAGCCCAACGGCGCGCTCGCCGTATGTCGGGATTTGTTCGGTCGGGAGGGTCATCATGCCGCCTGTTGCAATAGCGCCGGAGCGCCGTGAATGGGTGCGCCGGGAGTGTGCGGCGGTGGCTTGTCGGACGAACCCTTGCGGGCGTTCAGGCGGCGGCGATTCATCACCGCGTGGACCTTCGCGGGCGAGCGCAATCGACGCAATCCCGCGTCGAAATCAATCACATTGTCCGTCACGCCGGGCAACCCTGCATCGGCGGCGCCGGTGGGTCGCCGAACAGCGCGCGCATGATCACGTCAAACACTGACTGCATTGCCGACCTTTCGATGCAGTGCGCCCCCGTCGTTTGACGTTCGGGTCATGACCGGGCGCGGACGCAATCTCGCCGCCGTCCGTTGTCAGGCCACAGGCGCGGGGCGAAGCCGATGTGTGTTGGTGTGGCCTGGGCCGCCGCCTTGGCGTAGCTCTGACCGTGAGAATGAGGTCTCATATTTCGTGGCGTAATGCAAGCATATAAACCGAGTTATTCCCCGTTTCTGTTTTTGATGGCCGTGACAAGGCCCGTTCGCAGCCGTCGTTCAATCGTGCGGGGGTCGCTTCCCAACGCTGCCGCAGCGCGCTTTACGGTCATGTCGTGACCACAAACCCAATCAAGGACCTTGACGATCCGCGCCGACTGACCCCGCCGCATGATCGCCAGCGTCTGCCCGCACGCGACGGCCGCGTCGAGGTGCCCCATCCCGCCGCCCGATCCGCGAACCTCTGGCCGGTTCGGCGTCAGCATCGCGCCGACAGATGCAAAACACTTTCCGTACAGCAGCCCCGCCTCAAGCAATCGCGCCGCCGGGTACGCTTGGCCGTCCAACACACCCCGAGAATGGGCGAACGCTACGCCGCTCGCCGTCACCAGCCGCATTGCCCCAGGCGTGCCCGCTACGCCCTCGGCGATGTCACCCATCCGGGCGCGGATCGCCAGCGCCTCGACGTTGTCGATGTTCGTTTGCGCGTTGGCTTCCGCGGCCGATAGTTCGTCAGCCAGGGCGCGGAGGCCAGACACGCCGGCTTGCTCGACGCGTTTGGCGAACGCCTTATCGGCCGGCGTCTCGGCGATCTCCATTTCGAACTGACCCTGGAACACCTTGGCGGTCATGTCGCGAAATCGCGTGGCCTGGGCGGCCGTCAGCGTTTGGCCGTTGACGACCAATGGCTCGTCGCCGATCCGGCGGATGGTTACGGGGCGGCGGGTCAAATAGCCACCCGTTCGCGCTTGGCGATCTCGCGCGCGACGTACCATGCGGCCTTTTTCAGGTCCTCAATCGCGTTGCCCTTTTCGTCAGCGCGCCAGATGTATTTCAGTGCGTTGCCGAGGTTGAACGACATGTGTTCGGTTACGGTGATGCACTCAACGCCGGACGGGTGGGCGTTGTAGTGCGGCGGGTGGTCGACCGCGTCGTGATCTGCGCCGCCGGTCTTGGCGGCGGCGAACGCGGCATCAACCACATCAATGGTTCCGGTTACGCCGGTGAACGATTCCGGCGCGACCGGCGTGGCGGCCACGGCCTCCAATTCCGCCCGGCGGAGGAGAAGCGCCGCGCAGCGATACGCAGCCCCATATACGCCAATTTTCAAATCCCCCTCCGCCGCCCGCAACGCGAATCCAATTTCCGAGCGAGGTATTTCGGAAAGAAGTCGGCCGTTAAAAAACCAGCCTTCGATAGCGTCTTTGGGCGCCTTCGCGGCCCGCCAACCACACGGTTTCGTCTGGGAAATTGGTTTGTCTTTCATGCCCTCTCCATTTCGTTTTGTGCGGCAAGGATAGCCTCCGCGCGCTTTGCCAACGTGCGGCGGTGGTTGAAAATTGGTTCAATCGCGGCCTTGAATTGGCCGGGCGTCGGGAAAAACCGTTCGTCGCTGTTGCGCCATAACCGCGCGCCCTCGGTCAGCAGGTCGACGGGATATCCGGCGAGGTCCTCCGCCCATTGCAGGTTGACGATGCGGCTTTCCCACGCCTCGCGCCGCATGGCCGGGAAATGCAGCGCCAGGCCCTCAAGCACCGCCGCGACCTCCGAGACCGTCGCCGACGAAACCGAGGCGACGACTTCCCGAGCCGCCGTTACCAAAGCCGTCACGTCGTCCGGCGCCATCGGCAGGCGGGATTTCGTCGGGCTCGTTCTCCGCAATAATTTCAGCCCAGGCGCTCCGGCGAGACTCGGTATTGGCTCGGCGAGGGTCGGCGGTGGAAGCGCCTTGCGAACTGCCGGCGGTGAAGCCATTGCGGTTTCCTTTCGGGGTTGCGCGGCGAAACCATTTCGCGGCGACGGCGTCCCAATCGGTGTAGGGGCGCTGAAATTCGTGGTCTCGGATATTGGCGACTTCGTCGTCGATCTCGGCGGGCGTGAAGCCGCGCTCGGCGGCGTCAGCGATCAGCGACGGGCTTGGCGACCAGCCGATCGGGCAACGCTTCGAACCCCTCGGTTTTACCTCGCGCTGAACGGGACCTTTAGGTCCTGTTCTCTTACTATCTGACTCTGACTCTGAGATGGTAGCCTTTTGCTCTGGCAAAACTGTAGCATTTGCTAGGGAGTTCTCCTTGAAATTGCTTGCCTTTTTTTGCCCCCCCCTCTTTCCGGCCTCTTTTCGCGCCTCACTTTTTGCGCTCGCTTTTCTCAATTCGGCTAGCAAACGCTTGTGCGTGATAGTGTCGCCCTTGACGTCAAAAAGCGCCAAAACGTCCGACCCGATTTCGGTCCAATGATCCAGGCTAACGCCGACAATGACCGCCAGCTTTTGCGGTGAGCGCGGCAATTTGCCGTGGGCAATCCACATGGCCCGAAGTAGCCGCCAATAAGCTCCATCCTGCTCACAAGTGAGCCCCTGAACGGCCGCTGTGTACTCGGCGACATAGAGTTGCATATACGGGGGCGCGCTCACGCAGTCGCCGCCCTTGGGCACGTACGACCGCCCTTTGCGCCTCGCGTACCGCAGGCGTCCATGATGGCCGTGTGGTGCATCCCGAACATGGCACCGAGCCGTGGATACGATAGCGGCTTGCCGTCAAATCGCAGGGCTCGACATCGCCGGATCGCCTCGTCACGGACGACCACGACACGGGCCGCGTGTGAGTGACTCAATATCTCGCAAAGTGACACCCCATGCTTGATCGCCACGTCGCTGACCTCGTCCCAGGCGCGCGGCGGGAACGCTGTCGCGGCGCTCATATCTGGGCGCCCGTCGACGGGCTCGCGCCGCACGCCCACATGATCGTCCGATGATCGCGATCGAATATCCGGCCGACAGCGGCGTATGACATCGGCCGGCCGCGAATGATCAGCGCGCGGCAGCGGCGCATGGCCTCTTGGCGGGCCGCGACGTACGCGGGAATCCGCTGTCGCCCGATGATGTGTCGCACGGGAACGTGATATTCGTCCGCGGTGGCGCGCAAAATGGCCGCAATGCGTGGTGGACGAGTTGGCGGCGTGTCCATCAGGCGGCGCGTGCGAGGGGCTGTAGCGCCGCGTCAACGGCCGCCGCGCCGATCTCCGTGAGAAGGTGTCCCGCGCCCCATATCGTCGCGATGGAACCCTGCGGCATTTTATGACGGATTTTGCAAATAAACACGTCGATGATTTTTGCCTGCGGCTCATCGGGGCCGCCGTAAACCGCATTCATGATCGCGGATTTCGTCATCGGCCGCCCGCGCCGTTGGTTGAGGGCGGCGACGATCGCCGCCTCCTTGCCGGACAGAGCAAAGCCACGCTGTAGCGCGCCCCGCGTTTCCAGCGCCTGCTCTTGCCCGAGGTCACGCCTCAGGCATTCGACCTGATACTCAAGGTCCGAAATCCGCTCACGTGCCCTGGCAAGTTCCCTGATATCAGCCTGCATGGAGGAGACCCTTATTCGGCGCTCTCGACGCCTTGAGGTGGGCGTCGCAATACGGGACGCGGCGTGTGGTGATCGGGGCGCAACACGATTTGAGGTCCGCGCCCTCGCCTATCGGCCAGGCGCATTGCTTGTGTCCGCGGCGGGTCCAATGTCGTGGATTTGACGCCGCTACGGCGCCACGAATGCGGAGGTCGATCGGGCCGAAAATGCGGACGATGGCCTGCCGAAAGTCGTGGCCGATGGGGATGTCCTCCCAGCACTTCATGCGGCGAGCCTCTGAATGATGCGGGTGGGCACGCCCCAAAGCGCGAGTATGTTTTCGGTGTCATCGACGGATCGGACGACAGCGACCTTGTGCCCCTGGCCGCGCAGGAGTGCGTGGGCATCGCGCTGCTCTGGCGACAAAACGCCGTCCGGCGACTTGACCTCAATCAGGCCCCAATCGCCGGGCCACGTGATGATGAGGTCCGGTATGCCAGCGTATAGGCCGGTCCACTTGAGTTTCGCCGCCGTCGCCTTTGCCAGCTTGCCGCCCCCGTTCGGTACGGAAAACAGCAGGGCCGATGGATAACCGGCGCGGACAAACTCGACGATGGCGGCTTGAATTGGCGACTCCAGGTCGCGGCGCTTGCCGGTCAAGCGGGCACAGCGGGCACAGCGGAGTCGTAGCCGTGACGAAATGGCCGCTCGACGATCGTGAACCGACCGCCCTCCGGTATCGCGGAGTCGCAGATCGCGAACTTGGCCGCGCCGCCCCTGCCGCCGTATCGTATCAGGAACATGCCGTCGCGCCGCTCGGTGCAGTCCTCGGCGAGGTGGGTGATTGGCGGTCTCATGCGGTTGCCATCTGCCGGGCGCGCTCGGCGGCTTGACGGGCCTTGCGTTCGGCCCATGACTCAATCAGCGCGGCGTCCCAATCAGCCGCCACCGCCCAGCCTGGGGCGATTTCATGCGGCCTCAGCGTGTTATCGACACCGTCAAGCTCAAGCCGCTTTGCCGCGACGATCCTGGCCGCCGCCCGCTGCTGTTGCTGGCGGTTCACGGCGCGACCGCCGCGGAATACCGATCAAGCGCCCGCTCGGTCCTCGCGAGAGCCCAGCGAAGGTGATGTTGCGCCCGATTCAGTCGCGCGGAGAGCGCGGATATTCGCCAGTCGTTCAGCACTCGCGACAATCTCGTCAGCCCGGATGGTGGCATTGCGGATTTCCTCCTGAATCTGTGTGATTTTCAGCCGTTCCCATTCGACGCGGGTCAGGCCGGTGAGCGCGTGCCCGACAGCGTCGAGCAGTTCATAGCCGTCGACGCGGACGGCACGCGCGAGCGTGCGTGAACTTACGTGCCCGCGCGTGAGGCTCTTGCCGGTCTCGTGATCGACACCGTAGGCGCCCGCCGCGTGCTTGGCGGTGTCGCGCGGAAACCGGCGGCGAATGTACGCGCTGACGGCGCCGCCAAGGCTGTCGGCGGTTTCTTTCCCGTCAAGGGGAATGCAATCGAAATGCCGGGCCATTATAAGCCGCCCTGCAACCGCGAAAGGACTGCGCCCTGGACGACGACCTGCATATTCTCGCCGCGATCCGGCATGGAGCCCTCGCCGCCGCTTTGCGTCACTACGCAGCCCGCGACGAACGGCTCTCGCGTGGATTTACGCGCGCCGCCGATCTGCAGAGTTCCCGGTCCAGGCGGGCGCTGGATGAATTTGTCGCCGACGCATTCCGGCCCGATGGGGGCGACCGTTGACAGTGGCGGGGCGCGGCTCATGTGGGGGTTGTAGCGGTATTATTACCGCCTTGCAAGCGCCGATTTACCGGATTGCCATCGAATTGTCCCCGCGCATCTATACCGCCAAGGGAACTGATAAATGGCAATAGATATAGACCGTCTGAACGAGCGACTGGCGACCCTTGGCAAATCAGCCATGGGCGCGTCCATCGAGGCTGGCTTGAAAAAAGATGCAGTCCGCAACATTCAACGCGGCAAGTCCAGGCAGGCCCGCACCGACACGATAATTAGGCTTGCTAACGTATTGCAATGTGACGTAGCGTACTTGATGGGCGATGACGGCGGTCGCATATCCCCTGAATTGTCGGGGGCTAGACCTGACCTTCCGCGCATGGGGTGGTTAGAGGTGCTATTTGAAATCGGAGCGGGATACCGGGTCGACTCCCGGCAACAGATCGTGGGCGAGTACGGCCCTGTCGCGGAAAGCGAGAAATATCGCGGTCGCAAGCAGTGGCTGGAGCGGGTCATCGGCAATGCCGCGACCAAGCAATTCCAGCCAGGCGACCTTGTTCACGTCGTCGACCTGGACGGCTCGCGGTATATTCCCGTGACCGGCGATCTTATCGTTTTGCGTCGGTGCTTCGGCGACATGGTCGAGCGATCCATTCGCCGCGTGAGCGTGTCGGCGTCCGGGGTCGCGACGCTGGTGAACGTGGGTGACGCAGACGCGGGCGGTGCGGAGGAATACCCGCACGCAAGCGACCACACGGCCAGCGTCGTCGGGAAAATCATAGGGCGTTACTCAAGCGTCGAATGATTTAGCGGGAATAATACCGTTTTCCGCTTGACGCGGGAATAATACCGTTTTATACCTCCTTCCACAAACGGAAGGAGTCACTCGTGCGACATCAAAACAAGACACGGCTTGACGAGTTCGTCGCCGGTCACATCGCCATCGCGGCCAAGAAATCGCCGCGTGACGCCGCTGCCCACCTGCGTAATTGGGCGCGACACCTCGAAACCAAAGGCATCGCCGAACTGCTTGCCACGCCGACGCCCGACCACATGGCCGGACTCGACGCTAACGACATTCTGTTCGCCGCCTCGAAGCTGACGCTTCACGCCTCGCAATACATGGCGGCGGCATGACCGGCAAAATCGAGAGACTCAATGTGGAGGGGCGCGACGACATGTTTGCGCCGCCGGCAAAGATCGTAACGGTCGAGTGTCTTCACTGCGGAGACGTGTTCAGGTCGGACGAAATTGTTTTTGAAGTCCGCGACAGGTTTACGCCGCACACGCTCGGCTCTGCGCTTTGGTGGTGCCGTAACACCGACTGCGACGGTGCCGGATTTGACTATGATATCCATAAGTCGCGCCGCCGCGTACGACCCAAAGAGGTCAATTTCTACGATACGCCCGAGGCCGTTGAGGCATATCGCCTATACCAGACGGCGAGGGTGGCGGCATGACCCCGACGCCCACAATCAACGCGCTTGCGTGGCTCGCGGACGGCCAGATCGTCGTTCGCACCGAGCCCGGCGGCCAAGAGGTCGTCACGCTTGACGCGGCCCGCGCGCTCGCCGCCACGTACGCGAGGCACGCCGCGGACGCGGACGTCACCGGCTCCGCGCTGGATCATATCACCCGGTGGATGCGCGAGCTTGAGGCCGCGATATTCCGCACGACCGACGCGCGGGTGGCGGCGTGACCGCCCCTCGCGACGATTGGGCGGGCGCACTCTACCCGCCCAAAAGCATCAACCGCCAGCGCCCGCTTTTCGGGTTCTACGCCCACGCCATCGGATCGGCGCTCGCCCTTATCGGCGGCCTCGGCGGCGGCCTGATCATCATCGACATCATCATCCACGGAGTCCCGAAATGACCGCGCCGACCGACGAAATCAACGCAACCGCACAAGGCAAGCTCAAGAGCCTTGTCGAGAGAATCGAACGGTTGCGCGAGGACGCCGCCGCAATCAGCGCGGACCTTGCCGAGGTCTACGCCGAGGCGCGCGGCGACGGATTCGACGTCAAGATCATCAAGCTCATCGTCAAGATGCGCGCTCAGGACGCAGCCGATCGCCAAGAAACCGAGGCGCTGGTTGACCTGTATATCTCCGCGATTGGTGGTCTGTGATGGCCGCTAAGGCAACGGAGTCTCTTGAGGCCATCGTCGCCGATGTTCGCGCCGAGTCCGGCATCGTGCCCCACGTGCTTACCGCCATCAACGCGGTTATGGCGGAAATGGCGGTCGGCGGCATTGCCAAGGATCGCAAAAACACAACCCAAAACTACAAATTCCGCGGCATCGACGACGTTTATAACGCGCTCGCTCCCGTGCTTGCCCGCAACCACCTGATTGTTGCGCCGCGCGGATTGGGCCGCACGTGTGACGAGCGCGTCAGCAAGGCGGGCGGTGCCATGTTTTACGTCAACGTGTCGATGGAATTTGATCTCTTTTCGGCGCGGGACGGGTCAAAGATAACGGTCGGCCCGTTTTACGGCGAGGCCATGGACACGGCAGACAAGGCCACGAACAAGGCGCAATCGGCCGCGTTTAAGTACATGGCGATGCAGGCGTTTTGCATCCCGACCGAAGGCGACAACGACGCCGACGCAACGACGCATGAGGTCGCGTCACGCCAGGAACAGCGTCGCGAATCGCCCCCGAGCGATCGACAGCAATCGAAACCGCCGACCTTCAAGCAACGTGTCGAAACCGCGAAGGCCGAATTAAGCGCCTGCGAGTATCCGGCCGAACTGACGGCATGGGCCGGCCGCAACAAGACGGCATACGAAGACCTGCCGGACGACGATTACAATGAAATCATGAGTCACTTCACCGCGTGCCGCAAGGCGTTCACACAACAAAGGGAGCCCGCCTGATGGCCGGATCAATCAATAGCGTTACATTGCTGGGCAATGTCGGAAAAGACCCGGAAATCCGCACGCTGAACAGCGGCGACAAAGTCGCGAACTTCTCTATCGCCACGTCCGAATCTTGGACCGACAAGGCCAGCGGCGAGAAGAAGGAGGTTACGGAATGGCATAACATTACATGCTTCAACGACGGCCTCGTCGGCGTGATCGAACGCTATGTGACCAAAGGCAGCAAGGTTGCGATCCACGGCGCCGCGATCAAGACGCGGTCGTATGAAAAGGACGGAATCACGCGGTACGCGACCGAGATCGTGATCTCGAAATTTCGCGGCGAATTGACGCTCTGCGGAGGTGGCGAGGAACGCGGAGCGGATCGTGGCGAAAGCCGGTCGGCACGCGGGGGCGGTGGCGACGGCGGATCATACCGCGATGCGTCGCGCGGTTCGGGGGGCACGACCACCCAGGCGCGAGGCGGGTTCGACACAAGCGACCTCGACGACGAGATTCCCTTTGTTTCATCCGTGAGCGTGTGGTGATGAACGCCCGCCCCTCATTCGCGGACATCGCCGCGGAATTTGCAATCGACGAACCCCTGCCCCCGTCAACGCGCGGGCCGCTGGAAGGCCCGGAACCGGTCATCCGGTCGGTCGGCATGGGCCACAACGCTCCGCCGGAACCGACGCCGTTTCAAGCGGTCAAGGCGGCCGTCGATGACCTGACCAACGAGGCGCAACACTGGCTCGACGGGTCCGGCGTCAATTCGGAAGCGGAGGCCGAAGCGGTCGGCAAGTTGGTCGTGATGATCCGCAAGGCGCGGACGGCGGCGGATGACGAGCGCAAGGCGGAAAAGGCCGAGGCGGACAAGATCATCAAGGAAATTCAGGATCGTTACAACCCGATCTTGAGGCGCGCCGATCTGGCGACCGATCTCGCCAAGCGTGCGTTGACCCCCTGGCTGGTCAAGGTCGCGCAGGAAAAGGAGCGGATCGCCACGGAGGCCCGCGCCGAGGCCGCCCTAAAAGCCGCCGAGGCCGCTGAACTTGTCCGAGCCGCCGCTATGGCTGGCAGTCTCGCCGCGTCGGAAATCGCGGACGCTGCCCAGGCCGATGCAACACGCGCCCGGCAGTCCGCCCACGCGAAGGAGCGCGACACGGCAAAGGTCGGCGCTGCGACCGGATCGCGCGCGGTTAGTCTGCGGTCGTACTGGACCGCGACGATGACGGACGACGGCTTGGCGCTACAGCATTACCTCGCGACCCGGCTCGACGACATCAACGCGCTCCTGGCCGATCTCGCGCGGCAGGACGTAGCGGCCGGCAAGCGCACGATTCCGGGCTTTGAAATCATAGAAGAAAAACGGGCGGCGTGATGACCATCATTCAGCAGGACGTCCATTGCTGGTTTGTTTGGACTAAGGCCGGATGGCCACCACGATACGCGCACGGTTCGGCTGCGGCAGCACATGCGGAGGCCGCGCGGCTGGCGGCGAAACACCCTGGAAAAAAATTCCTCGTGCTGACTGGGTGGGCAAAATACGTCGCCGTTCCCGACGCCGATGAGCACCACGTCACGACGCACCGTCGCGCATTCGCACAAGAGGCAGCATAGATGACCCGATTCACCAAACCAGACACCGGCAACGCCGCCCGACCGGGGTCGCCAGTCAATAGTGTCAGGAACCTCGCGCGGAAACTGAACCGCCAATATCGCGACCGGCGTAACGATATGCTGGCCGATCTCGGTGCCGCACTCGCAGCCTGGTTTGCCCCGGCGAGGGCTGCGTGATGCTGATCTATCAAAAGTGGATCACGCGGGACGACCTGCGGGCAAATCCGTCAATCCTCTATGTGTTCGGCGACAACGCCCGGCGCTACGGACTCGGCGGGCAGGCCAAGGAAATGCGCGGCGAGCCGAATGCAATCGGCGTCGCGACCCTTGAGGCGCCGGGGCTGTTTTGGGCGGATGCGGGCGCCGAACGGCAAAACGCGATTGTTGATGGCGACATGGAGATTGTCGAGACCGCGCTTCGTGTCGGCGGAATTGTCGTCTGGCCTCTCGACGGGATTGAAACCGGATTCGCCGATCTTGAGCGCCGTTCGCCGCTCACTTGGGCGCACCTGCAGCGCAAAGTTGACGCGCTGAAAATATATGCTTGCATATATCCGGCGCCGCTGTATGGTCGCCAAATCACACCAACGGAGAACACCCAATGACCCGCGCAAAGGCTAAGGCCGCGCCAGTATCTGCCGAACCAATCGAGGTCGTTTACGGCTACGGCCTGCGAACATGGGGCGGCGACGGATCGTCGTCGCACGGTTTCGTGTGGGACTTGACGGCCGGTTCGCGCACGACAGCGCCAGATTGGAAGGCGACGGCGGAATGTGGCAACGGCCTGCACGCCAATCAATTTGGCGTCGGCGACTGGTCACTTATGGGTGATCTTTCTGAGGTGATGAACGGCTCGCGCGTTCTTGGCGTCGTGCGTTACGACTCGGCGCTGGCAATTGACCTTGACGGCAAAATCAAGGCCCCGTGGATGGAAATCGTCGTCACCACGAAAACGGCAAGTCTCGGTAGCGTTCTAGGCTGGATCGCGCCGCATCGCCGCTCCCATATCCAGGGGCTTACAAAAGTTCAGGCGAAGGCCGCCGCGACCACGGGCGACGGGTCGGCCGCCGCGACCACGGGCGACGGGTCGGCCGCCGCGACCACGGGCTACAGGTCGGCCGCCGCGACCACGGGCA
>JGI24890J29729_1000158_pt1 | contig 52289 bp, 56 predicted proteins | sample FreactcultureFD7_FD_29729 | JGI IMG/M metagenome (IMG submission 29729)
GCGAACCACTCGTGTTCCTCCATCTCAACTTTGACCAATTCCAACTTCTTTGGATCTAGTGAATCGATGTCGAGTTCGGGAAGGGGGAATCGATGGTCGAGGGCGAATTGACGAGCGCGGGAGATGGTGCGGAAATTTGAGTGGTAGAAGGCGCGAACGATAGAGAGGTTGTTGAGTTCGAGGATTAAGGCGTGGAGAGTTTCGAGTCCATCGAGGAATCCTCCATCGACAGGAATTCCGTTCTCCTTCGCAATTACTAGGAAACGTTTACAATCGAGCCATTCTTCACTTCCGTGGTCCAGTACACCGTCTATAAACCATTCCCCTTCGTCGATGTCCACAAGCCATTCTTCATATTCCTTGCTTTCGATAGCCTTCATCCCTTCCGACGAGAAAGGGTTGACTCGCTGCCCTATACATCCTTCAGCAATGTCCAACGATATCTTGCGCAGCTTTGGAAGTTTGCGTGGACCATCGACGAGTTTGAGCAATTCTTGAGTCGGTACCATCGCCCTTGTTGCTTGAAGGACTAGTTCCTCGAGTCCTCCTATCGAAGCGAGGCAGCGGTGTAAATCTTCAGGGAAACTAACGACTAAGAGACGAAGGTAACGAAGGTGCGAGTAGTTGGCGAAGGCTGCTTGAGTGAAGGGGAAATACGTTTGTGACATGAGATCGAGTCGAAGTATCCTGGGTTCGACACGAAGCAAAACGCGTTCATAGTTCGTGACACTGTTTGTCGAAGCGTTGTACAAGCGTAACTCGGAGAGATTTGGACAGGCATTCACGAGCTTGGTGGCCGATCGAGTCGTAACTTTTTTCCCCTCAAGGCACAGCGTTCGAATCGTGGGAAATGTGTAATCGATCGCCTTCAATCTCTTGCTGTCCCAATTACTAGCTTCGAGTGTGTCGAGTGCGGGAAGTGTGGAGATCCAAGAGAGGAGTTCGACAGAGATGCAGCTGTCTTTCGAATCGTTGACGGGAAGAGATATACGAGTGAGGGAGGGCAGCATAGCAGGAGTGACTGTGTCGATGATGTCTGAACCCGGACAGTTTCTAGGCGTCCACTCTTGCAGATTCGGGAGGAGAGGGAGGAGGTAGGAAAGTTGGCGGGAATCGGCAATGCTCCTAATTTCTTTCTTCTTCGATTTGTAATTCTCAGAGAACTCGAGAGACGTGGTAGCGAGGCCTAGACTAGGGTTGGCTTGTAGAGACCGGATTAACCCCTCGATTGCTTGCTTGGTGCAGATATCGATTGAGCGATACAAATGAAGTTGGTAGAAAGGATGGAATCGCTTCGAGGGAGCGTAGACTTCCCCTCCGTATAAGCCATAAGGGTAGGCGTGGTCGAGTATTGAGTGGATGATTTCGTTTGGAAGGGAGGAGAAGTGATCGATCTAAGTGGAGTGAATCGGGGTTAAGGAAGAGTCGGATAGCATGTAGAAGTAGCTGCGACTTACCTTAGGACTATTCTGATGCACTAGAGCCATCCTGATCGAGCCTTGAGTGGTTCTTAAAGTCGAGGTGAAGGTTGAGAGATGAAGAGGATTTCGCTCAAAACGAGGGCACCTCATTCTCGCTAGAAAGTTACTTTTGCTTTCTGAGTATTCTAATAGCTCACTACAAGGGTCTGGCGAATCAAAAGTGACAAAGATAGAGCTAAGTGAGAAAAGAATCGATTTGCGACGTGAGAAGTCGGGAAACAAGAGCTTTGCAATAGCTCGATCAAAGGTTCAAAATGGTACGGAAAGGGGGTATATGGGTACTGAACATACAAAGAACGTGAGAAATGCTAAGAGTATTGATATCACAAGAAACTTCCCTCCTCAACGTCGATCGTTTCCTTCTTCGTCTCCTCCTCTCCTCCGTTCTCCTTCGGCTTCGTGACTTCTCCCGATACATCCACCTTCGGAGCGTCGGTCGAAGAAGTTCCGTTCGATGTCGTGAGAGCTGATACCGGCTCAGCTCCATTCGTCTTTCCATCTTTCGCAACGTCCTCCACCTTTACCTCCTTCGTCACGGGCGAGTCGAGAGAAGGTCGAGCAGATGGTGGAGGAGACGTGACATTGACGAAGGAGTTATTCGTAGAACCTCGTCGAGCGGCTTCGGCTAATCGTTCTTTGAGAGTCTTTTTGCGAACGGGACCTGTCGAAGCGGGAGGTGGTGACGAGACCTCAGGAAGGGAAGTTACAGATGAGGGTCGCTGGGGAGGTGACGAGACTGGTGTGGAAGGGGCGGAAGGAGGAATGGGTACCGAAGTCGGAGGAATAGTGATTGTTGGAACAGACGAGATTGGCGGTTCTGATGATTGCGACGTGATGATAGGGACAGGTTCGGGTAGAGAGATCGAAGGAGGTGCAGCAGACTCGGCAGCTGGAGGAGGAAGAGAGGCGTGCTCGAAGTCCGGTTTGACTTCAACTAAATTTGGTTCGCTTTGTACCGCCGACGGAGAGAGGATTTCGACAGAATGGGAATCGACAGTTGCCTCAGGTGTTGGAGGATCGATGAGTAGCGTCGCTTCGGGAGCTGGGATCGAGAGTTCTTGATCACTGGATTCGGGCTCCTTTGCTTCGATCGATTCTGTTGGGCCGTCCTCCTCAGCTTTCTGAACGAGTAGTTCGCTTGTTGGCTCCGGCGGAATCGACGCAGGAATGTCTTCATTGATCGTGAGATTGGATGGCGCGGGAGCATAATCGGCCTCTAACTTTGATGATTCCTTCGTTTCCTCCTCCACAGGTCGATGTTGTGGTACAGTTTCACCAAGCGACCGGTCAAGTGCCGAGTTGAGTGTCGTTGAAGCGTCCTCTGAGGTATCGATAGGTAGCGATTTCTCCTCTTCCAGGTTCTCTTCTGCGCTTGAACTGGTCTCCTGTGATACCGACTCCTCGACTTTCGATGGCTCAGACCGAATTCCCAGACCCTCAGTTTTCGCCTCTTCCGCCATAACCTCCTTCTCGATAGCCCTCTCAATCTCCTCCAACTCCTTCTCTCCCTTTGGAGTCCATACCGGAATCTCCTTTTGCACCTCTTCGAGTAATTTCTCATCCTCCTTCTTCTGTACATCCTGCAACGACGATTCCGATTCTCGTAAGTTCGGCTGCTGGGGTGGAACCGCTTCAGTAGGTTTACGACCCATTCGTTCTGCCAGTCTCTCTGCAAGGGATTTCTTTTTGAGAGTGGCGGGATTTGGCGTCGGACTCGGAGGGAGAGGAGCAGGGATAGGGACGGGACTGAGACTGGGCCCGGGAGAAGGTGATCGATTTCGTTCGCGAGAAGGAGCGGGAGGTGAATAGTTTGAGGGTGGCGCATCGAGAGAGGTTCGAGGAGTCGAGGGAGCGTCGGGTAAGGCGAGAGATAATGCGGAGGTCGATGCCGAAGTGGGAAGGGAAGTCCAGAGAGAAGGAGTAGTGGGAAGAGGAGTTTCGATTGCCGCGGGAGGAGGGCGAAGTGCGGGAGCGGAAGAATCTGGCGGAGGTTTTGAGGTTGTCGTGGGTTTCGCAGGGAGATTCTTCGCGAGGATGAGAGTTTCGAGTGGCTATACGAGAAGCGGAGATCAGTCTCTGCAGGAGGATGAAGGAGCCGAAGTGACTCACTTTTCCGGGACCGTTCTCTTCCAATCCTTTCAAACCTCCCAACTTCTCTTGAAGATACCTCACATCGACCAACACTCGTTCTTTCGCCTCCTCGCTTTTCAGCTCAATGACAGAGTACTCATCGCCTAGTCTCGAATCGAGGGCAGTGAAAACTTGCGACATGATCGAGAAGACGGTCTCTGAATGGAGGAAACGAGAGAGGACCTTGTAGAGAGTGAGATGTTCCTTGACGAGAGACTCCATGTACGTATTGGGTTGCCCAGGTCTCGGAGAAGGTTCTTCCCAATTGATCGTCTGAGCGATTCGATGAACAGGATCAGCTTGTGTGAGAAAGGGAAGAAACAAGAGGGACAAGACTTACTTCGAGAGTTCTCGAATGAACGACCAGTCGATCGCTCATGATCGCTACTAGCTTCGAATGGATCTCGTTTTGATGCTCCTGGTAATCTCGCTTGAGCTTGTCAAACTCTGTCAACATAACAGCTTGCTTAGGATTGAGGTGTCTTCGGATAAGTTCTCGAATGTAGGGGATGAGCGAGACCATAATGGAGAGTGCTTGAGAGGCGAGAGCTGCACACGTGAGAGAGCATGAGTGAAGTCGATCGGGATATTGGAAGGAGAGCTTCGAACGAACCGAGATTCTTCGCTGTAATGTTTTTGAGACCGGCAGATCGCATAGCTCCTGCTCCGAGAACGACTTGACAAGATCGAGAGTTGAAGACCTGTGAATAGCTCAGCATCGGATCAGCTTCGCACGGATCTAGCAAAGCTAATCTTGCTCAAACAACTCACCTTCATGAATTCAATGACTTTACTCATCGCATCCGTCGTCAACATGGGACAATTGAGTACGACTTGCAAGTACTCGACGAGAGTATCAATCGTCGCCAACCCTGCCGAAACCGCAAAGAACTGTCTCCCTTCGATATCGACCTGTTTCGCCATTGCCATTTCTTCCCCTCGTTCGTCTTTCTCTCCCTCCTTCCCCTTGACTCGCCTCTGACCGAGTAACAACTCTTCCGGATCAACCATAGCACCCTTGACGATCAATTCGACTTGCCTCTGTATCTTCTCCGGTACTTCACTAGCACTCCACTGTTCCTCTTCTACCAATTTCGCATTGTCCGTAATCCTCTTCTGATGAAAACTCATCAACCACCCTTTCGACTGACTCACCATGGCTCCCCTCAACCCGACAATCATACGTTTGACGATGACTTCACATTCGAGCACGAACGACCACGTCGAGTCGAAAATTTCGAGGAATTCCGATAGAGCGAGTTGCGAGTGAACTTCGGAACGTACTCCAATCACTTTAGAGAAGCGTACGTTGGATAACTCGGTGACTGCCGTTAAAACGTCGGTAATTTCGGTAGAGAGGGTTGATGCATCGTCGGATCCGTTGAGGGAGGAAGAAGGAGAAGTAGGAGTTATGATGGTAGGGATAGGAGGTGAAGTTTCAGATCCTGATCCTGGAACGATGAGAGATGTAGAAGTGGAAGTGGAGTTTGGGGTTTCGGATTCGGGGAGGTTTGTCGTCCGTCGTTTCGATTTTCTTGATCTTTCTTCTTCTCGACTTTGGTTTGCGAGTTCGAGTAGGACTGTCGCTTGCAAATCGACGGATTCTATACATGCGATCAAACCCAAGTAGGTCTCTCGAGCCAAATGAAGGAACGCTCCATGAGACATCGCTCGTAACTTCTTCGCCAGCGATAGTCTGTTTTTTTTGTGGGATTAAGGGCCGTCAAAGATTGCTCTCTTGAATTAGCACGACTCTCGGGAAAAGGATGACTCACGATTTGTCCGAGATTGTCCCCAAGTCGATACTTTGTTTGCTGACTGATCGAACCGCTGCACTTGCGAAAGGGTCCTCATCATCCTTGTCCCCTCCTTCACCTGTCGGTAAATGCTACGAACGTGGATCGAATATCGTTATCAGCATCTTCTTGACTCGAAACCTCAATGAAGGGAAAAAGGGACGCTTTACCTCTCTAACCATAGCTCTAACTTCCCTCAACACTGATTCCCTCCAAGCTTGTACCGCACCATCCATCCCTTGACTCCTCACCAAAGCTCTCACTACCGGTCTAGTCCTCTCCCTCATCCTCTCCGCTTCTCCCTCTCTACTACTTTCGACATCCCCTCGAATCTCATTCTCATCTTCATTCTCATTCTCATTCTCCTGATCGATCGATGATATCCTACTTCTCTTCCGCCTCGCTCGGTTCATCCCTTCTTCAATTCCCATGTCCATCTCGTGTTCCAACACGCTAATCAACTCGCCTTCCAAAGATTTCGCAATCTGTGCCCTAATCAACGACAACTTGATCGGTAAAGGTTTCAATGCGTTGAGTTTCATCAGGTTCAATGGTGGCGGGGTTGGGGTTGGAGGTGCAGGATTCGTTCCTCTACTTGCTGGTATTATTGAAGAAGGAGGAGTTTTACTGTTAGGTGTAGGAGGTGAAGTCGAATTAGCGCTAGATGAATGATAATAGGCCTCTTGAATCTGTTCTGCCACTTCCAACGCATCTTGCCATTCCCCATTCTCGACCAATTCTTTCACTCCTTCCAAAGCACTCGCGACTTCTTCCACGACTTTGACCGATTCTTCTATCCTCTCCAACCCTCTCCTCCTCGCTTGCAACCTCAAAATTTCCAACCCATGTCTCGCCGTTCCATTCACTCCATTCTCACCATCTTGTAACAAACCTTTAAGTTGGGAGATTTTGGAGAGGGTCGTATCTCCTTGTTGATGTAATTGTTGGAGGTTCGAGAGGGCAGAGAAGAAGGAAGATGAGCGAAGACCGATTTCTTTCACGAGGTGAGATTCGATCACTGCCGTAAAGTGGGAAAGTTTGTCTTGTAACAATTGATCGCTCGCCAATTCGTTCAAGGTCGAAGGTCCCAATCCCGGTAGTAAAGTTTCATCGTGGTTGAGGTTGAGGAGAAATGGATCCGAGAGAGGGGAAGTGAGTTTTGGAGAGAAGGTTAAAGAAGGGGAGGAAGAAGGAGTGAGTTGAATCCGTTCCGTGACGAGGTCGAACGTTCTTGGGTTTGAGAGGTTGAACGAAGGGTCGAAGAAGATGGGAGGGACTTGATCTAATGGAGGTAAGGCTTCTTCTGCTGTTCGTTTCTTTCGCAAAGTTTTCCCTCTCTGCTTCTTTCTAGGTGAATCTCCTCCTCCCTCTGTTTGTGAAATAGCATCCTCGTCTTCCTCCTCTTCCTCGTCGTCGTCATCCTCATTTCGTTTGTTGCGCAACTCTTTCAACCAATGATCGTATTCGCCTCTTATCTCGTTTAAATAACTTTCAAACTCGGATTTCTCTACTTTCCTCAACTCTGTACTGACGAGAGGCGGAGCTTGGGACCTCCTTTGTGCTACGGTTTTACCTCCAGGAGTTGAAGAACGAGGGAGAGTACCCGAGGAAGTGAAAGTGGTTCCGAGGGAAGTGAGTTGGGTTGGGAGGTAAGTGTTTTGAGAGAGGGAAGGGAGGGAAGGGAGGAATTGAGAAGTGGAAGAAGGATCGGTTAAGAGGGACGAGATGTCTGTGTTGCGAGAGAGAGGGGATTCGTCAATTCTGGGCCTGAGTTCGCTTCTGAGGAGTGAGTGACTCACCGTATTTGCCAGTTGTACCCCTATCATTCGATTCAGTAGGATATGAGTCGAGTTGTTGATGATGAGATTCGAGAGATAATCGAGATGAGGAAGCGACACCTGATAGTTGACCAAGTCGAGACATGCCTCTCCTACTCTCTGCTACCCTTGGATTCGCCCTAGCAGGATAAGTAGAGGAAGGAAGAGAGATGATCGATGCGAGATTCGTGTTGTTCGTTTTGCTTGCTCCACTCAACCTAGATCCATCCAGTAGCAACTTGGAGCTCACCAGACATCTCTTAATGACTCCTACGCTCAAACAGAATGATAGGTTCCTTCTCCTCGGTGGTTAGTTCTCCTCCACTCTCCTCCTCTCCACTCTCAATCATGACTTGTGCATGGTCAGATTCAATCACGGAATGGTCATTCGATCGACAAGGCTTAGGCGCACAACTATCTCATCTCTATCATAGAAAACTGTATGTAAACATTCAATCCGACCCCCACTTGTTACCTCTAGCAGTTGTACTCACTCCAACTCTGATCCAATAGGGACATAGTCAATAGAGGATTAGCAGGTTACAATTCACGTTGGGCATTACACTGTTTCAAACAAGTAACCCCCTCTTCTTCCTCCCTTCCCTCTCTCCTTCTCCTTCTCTCTCGCTGAACTCTCTCTCTCATCGATACAGTGGCTTCCCCCTTCTCCCTCCTCCCCCTCGTCCCCTCATACGACTCTAGCAACTCTCTGGTTAGGTGCAAACGATTCAGTCCTCCCTTCCAACAAACAATACGTACCCCTCGACCAATTCCGACAAAACTTAGAACACATCCTCAAACTCTTGACCGACCCCGATTCAGAATTCCACGATAGTCAAACTCGATTCATCTTGATCACACCCCCTCCAATCTCAGTTCCAGATTGGATCATTGAACGGGAAAGAAGAGGGATGAAGGGAGAGATGGACAGGACTCCAGAGAATACGAGGTTGTACGCAGATGAAGTTTTGAGTTTGGGTAAACAGTTGAAGGTACCTACGGTCGATGCTTATCGAGCTATCATGGACGCTGCAGAGAGGGAAACGAACGAGGAGGAGGGAAACGATTTTGCAAAGGTTTTGTCGACTTATTTTTGGGATGGACTTCATTTGAGTGAGAAAGGTTACAAACAAGTCGTAGATCGTGAGTCACCCTTCACTGGCCTATTCCTCTTGCTGTGTTGACTGACCAGGTCCATCGAATGCTATAGAGGTGAAGAAAGTCATCGAAGAGGAATACCCGGAGAAACATTGGGATTCATTACCCATGTTGTTCCCGGACTGGAAGACTATCCGTAAGGATCCTCTCTCCCTTTATCTCGTTCGGAAGTTACCCCTGCGTTGACAATCTCTTGCTTTCTGTCGCAAACAGCTGAGGAGAGCGAAGCGTAAGCCGGCATCTCGGAAAAGGGACGGGTGAAAGGAGCGCCTCGACTGACACACACACACTCTCTCTCTGATCATTTGACAGATCGATACAAGAACAACTCGACTTTATCACCCGCAACGATGCAGCGAAATAATAACAAACGATTCCTTCACAACTATATCGTTTCCTCCCTTGAATGCCAGCGAATCCTCTCATATTCAGCCCTTTATCGAAACGTCTTCACAAAAAGTCCTCCTCACATTCTTGAATCCCCCATTTACTCCTCTGCATCACGTCCAACCGATCGATTCTACCCCTCTCCAACCTCCCGATTCCAACCCACGCAATCATCGCAGCGTTATCGGTACACAACTCTTTCGGTGGGAAATGGAGAGGAATCCTTCGATTTGGTGAAAGCTCATCTAATCGTTTCCTCAATCTGAAAGAAAAAAAAACGAACAGTTAATCACTTATCAGTTTTATCGAGTCTTATCAAAGAGAAGAGAGTGAGGTGAATACTACTGACTGTGTTCTTAGATAAGTATTACTAGCAACTCCACCACTCACTACCAAACCTTTCACCTCAACTCCCTTTCCCTCGATATGTTTCAATCCCAATCCCAATTTCTCTTCGACTTGTTTGAACCCGGCCACCATGAACCCTTTGGCGATAGATTGTTTCTGTTCGAGACTCGTCGAGGAGATTGGGTGTTTGACGAGGATTCGAGTGAGTTCCGAACGTAATCCAGCGTAAGAGAATGCGAGTTTGTTTCGAAATGGTAAAGGGAACGAATAATCCCTCACTTGACTCTCTGCAGTCCGAGGTTGAGGTCGAGGCAAGGGATTGAAAGCGAACGTTTCTAATGCTGCACCTGGACTTCCAGCTCCTAGAGACCAAGGGATTTCGAGATCCCTCGCTGCTTTGTCGAAAGATTGTCCGATCGATTCGTCGGTCGTCGTCGCGAGGATTTCGAACGAGTTGATGGAAGTACAGAGGAGGAGGAGGGTGTGACCACCGGAGAGGAGGAGGGTCAGGAATGGGAATTCGGGAGCAGGATTAGAGGGAGATGCCGTGAGGAATGGAGTCAAGGCGTGAGCTTGCTGAAAAGTTCACGCACAAACAAGAGAAGAGTCGTCGTCTCAGTACGTGTACGTTGGAAGAGTCTATGGTATGAGGTAAGGACTCAACCATATGATGCACTCCGATTAAAGGTTTCCCAGTAGCCGCACTCAAAGCTTTCGCCGCTCCACTACACACGCTCAAACACCCGTACATCCCAGGACCACGGGTGCTGAAAGGAAGTAACTAATATCAGTAGATAGATGTGGTGGCAAGAAACGAAAGAACACGGGCTCACAAAGCGATCCCATCCAAATCATTCAAACCAACTTTCGCTTCTTCCAACGCTCGTTTGATCGCCAAAGGTAAGTTACGCTGGTGAGCCTCTTGTGCGTGCATAGGATGTATCCCACCGAAGGATTCGTGGATCGAAGATTGTTTGAGGACTACGTTGGAGAGGATTTCGCGGTGGGAAGAAACGATCGAGGCACAAGAATCATCTGTAGAATCGGTACCGTCACGCTATCAGTCATGAAGGAGTAGAGATAGTAGTAGTGAGATGAGGCTTACCTGCTGAACTCTCTAAACCCAATACGAGTAATGGCTTTCGATTCGAGTTTGTTGAAATGAATCGGTGAAATAATGGTCGCCAACCTCGCAGTGAAGCAACGCCACTCGATGTAGCTCTCATCTACAATCCCTTTTCGTCCTCTTGTACGTGTCTGCTTGTCGGTAGCGGGTTTCGTTGGTGAGATGAAGCTAAGGTTGAAAGACAAAAAGTTGAAATGAGCGAGGAACGGGAGCGAGAGTCTGAGAAGCCAAGGGAGAGCTCACGCGTAGGTGTTTTAATAGAGTCTACTGGCACAAGAAACGATCAGAAGCAAAGCGAGTGATGTGGTCAAGGTCAAGTTGAACTTCGCGACCTTGGTTCCTCTCTTACCTCTACTCACTCTCTCAGAGTAATGTTACACCATCAAGTACAACAACAACCCATGAGTTCACCACATTCACACAAGAGGCGTCAATCTCATTCCCCTTCCCCTCCTTCAAAAGTACCTTCTTGATCTCTCATCCCTCGCTACTATCTACTGACCACACTCTGCCCTAATTAGAGACGCGCACCACCTTCTTATATCCCTTCACTATATGCTCCAATCCCTACTTCAGCCTCTGCCTTACCAAATTTCAATCCTAGTCTCTCAACCGAAGCGAGTTATGGCGGAACTCCCACCAGTCAACGATCTAGTCCCGGATTGGATTGGTTGCAACGTACAGAGGATCTACATCTCGCAACCCCTTTGTCGAGAGAGATGGAAATGGAAATGGAGGTGGATTCTACTATGCAAGATGAACCAGTTTGAGTTTCTCTCATCTCTCTCTCTCAATAACGACGAACGAGCTGACGTTAGTCGTAATTGTACTCCAGCACGTCGAAGCAGAGGATCCACATACATTATCTTACTCACCTCTACCAGCAATGCCTCTCTCTCAATCAAATTCTCCTTTTTCTTCCACTTCACCTTACCCTGTACACCCTTCCCTCCCACCTCACGAGGCACCACCTCTCCATCACCACCTCGCCGGTTCCCCTTCGATGACTCGTTCAAACTCGAACACTTCTTCAAATGGTTCAGTCTTGGGTCAAGTTTTACATCCTTTCCCTATCGAAACTCGCACTATCGCCTACGACTCGAATCATAATGGGATGGAAGTATCAATGCTGGATCACTCTCAATCTCAATCTCAATCACAAGTGCAGAATGGGAATGGGAATGGGAATGGGAGAGGTTGGAAAATCACGATGGGATACAGAAGTGATTGTGAGAAATGTCAACAGAGGGTACCAGGTCATTACACTCACGTCGTTTATTCCTAAGCCCTACCTCTTGCCCTCTTTCTTCGCTTGAAACCAACTCCTTCGCATCACATCGCAAACTCTTTTCTCTCTCTTTGCTCCTCTCCCTCTCAATCAGCAATTTCCTCGCATATACGACTCCCTGCTTTCTCTTTTCTTGCAACCTTGTTGTTCCAGACACCCTCTTCCCTCTCTTTCTTTCTCTTCCGTAGCAGTGCCTCTTTACCCTCAGTTGTTTTGTTCCATACCTCTCTCTCTTCGGATTCTCACAAACGCTTGATCTTTACCCTACATACCTTCGTCGTTTTACGCTTGCAACAACATCGAATACATAGCTTTCTTTCACTCTACTCTCGTGCGTCTATGCGAACGTCTTTCAAATTTCTTCTCTTCTCCATGCGCGCGAAGATTGCAGAATTCTAACACAGAAGATAAAAAATGGAGAGAACAGAAACCGACACAAAATCTAAGAATCCGAAATAATGAAATAACCAATGTACTCCCCCTCCTTCCGACGCGCGACCCTCCAATATCCAACCCGAAATAAGAAAAATTGTCCATTCTACTTTCTTCTATTCCGACTCGACTCTTTTTATCGGGATTGAGAGAACTGATTCCCGTATGGTAGACCGGGAGTTTGACCCGCTGTCACAGTCGATGGTCGAGGTGGTTCGGGAGAAGCTTGAGGCGCGCGAGCTGGGGATTGTTCTTGTGATTTCGTGTCTATTCATGTAGATGGGGTCCTTTAAGTTAGAAGTCCAAGGAAAGAAGGAAGGAAGGAAGGAAGGAAGGAAGGAGAGTGGGATACGTACAAACGTAGTAGATTGAACCTGATAAAATAAACATGATTCCGAAACCTCGACCACTATCGACGAGAAGACGGAAAGAGATCAGTTCATGATTGAGTGAAGAGGAGGGGAGGAGTGTGTGAAAGACTTACGCAGTGACTTGATCGTTGAATAACCACATACCTAGGAAAGTTTGAAGGACACCTCGAACAGCTGCAAACGAAAGAACGACACTGAGTATTCGGAGAAGGACAGAGATGGGAGAGCGGAGAGAACTCACCGGCTGAAATCATATGTGAGATGGGGGAGGTGACTTTGATACTCAAGAAACCAGCGATACAAATCAAGAACCCGAAAACACCCTGTGAAGTCGGTAGCAGTGTTCAAGAGTCAGCTGTACTCTGTCTCTGAGGCGATTGAGTCAGACTCACAGTCACTGCAGCACCAGTCATGAAAGTACTGAACGCAGCAGCTCCCTCCCCATCTCCCAACAACATATCCAACACGACCCAAATCTCTCCCGACAGCAAAACGAACGGCGCGATCACCAACGCCGACAACAAGTTGCTGTAGTACGCGAGGTCCAACGTTCCACTGACGACCGACAAGGAACGTTTGACGACGATCGCGTGTACTGCCGTCGTTACGGATGAGGCGACTCCCAAAGAGATTCCGACGGCGGAAGCTTTCATGTTCTCGGAGGAGACTCCGAGCATGAATCCGATGCATACGATTCCGACTGCTCCGAGAGTCGCTGGGGACGAGTGGGTGTGCAGGAGGTACCACGAGAAGAAAACGGTGAAGGGTAAAACGAGTCCTCGAGCGATTTGCTGTAGTGGGAATTGCTACGATTAGTTCGACTCGTTTGACTGATAGCGAGAATTCACATACGTAGAAAGAAGCATCGACGTATTCTGTGAGACGAGACATCAGATCATTCTGGCAGGGAATGAGCAGAAAGTTTTAAGACTCACGAAGACAATAAGTGTTGAAAGCGAGTCCCAAAACGTTGCAAGCGATGAGAGGAGCCAATCCTTTACAAGTCGTCACGTCCATCCGCGGTAGTTTCATATAACCTATCGTTGCTCAAAGCGAGATCAGCACTTTTCCTGTGAAAAGGTGGAAAAGTGGAAATTACCGAAGAGAGCGCATAATTGTAACAGTAGGACGGCGATACTGAGTTGACAGAATAGGAAGAACAGAGGGATCTGAGCGGATGCGAAGCGATTAGTAACGCAGAACGGAGATTTCGAAAGGGAAACGAGAATCTCACTTTGACTTTATTCAGCACCCACTGTACGAACATTCACAACCTCGATCAGTCAACTCATCTTGATAGAGGAGAAGTGAAGTTACGTACCTTATTCACCATGATCATCTAGAATGGGAGAGGGAATCGATCAGAGTAATTAGCATTTTTGCATTTTCTTTGCGAGATTGTCAAGAGGGAAAGTTTCGAAAAGTCATTCTCGGAACTCCGAACTCCCCTTCATCGTATCACCCATACCTTCTATCGAGCTATAGCTTCTACTCTCTGATCCACAAGAGCGCACGCTCCCTTCCCGGCCTGAATAATCGCGTGTTCGGGAGACTAAAACCTTAAGGTTGAAGGGGTTTCCGAAAGAAGAGAGAGAGAATACTCACGACTATAGCAGCCACCAAATAGAACAATACACTGAATATAACCATTGCTCTACTTGGAGGAGGTTCATCTGATTGTTTGATCGAAGGTGATTTTGAAGACATTAAACTTGTAGAAGAGGGAGAACCTGCGTCCTTCATTTCGATAGTCTCCTCTTGAGGTACCCGTTGATACTCTTGTCTACTCATACTGTCTTTTGAAGCGGAAGGGGGAAGGAGATCGGAGAGGGGAGAGGGAGAAGGTGATGAGGGAAAGGTGAAAGGGTCTGAGTCGTCAAAAGGGGTGTCTCTCGAGGTGATTGATAAGAAGTCTACTCTGTCGGTGTGTACTGATCTGAGGTCGAGAAGTAGTCGAGAAAGGGAGGGTAGATTCGAACTGAAGAAAGGGAAGACTTTGCTTTCGAGATTTCGCTTCCCCTTCGGTTTAGATCTGGCAGATGTTATCTCTATGTTATTTTGATCCTTCGAATATGCTTTCAACCCGGCTTTAGCTCAGTTGGAAGAGCGTCAGACTGTAATTGGTTATGGAATCATCTGAATGTCCTCGGTTCGATCCCGAGAAGCCGGATTAGTATTCTTTTTGCTCTCCGACAGTCTCTAACCGTCACTCACTCACTCCCTTGTCTCTAACCGTCACTCACTCACTCCCTTGCCGAGTGAGTGCCTTTGAGCGAGAGAACTAGCATTGGTCCGACACGTTTCGCAGAAAGTTGCGTCCCGGAATCAAGAAAGCTTCGTTCGTTTCTTTTCGACGCTCGCACTGCAGCTCAGTTCGTGGTCGACGAGGCAGAGTGCGAGCGATAGGCCTTGCGTGCCAATTAGTAGTAGAAGGATTCTTGCGCAAGTCAGGCGAGCGGGAGTAGATGATTAGTCACGAGATTGCGAAGGAAGCTCCCCTCGGAGATCAACCTGAAATCCGACTTCCGAACTTCTCTCTTTTCCCCCTCCTTCTCTTCACTCTCGCTGAACAAGTCCTCAATTAGACACATTCACTTCAAGAGATACAACCTCCCACAGCTACACAAGACTCACAGGTTCACCTCCCATTTCTTTCTTTCCTCGATTCATTTCTTTCGACTTGCAGACGCAAGCTATACTCTCTCCCCCCCTCAAAAGACTACAAGGATGCCTCACACTCTACAGAGGAAGATGTCGAGACTCTTTCACCCCAGAGCGAGTTCGAATGGGAATAATCACAAGGGAGAAAAAGGAGAAGGAGGAAAGAAATCGAATCAAGTCGCACAACAGCAAGATTCTGTAGGTGTGAATAGTCTACCTCGTCCGTACATCTCTCTTGTATTCGTCGATGATGAGCTGATAGTGTCTTGTCCTTCAGATACCCCGATTTCGCCTCGTCCGAAACCATTTTCGTTTTCTTCCCTCTCGTTCCGTCGTCCAAGCACTGCCTCTTCTCAATCAACCATCACTCCTCCTGCTTCCCGAATTCCCACTCCGCCTCACGAGCAGCTGGTCGACGAATTTGAAGAACCGCTTGTTCACACCCGAGTTCCTCCTCCCTCACCTCACGAAACCTCTCATCTCGCAACTTCCTACTTCGACTTCTCTCACTCTTCGCTTCCTTCCATCGACAACAAAGTGACTCTCACCGCTTTCCACGCACACACAGTGCCTCCCTCCCCTCTCTCCGCTTCCTACCTCTCTCCTCGCAATCAAGATTCATCCTACACCTTCCCTTCTCCCTCTCCCTCTCAAGCCTCCCGCATCAGTCAAGAGCCTGTTTCGAGATTCAGTGATTGGGGAACCTCAATCGAAGGAACTTCTCGCAATCCCTCTAGTGAAGATCTATCAGACGAAGACGAAGCAGGATCAATCACTGAAGTCACTAGCTCCTCTCACGAACAAGAGAAAGCAATCAAGACTCACCATGGACACCTCACAATCTCCCCTTCTCCCTCCTCTTCCGAATCTCCCTCGCCTCCCTCTCCCCTCCCTCCTCCAAATCGTCGTTCTGCTTCGACTACTACCGCACGTCGCCATAGACCTCATCTCCTCCTTCACCACCATCATTCGACTCATGCGAGGTTACCGAGGGAAAGTAGAGTCGCAGATTCGAGTTTCCCCGAGTTAGCCGTGGCGTTCTACGCGAGTTTAGAGAAATTCAGGGAGAGGAAAGGGGTTGAGAGGAGGGCCAGTACGGGTAGCTTGGGAGGTGCTGTTTAAAGAGAAAGAAGGAAAGGAAAGGAAAGGAAAGGAAAGTCAGAAGGAAATGGAAATGGGAAGTTTGTACAAATTCTTGTAGTTTCGTAGTTTACCACTGTTTGTTGATTCTAACTACCTCGTTTCGTCTCTGTGTATAACTCATGTTCCCTCTTCTCTCTACTCTCCATCTTGAATCGTTGCGAGAGAGAGAGTGTGATATGAGAGAAACAGATTACAACAAATCTGGAAAAAAGCGATTTCTTGTTTCCTACTGCCAGAAGAAATGATTGACAAATTGGACTCCATCTACTCCCGCATATTGGAGTTAGTTCGAGTATTGGAAGAGGGAGAGAGGAAAGTGAAGAGCGGCTTACATGCACTCGGAGTTACTTGAACTACGTCCCCTCTTCTTAATTCGACTCTTGGGATCTCGGATGGTGTTAGACCCTGTTCGCGAACCCTTATCCTTAGCATATGTAGCGTACAGAAGGTGAGAAGGAATCGAGTACGAACCTGTAAATACGCCATCAAACAGCGAATGACTGAACCATGACCGATGAACAAGATATCTGCCGGTTCCCTCTCGAGTTCCAGAATAACCGGTTCAAGCCTACGTTCGGAACGACGTCTCGATCAGTCTCGTGGACATGGCTAAAAAAAATCGGGATCGAGGAATCGAAACATACCTCACGCTCAAATCATGATAGCTCTCAGCTCTCGGGTACCTGAAACCATAAGGATCCGTATCCGCTTTCGCATACTCTTGAGGGAACTTTGCCTGAATCTGTTCGGGAGTCAACCCGTCGACATCTCCAGGGTTCAATTCGTACATTTGTTGTCTCTGAACCACTTTGTATCCTAATTGAGCCATCGGTCGTGCAGTTGAAATACATCTTCTTCGTGCTGATGTCCAAACCTACACGTTTCAAGCGAGTGTGAGTGAGGAAGAAGGGAGGGGAAAGAGAAGGGGAGAAAGTGACGAACGGTTAATCGTCGTTCAGAAGTCTTTCCACCTTGTTCTCCAGCTACTCGTTCGGCTAGTTGCTCTTTCCGTTTACCGACGATGAAGTCTCGCAACTTTTCGGCATATTCTTGACCTTGAGGTGAAAGGTCGGAATCGGCTTTGAAAGAGTGTTCGATGAGGGAGTGTCCAGACTAGCAAAGAGCGCTCAATGAGGCATCAGCGATGATTGAATAGGAAGATGAGAGACCCGAGATGCTTACCCTTGCAAACCAAATAGTTCTCTTCTTGTGATGAACGTTCATCAAGAAGAAGACAATCCTCGATTGCAAGTAACCTCTGATGTTGTTGACGACGAGCCTTTCGCCGATGTTGTAAATCTTGACGAAAGGTCCTCCCGAAGTCTCCATCGTTTCGTAACGTTTCGCGTGTTCGGCAATTCGAGTCATGTAATCTTTCACTGCTTTGTCAGGGTTCCATCCTTGATACTATTCGACGATCGGACAGCGGGATGAGTGGATAAAACACGAGAGATAGAGTGTGAGCGGACGTACATCAGGTGAACTGAGTTTGACCGATCGAATGTTCGCTTCGACAATTTCATCTCGATCGCAAATATTCTCTGTGGAACAATTGGGAAAGCTCAGTCTTGCTCTGACAGCTAAATGAGGTTCCGAACGACTCACCAATGAAGAAGACGTTGACTCCCTGAGCCTCGAACTTCTGTCTCAAAGCTATCCGTGCAGCTTTCGTACCATTCTGTGCGTGCCATCGACTACGAATTCAGCGGAATGTCAACACGATGATGATGAAGCGAAACACGCACATTCGCATCATAAATCGCAACCTGACCCCTATTCTCCTTGAAGAACCTCGCAACATCCTCCTCCAACGTCAACCTCACCCTCTGTCTCAATTCGTCCGTCTCGTCGCTCCTATCGACCGGGGAGAAATAATCTGGAGGCAAGTTCGCAGAGGGTCCGAGGAGTCTTCGACGATGATCACCGAGTGAGAACACTAGAGAGAGGGAGGGAGAGAGGGATTAGCGAAAAGAAAAGGGAGAGGAGGAGGGAGGGACAAAGTGTACCTTCAGTTTTCACCCCGAGCCATCGGAGGTATCGTTCTACGCTTCTTGATACATGACTGGTCGAGCGGGATAGGTCAAGGTAATCAGCGAGGGAGTAGGGAGAAGGGGGGGGAGGAGGGGAAGAGAACGGAAGGGGGAACTCACGTCTTTCCACGAGCTGTTCCGATTCGAAACTATCAATCAGTGCGCTATACAACGCTTTGCCTAGTCGAACAAGGAAGGGTGAACGGGAGAGAGGAAGCGAACCTGGCAGCCCCACGAAGACGAGTAAAATTTGACCAGCTGTGAGCGTCAAGAGGATATTAGCCAATATGTTAGAGTAGCTTATAGAGATCAAGAGAGCTCACCATGCCATAACCTTCCAGAATCGGTTGTGTAGAGTGGTGCTATACGAGATCAAAAACATGACGATAAGAACCAGATCAGCGAGTGAGCCTTGTTACACCATGCGACGATCCTGATAAGTGAATGAGTAGCTTACCCGCCATGCTGAATGAGAAGCGGGAATCGAAGCGAGATAATAGCGAAACCAACAACTCGAATTCGCCGGAGCAGTCAGGCTGTTTCGCGAGACAACTCTCACTTCTGCAATTAGGGACACGTTTAACAGCATGAGCTTCAGATTTTGAGCATTGCGAGACCAGAAGAAAGTGGGAAGAAGAAGAGAGAAAAAAGACAAAACAAATTCAAAGAAACGAAAACGAGTAAATATGTAAGAGGGAAACAGCTAGGGGTCTAAGAAAGAGAGGGTGGGTTTAGTCGACCGTGTGGTAGACTGGCTTTCGTAATTTGATACCTCCTTCTTGAATGGGCAAATCAGCGTAAGACCTTTGAAATAAAAAAACAATCAGTTATCAGTTCTCGATAGAGATAGAACTTTGAACTCACGATCCTCGGTACCGACGAAGGTAAACGATAGCTACGTCCTCCAACACGTCAGGTTCGATCCCAAGTTCCTTGAATCCCAATTCTCCCGCTCGCTTCGGTAGATCCGAAATGAACCTCCTCGTAACCTCATCCGGGGACAAAGTGGGCCACCAAACCAAATCCCACATTCTCGACATTGCGGCCAAGAGAGGTTTAGGGAAGTTGGGACCTCGGAGCTTCTTGAGCGTGAGTGCTTCCGTCATGTGAAGGAGTTGTTCAAAGGTGTAGGTACGGGGACCGGTGAGCGAGTAGGTTTCTCCGACGGTAGATTTCGCTGTCATCATAATGTTGAGTGCTGATGCTACGTCGAGGACCTGTGAGAAGGGAAGGTCACGATTTAGTGAGCATGAAAGACGATCACTAAGTAGAATTCGCCATCTAAACTCACGTGTACAGGAGCAATCTTGGTCTCTCCATGGTTAACCCTGTAAACAGAGGGAGACACTGCCAAAGTGTTCAACAATCGATCCTCATGACCGTACATCCAACCAGGTTTGACGATCGTCGCATCCGAGAACGCTTCCCTAACCGCTTGTTCTCCCTCGAACTTCGTACGGTAGAAGGCAGAGGCCGAGTTGGGGTCACTGTTGAGGTGAGAGACGTGTACGAGACGAGAGACTCCAGATTGAGCGGCAATACGGGCGATTCGTCGAGCTCCCGAAACTTGAACGTCGTTGAAGTCGAAGTTCCTGTACGAAGGATTGTATGGCGTAAGTCAGTTGCTAGCGAGTGAAAGTGACTAGGTTCGATCCAATCTGTACGTACTTGGTCTTGTAATCCCTTCCGACCAAATTGTAAACGGTATCAGAGTGTCGAAGACATTCTTCGATTTGAGTATCATTGTTCAAATCCCATTCCTGCATCGATTCATCTAGCATCAGTCTGATACTGTCCGGGTGACTGAGAGAAAGAGAGCGAATTCGGACGCACCATGGGAACGATTTGACCCAAATCACCGCAAACTCTCAAATGCCTCGCCTCATCTTGATCCCTATAAGGTACTACGACTTGAGTTCCCGCTTTCGCTGTACATTCCCTCTACCCGTCCATCAGCCTTTGTCACAACGATTGATTGAGATGGAGAAGAGGAGAGGGAATGTACCTAATTTCGAAACTAGGTATCTTCCCAAGAATGAAGTAGCACCAAAGATGGTCACAGTATGACCAGTTGACGAGTGCCTATACTTCTCCCATCGTCAATATAATTCAAGAGAGCGTGAACAGCTGAGAGAGAGAGAACTTACCTTCCTCCTGGACCATTACCGATGAAGACTCTACCAGGTTGAGTAGGTGCCGCAGTGATTTGGTTACCGAAGGATCTCTACACACCCTAGAATGGTTAACAGCTAGTCAGATTGAATAGGAGAGGAAGGCGAGATGATTTACTGATCCGGCGGGAGCGGATTGGAGAATAGGTTTCGCCAATGAAGCTAAACCAACGATGAGTGAGAGTCAGCACAGTCTCGAGGCTATCAAAGGAGAATACTAACAGATTCGGCTAGCCATTTTGAGGATCGTTGGTTGATAGGAGAAAGCGAAACTCCTTCTTGGTCGTTTCTCGCGAGTCGCATTGTTACCAATTTGTCGAGTATCATCAACTAGCTCTGAACTACATCGGTACACCTTTGATCCCTTCAAATACTACTCAATATCAGCCTTATCGAAGCACAGCTCTCCCCGTTCACTACCTCGACTTGTCGCACTCTCAACTCTCTCGAACCGCGTACAACCCCTCTTCACTCCCTCAATCTCACCACTAGAATGTCTTCCACTCCTCGGATCCAAGTAGAAATCAAAGATGTCACACTCGAAGATCTTCCCACCATTGTTCGTCCCATCTTCTCTCTCACTTCTTTCGCAAACTATTCGAAACTAATCTTGTTGCTTCTCTCTCTACTTCAGGCTCAAGGTAATATCGATACCCTAGCACCCTTCCACGACGACATGGAGTTCCAACCTCACCTCCCCGATCGAATCGAACGACAAGCGTACCGACTCTCGAAACTTCTCTCGCTCCCAACCGTTCAAATAAGAAAAGCCGTCCTTCCTTCCAACTCGTCAGTCCCTGAACAAGATCGAGGGAAACTAGTTGGAGTAGCGTTGTGGATGTTTACTCGAAAGGGAGAGAAACCTATGAATTTGAAGAGGAGGATGATTGAGGGATTGAGTGGGGAGGAAGAGGAGAAGGAGAGGGAGGATTGGAAAGGCGTCGATTGGGAGAAGTGGAATCAATGTTGGGACGAGTGGGACGCCGTGAGACAACAGTTCATGAATGGTAGAGAGCATTGGTGTACGTCGTAAATTCCGCTCTTGTCGCAGTCTCACTTCTACGAAAACTGATCATTTCGAGTGTATACGATAGATCTCGTACCGCTATGGGTTCTCCCTCAATACGCAGGGCAAGGGATCGGACGTCTGCTCCTTCAAGAGAAGATTGACGAATGCGACTCGACAACTCCCTCGACTCCAATTTATCTCGAAGCATCGAAAGAAGGCAAATACCTTTACCCCAAACTCGGATTCGTGCAGTACGGAGAGAGTTACTACGAAGAGATGGTTAGATGGGGCAAAGGAAACGAGGAAGGAGAGAAATGGTGCGAGGAGAAGAAGATGGAATTGTTGAAAGCAAAGGGCAAGACTGAGTTTAGTAAGAAATGAGGTGGAGTCGGAGGGATGGTATAGACGGCATAAACACAGCATCTTAAAAAGCATTCGCAATAGTAAATAGTCGTTCACTACTAAGCGGGGTCTCCTCGATCTCGAGCAATGCGAAGTCACTTCGATCTCTTCTCTGTTTCTGCTTCGGTGATGTGTCAAATGCAAGACGTGGCAGTCACTGAGCAGTAAGCTCTCGCTCAACAGACCGAAGTAGAATCTACAAGATACATCGTATTACAACTGAACTAGCGAAGAATCCCTGAACTTTCGATGATCTGTCAAATCGTCACTATATTTCTGAAGGAATTGAACAATCGCCGAGACTATCAATCTCGAGATCGTCGATGAGAAGTTGAGCTTCTCGAGGGTGAGTTCTAGCGACAACATCCTGGCAAAACGATTTGACCATTCGAGAAGCATGCAGAACGTGACCCGAAGTGCTCTTGACGGTACTTCCACTCCGTGTGGAATGGCAATACTTGTCGGCAAAGAGTATCACCTCGAGATGGAGGACTTGCGTTACCCAAGGAGGAGATTTGGGATTCTGTGGATCCAGGGCCAATTCTCCGAGCAGAGTACTGATCCTGCTGGCTAGCGCATCGAAAGGATCTCGTTCGGTGGCATCGACGATCCAGGACGAGAGCGAATCTTCTGGCTTGGAGTACATCGGATAGTGGATTCGAGCTTTGTGAGCGAGGCCTCGGACAATGCAGATAACTCCTTCGATTTTCGGAAGACCTGACCGTTCTTGTTCCTGTACCAGGGCGCTACAAGCGTCAAGGAGGATCTATACAGTAGGGGAACTCGTAGGAGGCGGAAGCCATAGGGGCTAGCGGGACGCACTTCAAGAGCATAGTCAGGCATCACTTCCTTGATCAGGGGGCTTAAGCGTCTACCCGCGCTTTCCTGGAAGCTCGTAGGCTTCGAAGTTCCCGTAGATCGATAAGGCTTGCTTGCGAAAGACCAGATATCCTCAATTTCGTACGAGCTGAAGCCTGGCCAGATGAACGGAACTGCTCTCGTCCCACAGACCTTCTTGTGCATGAACCATATCTAGAACTCTACTTCGTCAGAATCCCGCTCCCCTTCATACAGAAGTGAGAGTGCGAACTCACGAGTTTCTGATGTTCGATCGAACAAAAACACATCCACTCTAATCCATTCTCTGCGCACGCCGAACACCTCATCCAAGTCTCCTCCCCATAGACTACACATTTACCGGATGATTGACTAGCGGGAGAAGGAGTCGAGTTCATGATTGAAAAGAGGATCCGAACTGAGGAGGAGAGACGCTGTGAAAGTCAGACAACGAACTCTGATCAGTTGAGTTCAGACTTGGTCAAAGTGAGATCAGAAGGTTACGTTCGAGAGAGCTATACGCTGTTCAGCGTCGAGTTGAGGAGATTGAAAGCGATTCCGATGACAAAGTTGAAGGACGGTTTGCGAGATCTAGTGAAAAGACTTCGGCAACCTTTGTGAGCTGTTGAATCTGCTTCGAAGAGTCACTAGTGGCTGTTGCTGTCAATTTGGAGGTGGCCGGTGAATGTTGAGTGGAGAAGTGGGAATTTTCTGAGTGTATGCGAAATCTGCCGAAGCCGAAGGGGCGTCGCAAGTCCAACGGGCCTTTCTCTAGAGAAAGTTTCCTTCAGTTATCTTTCCTTCTCCTGCTTCACACTACTAGCAAGTGAACACCTTCTACAAGATGCGGCCGCCTCCGACATTGGCCTGCTCGTCGAAAGAGGTTAGTGGAGTCTCCCCTTCATCACTCCAGCACCGCCACTGACCTCGTTCTTTCCTCCCTCTCCACCAGGTCGCGAGTCGATTGCTCAGCACCACAACCAAAGGTGGAGCTAGCAAGTTATCTCGACCTGCACTCAAGTTTCAAAGACCTATCCAATCCACTCCTCGTAACGCCTCCACCTCGTCAAACCCATCGAACTCGACTTCATTCCTTCAAACCATCTATCAAGGAGTGTTCCAATCGATTAAATCAGCTGCTATTCCTCGACCAGGTCCTTACTCCGGTCAACGACTCGCATCTCGTCAATCCCCTCTCAATCCCTCGAGGAAAGCTGCCGGTTTCTCCTCCTCTTCTGCCGCTCGACCTCGCCCTTCATCCCGGTTCGGACCTACCCCTCGACCTGTCCTTCACCCCACCCAAACTTCACACGTTGGTTTAGGCGCAGCTCGCAAATTCTCTTCGTCAGGATTCGCAGTTTTCGAAAATGTGATCCACAATGCACCTCTCGCCATCCGAGCTCTCGCGGATCAAGGAATGGGGATCGACGAAAGGAAATGGAGGGGTATCAGGAGAGAGATTAGGAAGAAGGAGAAGACGGACGTCAAGGGAAAGGGAGCGATCGAAGGACAACGCATGAAGGAAAACATCGAGGACGAATTCGCTCAATACTTCTCAGTACCTCAAGCCGTTGAAGATCCCGTCTCTCTCTACCTCGTCCTCGACCCTGAGATCGCTTTCGCCTCGACTTCTTCTTCCTCCTCCTCCTCCTCCCTTCCCGCTCAAACTCTCGAATTCGACGCTTCCTACCGACTTCTCCCTCCTTCAGTTCTCTCCACCTTCGAACACTTCACTCAATCCTACACTTCCCATGCGAATCGACTTCGTAGTTTGATCAATCGACTCTCAGCCTCCGGTCTCCTCGACGATTCAACCGCACTCGAAACTGGCATGTACCTCGACTCGAACACGGGGAAACGAATCTGGAAAGTCACATTCCTTGACGGATTCCTCACTCGAGGTAGACTCGAAGGGATCTTACGAGATGAACGAACTCATTCGAATTCAGCAAGTTGGGAAGCGAAAGTGAAGAACTGGAACGGCACGCAATTGGGTAGAGGGGAAGGTGATTGGTGGTGGATCAACGGAGGAATCTCATCCCTCGAATCATCCTCTATCGACCTCGACACCCTCTCCGACCCGACTCCTTCAACCTACCTTCACTCCCCACTCGAATCCACTTACTCTCCTTCAATCTCTGGCGCTTCGACTCCTCGCATCCAGTCGACTCCTTCTCAATCCCTCATCCTTCCTTCCCCTTCCTGCGCGAGTATCTCTTCCCTCGATTTATCTCCCCCTCTCTCCCCATCTCTCGAACCTACCACCTGGACCTCCTTCTCTGCGAACACTTCAGATTTTGCGTTTGATGGACCGGAGATGAGGGATTTTGATGCGATTGAGAGTTGGTCGAGTGGGTTTGAGGATGAGGAAATGACGGACGAGGGAAGTACGATCGAATGGAATGATGCAGAGTCTGGAGAGATGGATGGGGTTAAGGAGTTCTTGGAGGAAGTCGAGAGGGAGAGGGAGAGGTTGGGTGAAAGTGGTTGGCGTTAAGTCTCGTTTCTGTATTCTCTTTTTCTTTTCACTCTCTTTTCCCCCTTTGTGTCCTATCCTCTAGCTCTGTGCCACACTGTAATAGTCTGTTTCGATACTGCCTTCTCACTCTTCCTTTCCAGCCGAGAGTTGCAGTCCTTCGAGAGCGTCTACAGCCTCATTCACTTCTTCATCCGCTTTTTCACCTACCTTCACTTTCTCTCCATCTGATACTTTCTCGTTGATCACGGCTTCCTCCTCCTTGTCTCTCTGCGTTGTCGAGTTCTGTGGTAATCGACCATCTTTGACTGCTTCTTCGAGTTTCGCGGGTTCGACCCATTCGAGAGCTAAATCATTGAAAGCCTCGAGATGCTCTTTCGTTGTCGGCAGCGGGACAATATTGAATAAAGGAGCTGTTCGTTGTTGTTTATCCTACTCAGTCATAGGTTGAGAGACGGTAGTGTGGAATTCTTGAACGCACCAGTTTTCTCGATCCACTCCATGCCACCCTCTAACTCGCTTCCTTCCTTCCCTTGTCCACTTTGACTCGTTGTTCCAGAGTACGTAGGATCTTCGTACAGGTCCAAGCGATTCCCGAGTATAATCATCTTCGATAATTGAGTCGAGGAATAGTTTGATTCGAGAAGTGCGTTGAATAATGTTCGGGGGCCGTGAGGGATGTATAGAAGAGTCGGTGATGACAGTTGAAGAGGAAACTATTGTGAAAAGGGTGAGTTGGTGGGAAGGGGGGTGCGAGAGGGATAACCTACGTCGGAAGAGAGGACTTTGTGACCTTGCGAAATGAAGAAGTCTCGGTCTTCTGGAGTGAAAACGGGATCATAGAACTGTACTGGTTGTTGCTTTGGGTCGATCTGGTTCTATATCTGAGTAAGCGAGAGTAGTGAGAGTCGGAGAGCGAGTAACCTTACGAGTTCGCCTAATTCCATCAACAATTCCTTCAATAAGATGTACTGATCTTGCGCTTTCGTCGAATCGGTAATACTACCTAGTCCTAAACATACAACGCAAGTCGGAGGAGGGCAGGCGCTAGTCGAGGGCGAGTTGTCCTCTTTTTCTGTAGGAGAAAGTGCAGTTCGAAGCATTTCTACGCTCTCAAACAACTTGATCAGTCCGATTCGATCCGATGTATAGTTCATCTGTACTCACTCCTGCACTCAGAGATGTATCCACTCCTCTTCATCGCTTCTTCCCTTGATTGTAATTTCTCATTCAACGTTCTCTCCCGGTACTTGTTCTTGCCTTTGCGATTCTTTGGTGCTCTCGAGGGTTTCTTGTAGGTTACTGAAGTGAATCCATCATCTTCTAGGGTCGACATGGGCGGAGCAGGTGAATGGGAAGAAGTTAGAAAAGTTGAACCAATTTCTGCTCTCTACCACCAACCCAGCAGCAGACGACACTCATGAACACTATAAGAGCTCTACGCAGGCCTTGGAATCCTGTATGCCTTTACAATTGCCCTCCTCGCTCTTCTGAGACTCCTCAAATTGGCTTTCTCGACTTCCGACCTAACAACTTGTCTACGCCTCACCTGGCCTCGACGCTGGTCTACGCGTACTCCCTTCTCCCTCCTTCGTCTCTCCCCTTCCTCTCTTCTCCTCTCTTCCCTCGATCTTTCCTATGTCTCATCAATTTTCGTTGGTCTTTTGTTTCCCTTTGTTCCCCAATTCCTGCCCCGATTCATTTCCGGCCTTGTTCAAGCGGCCTTGTCTCTTTCAGAACGAAGACAAAAGAGATCGGAACAAAAAAAAATTGCTCGGCTTCGATAATCTGCTTCGACTCTCTCTCTCTTCTTTTCTCTCTTACTCCACTCGCATCTTCGCATCTTCGCTTCTCCTATCTCACTCGTTTCCCATACCACTCTCACTACTTCACAAGATGCGTTCCTTCACTCTTCTCGCTGCCGTCGCCGCTTTCCTTCCCGCCGTCTTTGCCCAATCTGAAGTCCCAGTTTGGTGAGTGTAGTCTCTCTAACAGTACCCTTTCAGCAGCTTACTGTTCAGCGCTCCACTCACAGCGTCGTCACTTGTATCGGAGAAGCGTCCGCCCTCACATCCTGCCAATCCGCCGATTCTCAATGCCTCTGCTCTTCCCCAACATTCATCGATGGAGTTACGGCTTGCATGATCCAATCTTGTGATGAACAAGCTCTTGCATTCGGTATTCAATTCGGTGAACAAGTAAGCGACTCTCACTGTCCATTGCTCGAAACCGAAATTCATCGTTTTGATCGTTTACAGTACTGCGCCTCTGCTGGAGTTTCCGTCTCAATCCCTTCCGCTCTCGGTGAAGCCACTGCGACTGCATCGGCTGATCAAACTGCCGCTTCCTCATCTGCCGCTCAAGCCGACCCGTACGTTTCAGTTCCCTTGCTCTCTTTCAAGATCACCCACTGATAATCTTTTTCATCTGCAGTACCTCCGCCGCTTCCGCCATCTCTTCCGTCGCTTCCTCCGCTTCCCAATCGATCGTTTCATCTGGGTAAGCCCCTTTCCTCTCTCTCCCTTGATCGAACCTCGCAAGCTAACCTTTTTCCTCTCGCGATGCAGAACCGTTTCCTCTCCTGCGGCGCCCACTGAATCGACTACTTCCGATGCTCGACCTCTCACCGTTACTCCTTTCGTGGTACTCGCAGGTGCTGGTATGGCTCTACTCTTCTAGATTTCGTTACGAGGGATTCGGGTAGATAGAGGGTTTTCGGTTTTTAAATTTATCTAATCTTGACTATAAGAGTGTTTTCTATGGGCTATCGCGTTGCAAGTAATGTTATTCCATCATTCCTACACTTGCGAAAGACGAGAGAGAGATTGCGAAATCTAGCAATTTGCGGGTCTTCTCCCGACCACTCACTTTTCACGTCCCGATAACTACAAGATCGCTTGTGCCGCCTCACAGACATTCTATAAAGTATCGAGAGGCCCCCGCAAGCCTCTCCACCTCGTCTCCGCTCAGCAACATCTCGTTCAACTTCGTCATCTCGAATCGGTTTCCCCTCGTCTTAACTCGACGCTACGACACTACAGGGCACCTTGTATGTTAGTATAGACTATATCCAGCGTTCGAGTGTTGACTGGCCGTCTCACGAGTCTTGGTAGCTTCATTCTCCCCCAAGATCGAACTATTCAATTCTCGAAAATGACTTCCACCTTTTCTCCCGCTTCCGCTTCACCGGGTAACTGTGTTGTATGCGGGAAGGAAACATGGACGAGATGCTCAGCTTGTTCGGAGAATGGATTGGAGTGGATGTGTTTTTGCTCGATTGAACATCAGAAAGCGGTGAGTTTGCCCTCTTGCTCTGTCCAGTATTGAGCTATGCTGATAGTGTGCAAGATATAGATCTGGTTCATGCACAAGAGGGTTTGCGGGATCAGAGCAGTACCTTTTCAATGGCCTCCATTGACTCCATTCGAAATCAACGATGTACTCTCGATGTCCAAGAAGCCGTTTAAGCTCAACGGGGCTTCTTCGCCCTCGAATTTCGCCGAAACCCTCTCGAATGATCAGGACTCCGACTACAAGCGTGATCAGCAATTTCCCGATGTCGTCCTCGCGGTGAGCTGCATGCTACTTCCCTCACAGTATTTCCCCTAGCCAAGCTGATTAAACGCTCTCTTTGCTAGAACTTCATTGGCTCTCTCGAAGATCCAGGGTCGGATCAGAGCATCTCCCTCGAACTGTCCAAACGCACCTTTCAAGTTCGAGCTTTGTCACATCTAGCACGAGTTCACACCGCTCACTTCACAAACCCTCAAACTCCAAAAGAGTACTTCTCGTACAATGCTGTGCATCAAGCACCTTGGGACGGAATGGCAAGCAAACTCAAATGCGTAATCGGAAACCTCGCCCGCGATCCACAAGCTACTCCTTGGTACACTCAGCATCTTCATCTCTATCTCATTCATTACGCAATCCTCTCCCTGTGCTCAACCCTTCGCGGCAACACTCTCGACAACCCACAACATTACGTTAAATACACTTCTCGACAACTCGAAAAGTTCTACATCGAAGTCGTTGCCAAGACTCACCCTAGGGAAGCTTATCTTTTGATCAACGAGCTCATTCTCAATAAGTACCCTGCAGCGCTCCGACCTTCGTGAAGAATACGGAAGAGAGCGGCCCCGAGTTGAGAACGTTTGCACAAACTTGAATAAAATTGAAATATTTAGCTTGTCTTCTCTTCATCCTTCTCAGAGCTCTGGACATTATTGAATCGCTCTTGGAAGCGCGGAAGGAAAGAGGATACAAAGAAGAAAGAGAGCTTGCGGAATCTCGAAATTTGCAAGTCTTCTCCCGACCATTCACTCTTCACCCCTCGATAGGTCCAGAATCGCTCTCAGCACCTCACAAGCACCTCATCAGTGGGCTGCTGCAACTCACAAGCTCTTCCACTTCTACCGCACTCAGCAACATCTCGTTCAACTTCGTCATCTCGAATCGGTTTCCCCTCGTCTTAACTCGACGCTACGACACTACAGAGCACCTTGTATGTTAGTATAGACTATATCCACCGTTCGAGTGTTGACTGGCCGTCTCACCAAGACACGAGTCTTGGTAGCTTCATTCTCCCCCAAGATCGAACTATTCAATTCTCGAAAATGACTTCCACCCCTGCTCCCGGTCCCGCTTCACCCGGTAACTGTGTTGTATGCGGGAAGGAAACATGGACGAGATGCTCAGCTTGTTCGGAGAATGGATTAGATTGGATGTTTTTCTGTTCGATTGAACATCAGAAGTTGGTGAGTTCGCACCCTCTTTTCAGTAGGAAGGAGAGCGATACTGATAGAACGAGAGAGGTAGATCTGGTTCATGCACAAGAGGGTCTGTGGGAAGAACGGGAATCCTTTCCGCTGGCCCGGATTCGAGCAGGAAGAAATCGACGATATTATCTCTTTCGCCAACAAGCCTTGTATGCTCGGAGGAAAAACAGAGCTCTCCTGCTTTTCGGAGACCTTGTGCAGGAGGTATCAAATGGGAAAGGACAAGAAGCTGACTGATGTAGAGCTTGCAGTGAGTCATCGCCTCATTTCGATTGCCTCCACTGCAGCTTGCTGATTATCGTGATCCACTACAGTCTTTCCTTCACAGGCTCGGACCGATCGAAGAGAGCCGCGCGCTCAGCCCCCTCGACAAAGCTCGACGCCTCACTGTCCCCTTGACCCGAGCGCTCGCCGACGAAACAAGCGTTTTCGCTGCCCACCACGAGCGTCCTGCGCAATCCATTCAATCTCTCAACTTCGAAATGCTCGAGTACGCTCCTTTCAACGCAATGGCCGCTCAAATGTACACTAAAATCGGTATTCTCTCGGTGGATTACGAGCGTACTTCTTGGTTCACAAAGCACAACCACCTCTACCTCATTTACTTTGCGGTGGGTTATCGTCACTCCCACGCAGCTGGTCCAGCCGCCCTCGAGATGCTCCGTAACTTGGTGTACACCTCGAAGAATCTTCAGAAATTCTACGAAACGATCGTCGCAGAAACTCACCCGAAAGAAGCTCGTTCTTTGACCAGCACTCTCTTCGCAATCACACCTCATTGAAGATGTGATACCTTGGCCCATGTCAAGGGATCGGGTTTAGCTGGAATTTGAGTGTCATCCGAACAAAATCAAATGAATTTTCCCAAACGTAGACTTACTGTACTTGCTGAGTGAAATCTGATCCTGTTTTCTGTTGATATCTCTCGCCTGCACGAAATTACGAAGTCGCTAGAAAGTCAAATACAAACTGTCTTCTTTGGCGATGCGTCTGCGAAATATTTTTCGACTCTTGCTTTCCTTCTCTTCACTCTCGAACCCCTTTTCTCGCCAGATCAACTATTCGATCAGACTCATATGTCTACAATCTCGCCTGGACATTGCGTTGTGTGTGGTCAAGAGACCTGGTTGAGGTGTAGCGCCTGTTCTACTCATTCCCTCGATTGGATGTTTTTCTGTTCAAGAGAACATCAAGCGCTCGTGAGTCTCTCACTCGATCGCAGTAGAGCACTCTTACTGACTAGTGTATTGAGGACAGGTCTGGTACATGCACAAGAGGATTTGTGGAATCAGGGCAGTACCTTTTCAATATCCCGGTTTTACTCGCACCGAAATCAACGACATGGTCGCTCTATCAAACAAGCCGTTCAAGCTACCTGGAGGTACCGAGCTATTGACGTTCTCCGATTCGCTCTGGGATGGCTGTGAGGGAAGCCGTGACGAGGAATCTTGCGATGTCATTTTCGCGGCAAGCTCCATTCGGCCTTGTTCATGCCCAATCAGGAGAAGCTGATGGCGTTTCTTGCTTTGACAGCAACTCGTCGAGTCTCTCAAAGATCCAGGTCCCGACAGACCTCTCTCTCTCGCAACGTCCAAGTCGATCGCCTTCGTACGAGCTTTGGCGCATCGATCACGAGTCCACGCCGCTCACTACTCAGACCCCCAGACCGAGATCGAGTATCAGTCAGCGCGTGCCGTGCAAGTAGCACCTTGGGACGCAATGTCGAGCAAACTCGACAATGTGCTCGGAAAACTCGCACGTGATTCAGAAGCTACTTCTTGGTACACTCAGCATCTTCATCTTTACCTCATCCATTACGCGATCGTACATATCCACTTCGATCAATCTCGCGATTCCGACGTTACGATCCCCCTCCTCTACACCTCCAAGCAACTCGAGAGGTTCTATCTAGATGTTGTCGCGGTAACTCACCCATCGGAAGCTCAGCTCCTCATCAACGATCTCATACTCAATAAGCTCTCCGGCGCTGTCTCTCCTTCCGGTGAGATTTGGCCTGTGAAGAGAATTCCTAAGGTCGCAGTTGTATAATCCTGAGTGAAATCGAACTCCAGCTTGTCTGCTATCCTCATTGGAGATCTGCTAGCCCTCTCTGCCTCGACTCGACTCTACCACTGCCTCATAATGAGACCCGCATAGATGCAATACAGCCAGAAACCGAAAAAACCGAATACGAAAGACATCCGACAGGAAGAACATGGAGAGAGACTAGAAGAAACTATGTAGAGAGAAGAATGAAGGTGAGGTTGAGGGAGCCGAGTAAGTTGAGCTTAATGACCAGCTTTGGCGATGAGTCGACGAGATTCGGAAGGTGTAAAGTGGAGGATAACGCCGAGAACCGAGATGAGATGTGGCTGTACCAAAAGGGATGTCAGCAAAGACCCGACTGAAGAGAGAAGGAAAGAACTTACCCTCATCTCAGGTTTCTCCAAGAATTGCAAGATGACATTTCGCATGTATTCAAAATTGAGTGCTTCGTCCGCTGAGCCGTTCGCTCGTGCACCTCCAGACAGTCCACCTCCCGTAGCTGTACTAGCGAGAGAAGTGGAGCTCTCCGTTCGCGAGAGGACTTGACCTGCGCCAGAGGGAATCGGTTCAGGCGAACCTGGATTACCGTTCGAAGACGAGTTGAAAGAGGAGAAGTAGCCGACTCCTGGATGACGTTGTTTCTCGGAAAGGAGGACACCAGATTGAAGCTTGCGAAGTTCTTCTCGGAGAGTCTGTGTGAGCGAAAGAAACTGATCAGTATCTAAAAAAGGGAATCTGAGACAGCGAGGTTCACTCACCTTGTTGTTCGATCGTAGGGTAGACTCTTTCGTTTGCACTTCTTCAAGTCGGGCTTCGAGCTCAGCCGCTCGTTGCATTCGATCGCTCAACTCTTCTCGAACAGCAACCTGCAAAATCGAAAATATCAGCTACGAGATCCTTCGAAAGGAAAGAGATACAGCGCACCTCTGCGTTGATAGCTTTATCGGCATCGTCCTTTACCGATTTGAGCATTTCCTCGACATTCTTGAGTCGTTTCTCGAGGTCAGCTTTCGCCTTCTCCGCCTCAGCAATCGTAGCCTCCCTCTTCTGACTATTCTGAACGCTCTCGGCATAGTCGAGATCCTTTTGAGCGAGTGCTGCTCTCATTCGTTCGACCTCCTTGAGTCGATCTTGCATGTTACGACCCATCTCCTCCTCGGTTTCTTGCCTGTCTTTCTCGAGTTGCTTCGACCTAGCTTCGAGATCCCGGATTCGAGCTTCGTGTCGAGCCTCAGTCTCAGCGAGAAGTTTGCGTGCGTTCGAATCGTCCCGGTTCGTCTCCCTCTTTGATCGTTTGACTTCCTCGAGTTCGTCGACCAAAGCGGCGATTCGATCTTTCGCCTCCTTGAGTTCGTACTCGACTTCATTCGTTCTCCCTCTCAAAGTCTCCTCTTCAGCCTTTGTTGCCTCGATCTCCTCTGTTTTCCTCTGTACATCCTCGAATACTTGATCCCGGCTCTTCGTGAGATCCTTGACGGCACCTTCGAGTTGAGAGATTCGAGCATCCTTCGCCGAGAGCTCTTTCGCTTGAGTAGATTTGACATGAATCGCATCGAGTTCGAATTGACCTCGTTTCGAAATGGCCTCCTTCTCGAACCTTTCCTTGAGACCTTGAGCTTCTCGTTCGAACCCGCTTCTCAGTTTTGCGACTACGGCTTCGTGAGCTGTCCGTAATCCGACGATCTCCTTGTCGAACCGAGCACGGTCACTCTTGAGCGTATCGAGAGCGTCCTTCTCCCCTTTCCTAGCCTTCTCCAACTCTTGATCATTCGTCGCCTTCTCTTGTTCGTTCTTGACTAGCTTCTGTCTCAACGCTCGAAGTAGACTCAATGCCTTGACTCGTTTCTCCTCCTCCTCCTTCGCGACAACTTTCAGTTTATCGTACTCATCGGCAGCCTTGACGATTTCTTGGCGAGTCGCTTCGGCAGACTTCTCAGCTGCAGCAAGCTTATCGTTCGATTCTTCGAGTGAAGCGTTACGAGCAGCGAGAGAGTCTCGAAGAGCATCGATTTCGGCTTGTTGCGATTGATGTTCGAGTCGATGAGTATCGCGTAGTTCCTCTATCCGTGACTTTTGCTCTACAGATTCGTCAGAAGAATGTGAGTACGGATGACAAACATAATGAAATGAGGAAGTGAAGAACGTACGTTCGAGTTGACCAGATAATCTCCTCATTTCTCCCATACCCAAATCAGCCTTGGCTTTGAGGTTTCTCAGCTCGTCTCCGAGACTTTCGGGATCATCGACAGTCGAGACAGAGGGGAGTAGGTCCGAAACGATTGAGTCCAGGGAGGCCTTGAGAGTCTTGAGCCGGTCGTGAGAAGCGGAAAGTTCTAGATACAAAGTCAAATCAGCGAGGAGTCGAAGGGCAGTAGTGGGAGGGAAACTCACCAATAAAGCGAGGATCTTGAGAGATCGATTCTGCGCGACTTCGAGAACCTGGGAGAGCTTCCGAGGACTCGACACTTTCGATCGCCTTCCCCTTCTCGACCTCCTTCGAAGGAACGGCCGGTCCCTCGGCGTCGATGACCACAGGAGTTGAATCTGACTCGTCTGTAATCGGAAGTGGAGGAGAGGCTGGAGATGCTTCGGAGTCGATCGATGAAGAAATTTCCTCGGTAACGACTGGAGCGATCAAAACGGGTTGATCGTTCTGAGGTGGCGTGGAGGGAAGGGAGGGTTCGGCAAGGATTGACGAGGAGAGTTCGACTGGAGTGTCTTCAGTCTTTTCAGAAGCGCTTTCGACTGGGTTTGTCTCCTCTTTTACTGAAATTGGTTCGACGGCTTCAGGAATCGCTGAAGTGTGTTCACTCGGTTCCAACGATATCGAATCTTCAAGTTCTGTAGGTGCTGACGCGAGGAGGGCTTCTTCGGGCTTCGGCTCATCGAGAGTGACTGAGTGATCGCTGTGCTGTCGATCGACTCGCTTCGGTTCCTCCTCCTCCTTTTTCGATCCTCCGATCGACTCCGAAACCGAAACATCGACAGGACGTGATGAAGTCTCCTCCTCTGCTCTTGATCCGTCGAGAGCTGGAATACCGGTCTGATCTGGTTGCTGGTCGACCTGAATCGGCGAATTCTGTTTAACTTCTTGCTCCGTGATCTCGATCTCTGGTTCACCTACTTCAGTCGATGCCGCCTCCAATGCATCTTCTGGCGCTAGCTTGGGCTCCTCAATATCCAGCTCTGCCTCAGCTTTCGATTGATCCTCGACTTTCTCCAACTTTGCCTCATCGATCTTCGATTCCTCCTTCTCAGCCACGAGTTCCTCAGGTTCTGCGACTTGTTCCTCCTCTGTAATCTGTGGTGGACTCGACTCCTCAATCTCGGGTTCAGGTCCCTCGTCAAACAACGAATCGAGTTTAGGTTCGCCGAGCTCTAACGGAACTGCTGTAGTTGTCTGGACTTCCTCCTCCGGAATCTGAGCTTGTTCTTCGACAAGTTCGATGCCTTGTGCAGGGACGGGAGAGCGTGGTACTTCGTGCGTCTCGATCGACTCGGATAGTTGCGATTGGCTCGACTCGGGCTGAAGTTCGGTGGTGGTTGTAGATTCAGAGGGAGCGGGGAGGTCTGCGTCAGGTTGAGAGGCGATGTTAGGAGCGCCGTCGGTCTGGACAAGGGAATCGGTGGGGAGTGAATCGGATGAAATTTTGTCGGTAATAGGTGACGAGGATCCAGGAGCGGTAGTGAGATCCTCGATATCCTCGGGGTACTCGGACGGTCCCGCTTCATCGGGTTGGATAGTAGATGGAGGGGCTCCGGAGATGACTGGCGCCTCACGAGGGGGAAGAGATTCTGGTTCGACGTTTTCGACCGGTTCGGTCGTTGATGGCTGAGTGAGCGATTTGTCGGAGACTGGATCGAGAGACAGGTCGATGGGTGGAGTGGCAGGTTGGAATGGCTCGGAAAGGGGATCTAAGAGTTTCTTTGGCTCCTGCTCGAGAATTTCATCCTGGTTCGTTTCTTCCTCTGTCGAAGTCGGTCGCTCCAGATCGACGTTCGACGTTTCCGTTACTTCACTCTCTCCGTTTGATGGTTCCGCCGAACTTTCCTCCTTTTTCTCACTCGCCTCTGATTCTTCCTCGGCCTCGACCTCTGGTAAATCCCATCCATCTTCCTCTTCCTCTTCAGGCTCATCCAAATTTTTCTTCTCTACATCATCCGGCACGCTCAAGCCCATGGTCGAAGGTCGAGGCGTATCAGTGGTCAAATCTTGATTCGCTTCGAACGATTCTTGTTTCAGGTTGTCGAGGAGGGAATTGACGAGTACTTTCGGAGGAGAAGGTGGAGTGTTGAGAGATAAGGGTTCGTCAGAGGGCGGAGGGATTGAGGGTTCGGGTGCTTCAGAAGTCAAGGCTGGGGGAGAAAGGGGTTTGTCGGAGAGAGATGAGAGGGAATCGGGATTGGGAAGGGGAACAGAGGGTGTGGAATCGGGAAGAGGGTGATCAACGACGGTTCCCACATCGATCAGATCTTGTACTTCGGGTCTAGGTGTCGTTACTTGAGATTGATCTTCTTCCTCGTTTCCTCCAGACACTCCCCATGCATCCTCATCCTCTCCCTCGTCCTCGACGTCTACCAGCAGCGGCGCCTTCTTATTCTCTTCCACACTAGCGGCTTCTCCTGATACAGCCTTGATACCTTCCTCCTCCTCCTTCTTCTGAACATTCCCCACCTCGACGAGATTTTCCTTCTCTTCCTCTCTCTCCTTCAACCCTTCTAGCTTCCCTTTTCCTTTCTCTCCTTCTTCCTTCTCTCTGATACTTTCCGTCAAGCTCCTCACACTGTCCATACTGGTAGTTCTCCTCGCAGTAGGCGAAACCAATCCTTGACCTCCATCGTAACTTGCTCTCGCAGCATCAAAACTCTGTCTCCCTTTCCTTAAGCTAGCTCTCAAGCTCGACAAAGCCGAGTCTGCCAATTGAGAGGCCGATTGTTGTGCATTCGCGAGGCTGGCAGGCGAGAGTGGAGAAGTGATGAGGTTGCCCGAATTGGTACGAGTCGGAGTTGATTGAGTCGATACTGAAGGTGTAGGTCTACGGTTCGCTGCTGGTGTAGAAGGCGAGGCAGGCTGAGAAGAGGTGGAAGCGACAGGTGGAGCAGCGACTGTGAGAGAGTTTTCTAGGTCGTGAAGGGATTCTTGGAATTTATCTTGGAGTGATTTGAGATTCAAGTTTGCCCACATATCATCTGAAGGCGATAAAGCAGTAAGGTGCGAAGTGAAGGAGAGCAGGAGAGCGAAGAAGCGATGGAGATTTTGGGTCTCTTTCAAACGCTACACTCCCTTTGGAGTCCGAGACTGATGGCTAGAGGGAAAGGTACACCTAAACGAAATCAGATCGACCCAGACTTCTCTCCTACTTCCCCTGTACCTCCTTCTCCTTCTCCTTCAACTCCTAGAAGGAATCCCTCTTCCTCGACTAGTTCACCTCGTGCAGCAATCTCATTATCACAAGCTCAAGCTCCAGATAAACCGGTTAGAGGTCCTCTACCAGCAAGTGCAGAAACGACTTACCATCAAAGGTTGAGAGGAATTTTAGTCGATTGCAAGAAATTGAGGAGACAGTGGAATGAATTGGTCATCAGAGGACTCGTAGGGAGAGTGAGAGCTGCTATAGAGCTATGGGTAGACGTAGAGTGAGCTACTTCCTTACTGAGACTCGCGAAGGAGGAAAGTAAAACTGATTACTTTCCCGTTGTTGCGATATTACAGATCTACGATGAAACAGATTCAAGAGATGAAAGCGACCAACAAAGCCAGTCAAGTCAAGGCGGGCTACCTGTTTGCGCAGAGTGCGAAATTGAGTGATCAACTCGAAGCCGTCGAAGCAGTTTTCACTTCTCTCGTAAGTTTGCGTTCTTCGATTCTTGTACTCCTGCGAAGCTACTTACACCTCTATGGTCCGATAGACCGAAGTTCACTCGGCCATGCTACAAGTTGTAGAACGGGCAGAGCGGCTCGTGATTGAAGCGGCGAAAATGAGGGGAACTCAATTCGCTTTTCGAGAACCCATGTGGGTCACCTGGCCTCTGAGTCGATTCGGTGAGTGACAGCCCATGGTACTATTAATCGCACGTTCCGACTATGAGCTCACTACTATGAGCTTTCCCCGATTCGTGCATGCAGCGGATGGTATTGCGTCTCAATCAATACCCTACACCTCCTCACTCACGTTGATCCGCCAACTCCTCGACACCTTGACAACATACCCTCCTCTACCCTCCCAACTTTCTGCAACTTCCGATTCTGCACAGACCGAGAAAGCGAAAGAAGACAAGACTCGACCTCGACCGACATCCGAACAACTCCAGGCTTCACTGAGCTTGTTGGCTGTTCAACCGTTGTTGCCGGGTAAACCGAGTGACTGGAGTAGTGAGGGATGGGAGGAACTGTTGAGCGTCGAAGTGGGAGGTTGGGGTGAGAAATAGAGGATCGACGAAAGGGTTTCGATGGAATTGAATCTGTGAGGTGACGAATGGCGGATCGGGAATAGATCAGGCGTGTTGTTGTACTTTATATCTTCTACGCTGCAAAGTTTTGACTCTATAGAAGCGATGCGGACCGCAGGAAGCGGGAAGCGAAGACAAAAATTTGGGTTTTTGCGTTTCGCCTTCTGGACTCGACACTTTCCTCAGTTTGCTCCGGTAGGTCTCGCGTTGTCGTTATCTCAACAGATTCATTCAGGAGGTGCGATTCAGGTTTACGGTTATTGAGAATTGGATTACAATTGCGAGTAAGAAAAACCTTACAAAACGAAAATGTCAGACTCAGGTTCGCCTCCTCCTCCACCTCTTCGCCACAGATCCCATCAAATGGCAGGCCCACCTCCGGGGTTTCAACCTGTACCAGGTGGTTCAGGATCAACCCTACCCATGCCTATCTATCAGGTCCGTTTTCTACTTCGCTGCCATCCAAATCCAGGCGATCGTACTAATTCTGCACTCTCGCTACACCCACAGGAACCGCAATCGATGTCACAAGAGCAACTTGATCAAAAGTCTCGAAAGTGGCAAGCGTTACAAGCGAAGCGGTTCTCGGACAGGAAGAAGAAGACTGCTTTCGTCGATACTGGAAAACAACAATTACCACCAGAACATTTGAGGAAGGTTATCAGGGATCATGGAGATATGTCGAATAGGAAATTCAGACAGGATAAGCGAGTTCACTTGGGTGCTCTGAAGGTGAGTATTCGCACTCTTCAAATTTATGGGGTCGAAGATCGAAGACGGTCAAGGGGAACTTTCGAGGAGCTGACTCGCTCGCATTGTGTAGTATGTGCCGCATGCCGTACTCAAGCTGTTGGAGAACATGCCGATGCCTTGGGAGCAAGTTCGAGAAGTACCAGTCATTTACCACATTACTGGTGCCATCACTTTCGTCAACGAGGTTCCCAAGGTCGTGCCACCTGTTTATCACGCTCAATGGTCAACAATGTGGTTATCAATGAGGAGGGAGAAGAGGGATCGAAGGCATTTCAAGCGAATGAGATTCCCTCCTTTCGACGATGAGGAACCACCACTCGATTACGGAGACAACGTACTCGACACTGAACCTCTCGAAGCGATTCAACTCGAACTAGACGAAGAAGAAGATGCCCCGATTCTCGACTGGTTCTACGATTCTCGTCCTCTCCTCGATACTCCTCACATCAACGGTTCATCTTACAAAGTTTGGAACCTCGACCTCCCCCAAATGTCCGCCCTCTACCGATTCGGACGTACCCTCCTCTCCGATTTCACCGACAAGAATTACCACTACCTCTTCGAACCAAAAGCTTTCTTCACTGCTAAAGCTCTCAACGTCGCTATTCCCGGTGGACCTCGTTTCGAACCCTTGTACCGAGATGCCGACAACTTCGACGACGACTGGAACGAGTTCAACGATATCAACAAGGTCATCCTTCGTCAACAAATTCGAACTGAATACAAAGTCGCCTACCCTCACCTCTACAATTCTCGACCTCGTTCAGTCCAAATCGGATCTTACCACGAACCTCACAACCTCTACATCCGTACCGAAGATCCCGATCTCCCAGCTTTCTACTACGACCCCATCATTCACCCCATCTCCTCTCGAGGAGTCGCCCCCAAGAACGAACTCGTTTCGCACGAAGCGACTGTCTTCCCTCCCGATTTCGATGATGAAGAGGACGAATTCACAGTACCTGAAGGGTGTGAGGCTTTCTTGGAGGATGATGAGATTGAGACGGATAGAACGGCAGATGCCATCTCGCTTTGGCACGCTCCCTTCCCTTACAACCAGAGAAGTGGAAGAACTGTCAGGGCCCAGGATGTACCTCTCGTCAAGGATTGGTACCTCGAACACTGCCCTCCCAATCAGGCTGTCAAGGTTCGAGTTTCTTACCAGAAATTGGTGAAGACTCTTCCGTTGCCTACAATCCCTGCTTCTTGTTGCTGATACACCTCGTTCGATAGCTCAAATGTTACGTCCTCAACCAACTTCGTCACCGAAAGCCCAAGGCTCAGACCAAGAAGTACTTGTTCCGTCAACGTGCGTTTACTAGGCTTTTACTCCTTTCTTTGATCTAAACTAAATCGTCTTCCCTCCATATAGTCAAAGCGACCAAGTTCTTCCAGACTACTACGATCGATTGGGTTGAAGCTGGTCTCCAAGTTTGCCGACAGGGATATAACATGCTCAACCTCCTCATTCACCGAAAGAACTTGAACTACCTCCATCTCGATTACAACATGAACTTGAAGCCCGTCAAGACTCTCACGACGAAAGAGCGAAAGAAGTCTCGATTCGGAAACGCTTTCCATTTGTGCCGAGAAATCCTCCGTCTCACGAAACTCATCGTCGACTCTCACGTTCAATACCGACTAGGAAACGTCGATGCTTTCCAACTTGCCGATGGTCTTCAATTCACTTTCGCTCACGTTGGTCAATTGACTGGTATGTACCGATACAAGTACAAGTTGATGAGGCAAATCCGAATGTGCAAGGATTTGAAGCACGTCGTAAGTCTCACCTTTCTCTTCTCAATATCGCGATTCTTCTACTCACTCTCATTTCCTCGCTGTAGATCTACACTCGCTTCAACACTGGTCCCGTCGGTAAAGGCCCTGGTGTCGGATTCTGGGCTCCCGGTTGGCGAGTTTGGCTCTTCTTCCTTCGTGGTATCGTCCCCCTTCTCGAGCGATGGCTAGGAAACTTGCTCGCTCGTCAATTCGAGGGTCGTAACTCAAAGGGGTAAGTCTCTTGTTGCTCGAACTTATCCGATACTTCCTCGCTGATGATCAGTTCCTTTCCTCGACTTGCAGAGTCGCAAAGACCGTTACGAAGCAACGTGTTGAATCTCACTTCGATCTCGAACTTCGTGCTGCTGTCATGCATGACATCCTTGACATGATGCCCGAAGGCATCAAGCAGAACAAGTCAAAGACTATCTTGCAGCACTTGTCTGAAGCTTGGCGATGGTTCGTTCCATTCTTCTACATCACCCTTTCGATCGGAACTGATGATGGTTTGAGTTGTTCCGAATAGCTGGAAAGCGAACATCCCTTGGAAAGTCCCTGGAATGCCTACCGCTATCGAAAACATCATTCTTCGATTCGTCAAGGCCAAGTCTGATTGGTGGACTTCCGTCGCTCACTACAACCGAGAGCGTATCCGTCGTGGAGCTACTGTCGATGTATGTCTTTCCTCTTTCGTCGGCCTCTATAGATCACTCCGCTCATCTATTCTCGTCGTTCACAGAAAACCGTCGCAAAGAAGAACTTGGGTCGTCTCACCCGTCTCTACCTCAAAGCTGAGCAAGAACGACAGAACTCTTACCTCAAGGATGGTCCTTACGTCTCATCGGAGGAAGCTGTCGCGATCTACTCTGCCACGGTTCACTGGCTCGAATCTCGCAAATTCGCTCCTATCCCCTTCCCTCCTCTCTCCTACAAGCACGACACCAAACTCCTCGTTCTCGCTCTCGAAAAGCTCAAGGAAGCTTACAGTGTCAAGGGACGCCTCAATCAATCTCAACGAGAAGAACTCGCCCTCGTCGAACAAGCGTACGATAACCCTCACGAAACCCTCTCTCGTATCAAGCGTCTCCTCCTCACTCAACGAGCTTTCAAGGAAGCGGGTATCGAGTTCTTCGACACCTACAACACCCTCATCCCTTGTTACGATATCGAACCGATGGAGAAGATCACCGATGCTTACCTCGATCAATTCCTTTACTTCGAAGCCGACAAACGTGGTCTCTTCCCCGCTTGGATCAAACCTGCCGATACCGAACCCGCACCTCTCCTCGTCTACAAGTGGTGTCAAGGAATCAACAATTTGAACGAAGTTTGGGAGACTAGCGAAGGAGAGTGCAACGTCTTGATGGAGACTCAACTTTCCAAGGTCTACGAGAAGATCGATCTCACGCTTCTTAATCGACTCTTACGTCTCATCATGGATCACAACTTGGTTAGTCTCTTCTTCCCCTGCTCGTCTTTCGCTCAAACTAATCTTTGTCTCCTCTTCAGGCCGATTACTGTACCGCCAAGAACAACATCGTTCTTACCTACAAGGATATGTCGCACGTCAACGGTTACGGAATGATTCGAGGTCTTCAGTTCTCTTCGTTCATCTTCCAAGTGAGTTCTGCTTTTTTTCTTTGCTCTCTGAGGCATGCAATCGCTGATCTTCTGTGCACGCTCGCAGTACTACGGTCTCATTCTCGATCTCCTCATCCTCGGTCTCTCACGAGCGAGCGAAATGGCGGGACCTCCTCAAATGCCGAACAACTTCCTTCAATTCCGCGATACCGCTACCGAAACCCGTCACCCCATCCGACTCTACTCTCGCTACATCGACCGAATTCACATCATGCTTCGCTTCACCGCCGACGAATCTCGAGATCTAATTCAGCGATACCTCTCCGCCAACCCCGATCCTAACAACGAGAACTTGATCGGTTACAACAACAAGAAGTGCTGGCCTCGAGATTGTAGAATGCGATTGATCAAACACGACGTCAACCTTGGAAGGGCTGTCTTCTGGGATATCAAGAATCGTCTCCCGCGATCACTCACTACGATCGAGTGGGATGACACTTTCGTATCGGTTTACTCCAAGGACAACCCTCAATTGCTCTTCTCGATGAGTGGTTTCGAGATTCGTATCCTTCCCAAGATTCGAAACGTCAACGAGCAATTCACCCTCAAGGGTAAGTTCGCTCTCACTCTTTCTCCCTCGTTTAGTTTGCTGATCCCTTTGATCTACCGCAGATGGTGTCTGGCAACTTGTCGATGACTCTACGAAGGAACGAACTTCGCAAGCATTCTTACGAGTTAGCGAAAAGGGTATCGAAGCGTTCAACAACCGAATTCGTCAAATCCTCATGTCTTCCGGTTCCGCTCCTTTCTCGAAGGTCATCAACAAGTGGAACACTGCTATCATCGGATTGAGTGAGTGACTTTCTAAGCGAATCTCAGAGAAATCACTAACTTACCTTTCCCTCTCTTCAACAGTGACCTACTACCGCGAGGCTGTCATTCACACCAACGAACTTCTCGATCACCTCGTCAAGGCTGAGAACAAGGTTCAAACTCGTGTCAAGATCGGTCTCAGTAAGTTTTCGTTTTTTTTTTCTCCCTCCTTTCCTTACTGACATTACTTCTCTACCTCTAGACTCCAAGATGCCCTCACGCTTTCCCCCTTCGGTGTTCTACACACCCGTATGGACACCCTCATTGTTGCCAAAAGCGAGAAACGATTGACTGACCACTTTTCCTCGAGATTTACAGAAAGAGCTAGGAGGTCTCGGTATGCTTTCGATGGGTCACATCTTGATTCCTGCTTCCGATCTGCGATGGTCTAAACAAACCGATACTGGTATCACTCACTTCCGAGCTGGTATGGGAGGAGGAAATTCAGAGGTGTAAGTTTTCGCCGACAAATTCGTCCAAAGTCGCTAAGCTGACACTATCCTCTCACAGTCTCATTCCCAACTTGTTCCGTTACATTCAACCTTGGGAGGCAGAGTTCCTTGATTCCGCTCGAGTTTGGTCAGAATACGCTCTCAAGCGAAAGGAGGCGAACGCTCAAAACCGACGTCTCACTCTCGAAGATCTTGAAGATTCTTGGGATCGCGGTATTCCTCGTATCAACACCTTGTTCCAAAAGGATCGTCACACTCTCGCTTACGACAAGGGATGGCGAAACCGAGTAGAATGGAAACAATACCAACTACTTAAGCACAAGTACGATTTTCTTCTTCTTCCGCGCTGCCGCTTCGTTACTGACTCCTCCACTATCCTTTACAGTCCTTTCTGGTGGACTAGTCAACGTCACGACGGAAAGTAAGCCCAGTTCCAGCTCTTCTCACTCGTCGCCTTCTCGGAACTAACTTTTCCTCTTTCCTCTCTAGGCTCTGGCAACTTAACAACTACCGAGTAGACGTCATCGCTGCATTGGGAGGAGTAGAGGGGTGAGTTATCAATGCTGATCCGTCGCAAACGAGCGATTTTGCTGACATTTTCGATTTTTCTTCTCTCCTTCCTTCCTCCGACCACTACCCGCTGAACGTTTTGACTGTAAGAATCCTCGAGCATACCTTGTTCAAAGGGACATATTTCCCTACCTGGGAGCAAGTAGAGTCCTTTTTATCGCTTCGTCGTCGAGTAAACTGACTTTTCGATTTTTCCATTTTTCCTTCTCTAGGGGTCTGTTCTGGTCAGTCCTGCTCTCCACTGCTCCTGAAATGACTTATACTGACTCAAACATCGCCCCTCTGTCCCTTTTAGGTATGTTTCACGTCGTTGATGCCGTTTCCTCGGATTCTCCTTTGTACTCAGAACCTTGCTGATTCTCGTTTCTTTACTTGTCTTACAGGGAGAAAGCATCCGGATTCGTACGTTGCGCCCTGTATAGTATGCGCAAGTGACGTAGCTGACGTCGTTTCGTGCGATTTTACAGGAAGAAGCGATGAAGTACAAGAAACTCACGAACGCTCAACGTTCCGGTTTGAGTCAAATTCCCAATCGTCGTTTCACTCTCTGGTGGTCGCCTACGATTAATCGAGCCAACGTCTACGTCGGTTTCCAAGTTCAACTCGATTTGACCGGAATCTTCAGTAAATTCTCATTTCTATCCAATCCTTGGTTTCATCAAGCGCTAATCCGATGTCTCCTCCGCAGTGCACGGAAAGATCCCTACTCTCAAGATTTCGCTCATTCAGATCTTCCGAGCCCATTTGTGGCAAAAGATCCACGAGTCGGTAGTTATGGATTTGTGTCAAGTCTTCGATCAAGAACTCGAAGCTCTCCAAATCGAGACCGTACAGAAGGAAACCATTCGTAAGTCTTCCAGTCGTCTCTTTCCGCGAGATCCATACTGAGGAGCACTCCCCTTGCAGATCCTCGTAAATCCTACAAGATGAACAGTTCTTGTGCCGATATCCTCCTCTTCTCGTCCTACAAGTGGAACGTTACTCGACCTTCGCTTCTCACCGACTCGAAGGATGTCATGGACGGAACTACTAGCTCAAAGTACTGGATCGACGTTCAACTTCGATGGGGAGATTTTGATTCTCACGATATCGAACGTTACACTCGTGCCAAGTTCCTCGATTACTCTTCGGACAACATGTCTATCTACCCTTCGCCTACTGGTGCCCTCATCGGTCTCGATCTCGCCTACAACTTGCATTCGGCCTACGGAAATTGGATTCCAGGAATGAAGCCCCTCGTTCAACAAGCTATGGCGAAGATCATGAAGGCCAATCCTGCGCTCTACGTCCTCCGAGAGCGTATCCGCAAGGGTCTTCAGCTCTACTCGTCCGAACCTACCGAACCTTACCTCAACTCGCAGAACTACTCTGAACTCTTCTCGAATCAAATGTGAGTTTCTGGTCTTTTTCGACACGCAATATCTATCCGATACTGACTTATTGCTCTGTTCCTAGCATTTGGTTCGTCGACGACACACAAGTTTACCGAGTTACGATTCACAAGACCTTCGAAGGTAACTTGACGACAAAGCCTATCAACGGAGCTATCTTCATCTTCAACCCTCGGACCGGACAAGCGTTCATAAAGATCATTCACACTTCGGTATGGGCTGGTCAGAAGCGTCTCGGTCAACTTGCCAAGTGGAAGACTGCAGAAGAAGTGGCCGCCTTGATTCGTTCGCTCCCCGTCGAAGAACAACCGAAGCAAGTTATCGTCACTCGAAAGGGTATGCTCGACCCTCTCGAAGTCCATCTCCTCGATTTCCCCAACATCGTCATCAAGGGTTCAGAGTTGCAACTTCCTTTCCAAGCTTGTATGAAACTCGAGAAGTTCGGAGATCTCGTACGTCTCGCTTTCACANGATCTCGCATAGAAGGCATTGATTTTGATGAAGGCCTGTCCTACAGATCCTACGAGCTAGTCAACCTCAAATGGTCCTCTCGAACATGTACGACGACTGGCTTAAATCGATCTCGTCCTACACTGCCTTCTCTCGTCTCATCCTCCTCCTTCGTGCCGTTCACGTCAACAACGAAAAGGCCAAGATCATCCTCCGACCCAACAAGACGACGATCACTGCCCCTCACCACGTTTGGCCAACTCTCGAAGACGAGGAATGGATGCGAGTTGAAATCGCTCTTCGCGATCTCATCCTTTCCGACTACGCCAAGCGAAACTCTGTCAACACGGCTTCCCTCACCTCTTCCGAGATTCGTGATATCATCCTCGGTATGGAAATCGCTGCACCTTCGATCCAACGACAGCAAATGGCAGAAATCGAGAAGTCGACCGAAGCTGCTGCTCAAGTTACTGCAGTTCAAACCAGGACGACCAACATCCAAGGAGACGAGATCCAAGTTGTTACCACTACCGCTTACGAACAGCAAGTCTTCTCGAGTAAGACGGATTGGCGAATTCGAGCGATTTCGGCGACCAACATCCCTCTTCGTCTCCAACACGTTTACGTTACGAATGACGATGTAAAGGACGACCTCCCTACCTTTGTCCTCGCCAAGAACGTCATGAAATCCTTCGTCACTTCTGCCGATCTTCGTGCTCCAGTCGCAGCCTACCTCTTCGGTGCCGCCGCTCCCGACAATGCCCGAGTTATCGAAGTCAAGGCAGTCGTCATGGTACCTCAACGATCCTCGCAACGATCTGTCGAAATGGTCAACGATCTTCCTTCTCACCCTCTCCTCTCCGATCTCAAGGTTGTCGGTATCATTTCGGTAAGTTCTCGATCCCATCTTTCGGAATTGCTACTCTCTCTGACCCTTTCTTGTCGTTGGTATAGACTCAAGCGCAGGAGACGCAATCGCTCACTCCCAACGATGCTGTTCTCTTCGCCAAGTTGATGGCTCAACACCAAGAAATCGACGGTGCTTCGATCATGCTCACCGTCGCATTCACTCCTGGTTCCCTCTCCCTCTCCGCCTACGCTCTCACTCCCAAGGGATTTGAATGGGGACGAAATGCCGACCCCAACAGTCCAGCTGGATACAACCCAGCTTCGATGGTCGATCGCGCTCAACTTCTCCTTTCCGATCGAATCCTCGGTTCGACTTTCGCTCCTATCGGTGACATCTGGTCTTACAGCACTGGTCTCGGCGCTGCCTTCTCCCCTACGATGCCCTACGGAGTTACCCTCGTCGGTCACCCCCTTCCGTATTGGCACGAACTTCATCGACCGAATCACTTTGCTTCTTTCGTTGCATCTGCTGATGACGGGTAAGCCCTTCCTAGACGTTCCATTTTCGTGGGCGATGCTGATACATTTCTCTTGTTGTTTCACAGCCTCGAGACTGATCAGGATGATCCCTTCGCGTAGTAAACGAGAACGAAGAATAGACCTAAAATTCGTTCGACCTAAAATCCCTCCCTCCTCCTCTTTTGTTGAGATTGCTTTGCCTCCTCTATTTTGTCACTCTTCCCTAGGTAGTTACGCGTTAAAGCCAAATCATGTATTGTACTTGTTCGTTCGAATACTTCTTTCGCTTTGGGAGATTGAGTAAAACAGAGATTGCATTTCTTCGAGACTTTTTCCAATACAACCTTCCCTCGTTGCGTGCTGAAGCGCTTCCTACTCTCCTACGCCCCCCTCATTCCTTATTCCTCAAAGTCAAAGCGAACCAACCGTATTCCTCCATCTCAACTTTGACCAACTCCAACTTCTTCGGATCAATCGAATCGATATCGAGCTCGGGAAGGGGAAATCGATGGTCGAGGGCGAATTGACGAGCACGAGGGATAGTGTGGAAGTTCGAATGGTAGAAGGCGCGAACGACAGAGAGGTTGTTGACTTCGATAAGGTGGGCATGAAGAGTTTCGAGTCCCTTGAGGAGTCCTCCAGTCACGAGAACCCCATTCTCCTTCGCGGTCGCTAGAAGTCGCTCGCACTTTGACCACTCCTCATGTCCTTGTCTCATCACGGGGCCTGTGAACCATTCTCCTTCGTCGCTATAGTCGCCAATCCATCTTTCATATTCCTGCGACTCGATGACCTCGATACCTTCAGGTGTGAAAGGGTTGACTCTCTGCCCTATACATCCTTCAGCAATTTCGAGCGATATATTGCGAAGCTTTGTAAGCTTTCGTGGACCATTGACGAATTTGAGCAGTTCTTCAGACGGTACCGCCGCCTTTGCTGATTGAAGAGCGAGTTCTTCGAGTTCCTCCAATGAATCGAGGCAGCGGTGTAGGTCTTCGGGGAAGATGTCGGCGGAGAGACGAAGGTAACGAAGCTGCGAGAAGTTGGCGAAGGCTGCTTGAGTAAGGGGGGAGGATGTGGCTGACGTGAGGTAGAGTCGGTGAATCCTAGGTTGGACGAGGCTCAACATAACTTCAAATCGTGTGACCTTCTGTTTTCGAGAATTGTAGAGGCGTAATTCGGAGAGGTTCGGACAGGCGTTCACGAGCTGGAGGGCTGATCGAGTCGAAAGTCTCTTCTCGGCGACGCCTAGCGTTCGAACTGTCGGGAAGTCGTGGCCGATAACTCGAAGCTCCTTATTACTCCAATTGCTGACGTTGAGAGTCCCGAGGACGGGCAATCTCGAGATCCAGAAGAGGCAAAGTTCGATAGAGCGATACAACTGGAACTGATAGAAAGGTTGAAAGCGCTTGGAATGGGGATGAGAAGCCTTTCCGGATACGCCAGAAGGGTAGGCGTGGTCGAGGATGTGCTGGATGAGTTCGTTAGGAAGGGAAGAGAAGTGATCGTTCTAGTGACCAAATTGAGGTCAACAGAGAGCTCAATAGCGTGTAGAAGTAGCTCAGACTCACCTTAGCACTACCTTGATGCACTACAACCATCCTGATCCAGTTGTGAGCTGTTGTGGGCGGCGAAGTGAAGCGTCAGAGATGAAGAGGAGGAAACTTGAAAGCTGAGAGAATTCGCAAGAATAAGTACAGACTGCTTCCAGATCAACGACGAAGAAAGTCGAGGGCGCGAGCGATTCTCGAAGGATAGAAAAAGAACATCGTTGCGACTAGAAAATTGGTAGAAAAGCGACAAAATTCGAAATGATTCTTCCCACCCCTTTTCTTCTGCCCATCTCATCTTCGTAACCAATCAAGCTTCATCCCATTCGATAGCGTCTACTGGCATGTACCTTCGACGTTGCTTCTGCCAATGCGTCCTTTTCCTCAATGTCAACGTAAACCAATCTTCCCTCTCGATTTTGACCAAACTCATCTCCGCAAGGTTCTTGCCGTCGTAGTCGAGACGAGGAAGGGGAAAGGAGTGAGTAGATACGAGGTTCTGAGCATGCTGGAGAGTGGAAGGATCGGAGAGGTAGTAGGTACGAGCGATTGCGAGGTTGTAGGTTTCCAAAATGAAAGCGTCGATAGTTTCGGCCGTCTCGAGAGCTGATCCGTCCATCTTGATTCCATTCTTGCGACCTGACCTGATCAACTCCTGCACGTCGATCCACTCGACAAAGTTCGTTGACCAATCCTCGAAAGTGAGATACGTTCCGTCTCGAAAGGTTCTGAGATCTTCGTCAATTTCAGGGTCGAAACGATACCCGACGCGTCGATCTTCGAAGTCGAGGCCTAGTTTTTGAAGCTTCAATAGTCGACGAGGTCCGTGCACGAGTTGCTGCATCCCTCGAGCGTCCCAAGAATCGTCTCCTATGAAGACTTCGATTAGATTGGGAAGTTGGAGGCGGACGAGGTGGATCTGCGGGGAGCACGTGTAGTCACAGATGACGAGGTGAGTGAGCTGCTGGAAGCGAAGCAAGAGGTGGCCGGCAGAGAGGCTGTGATCTGGGCTGCTGAGGAAGAGTCGCTCCAGATTCAGAGGGAAAGATGGTAGGCAGTGCTCGAATGTGGTATCGTCGGATTGATCGACTACGAGGGAAACGTCGACGAGGGCGGGGCAGACAGCAGCCAGGACGGCGACTGAATATTCTGCGGCGCCATTGCCTTCGATTTCGAGTTTCTGAAGGTGAGGGAAGGTAACGCTGTCGGAGATGTAGCAGTCGTCGTATCGCTCCCAGCAGTCGAGTTGGAGGGATTTCAAGGAAGGGAGGGCAGCGATCCACTGGAAATCGTCCAGGTCGAGGACATCCGAATCGACGGGAGGGACGACGATATTAAGTTGGCGGAGGTTTTGCAGAGGGGCGCCCATCAAGGGTATCGTATCAATGTTCTCCATCCTTTGGTATAGGCTGAACGAATCGAGGTTGGGAAGGAGGTGGAAGAGTCGACGAAGTTTGCGAGCTGTCTCTGTCGTTCCAGAAGGGCTGTTTCCCCTGGTACGGGAGGAGGGTTGGAAAGAAAGAAGCATGAGCTCTTTAACGATTCCTCCTAGAGCTCTGTCGGAGTAGATTGTTCGAAAGAATGCGTCGATTTGCTTGGAGGAAGATCGAGAGACTGATGGTTCGGTACATGATCGGTCTGATGAAGGGTAGGGAGCGTTTCGAAATGAGCATGTAGGGGGGTCTTTGGACTCGGGAATTAGCTGAGAAGGACGGGCGGACGAGTTGGAAGATGGCTTGCAAGATCTCATTCGGAAGAGAGGAGAAGTGATCGATCTAGGGGAAACGATCTGAGATCAACAGAGAGCTGGATATCGTGGGGAACTAGCGCAGACTTACCTTAGCACTATACTGATGCACTAGAGCCATCCTAGTCGAGTCTCGGGGTATTGTGGGAGGCGAGTTGAAGAGTGAGAGATGAACAGGATTTCGTTCAACAAAACAGAACTTTTTCAGCAGAGCGACGACAACTCTCGAACATGTTGATTTCGAGTCTCGGTTACGAATCCTCACAACTGCATGCGAATGCGAAAAGCAAACATAGAGCTATAGCAAAAAGTCAAAAAGAACAACAATCCGGCTTCTCGGGATCGAACCGAGGACATTCAGATGATTCCATAACCAATTACAGTCTGACGCTCTTCCAACTGAGCTAAAGCCGGGATTTGAGCATCTCAGCCTCGGTGGGTAGAACACATATATTGCTTGACTAAGTTTTGTCTTTATCCGACTGTCCGGTAAGTAATCCCGCGTTTCCTTTGTCGCGTCTAGAGGTCGGCGAAAGTAATGGCAACACACTGAGAAAGATGGGCTAGTTCTCGTCACTCAGACCCCTTTGCCAGCTTTTCCCCTTTCTCTCTCCGACGAATTGGCTCCCCAATTCTCGATACCACGAACCCGTATCCTCTAAGACGCTATCAGTACAAAAAAACTCTTGTATAACGATCAGAAACTGACACAAATGCTATAGGGGAGGGCTACGGCTCAAAAAACGAAAGATATGGTTTCTGTTCCAACCCCGTCGGTTGATTAACGGCTCGTATCTCTGGCGCTCACGCGCGCACTAAGACGTCCACCCGAGACAAGTATCGTCGGCAAGGCTTGCACTATTTTGAAATCATTGTTCGAACCGCTTTCGAGCAATGCGAGAACCATACGGCTGCAGACGAGACTCTTGATAGTTGAAGCGGCGAAGACGTGGCTTGTAGTGACAGTCGGATCGTTGTCTAATACAGGACCGAGAGGGGTGGTGAGCTAGATGAAGAGGGTTGGTTCGCAGAAACGAAAGAAACTTGACTGACGAGCACAGAGGTAAACACTAGGTGCATCTACAGCGACGATGATGATCCAGTAAATTAATCCGCTGCGGGTGTCCTAGAGAGTTCAGCATCAGCGTGTGAAGGAGTAATTTTGAGGGAGTAATTTACTCTGTCGTCAATCTGTGCAGAATCGGCAATCGCTCTGCCCGTCTCGACGTCACAACATGTCGAAATAGTATCATAGCAAAGCAGATGGCGTTGAAGATGATGGTCGGTGTCCAGCTACGCAAAGGAAGAATCGTCAAAATTGATAACGGTAAAGCTGCGATATCGAGGACTCACTATAGGACAGCGATCAATTGAGGATAGCGGGTCGGAGCTCCTATGGAACAAGAGAGTCTACCACCTTCAGCAAGCGGATTCGCGTAAC